>WPCG01108509.1_pt1 | contig 79255 bp, 78 predicted proteins | sample 5403311 | NCBI WGS metagenome assembly WPCG01 (sample SAMN12869467, study PRJNA574797) | sludge metagenome | isolation source: wastewater treatment of Control | place: China:Beijing | collected 2019-05-17 | reverse complement strand
TCCCGGACGCAGCGAAGCGGAGATCCGGGACCGGTGAGCCGAGGTTTACCTGTTCTATAACGTCCTGAACCAATTGACACTCTGGCTCACCGGTCCCGGCTCGCGCGGGGCGCGTCCGGGATGACGATGGAGAGGTCAAGGCACTGGTTCTGCCCAATCACCCGATGCCGATATCGAGCCCCAGATCCAGAACCGGGGCGGAGTGGGTGATCCAGCCGGAGGAGATGAGGTCGACGCCAGCCTCGGCCACGGCGCGCACGGTGGTCTCGTCGATGCCGCCCGAAGCTTCCAGCAGCACCTTGCCGCCGGCGATGGCGACGGCCTCGCACAGGCGGTCCGGGCCCATGTTGTCCAGCATGATGACGTCGGGCTTTGCCTCCAGCGCCTCGCGCAGTTGGTCCAGCGTGTCCACTTCCACTTCGATCTTCACCAGATGGCCGGCAAAGGCCTTGGCCGAGTGGATGGCTTTGGCGACGCCCCCCGCAACGGCGATGTGATTGTCCTTGATCAGGATCGCATCATCGAGGCCGAAGCGATGGTTGGAGCCGCCACCGCAGCGCACGGCATATTTTTCGAAGGCGCGCAGGCCCGGCGTTGTCTTGCGGGTGCAGACGATCTTCGCCTTCGTATGCGCAATGGCATCGGCAAAGCGGGCGGTTGCCGTGGCGATGCCGGAGAGGCGGCCCAGATAATTCAGCGCCACGCGTTCCGCCGCCAGCAGCGCCCGTGCCGGGCCATCGATACGGGCGACGATGGCGCCCGGCGTCAGCCTTGCGCCGTCGCGGACCAGCACGTCCACTTTGAGCTTTGGCGAGGTGAGGGCAAAGGCGGTGATGGCAAGGTCGATGCCCGCCAGCACGCCGTTCTTGCGCGCGGCGATGACGGCGCTGGCGCTCACATCCGGGCCGATGGTGGCCTGTGAGGTGATGTCCCCGGCGCGGCCCCAGTCTTCCAGCAGGGCAGCGCGCACGGCGTCTTCCACCATCAGATGCGGCAGTTCGGGCAGGAAGGCGGTCATGCGCCTTCTCCGGCCATGTTGGCGAGGTCAAAGGCAGACAGCGGGTCCTTCACCGCCTCGCTGGCGCCTGCTGCGGCCGCGTTGACCTGATCCAGCGTCAGGAAGCTGCGCTTGGCCTGTGCCGGATCGGCCTGCGGGAAGTCGGAGCGGTAATGTGCTCCCCGGCTTTCCTTGCGCAGGAAAGCGGCTGCGGCCACGATCTTGCCCGCGATCATCATGTTGCGGATGGAGGTGCGCTGCACCCGCGCTTCGGCCGCCGCAATGCGGGCGAGGGCGGTCTGCAGCCCGTCCGCATCCCGCTCCACGCCCACCAGATCATTCATGGTCTGGCGCAGGATGGAGATGGCGGTGCGTTCATCATGGTTGCGCTGGCTGGGCAGGCCCGGCTCGTCGTCCAGCTCTTCCCAATAGGCAGTGCGCGGTGTCGGCATCAGGCCCTGAATGTCCTCGGCGATGCGTGCGGCAAAGACCACGGCTTCCAGCAGCGAGTTGGAGGCCAGCCGGTTGGCGCCATGGGCACCGGTGGAGGCCACTTCGCCCGCAGCCCACAGGCCGTCCAGCGAGGTGCGCCCGTTCGCGTCCGTCAGCACGCCGCCCATGTGATAGTGCTCGGCCGGGGCAATCGGGATCGGCTGCGTCACCGGGTCGATGCCCGCAGCAATGCAGGTGGCGTAAACGGTGGGGAAGTGTTCGGCAAAGCCTGCGCCGATTGCCTCGCGGCAATCAAGGAACACGCCGCGCCCGGCGGCCCGCTCGCGGAAGACGGCGCGGGCCACGATGTCACGCGGGGCCAGTTCGGCCAGCGGATGCACCTTTTGCATGAAGCGTTCACCGGCGGCGTTCACGAGGATCGCGCCTTCGCCGCGCAGGGCTTCGGTGGCCAGCGGTGCCGGATCGCGGCCAAGATCCAGAGCGGTGGGGTGGAACTGCACGAATTCCGCATCCGCCAGCACGGCCCCGGCGCGGGCTGCCATGCCGAGGCCGTGGCCGTTGGCCTCGCCCGGATTGGTGGTGACGGAATAGAGATGGCCGATGCCGCCGGAAGCCAGAACAACGGCCGGCGCCTGGAAGGCGAGCCGCTCCAGCCCGCCGCGGCGGCGCGCCATCACGCCCGTGACATAGCGGCCTTCGGTGATCAGGCTTTCGCCGAGATACCCTTCGATGACGCGGATGGACGGCGTGTTGCGCACGGCCGTCACCAGCGCATCCATGATGGCGCGTCCGGCCATGTCCCCGCGCACGCGCACCACGCGGCTCTGGGAATGGGCTGCCTCGCGCGAGACCTGCAGGCGGCCTTCCAGATCCTTGTCGAAGGGCACGCCATAGCTCAGCAGGTCATGCACCCGGCGCGGCGCTTCCGCCGTCATCATGGCAACGATCTTGTCCTGGCAGATGCCGCCGCCCACGGCCAGCGTATCGGCGAGATGGCTTTCGGATGTGTCCCCGTCGGAAACGGCAGCGGCAATGCCGCCCTGCGCCCAGGCCGAGGAAGCCCCTTCACCGATCGGCGCATTGCTGATGATGGTGACGGGGCGCGGGCTGAGTTTCAGCGCGCAGAACAGGCCCGCAAGACCACCTCCGAGGATCACCACATCGTCCACGCCGCGCGCAGACAGGGAGGGGGCCAGGATTTCGCTACGTATTGCCATCGCAGGGGCTTTCCAAACGGCGCCGGAAGGCAGCTCCGCCTCCGGCCGCAAGGCCGCACCCGGACAGATGGGGGAGGGAAGGTCCGGGCGGGTCAGAAAACAGGACAGGCCGGCGCGCCAGGGTGACGCGCCGGCTTGCCGGTCAGCTCTTCAGGTTGATCATACGTTCCACCGCCCGGCGCGCAAGGCCGGCAACGGCGGGATCAACCGTGACTTCTTCCTTCATCTCGATCAGGGCATCGAGGATCTTGGACAGGGTGATGCGCTTCATGTGCGGGCACAGGTTGCAGGGGCGGATATAGTCCACGCCCGGCGTTTCGCTCGCCACATTGTCCGCCATGGAGCATTCGGTGATCATCATCACCTTAGCGGGCTTCTTTTCCTTTACCCAGTCGATCATGTGCTTGGTGGAGCCGGCAAAGTCGGCTTCGTCCACCACTTCCGGCGGGCATTCCGGATGGGCAATGATCTTCACGTCCGGATCGATCTTGCGGTAGTCGCGCAGCTCCTGCGCGGTGAAGCGCTCATGCACCTCGCAGGCGCCATCCCAGACCAGCACTTCCACGTTGGTCTTGCGGGCGACGTTGGCGGCCAGATACTTGTCCGGGATCAGGAACACCCGGTCCACGCCAAGGCTCTCCACCACCTGCACGGCGTTGGACGAGGTGCAGCAGATGTCGCACTCGGCCTTCACGGCGGCAGAGGTGTTCACATAGGTGATGATCGGCACGCCGGGATTGCGCTCGCGCAGGGCACGCACATCTTCAGCAGTGATGGACTCGGCCAGCGAGCAGCCGGCGCGGCTGTCGGGGATCAGCACCGTCTTGGACGGATTGAGGATCTTGGAGGTCTCGGCCATGAAATGCACGCCGCACTGGACAATCACGTCCGCGCTGGTGCGCGTTGCCTCGATGGCCAGCTGCAGGCTGTCGCCCACCACATCCGCCACGCCGTGATAGATGTCCGGCGTCATGTAGTTATGCGCCAGAATGACGGCGTTGCGCTCCTTCTTGAGCTTGTTGATCGCATGGATCGTCGGCGCAAGGGCGGGCCATTCGATGGCGGGGATGATGTGCTTGACCTTTTCGTAGATGGGCGCCGTCTCGCGTGCCACCTCTTCCGTATAGGCCAGGTCCGGACGGTTCACCGCACCATGACGGTCAATCGCCAGCTCCGCTGCAGGCCTGACCTCGCAGGCGGAACGTGAGGAAATCAGCGTGGTAGCCATAGGGCCGTACTCCCTTTGGAGCTCAGATCTATTATGCTCAGTTTGAGCATATGGCCGGTAAAAGAAAACGGGACTGACCGCCCCTTGCCTGCCACCGTCTTTTGCTCTTCCTGAGCTTATATAGTCCTGCCCGCAGACCAAATCCACACTTTCTGCAGAAAAGTGTCATATTTTTGAAAAGATGATATTTTCCAGAGGCTTGTTTGTGTGCTGGCAATGGGTTGCGGATTGGAAGCGAGGCCGTTCCAAAACAAAGCCCCGTTCAGACGGCCCATAAGAAGCTCTCATCTCTGCATCACAAACATTCACTTGAGTGACAAAGGCGCAGGCGCATAGTAGCGGGCGAGGGGCTCATCACACGGCCCGGAGTGTGTGAAACAGGGAAACCGGGTCATGTCCGCCGCATCTGCGCCCGCAAGGGCCAATATTCCGCTGATCATCATCTGCGGCTGTGCCATTGCGCTTCTGTCCTTCGGGCCGCGCTCGACCATGGGCATGTTCTTCCAGCCGATGACGGAAGCGCGCGACTGGTCGCGGGAGATCTTCTCGCTGGCCATCGCCATCCAGAACCTGATGTGGGGCATCGGCCAGCCGGTGGCGGGCATGTTTGCCGACCGGTTCGGCACCTGGAAGACGATTGCGCTCGGCGCGGTGTTCTATGGCTCGGGCCTGTGGCTGATGGCGGACGCCACTTCGCCGGTGGCGCTGCACATGACCGGCGGCGTGCTGATCGGCCTTGGCATTGCCTTTTCCAGCTTCTCCATGGTGCTCGCCGCCTTTGCCCGCACGGTGACGCCGGAAAAGCGCTCCCTCGCCTTTGGTGTCGGCACGGCCTCCGGTTCGCTGGGCCAGTTTCTGTTTGCGCCGCTGGGGGCCGGGCTGATTGCGGAGATCGGCTGGCACAACACGCTGCTGGCCTTCTCCGGCCTGATGGCGCTTCTCCCGCTGCTCGCCATCGCCCTGCGCGGCAAGCCGGATGCAGCCGCCTATGCCGGCACCAGCGCCGACCAGAACCTCGGCCAGGCCATCGCGGAGGCCTTCAAGACACGCGGCTATCTGCTGCTGACGCTGGGCTTCTTCGTCTGCGGCTTCCACGTGGCTTTCATCACCGTGCATCTGCCGCCCTACATCTCCGACCTCGGACTGGATGCACGCTGGGGCGGCTATGCCATCGCCCTCATCGGCCTGTGCAACATCGTGGGGTCGCTGGCGTCGGGCTATATCGGCACACGCCATTCCAAGCCGCATTTCCTGTCTCTGATCTATTTTGCCCGCGCGGTCGCCATCACCCTGTTCCTCATGGCCCCGGCCTCACCGGCCTCGGTGCTGATCTTCTCGGCGGCCATGGGCTTTCTGTGGCTGTCCACCGTGCCGCCCACGTCCGGCCTTGTGGCGGTCATGTTCGGCCCGCGCTACATGGCAACGCTTTTCGGTTTCGTCTTCCTGTCCCATCAGCTCGGCTCGTTCCTCGGTGTCTGGCTGGGCGGCAAGCTCTATGACGAGCTGGGTTCCTATGATGCGGTCTGGTGGCTCGGCATCGCCCTCGGCCTTCTCGCGGCCATCGTCCACTGGCCGATCCGCGAACAACCCGTCGCCCGCCTCGCTGCGGCGGAGTGAGTGATCTGCACCTCTACCTCTCCATCGTCATCCCGGGCGCGCCTGCGCGATCCGGGATGACGATGGAGAGGATGTGCCTTTGTCTCTCTTCCCTCACCGCCCGCCAACCCTGAGCCCCGGGGCGGGACGTTCCTTCAGGATTTCGCGGCGGAAGCGGAAGAGGGCGGCGGGGCGGCCGCCGGTGGCGGTGGAGGTGGCGCCGGTGGGCTCCACCAGCTCGGCGTTTTCCACGAGGCGGCGGAAGTTCTGCTTGTGCAGGTGCCGCCCGAAGATTGCTTCCACCGTCTGCTGCAATTCGGTGAGGGTGAAGGTGTCGGGCATCAGCTCGAAGATCACCGGGCGGTATTTCAGCTTGCCGCGCAGGCGCGAGAGGGCGGTGGCCAGCACCCGGCGGTGATCAAAACGCATGGGCCGGCCGAATTTCGGCAGATCCGGGCAGGCCAGCGCCTCGGGGCGCCCGTCGCGCAGGGCCTCCTGCACAAGCCCGGCGCCATAGATCAGCTCATAGCGGTCAAGCGCCCGCTCCTCGTCCCAGCTGCCTTCATCCTCGCCAAAGGCAAGGCGGATGCGCTCGGCCCGGCCAAGGCCGCTGTGTGGCGGCTCCGGCGGCATGCGGCCGGAGGCGGCGTGAAGCGCGGGCAGAAGATCCCGGTCCAGCATCGCAGGGCGCCCGTCGCGCCAGTCTTCCCAGGGGAAGTAGTCATACCAGGACCGCCAGGACGAATGATGCTGCGACAGCACATCCTCGCTGTCCGCGCTCTTGCGGGTGAGGGCGAGATAGCCGACGGACACCACATGCGGGCCGCTGTCGCCGCTGGTCATGTGGCGGCCCCGGTCGCCGAAGGTGTAAAGCTGCTCCACATAGCCGATGGTGAGGGCGGTCTGTTCCTCCACCCAGGTGCGCAACCCGCTTTCAAAGGTGCGGTGATGCAGCGGATCGAAAGGGCCGAAGGGCAGGCCCTCGGCCTCGTCCTCTCCGCCACCGGCAAAGGTGACGACCTGCGGCACGCCCTCGCGCACGGCCACGATCACGGCGTTCAGGCCGATCTCGATGGTTGCCGTGGTCTGGTTCATCCGCCCCTGCTCCTTCAGGCCAGAGGCATTTCGAAGGGCGTGCCCTCGAAGGCATCTGCCCCGCGGCCGATGGCCCGGATCGCCTCGATCATGCGCCCGTCGCGGGCAAGCATGCGGTCGGCAATCGCCACCAGCCTGGCATTGGGCGTGGCGGAGGGCGCACGGGCACGCAGAACCGAGGCAAGCTCCGCCTCATCCGCATCCGGCGTCAGCGCACAGGCGGTGATGAAGGCGCCCGCCGTGGACCGGCTGATTCCGGCCCAGCAATGGATGACCAGCGGGGCGGATTTGTCCCAGTCCTGCACGAAGTCCAGAAGCGAGCTCACATGCGCTTCGCCGGGGGGGACAAGGCCTTCCACCGGGTCCACGATGTCGTTGAAGCCAAGGAACAGGTGATTGTCTGCCGCAATGGCCTGAGGCCGTTCCACCGGCGTGCCGGCATTGATCAGGCTGACCATGCGGGTGGCGCCCGTCCGCTCCACCGTTTCCTTGAGGCGGGAAAGAGAAGACACGTAAAGCATCAATCGGTCATCCTGAAACTGTGTCTTTGGAGAGTAACCTTTTTACACCCCTGCGTCACCGCCCGCGCGCGGCCTTCTGCGGCGTGTTTGCGGCAAGGGCGGCTATGGCCTCGAAGCGTTCGGTGAAGGCAATCTGGGCGGCAGCTGCGGGCATCGGTTCAAGGCCAAGGCGTGGAGCACTGGCTGGACCGGTGCCGAAGCCCTTGGGCCGTCCGAAGATCTTGCCTGCCTCCTCATCGCCGAATCCTGCCAGTTCCACCGCCTCGAAGTAAGCGCAGATGATATCGGCCTTCTTCGCCAGTTTCTTGACAGCCTCCGGCAGTTTGCCCGGCAGGCCAAAACGCCTGTGGATGGCTTCCTGAAGACGGCCTTCCACCAGCTTGTAGTCGCCGCCCATCACCGCCTTGAAGGGGGAGATCATGTCGCCGATCACATACTCCGGTGCATCGTGCAGCAGCACCGCAAGGCGCCATTGCGGGGTCAGGTCCGGCTTCAGCTGCAAGGCGATGTCTTCCACGACGAGGCTGTGCTGGGCGACGGAAAAGGCGTGGTCGCCGTGGGTCTGGCCGTTCCAGCGCGCAACACGGGCAAGGCCGTGGGCAATGTCGGACAGTTCCACATCCAGCGGAGAAGGGTCCAGCAGGTCGAGCCTGCGGCCGGAAAGCATGCGCTGCCAGGCGCGGGGCGGAAGTTCGGGGCGGTCGGCAGCCATGGATGCTCCGTCAGTCTTGGGCCAGTGCGGCGAAAAGGTTGAAGGGCTGGTCAGGCGCTGTCCGTGCCTGCGCCGCTGCCGCTTTCGGGCCAGGTGAAACGCGCCCAGCCGGGCAGCGTGACATCAAGCGCCGTTCCGGCAGCGGTCAGCTGGACGCCCTTGTCGAGGGCCGCCTTCACCTTGTCAAGCCGCAGCAGCGCCAGTCCCCGGCCGCCTGAGGAGGAGCCAAGCGTGCCCACCTCCTGCTCCCCGGCCAGAACCGGGCTGCCCATGGCGGGCAGGGCCTCTGCCGCTTCCACCATGACGAAGCGCTTGCGGGCCGTGGAGCGGTGCTCCATGCGCGAGACGATCTCCTGCCCCACGTAGCAGCCCTTGCGGAAGGAGACGCCGTTCAGCTGGTCCATGTCCGCGTCATGGGGGAAGATCTCGCCATAGGCAAAGTCGCTTTCCGCCTCCGGCACGCCAAGGCCGATGCGGTGGGCATGCCAGTCTGCGGGCTCTGCCGCCTGCAAGCCGAGGCCTTCCAGAATGCCTGCCAGCCCCTTTGGCCCGGCCACACGCAGCCCCAGTTCAGCAAGGCGGGGGTCAGTTGCTGCCAGAACATCCGGCGCCAGCGGCGCTGCGGGCAGGGCATCGCCGAAGACCACCGCCACCTCATGGGTGGCGGTGCAATCCTCCAGCGTCACCTTGGCGCGAAGCCGGTAGAAGCCGAGCCGCTTCACAAGCGCTGCCACCTGCGAGGCCGGCGTATCGAGCAGGAAGCCGTCCGCATCCTTCAGCACCAGAAAATCGAACAGGATCTTGCCCTGCGGTGTCAGCAAGGCGGCAAAGGCTGCTTCGCCCGTGGTCAGGCCTTCCACGTCGCGGGTCAGCAGATTCTGCAGGAAATGCGTGGCTTCCGGCCCGCTCACCCGCACCAGGCCACGGTCAGGCAAAAGGGCAAAACGGGCAGCGGACATGAAGGTCTCCAGTGAAACTGCGTATATCTCTCCCGTTGAGATAGCCCCGCGCCTGCCCGGCGGCAAGGCGCGGTGTTGCCGGGCAGGCTCTTTCCCGAAAAGCCTGTGGACCCGTGCGCCCTGCCAATCGTATAAGCGCGCCAGAAAAAGCCGTGCGCCAAGGCCCGCGCCGAAGATGGAAGAGGAGTCATCAATGTCTGCTGCCCATGATCTCATTCTCACCGGCGCCACGGTCGTCAATCAGGACGGCACGGCCATCCGCGATGTGGCCGTGCGCGGCGGGCGCGTTTCCGCCATCGGTGATCTGCGCAGCGAGACAGCGGCGGAAGTCATCGACTGCAAGGGCCTGACCATTCTGCCAGGCGTCATCGACACGCAGGTGCATTTCCGCGAGCCGGGCCTCACCCACAAGGAAGACCTTGAAACCGGCTCCCGCGCCGCCGTCATGGGCGGTGTGACGGCGGTGTTCGAGATGCCGAACACCAATCCGAACACCACCACGGCCGAAACGCTGGCGGCAAAGGTCTCGGCCGGCCATCACCGCATGCACTGCGACTTTGCCTTCTTCGTCGGTGGCACGGCGGAAAACATCGAAGAAATTCCGATGCTGGAAAAGCTGCCGGGGGCAGCGGGCATCAAGGTGTTCATCGGCTCGTCCACCGGCAACCTGCTGGTGGAGGATGACGAGAACCTGGCGAAGATCCTGAAGAAGATCACCCGCCGCGCCTCGTTCCACTGCGAGGACGAAATGCGCCTGCGCGACCGGATGAACCTGCGCGTGCCGGGTGATCCTCGCTCGCACCCGGTCTGGCGCGATGAAACGGCAGCACTGCTTGCCACCCAGCGCCTCGTGACGCTCGCCCGCCGCCTCGGCAAGCGGGTGCATGTGCTGCATATTTCCACCGGCGACGAGATGGAATATCTGGCGGACCACCGCGATGTGGCCAGCACGGAAGTCACGCCGCATCACCTGACGCTGTTTGCCCCGGACTGCTACGAGCGGCTGGGTACCTATACCCAGATGAACCCGCCGGTGCGTGATCTATCGCATCAGAAGCGCCTGTGGTGGGGCGTCAATCAGGGTGTCGCCGATATTCTCGGCTCCGACCATGCCCCGCACACCCGCGAGGAAAAGGACCACGCCTATCCGGGCTCTCATTCCGGCATGACTGGCGTGCAGACGCTGGTGCCGACCATGCTCGATCACGTCAATGCCGGGCGTCTGACGCTGGAGCGCTTCGTCGACATGACCAGCGCCGGTCCCGCCCGCCTGTTCAACATGGCACGCAAGGGCCGCATTGCGGTTGGCTATGACGCCGATTTCACCATCGTCGACATGAAGCGCAAGGAAACCATCCGCAACGAGTGGATCGCCTCCCGCGTGGGCTGGACGCCCTATGACGGCGTGGAAGTCACCGGCTGGCCCGTTGGCACCTTCGTGCGCGGCCACAAGGTGATGTGGCAGGGCGAACTGACCAACCCCTCGCAGGGCGAAACCGTCCACTTCCAGGACGCCCTCCAGCCGCAGGGCTGAGGGAAGTAGCCCGAGCTGTCAGGCTGGCAGGGCGGGGTGGCGGTCTGGCCTTTACGGCACGGCGTTTCAGCCCCCCTCCCCCTGGTGGGGAGGGGTTAGGGGTGGGGGGAAGGGCCTTTCCGGCTGGCAGAGTATTCATAAATTTCACACAGCTGCTCCTCCTGATGCTTTTTCAGGTATCTGACTGTTTTTCATGTCGTTTTCGGCTCAGAGCCCCCCACCCCTTACCCCTCCCCACGAGGGGGAGGGGGGCGGAGACGTTCAGCCGCGAACCAGGTGCATCACTTCGGGCGGTTGATGCATAGAAGCCTGCGGCCGCGCCGTTCGCGCGCCCCTGCCTCCTTCAAATCCGGCGAAAATGTGACGGGCGCCACAGCGGGTTCAGGGTTAAGCTTCTATGACCGGAACCGGTCAAATTCGCACACTTCGGTAACCCTGTTCCCTAACCCTAAGTACACGGAGCGTGGGTAAGGTGAGTGCGGGCTGACGGGTATGGCGTAGATGAGGCTCGCATGGTGATGGAGACGGCAACAGGATTGGTGGACGGCGGAGCGATGCGCGAGCGCATCTGGCGCGTGGCGCTGATGACGGGCTGTGCTCTTGCCATGATGCATTTCGCAGTTCCGCAGGCGAGAGCCGAAGGCCCGGCCGGGCTGAAGCAGATCGCGGGGCTGGCGAAGCCTGCCGAAGCCAGCATGACCGCCGGTGCAGTGGAAACGCTGCAAGGGGCCGTTGAGATCAGCGATCCCGAGCATCCGATGCAGATCGTCGTGTCCTTGCGCGAGCAAAACCTCAAGGTCTACCGCGGGCTGGAGCTTGTCACCTCCACGCCGGTCTCCTCCGGCAAGACCGGGCACAGCACGCCGACGGGTGTGTTCTCCATTCTCGAAAAGCGCCGCAAGCACTTTTCCAATCTCTATGACAACGCGCCGATGCCCTATATGCAGCGGCTGACCTGGTCCGGCATCGCCCTGCATGAGGGCAAGCTGCCCGGCTATCCGGCCTCGCACGGCTGTGTGCGCATGCCCATGCGCTTTGCGCAGGACCTCTTCACCATGACCCGGCACGGCATGCATGTGGTGATCACCGATGGTGAAGCCTTGCCCGCCGCGATTGCCCATTCCGCGCTGCCGCAGCCCTATCAGCCGGGTACGGCGGTGGCGAGCCTGGATGAGGCCATCCTGCCGGAAGGGCAGGGGCTGCGCGGTTCCATCATGACGGACAGCGGCACGGGATCGATCGTCACCGGCTCCATCGAGCCTCAGACACCGGCGCAGGGCGCTGCTGCGGCCGATTTCGGCACGCCGCTGCGCATGATCATCCTGCCCCGCCCCTCGGGCCGGGAAATCCACTACCTGCAGGCCATGCTGAACCGGCTCGGTTTCGAGGCGGGCCCCGTCGATGGGGTCATGGGCCGCAAGACGCGGGACGCAATCCGTCTGTTCCAGCAAGGCTACGAGCTGCCCGTCACCGGCAACTACAGCCTCAGCCTGTTGAAGCGGGTCTACCGCGAGGCGGGCGAAGATCTGCCGCTGAACGCGGAACTGCGCATCCGGGCGAAGTTCAAGGACATCTATCAGGCAGGAGTCACCCTCAAGGATCCGAAGGCGCCCATCGGCACCGTCATCTTCACCGCGCTGGGCTTCAAGCCCGGAGACAGCGAAACCGGCTGGATGGCCGTGGTGGCGGAAGAGGCCGAAGGCATGACGCCGGCGCGCATCCTGGACCGGGTCGATATGCCCGCCAAGGTGCGCAAGGAAGTCGGTGCCATGCTGACGCCGGGCTCCTCGCTCATCGTCACAGACCGGTCTTTCCTGCGCAACACCGGCCTCGGCACCGACTTCGTGGTGACGACAACGAACTGACCTGCCGGGGCGGCCGGCTGGCCCCTTATTCCTGTCCCGGCCGTCATGTCTCTGTCGCGTGTCTGCAGTATCGCTCCCCCTCAGGTTCTTATCCGGCGGAAGAATCGCCGGTGGGCAGTCCCTGAGGGAGCGAACAATGCCGGTGAGCACGCTTGAAGCATCGAAAGCCAGACTGAAGAAGGCCGTCCACCGGTCCAGCGCCACGTCCCGCGAGGGCTTTCTGGAGCGCATGTTCACCTTCGCCTTCAAGGGGCTGGTCTATCCGCAGATCTGGGAAGATCCGGATGTGGATCTGGAGGCGCTGCAGCTCAAGCCGCATTCGCGCATGGTCACCATCGCCTCGGGCGGCTGCAACGTCATGTCCTATCTGACGGCCGATCCGGCGGCGATCACGGCGGTGGATCTCAACCGCGCCCATGTGGCGCTGGGGCGGCTGAAGCTCGCTGCCGCGCAGCACCTGCCGAACCATGACAGCTTTTACCGCTTCTTCGGTGAGGCGGACGAAAAGGCCAATATCGCCGCCTACGAGCGCTTCCTGCGTGACAAGCTGGATGCGGAAACCCGCAGCTATTGGGAAGGGCGTGGCATCAGCGGGCTTGGCCGCCGCCGCATCACCCTGTTCTCGCGGGATCTCTATCACCACGGTCTGCTGGGCTATTTCATCGGCGTGGGCCATTTCGTCGCCCGCCTCTACGGCATCGACCCGAAGCATTTCGTCCGCGCCCGCACGCTGGATGAGCAGCGCAGCTATTTCGAGACGGCGCTGGCGCCTCTCTTTGACAAGCGGCTGGTGCGCTGGGCAACCTCCAAGAAGATGTCGCTCTATGGCCTCGGCATTCCGCCCGCCCAGTATGAGGCGCTGGTTTCCGCCAGCCCCACGGGCGACATGTCCGATGTGCTGAAGCAGCGGCTGCAGAAGCTCGCCTGTGATTTCTCGCTCTCGGACAACTATTTCGCCTGGCAGGCCTTCAACCGGGGCTATGCGCCGCAGGGCGGGGATGAGAGCACGGGTGCCTCCGGTTCGCTGCCACCCTATCTGAAGCGCGAGCATTTCGATGCCATCCGCGAGCGGGCCTCCCGCGTCGAGGTGGTCAACCGCAGCTTCACCGAACATCTGGAAGGCGAAGTTCCGGCCACACTCGACGCCTATGTCCTGCTCGATGCGCAGGACTGGATGACCGACGAGCAGCTGAACGCTCTGTGGACCCAGATCACCCGGACCGCCCGCCCCGGCGCCCGCGTCATCTTCCGCACCGCCGCAGAGCCGACGCTCCTGCCGGGCCGCGTGCACGATGCCATTCTGGACCGCTGGACCTACGAGGCGGAGAAGAGCCTTGAGCTGGGCCGCCGCGACCGTTCCTCCATCTATGGCGGGTTCCATCTCTATGTCTTCAATGGATGAACCCCGCAGCCAGAGCGGCGCTTCCGCTGCGCTGATGGACAGCGTGTACCGCAACCAGCGGCACATCTATGACCTGACGCGCAAATATTACCTTCTGGGCCGCGACCGGCTGATCGCCCGGCTGGCGCCGCCTGCAGGTGGTTCCGTACTGGAACTGGGCTGCGGCACGTGCCGGAACCTGATCGAGGCGGCGCGGCTCTATCCCGATGCCCGCTTCTATGGTCTCGACATTTCGCGCGAGATGCTGGCAACGGCAGAAGCGAACATCCGCCGAGCCGGACTTGAGGGGCGTATCCGGCTCGCCTGCGGCGATGCTTCGGCCTTTGATGCAGAAGTCCTGTTTGGCCGGGACAGCTTCGACCGGGTGTTCATGTCCTACACCCTGTCGATGATCCCGCCCTGGCGCGAGGCGATGGCAGCAGGCTTTGCGACGCTGGCGCCGGGCGGGCAGCTGTCGGTGGTGGATTTCGGCCAGCAGGAGCGTCTGCCGGGCCTCTTCCGCCGCCTGCTGCATGCCTGGCTGGCGAAGTTCCACGTCACGCCACGGGCGGATCTGTCCGGCGCCGTGGAAGCTCTTGCCGGGCAGCACAAGGCGCGCTTTGAGGCCGGTTCGCTCTATCGCGGTTATGCGGTCTGGGCGGAAGTCACCCGCGTTTGAACGGCCGCCGTGGCTTGTCCAACTCCCGATACTTGGAACTCACCGGGAGCTGGTTTCATTCGCCTGCGACGAAATAATGCAGCGTGCCGTCCGGACCAATGCCGACACGGTAGAACAGCCAGGCGCCGTAAGCGTCCATTTCCGCGAAATCGGCGGCGGTGACAATACGGTACATCTCCACCTTCTGCTCCGGTGTCAGCTTGTCGAAGGGGTAGCGGGCAAAATAGGGCCAGATGTACATTTCCTGCGGGGTTCCGGCGTCCACATGCACCCAGCCCGCTTCCATCACGTCCAGAAGGATCGCGAGGATTTCCTGGCCCTGCCCATCGCCGGAACTGTGCTTCAGGAACTCGATCGGGTCACCGATTTCCGCGAGGGACAGGGTCGGCATCATCTCGTTGCCTTCGAGCACCATGCGCATGCGCTCGACGTCGCCGCTGCGGGCCGCTTCCATCAACTGGTCCCGCATGCGGGCGACAGGCGCCGGCAGGCCCTCCGGTCCGTAATGCACCTCGGGGACAGGGAGCAGGTTCTGCGGAGAGACTTCAGAAGACTGGCCTTCTTCCGTGCTCTCGATGCCCTCGGCCGGATCAGCCTCATCCATGAGGCCGCCCGCATCATCCGCGCCGGCCTCATCGGGGATTGGGGGCAAGAGATCTTCCGGCGGAATGGCCGGGTTGCCGGAGGCATTCTGCTCCGGCGGGGTGACCAGGATCGTCTCGGTTCTCACGGTCGCAGCTTCCGCAGCCGGAAGCAGCAGGAGTGCAAAACAGAGGGTGGCAATGCAGTTGCGCAGCATGGTCAGACTCAGCCGGGAAGATTTTCAACGACTATACGCAGCCGCAGCGGAAAGGCCATTCAAAAGAGCCTGCACGCTTGGCATCCTGTCCTCCTTTCGTTAAACCGCAGGCACATGTGCCATTTTTGCCAGAGTTTTCCTGCATGACGCCATCGCTTTCATATGCACTGCTTGGACTGGCAATTGGCGTGATGACCAGCGCTCCCGTCGGGCCCGTGAACATCATGGCGCTGCGAAGGGCCCTTCACCGGGGCTTCCGGTCGGGCTTTCTCGTCGGTCTTGGGGCCGTTGCGGCAGACACGCTGTTCGCCGCCGCCGCACTTTTCGGCATTTCGGTTGTGGCAGAGTTCGTCGAACTGCACGAGACGGCCATCAAGCTGGTGGGGGCGAGCGTTCTGGTCGTGTTCGGCATTGCGGTGCTGCGCAGCCATCCGCACATGGATACGCAAAAGAGCAAATTCGATCACACCCTGCTGCGTGATGCGCTGGCTGCCTTTGTCATGACAATCACCAATCCGGGTGCGATCCTGGGGTTTCTGGCGATCTTCGGCAGTCTTGGCGACTGGGCTCCGCAGCCGGGCAGGCATCTGGATGCACTGAGCATGATCTGCGGTGTGGCGGCGGGGGCTTGCCTGTGGTGGGCCGTCGTGGCCGGAGGGGCAAGCGCGCTGCGTGATCGCTTTACAGACCGCTGGCTTGAAATGGTGAACCGGGCCGCCGGTGCCGTGCTGATTCTCTTTGCGGCCGGAATCCTTGTCAGCCTGCTGGGCGTATTCTGAGCGTAACGGGCTGGAAAAGGCTGATCAGAGGATCAAAAAAGATCATTGGGGGAGCGCAGGGGCCGTGTCTCGCGCTCCGCCGTTCGCCGGCGTCACTGAAGGACGCGATTGACCGAATAGTCACCGCGCAGAATACGCTCCGGCAGGCCTTCTGCCAGCTTGGCAACTGCATCTTCGCCGTAAGTGGAAACAAGATCGGCAAGCGCAGTAAACATGGCTGCGTGGGCAACAGCATCCGTATCAACGCCGCAGGCAATCGCCTCGGACCATGCATCCTGAATGAAACCAAGCGCAGCACGGCGAATATCGTCGTCTTCAAGGTATTGGACGTCCGCAGACATCTCGCTGAATTCGTCGTTGGTCATGCTGTCCCTTAGGTCTTTGCCGCTTTCGCTTCGGATGAGTCGGTGCCGTTCCCCGAATCTGCGAAGACCTTACCATGGGAAGACTACGCGGGAAGCGAGTGTGAAGGCCTTCTTAACGTCCACCCACAAATTATACGTGGAGGGTTAAGCCTTTGGTAACGGAGCGCGGCTAGCGCGCATAACGGGCCGCAACATCGCGGCTCAGCTTCTCGCCTTCCTGGACATAGGCGTTCATGGCAGCCCGTGCAGCGGGCGTACAGCTTTGATACACCGAAGAAAATCCGCGATAACCGAGGTTGAAGCGCTCGATGTGGCGGCGCTTGCGCACTTCCCCCTGCATTTCGGCTGCCAGCAGGTCTTCCATCCGTTCCCGCCAGCTTGGCGCATCATCGCGTCCGCACAGGGGGCGCAGGAAATGCAGAGCGCCGAGGATTTCCGACAGGCGGAGCAACTGGCGTTCATAAGGGGCTTCGGACAGCGGATCCTGCGCGCGAACCGGCAAAGCCGTGAGCATCAGGACAGCCGCTGCAAGGCCGGCAAGGGCTCTTATGGTCATGCGGCGCCGGGCGCTGGTGTGTGTGCTGGAGTCCATTGGGTCCCTGCCTGTCCGGCAGGATAATGGGCTGCAAGGACCGGCGGTGCAAGGCCGCGGTTGCCCCGTCAACAGGCCATCAGTTTCCGGATGCGTTCGGCAGTGCCGGGCGTCATTTCAAGGCTGCCGAGCGCGGAGAGCGGCTTGAAACAGGCCTCTGCCGCATCATCGCCCGCGATGGGTTCGCCTGAGACATGTGCGCCCATGAAGATGGTCAGATGAAACCGGGCCCGAATCGCCCCGCTTTCGTCCCGGCTGTCGATGGTGAGCGTTCCGGCCGGCTCTCCCAGCTCTGCGGTGACGCCGGTTTCCTCCAGAAGTTCGCGCTGTGCCGCCTGCAGAGGAGTCTCACCAGCCTCCAGCTTGCCGCCCGGCAGGCTCCAGTATCCTGCATAGGGCGCCTTGCCCCGCCGGATGATCAGAACGTCCCCGTTCCTGTGGCAGAGGATGCTGACACCGGGAACAAGTGGAGGAGGAGGGAGCGTCCCGGACATGGTTCAGGCAAACCGGCTTCAGGCAAACAGGGCGTCGATTTCCGCCTGCGCTTCCGAGCCTTCGTGGGCGGGGACATCCTGCGCGCTGATATGGCCGTGGATCACGCCGCTGGCCATGGCGATCAGCGGCTTGATCTCGTTTGTCGCCTTCTCCGCCAGCTCAAAGGCGACCTCCGACGGTGACACAGCGCTGCGAATCATGTCCTGCGAATTCAGCACCGCCGAATTGATTCCGGAAACGAGCGTTTCCAGATGCGCGCGCAGACGCACGGGGGCGGCATGATAGGCCTCAATGGCAAGCTGGCGTTCGGAGAAACTGGAGTTCTCGAAATGGGTCTCGTAGTCCGCCGGGCTCCAGGCGAGCACGTCCTCGGCGCATTCCGGCATGGCCGGGAGCATTTCGAGCAGCATCACCACTTCGTTGAAGTGGTTCAGATAGTCGGTTGCAAGGCCAGTCGCCGGGTTGATATTGGCTTTGACAAGCCGCTCGGCGGACAGATCGCCGGTGCCCAGCACTGGATCCTCCTGCGTCATGCCATCCCCCCGGTTGAACTCTACTTCTCCCGAACCTAACCTGCCTTTGTTGCCAAAGAACTAATCAGATCACTGCAAGGATTTTCATGTGCGGACGCTTCACCCTGACGTCATCCCCGCAAGCGCTGGAGCAGCTGTTTGACTACCGGGACCGGCCAGACTTTCCGCCGCGCTACAATATTGCCCCCACCCAGCCGGTTGCCACCGTCCGGCATGAGCATGGCCAGCGGCGGTTCGCGCTGGTGCGCTGGGGATTGATTCCCGGCTGGGTGAAAGATCCGGCCAGCTTTACTCTCCTGGTCAACGCCAGGGCGGAGACGGCAGCGGAAAAGCCTTCGTTCCGTGCGGCCATGCGCCATCACCGCTGCCTCGTGCCGATGGACGGCTTTTACGAATGGCGGCGGACAGGCGGGCAGAAGCAGCCCTTCTTCATCCGGCCTGCGGGCGGCGGGTTGATGGCGGTGGCCGGGCTGTGGGACACATGGTCCGATCCGTCGGGCGGCGAGATCGACACCGGCGCCCTGCTGACCGTGCCTGCCAACCGCGCCATGCAGGCCGTGCACGACCGCATGCCGGCCATTCTTTTCGAACAGGATTTCGACGCCTGGCTGGATACGGGGCAGGTGAGGGCCGAGGAAGCGCGCCGCCTGCTGCGGCCGGTGGCGGATGACTATCTGGAGTTCATCCCCGTATCGTCCCGCGTCAACAGTGCCGCGCAGGATGATCCGGGGCTGACCGAGCGGGCCGCCGGGGTGGCGCCCGATGCTGTCTCTGAAAAAGCTCCGAAAACCCGTCCCGCCCGCAGAAAGGCGCAAGAAGACGGTGGCAATTCCGGTCAGCTTGATCTTTTCTAGGAAGATTGCCGTTTTCTGCGGCGGCCTAAACGGAAATGTAAATGCCTTCGCGTTAGCTTTGCTCTACCAGACATGGAAGGGAGCCAGATGCGGGCCGCGTTGAATGATCACCTGGCTGAAGTGCCGGAGCCCATGGCTGCCCGCCTGGTGCGCCCGATGCGTCGGGATGATCTTCCGGTCGTCGCTGGGCTCTTTGGCCGTGTGTTCCGGCCCTCCGGGGTCAGGGATGCGGCCGCGCTCGAAGCCTATCTCGGCGAATTGCTGTTCGGCAGCCCATCCTACAGCGAGGCATCCGGCAGCCTCGTGCATGACCATCCCTGTTCCGGCATCAAGGCGGCGGTGCTCGCAATTCCCATGGCCTTCAGCGTTGAGGGGCGGCCTGTCACGGCGCGGCTTTTGTGCTCCTTCATGTCGGAAGGGCGGGAGGGGCAGTCGGGCGCCGCGCGGATTGCGCGCTGCTTGAGGGCCAGCACACAGGATCTCCTTCTGTCCGACAGCGCCTCGCCGCTCAGCGCCAGCCACTGGATTGCCGGTGGCGGTCAGGTGCTGACGACGCAGAGCCTGGCATGGCGGCGGGTGATGCGGCCTGCCTCGGCAGCCCGGTTGATCGCGGGTCAGAGCCTGCCGCGTCTGCGTCCCTTGCTGGGGTTGCTGCCTTGTGGTGCGGTTGATGCTCTTGCCCGGCGGCTGAAGCCTGCGCTTATCCCGGAAGAGCGGACAGGGCTCGGCGTGGAAGAAACGGATGCTGCCGGTTTCCTGCAGGCCGCAAGACCGCTGCTTGCCCGCTTCCCGGTTCATCCTCTGTGGCCGGATGAAGAGTTTGCCTGGCTGACCGGCCTTGCCGCCCGGAACCTTGCGCTCGGAACCTTGCGCTTTGCCCTGGCCAAAGATGGCAAGGGCAGCTTTGCGGCTCTGGCTTGGTACAGCGATGGGCGCAAGGCAACGGTTCTGCATCTGCTGACAGAAGAGGGCCGGGAGCTCGACGCCGCGGCCGCCATGCTGGCCGCCTTCGAGGCTGAGGGTCTGACAATGGCCGAGGGCATGGCAAAACCCAGCCTGATGCGTGCGCTTCTTTCCCAGCGCTGGATCAGCTTTTCCCCGCGCGGCCTGTTCTGCATTGGCAGCCGGTTTGCCGGTGTCAATGACGCCGCGCGCCGCGGGGATCTTTATGCGGGCGGCTTTGCCTCGGAAAGCTGGAGCCGGCTGTTGACGGATCTTTGATCCGCTCCCCAGCATGGTGATTGCGCCTGTCCTTTTCGGGCGGAGAGCGGTAAGAGGCGATCAGAAATACCGCACGCAGGAAAGGGCTGACCATGGCCGAAGAAGAAGAGACCGCATCCTTCGACGAGGAAGCGCTGGCCGGGGTCTATAACCGGGGCCTCGAGCTCGAAAAGGCCGGGGATCTGGATGGTGCGGAAGCCGCCTACCGGGAAGCCCTGACCATTGACCCAGCGGACCATTGCGGCGCCAGCGTGCGCCTGGCCGCCATGGGCCGGGACACGGCGCCCGATGCCATGCCGGAAGCCTATGTGGCGACGCTGTTCGATCAGCATGCAGATGTGTTCGAGGCCATTCTCGTCGATCAGCTCGGCTACTGCGTACCGCTCCTGCTGCGCGAGCAGCTGCGCAGCCATGCGCCGGGGCCTTACAACACCGGGCTGGATCTGGGCTGTGGCACGGGGCTCACCGGTGAGGCGCTGGGCGATATCTGCGAAGAGATGACCGGCGTCGATCTGTCCGAAAAGATTGTCGAGATCGCCTTCGACCGGGAGGTCTATACCGACCTTTACGTCGGCGAGGCGGTCGCCTTTCTGGAGGAGTTCGAGGACGACGACGGCCAGCGCCCGGTCTATGACCTGATCGCGGCAACGGACGTCTTTCCCTATCTCGGCAAGGTCGAGCGGATCGTGGCAGCGGCGGCAGACCGGCTGAACCCGGGCGGCGTTTTCGGCTTCTCGACCGAAACCCTGCCGGACGAAGCGCTGGGCGGGAAGGACTATCTCGTCGGCCCGAAGCGGCGCTATGCCCATTCCCAGGGATATCTGACCCGCGTGCTCGAAGCGCATGGCTTCACCATTCTGGCCATGGACCCGATCACCGTGCGCCTGGAAGAAGGCGAGCCGGTGCCCGGCCATCTGGTGCTTGCCCGCCGGGGCTAAGAAAAGCCGGGCCGCATGGATCTGTTGCTAGCCCAGTTCGAGGGTCGTGATCCCGAACACGCCATCCAGCCGGATGGCAGGGGCTGGGCCGCGGTACATGCGGCTTGTCTCGAAGCCGGGGGCAAATCCGGCGTCTTCCAGAAAGCGGATGAAGTCTCCGGCCGTCTCCGGGACGTCGATATGGATGCCGCCCTCGCATCCTTCTGCGAGCGCTGCGAACAGGGATCCGGCAACGGCGGTATCTTCGGCGAAGAGCGGGCCGATCTTCCAGCCCTCGCGGCAGGGGCGCGCCACCCCATACCCACGCAAGGTGCTGCCCTCGAACGCGGCAAGCGCCCGGCGCGGCCGCGTCAGCCACTGCCTCAGAAACCCGGTTCTTGGCGCAGGGAAATATGCGCGGTCGAAGGCTTCAACGGCCGGCATGTCTGCGCTTTCCAGCGGGCGGATGCCGCCAGCTTTGTCCGTGCGGGCAGAGTGTCCGCTGTAGCGGATGGTCCTGTACTGTGAGACGAAGCCCATTGAGCGGTAATTCGCCTGCTGTTCCGGTACGCCATCAAGCCCGATGGTTCGGCCTTCAAGGTGCTTGAGGCCAGCGTTCCAGACGGTTTTGCCATAGCCTTGCCCGCGAAAGTCCGGATGGCAGATGTAAAGCCCGATGAAGCCGAAGTCCTCGCCATAGCGGACGGCCGAGATCCCGGCAGCCATTTCCCCTTCGGCGAAGGCGCCCAGGAAGCCGCCGGCATCGGCGGCCTGAAACACCGCGGCATCGTCAAGGCCGGGGTTCCAGCCTTCGGCCGCAGCCCAGCCGATGAGCTGTTCCACTTCCGCCATGGTGAGCTGGCGGATCACGGGGCCGGTCATTGTGCAGGCTCCGCTTCGTGGGCAAAACCGGACAGAAGACCGGTAAAGGGCTTGCGGGCCGGCGTCGAATAGGCACCGCGCTTGCCGGTCGACAGCCCCAGAGCCAGCAGCGCCTCGGCCTGCTTTACGGCAGCCCCCACGCCATCGATGACGGGGACTTTGAACTCGCGCTGCAGGGAAGCAGCCAGATCCGCCATGCCGGCGCAGCCCAGAACAATGGCTTCTGCGTGGTCTTCCCCAAGCGCGCTTGAAATCTCGCTGCGCAGCCGGTCCACCGCATTGGAGGCGGGGTTTTCCAGCTCCAGCACGGGCACACCCGCAGCGCGCACGCGCACCCGCGAACTCATCCCGTAGCGATGCACAAGCTCCTCCACCGGAACGATGGACAGATGCGACATCGTCACCACGGTGATGCGCCGGGCGACAAAGGAGGCAAGGCTGAGCGCTGCCTCGCAGATGCCGATCACCGGAATGGTGGCCAGAGCACGAGCGGCATCAAGGCCCGTATCATCGAAACAGGCAATCACGGCGGCAGCAGCGCCCTCACGTTCGCCCTCGCGGATCGCCGTCAGGACGCCGGGAATGGCCAGCACCTCGTCATAATAGCCTTCGATTGAGGCCGGTCCCATGGCGGAGGTGACCGCGCAGATGTCGCTGGATGGTGCGGCCGCCCCCCGGGCGGCTTTGGCAATGGTCTGTGTCATCGATGCCGTGGTGTTGGGATTGATGACAAGAATACGCTGGTTGCTGATGGCCGTCATCCCTTGGTCCTGCGCCGGTTGAGCCAGACGATGACACCGAGCGCCGTGCCGATGACCGTCAGCGAGAACAGGGTGGTCACGGTGCCAAGGGCATAGAGTACAGGCGTCGTTACATTGGTGGTCATGGCATAGATTTCGAGCGGCAGCGTGTTGTAGGTGCCTGCCGTCATCAGGGTTCTTGCGAATTCGTCATAGGACAGCGTGAAGCCGAAGAGCCCGACGCCGGTGAGCATCGGCGCGATCATCGGCAGGACAACATGGCGGAACGTCTGCCAGGACGAGGCGCCAAGGTCGCGCGCCGCTTCTTCGTAGGAGGGGGAAAAGCGGTTGAAGACGGCGAACATGATCAGCACACCGAAGGGCAATGTCCAGGTCAGGTGCGCCCCGAAGGCCGAGCCGTACCAGGAGGGGCGCAGGCCAAGCTGCTGGAACATGACCCCGATCCCGAGCGAGACGACGATGGACGGAACGACGAGGCTGGCGACCGAGAGATAGAACAATGGCGTTGCGCCGGAAAACCTGCGCCGGAAGGCAAGTCCGGCCAGCAGGGAGACAAGCACCGTCACGCTCATCACCATCAGCCCGAGCGAGAAGGAGCGGCGGAACGAGCCGCCGAAATCACCGACGGCCTGCTGCTGGGTGAGGTTGTGGAACCAGTGCAGCGAGACGCCGTTCATGGGGAAGGTCAGCCCGCCGTTCGGCCCCTGAAACGACAGCATGACGATGGCCGACAGCGGGCCGTAGAGGAAGACGACGAACAGGGCGAAAAAGACCGCGAGCACCCAGAAGCTGCGTCCGCGTTTTTCGGAGATCATGTCAAAGCTCCTTGCGGATATCGACGGCGCGCAGGATTGCGGCGACCATCAGCAGCACGACAACCAGCAGCACCACCGCATTGGCGGCGGCCGCCGGATATTGCAGCAGGGACATCTGGTTGCGCATCATCAGCGCCACCGAGGCGCTCTGTCCGCCACCCATCACCAGAACGGTGACGAAATCGGCCATCACCAACGTGACGACAAAGATCGTGCCGATGGCCATGCCGGGCTTGGCAAGCGGCAGGATGACGTTCCACAGGATCTGGAAGCTGCTGGCGCCCGCATCCCGTGCGGCCTCGATGAGCGAACGGTCGATGCGCATCAGCGTGTTGAAGACCGGCGTCACCATGAACAGCGTGTAGAGATGCACCATGGCCAGCACGATGGCGAAGTCCGAATAGAGCAGCCATTCGATGGGCTCGGATATGATGCCGGCCTGCATCAGCCCGGAGTTCACCAGCCCGTTGCGCCCCAGCACAGGGATCCAGGAGATCATGCGGATGATGTTCGACGTGAGAAAGGGCACGGTGCAGACGAGGAACAGCACCATCTGCATGGCGGCCGTGCGGATGTGGAAGGCGAGGAAATAGGCCACCCAGAACCCGAGGACCAGCGTGATGGCCCAGACCATGGCCGCATATTTCAGCGTGTTGAGATAGATCCGCCAGGTCACCCGGGAACCGAGGGTTTCGGCATAGTTGGTCATGACGAAATCCGGGTAGAGCCGGGCAAAGTCATAATCCCAGAAGCTCACCACCGCGATCATCAGGACGGGAGCCAGCAGAAAGAACCCGAGAATGGCCGCAAGGGGAAAGGCCTGGAGATAGGCGGAGAACCGGTCAAAAAACGCGGTCACCATACCGGCGGCCGGTGTGCCCGTGACCGGAACCGCTGACGGCTTTGCGGCTTGCGATGCCATATGGCTGTCTCCCAGGGAATATCCGCTGACTGTGACCGGTCCTCCTCCCCGCGGCAGCAGGGAGGAGGGGGATGCGATGATCAGGAGGCGATGAACTCGTTCCAGCGGCGGACCATGTAGCGGTCTTCGTCCATGACCGAGTTCCAGCAGGCAACCTTGCCCATGCGCTCTTCGAAGGAGCCGCCGTCGCGGACGGCACCGGCCGTTTCCATGACCGTGCCATCGGGAGCAAGAATGTCGCCCTGCGCAGGCTTGCCCTCGATCCAGTAGCCCCATTCATCCGCCGACATGTAGTCCTTGGCCGTTTCCATGCAGGCCGAGTAATAGCCCTGGCGGTTGAGATAGCCGCCGACCCAGCCGGAGGTGTACCAGTTGATGTACTCATAGGCCGCGTCGAGCTTGGCACCCGACAGGTGGGCGGCCAGGCCAAGACCGCCGCCCCAGGTGCGGTAGCCTTCCTTGAGGGGTTGGTATTTGCAGGCAATGCCGCGCGAACGGACGGCGGCGACGGCGGGTGACCACATGGACTGGATGATCACTTCGCCCGATGCCATCAGGTTGACGCTCTCGTCGAAGCTCTTCCAGAAGGCGCGGAACTGGCCGTTGCGCTTGGCTTCGATGAGGAAGTCGATGGTGGCATCGATCTCCTGCACCGTCATGTTGCCCTTGTCGGCATAGGTGATGTTGCCCATCGCCTCCATGATCATCGCAGCGTCCATGATGCCGATCGAGGGGATGTTGAGGATCGAGGTCTTGCCGCGGAAGGCCGGGTCCATGATATCGGCCCAGGTCGTGATTTCGCGGCCCACCAGATCCGGGCGGATGCCCAGGGTGTCGGCGTTGTAGATGGTCGGGACCATGGTGAACCAGCCGGTTTCGCCCTTGGCAAAGGTGCGGCTGTCCGGCCCTTCGACGAAGCCCACCGTGTGGGGCGCCGTGCCTTGCGCAATCACGCTGTCCGGCAGCAGCTTGCCGGTTTTGAACAGCGGCACGATCTTGTCGTAATAGGTGAGGCGCGAGGTATCCATCGGCTGGATGACGCCGGACGGGAACACCTTCTTCAGGATCCAGTATTCGATGTCGGCAATGTCGTAGCTGTCCGGCTGGGTGACGGCGCGCTGGGCGGCAGCATCGGAATCGCTCGCCGTCATCTCCAGCGTGATGCCGAGGTCTTCCTTGCATTTTTCGGCGATGGCATTGAGGTTGGAAACGCCGGTGCCGAACTGGCGCAGGGTGATCGGGTTCTGCGCCCAGATGGTCGGGAAGCCGGTGATGGCACCCGAACCGGCGGCAAGACCGGCGGCCGCAGCCCCGGCCTTGAGAAGCGAACGCCGGGAAATATCAGTCTTGCTGCTGGTCTTGTCTGTCATGGCATGTCCCCTTGTTTTTGATGCTGCGAGATCTGGTCAAATCCGGCCAAGAACGATGGCGTCTTCGGCATCCCACGCGAATGGAACGGCCTCGCCGCGCTTGACGGGATTCGTGTAGAAAGCGCCGTCGCTGACGATTGCAGTGAACTCTTCCACACCTGGCCCCTCCGCCGTCAGCTTCACGGTCGGGCCCAGATATTCGATGTTGGTGATGATGCCGGTGAAGCCGAGGCCCGGACTTGCCGGTTGCGCCAGCCTGACCTTGTGAGTGCGCACGGCGATATCGGCTGTGCCGCCGGTTTCCGCGGCGCCCCCGGATGCTGCGAAACTGCCGCCGCCGGACGTCTCGATGAGGACGCTGTCCCCGGTGGTGCTGGCAACGCGCCCCGTGATGACATTGTGGTCGCCCATGAAGCGGGCAACAAAGGCCGTCGCCGGACGCTCGAAGATGGTGCGGGGGCTTGCGGCCTGTTCGATCCGGCCATCGTTCATGACCACGATCAGATCAGCCAGAGCCATCGCCTCTTCCTGGCTGTGGGTGACGTGAACGAAGGTGATGCCGAGCTGGTGCTGCAGACGCTTGAGTTCGGCGCGGACCTTGATCTTCAGGAACGGATCCAGCGCCGACAGCGGCTCATCCAGCAGCAGCACTTCCGGATCGGTGATCAGGGCGCGGGCGAGGGCAACGCGCTGCTGCTGCCCGCCCGAAAGCTGCGCTGGGCGGCGCTCCGCATAGGGCTCCATCTGCACCAGGCGGAGCATTTCCAGCGCCTTGGCCCGGCGTTCGGGCTTGGCCATGCCCTTCATCTTCAGGCTGAAGGCAACGTTGTCGGTGACGTCGAGGTGAGGAAACAGCGCATAGGACTGGAACATCATCGCCGTGCCGCGCTTTGCGGGCGGCAGATCGTTGATCATCGTGTTCCCAAGCAGGATATCGCCCGACGAAATGGCCTCATGGCCGGCAATCATGCGCAAGGTCGTCGACTTGCCGCAGCCGGACGGCCCCAGCAGGCAGCAGTAGCTTCCGGCCGGAATCTTGAGACTGATCGAGCGGACGGCCGTAGCCGTGCCATAGACCTTGGAAACGGAGGCGATTTCGATGGTGGCTGCTTTGCTCATGCGGCGTTCCTTGCTGGACCATCGCTTCGCATCATTCGTGCCAGTTTGCGGCCGGCCGCCTAACCTGTTGTTTTGAAAAGGAATGCTGGTTGAGCCTGTGATTTGTGCCGATGCCCGGCCCACGCGCTGCTTAAAAAATACCCGATTGCGTTCAATGAGCTGAATAAATTGTATGCAATATTTTCCGTCAGATGTATGCAAGAAGGGATTTCATCCTGCGCGTTTCGGAGTAAGAAATGGTGGGCAGAACAGGGGAGCCATGGGCACCATCGATTCGACATCACAGGACGGACCGCAGGCCGGGGATGACCGCACCCAGGCCATCCGCGATCATTTGCGCGATGCCATCGTTGACCGCCGCCTGGCGCCCGGCGCCAAGCTCACCGAAAGCGAAGTTGGTGCGCTGTTCGATGTGAGCCGCACCGTCGCCCGCGCCGCCTTGCAGATGCTGTCGTTTGAGGGGCTGGTGCGGTTCGAGCGCAACCGTGGGGCCTTCGTGGCAAATCCGACGCCTGCGGAAGCCCGGCAGCTTTTCGCTGCACGGCGGCTCGTCGAACCGGGGATTGTGGCTTCCGTGATCGAGAACGCGACGCCCGCCGACTTTGCCCGCTTGCGCGAGCATCTGATCGAAGAGCAGGGCCACATGAATGCGCGCGGGCCGAACGCGCGCCGCGCCGAGATCAAGGCTTCAGGTGAATTTCACCTGCTGCTGGCAGCCATCGGCGGCAACCAGATCCTGCAGCGCTTTATCGAGGAACTGATCGCCCGGTCCTCGCTGGTGATTGCGCTTTACGGACGGACAGGCTCGTCCAGTTGCGGCCTGGACGAGCACCGCCAGATTGTCGATGCACTTGAAGCTGGGGATGCGAAAGGCGCCGAGGCCCTGATCGTCCATCACATCGATCACATCGAAATGGATCTGGACCTCGACACCCGCTCCGGTCTGGCACTGCGGGAGGCCCTGCAGCTTTAGAGCAATTCCAGCAAAAGTGGGAACCGGTTGTGCGTCCGGAATTGCGTGAAAACAAAGAAATAGAGCACTCTCGGCGGCCCGTTTTCCAACGAAAGTGCTCCAGGTTCCGCGCCTATCCCAGATGTTGCTTGAAGAAGGCGATGGTGCGCTCTTCGGCAAGCTTTGCGGCTGCCTCGTCGTAGCGCGGCGTGGTGTCGTTGTGGAAGCCGTGGTTCACGCCGGGATAGATATAGGCCGTGTAGGTCTTGCCATTGGCCTTCAGCGCTTCCTCGTAAGCGGGCCAGCCCGCGTTGATGCGCTCATCCAGCTCCGCATATTGCAGCAGCAGCGGTGCCTGAATGGCCGGAACGCCGTCCAGCGGCGCCTGGCGGCCATAGAATGGCACGCCCGCCGCAAGCTCCGGATAGGCAACGGCAATGGCATTGACCACGCCGCCGCCGTAGCAGAAGCCGACGGCTCCCACCTTGCCGGTGCCGTCCTCGCGGGCCAGCAGATGCTCGAAACCGGCGAAGAAGTCATTCATCAGCTTTTCCGGATCAACCGTCTGCTGCAGCTCGCGGCCCTTGTCGTCATTGCCCGGATAGCCGCCAACGGAGGTGAGTCCATCCGGCGCCAGCGCCATGAAACCGGCCTTGGCCATGCGCCGCGCCACATCCTCGATATAGGGGTTGAGACCCCGGTTCTCATGGATCACCAGCACGGCCGGCAGCTTCTCCGCCGCGCCTGCGGGCTTCACCAGATAGCCGTTCACCTCGCCGTTGCCATTGGGGGAGGCATAGGTGATGCGTTCCGCCACGATCCCGGCATCATCGGGCGCCACCTGCTGGGCGAGGGCATAGTTGGGAGCCAGCTGATCCAGCAGCATGGCCGCGGTGAGGCCCGCTACCGTAAACTTGGCGGCCCTTTCGAGGAAGTCACGCTTGGTGATCTTGCCGTGGGCATAGAAGTCGTAAAGGTCGAGGAGTTCCTGCGGGAAGTCCCGTGCGGTCTTGCGCTGCATGGGCGTCATGTCATTCATGATGTGCTCCCTGTCGATGATGGCCCGCCCCCGGGCGGTGCCATTCGCCAACTGGTACACTAATGCGCCTTTATGCCAGTTCGAGGCTGATGAGCCTCGAGCACGCAAACGTGAACGTCCTGTCTTGCCGTTACGCCCGTTCCAGCGCAGCCACCACTTCCACATGCGGGGAGTAGAGGAACTGGTCCACCGGCGTCACGCGGGTGACCTTGAAGCCGCCGTCGATCAGGATGCGCAGATCGCGGGCGAGGGTGGCCGGATTGCAGGAGACGGCAGCAATGCGCTTCACCCTGGAAAGGGCCAGCTGCTCGGCCTGGGCCTGCGCGCCCGTGCGCGGCGGATCAAAGGTGACGGCATCAAAGCCTGCCAGCTCTGCTGCCATCAGCGGCCGGCGGAACAGGTCGCGCCGCTCGAAGGTGATCTGCCTGAGGCCTGCCGGCTGGCGCGAGGCCCGGTCGAGAGCGGCCACGGCTGCGGCCTCGCCTTCCACCGCATGCACGGACATGGTTTCGGCCATGCGGAAGGTGAAGGTGCCGATGCCCGCGAAAAGGTCGGCCGCCTTCTTCGATTTGCCAAGGGCTGCCAGAACCAGAGTGGCCAGATGGGCTTCGGCCTCGGCAGTAGCCTGCGTGAAGCCGCCCGGCGCCGGAACGGCTGCCACCTTGCCCATCGGCAGGGCCGGGGCACGGGCTTCCAGAATGATCTCGCCATCGACGGAAAGGCGCGCAAGACCGAGATCCGCCGTCAGGCCGGAGAGCTGCACGAGCTTCTTCTCGATGCCGGGCGCCACATTGGCCAGCGCCACATCAAGTCCCGCCTGTGTTGCCAGAACGGTAAGCCTCAGCTCGCCCTTGCGCGGCATCAGCACTTCGGCAAGGCGCTTGAGGCCCGGGACGGCGGCCACGATTTTCGGATCAAGAACGGGGCATTCGGTGATGTCCACCAGCCGGTTGCTGGCGCGCTCGTGATAGCCGAGCAGCAGCTTGTGGCCAGCGCGCACAGCTGTCAGCACGGCGCGGCGGCGGGAGCCCGGCGCACTTGGGATGACTTCATCCACCGGCACCTCGATACCCCGGTCCTCCAGCGCGCGCACCACCTGATCCCGCTTGAAGGCGAGGTATTCGGGCTCGGCCATATGCTGCAGCGAGCAGCCGCCGCAAGCCTCGAAATGGCGGCAGGTGGGCTCCACGCGAGCCGGGCTGCGGGTGAGGATTTCGAGGATGGAAGCCCGGTCCCCTTGCGCCTTCACGCGCAGCACGTCGCCCGGCAGGCCGCCGGGAACGAAAAGGGAGCCTCTCGGGCCAGAAGCCAGCCCGTCGCCCAGGTGGCCGAGGGCGGTGATGGTGATGTCGATTGTCGCGTCCGTCATCGCCGTGCGATACCCCGCCCCGCCACCAACCGCAAGCGCGGAATTGCGGGGGAGATATTGTGACAGAAGCCCTTCTTCTTGCGCAGCCGAATTCTTCAATCAATTAAAGACGTATAGCCGTAGTGATGCATTTGTTTCCTGGCGGGACTTTTGCCGCCCCCCTCCCCCTGGTGGGGAGGGGTAAGGGGTGGGGGGCTCTGAGCCCGCAACTTACTGAAAGATAGATATTTTTCTAAATTGGCAGTCATCACGAACTGCAACTCGGGATCAATTGGTTTTCTCTGCCGGACGGAGAGGCGTTCCCCCCACCCCTACCCCCTCCCCACCAGGGGGAGGGGGGCTGAAACACCGTGCCGAAGTTACCAAACTGCTGCCTTTTTCTAAGGTATGAAGTGCTTCGATTGCGCTGTGCTTTACCAACGGTGAGAGAAGGACGGCGGCCTAATGCTTATCCTCAGCCGTCCTTGCGGCCATAGAGCAGAAACTCGCGGTTGCCGTCGCCGCCGGTGACGGGGGAGGGGATGAGGCCGTGAGACTTCCAGCCGGGCAGGGCATCGAGCCAGAGGCGCAGATCTTCGGCGCAAGGCTCCACCAGATCCGGCTGCACCAGACCGCCCTTGCCGATGCCCTGACGGCCCACCTCGAACTGCGGCTTGACCAGAAGAATGGCTTCGGCGCCGGCGGCTGCAAGCTCCAGCGCCGGAGGCAGGGCGAGTTTCAGGGAAATGAAGCTGACGTCAGAGACGATCAGCTGCGGCGCCTCGCCCTCAAGGTCCGCCAGCGTCAGGTCACGGGCGTTGAGCCCGTCACGGCGGTTGACCTTCGAGTTGGAAGCAATGCGCTCATGCAGCTGGCCGTGGCCTACATCGATGGCGTGGACACGGGCCGCACCACGCTCCAGCAGCACCTGCGTGAAGCCGCCGGTGGACGCGCCGACATCCAGACAGGTCTTGCCGGCAGGATCAACGGGAAAGGCCTCCAGCGCTGCCAGCAGCTTTAGCGCGGCGCGGGAGACGTAGTTTTGTGCAGGGTCGGCCAGCGTGATCTTCTGGGTGGAAGCAACAAGCTGACCCGGCTTGGTGATGACCACGCCATCGACACTGACCGTGCCGCGCAGAATGGCATCGCGGGCGCGGGCGCGGCTGGGGGCAAGGCCGAGGTCGGCAAGGCACTGGTCAAGGCGCTGGCGGCTGGACATGCGGGCGGGGTTCCGGAGGGGTGAGGCTGGTGTTCAGAGGCAGCCGGCGAGGCCGGCCACCAGAACATCGAAATAGAGCTGTTCGCCATAGCGCAGCCAGCCGAAACCGGCCAGCGCAATCAGCGCTCCGCCCGTCAGCCCGCCTGCCGCGATCCAGCGTCCGGATACCACGTCCAAGTCTCCCGTTGTCCTGGCTCCCCTGCCTCTGCAGGGGCCAGCTGTCAGGCGCCGTTGCGGGCGATCAGGTTCTTCAGCTTCTGCAGGGCAGTTGCCTGATCTTCCTCATAGGCGATGGTGCCGACGAAGCGGTTGCTGCCATCCATGAGGTAGATCATCGCCGAATGATCCATCGTATAGCCGCCGCCGTCCAGCGGAACTTTCTTGGCATAGACGCGGTAGGCCTTGATCACCTCGTCGATCTGCTCGCGCGAGCCGGTCAGCGGCGTGATGCGCGGGTCGAAGGCCGCCACATAGTCGCCGATCACCTGCGGGGTGTCGCGCTCCGGATCAACCGACACGAAGGCATAGCTCATCTTGTCCGCATCCGGCCCGAGCTGCTCGATCCAGCCCTGCAGGTCCGACAGGGTGGTAGGGCAGACATCCGGACAGAAGGTGAAGCCGAAGAAGATGGCCAGCGGCTTGCCGGCAAAATCCTTGTCGGTCACCGTGGTGCCGTCGCCGCGCACGAGCGTGAAGGGGCCGCCGATGCTGGCAACGGACGCAACCTGCGCCCCGCCGCCGCCGTTCTGCATCTGCGAGACGGTGACATATCCTGCGCCGATGGCGAGGGCGGCAACTGCCGCCCAAGCGCCGTAGCGGATGAATTTCAGAGAAGACATGTTCCCTCTCAGTGGCTGTGGGCTGCCCCGTTGTGGCTGCCGTGGTCATTGCCCTTGGCACCCATCTTTTCGACTTTCAGCGTCACGTCGATGGGGCCTGCCTTTTCGAAGGTCAGGGTCATGGGAATGCTTTCGCCTTCCACCAGCGGTCCCTTCAGCTCCATGAGCATGATGTGGAGGCCGCCTGGCTTCAGCTCGGTGTCCTGACCGGCCGGCAGCGCGATGCCGCCTTCGACTTCCCGCATCTTCATGATGCTGTCGACAACCGCCATTTCATGCAGCTCGACGCGGCCTGCAGCCGGGGACGTTGCGGAAATCAGCTTGTCATCGGCTGCACCGCCGTTGTGCACCTTCAGGAAGCCGCCTGCGGCCGGAGCATTCGGCGGGGTGGCACGGGTCCAGGGGTGGTTGATGACGAGATCGCCGAGCTTGAACTCATGTGCCATGGCAGAGGAGGCGAGCAGGGCGAGTGCAGCGGCAGCGCCGGCAAGGGTCTTCAGAATGGTCATGTGTCTTCCAGTCATAGAGGGCGGCAGCATCAGGCATGCCGCAGATCATCAGGGGTGAATGCGTGCGGGATGTCAGACCGCAGGCGGTGCCCTGATGGCCTTGCCGGTGAGCAAGGCCTCGGTGACGGGAAGGGATTGGTTGCGCGAAAGCGGAAGGGCCGCCAGTTCAGGAATGCGCAGGCTTGAATCGCTCAAGGGCGCGGCAAACAGCGGGCCGGTGATGGCAATGTGACAGCCCGTGGCACAGACGCAGGCTGCCGGATCATGCGGTGCCCTGGGTGCTTCAGCAGGTGTATCGCCGGGCAGGGTAGCTTCGACACTCTGGCTCATGCCGAGACAGATGCTGCCGAAGTCCACATCCCCGGCCAGCGCCGCCGCATGGGCAGGCGAAGCCAGCAGGAAGAGCCTGAAGACAAGGGCAATCACCGCCATCAGTGCGAATGGCGTGCGTTCCGTGCGCAGGATTGCAAACAGGCTCGAAGGCGTCTTCATGGGCGCACTATGACTATTTCCTGTGCAGTGTGCGAGCGCAAATTTGCCGCACCTTGCCCCTCACGCGGTGCCATCCGTCTTTTCCGTGTCCTGTCCGGCGCCGGGGACATTTTCCTCCGTGACACCGGGCTCGGCCGGATCGAAGGCCTGTGTGTCATAGGCCGGAAATTCTTCCGGCGGAATGATGAGCGGATCGGTGGTGTCCAGCGGATCGGGGGCGATGACCGAGCCGACCTGCGCGGTTGCGGCATATTCGAAGTCGGTCTTGTCGGCGCGCGAGGGGGTCTTGCGGGCCAGCAGACGGCCGGAGACGAACAGGATCGTCACCACCTGCACCAGGGCCACCTGCGCATAGAGCCCCTCCGAGCCCATGACATACATCAGCAGCGAGGCGGACATGGGGCCGAGGATCGAGCCGATGCCATAGGCCAGCAGCAGGCCGGAAGAGGTCTCCACATATTCGGCCGGATCCGCATGGTCATAAGCATGGGCGACAGCGACGGAATAGGCGGGCTGCAGGAAGGCGCCGACGCTCATGGTCATCAAGGTGGCGATGAGGGGGCTTGATGGTTTGAACACGACGATGAGGCAGGCCATCGTCAGGGTGGCGAGGGCGAGGCCGACGAGCACGATACGCCGGTCGATACGGTCCGACAGGCGGCCAAAGGGCCACTGGGCAAGCACGCCGCCGCCGATGAAGGCTGCGGCATAGAACGCGGCCTGATCATTGCTGAGGCCGATCTGCGAGCCATAGAGCGGCGTCAACGTCCACATGGCGCTGCTGGCGACACCGACAAGGAAGCAGCCGACAAGGGCGGCGGGCGAGGTGATATAGAGTTTCACCGGGCGGAAGCGCACCAGCGTGATCGGCGCGGGCTGATTGGCGTTGGTCAGCGACACCGGGATGACCGCGAGGCTGACCATGACGGAGGCCACGGCAAAGGGCAGGAAGCTGGTGATGCCGGTGGCGGTGATCGACACCTGACCGGCCATCATCGCTGCATAGAGCACGACGATGTAGACCGACATGATGGTGCCGCGGTTGCGGTTGTCGGCGGCCTCGTTCAGCCAGCTTTCGACGATCATGTAAAAGCCGGCGAGACAGAAGCCCGAGATGGCGCGGATGAGGCTCCACGAGATCGGGTCCATCAGCACCGGGTGCAGGATGACGGCAGCGGACATCAGCGAAACCAGCGCCGCGAAGGCCCGGATATGACCGGCGCGCATGATCACGTAGGGCGAGCCAAGGCAGCCGAGCACCATGCCGACAAAGTAGAACGACGACATGAAGCCGATTTCGAGATCGGAAAAGGACGCCTGCTGGGCAGCAAGCGGCAGCAGCGTGCCCTGCAACCCGTGGCCGACGAGCAGCAGCGCCACCGAGGCAAGCAGGGCGGAGATGGAGGCCAGAGCCTTGATCATGATGTCATCCTCAACGCACGCGCGGCAGCAGTCTACCCGGTGGTTGTGAAAATTTTCGTTCTGCTGTGCCGGTGCACTCAGGCGCGCAGGGCAAGACCGGCGGCGTCCTTGCCCAGCACCTCGAAGACCTTGCGCATGATGCCTTCGGCGTTGAGGCCTGCGTCGCGGTACATCACGTCCGGCTTGTCATGGTCCTGATAGCGGTCCGGCAGGGTCATGGTGCGCACCTTGAGGCCTTTGTCCAGCGCGCCAAGCTCGGCCAGCGCGCTCAGCACGTGGCTGCCGAAGCCGCCGACGGAGCCTTCCTCGACGGTGATCAGCACCTCGTGCTCGCGGGCGAGCCGCGTCAGCAGGTCCAGATCCAGCGGCTTGGCGAAGCGGGCGTCGGCCACCGTGGTCGAAAGACCGGCTGCATCCAGTTCATGCGCCGCCGTCATGCACTCCGCCAGACGGGTGCCGAAGGACAGCAGCGCCACCTTGGTGCCTTCCTTGCGGATGATGCCCTTGCCGATCGGCAGCACCTGCCCGCGTTCCGGCAATTCGATGCCAAGGCCTTCACCGCGCGGATAGCGGAAGGAGATGGGGCCTTCGTCATGGGCTGCAGCGGTTGCCACCATGTGCTTCAACTCGGCCTCGTCGGCGGCCGCCATCACCACGAAGCCGGGCAGGCAGGCGAGGAAGGCCGTGTCGAAGGCACCCGCATGGGTGGGGCCATCGGCGCCCACCAGCCCCGCACGGTCGATGGGAAAGCGCACGGGCAGGCCCTGGATGGCGACGTCATGCACGACCTGATCGTAGCCGCGCTGCAGGAAGGTGGAATAGATGGCGACGAAAGGCTTGTAGCCTTCGCTGGCAAGGCCCGCACCAAACGTGACGGCATGCTGTTCGGCAATGCCGACGTCGAAGACGCGGGTGGGGAACACCTGCTGCATCAGGTCAAGGCCCGTGCCGTCGGGCATGGCTGCGGTGACGCCGACGATCTTCTCGTCACGCTCGGCCTCTTCCACCAGCGCACGGGCAAAGACGCTGGTGTAGCTCGGCGCGTTGGCCTTGGGCTTGTCCTGCTTGCCGGTGATCACATCGAAGCGCGCGACGCCGTGATACTTGTCCTTGGCGCCTTCTGCCGGGGCGTAGCCCTTGCCCTTCTGTGTGACCACGTGAATGAGCACCGGCCCCTGATGGGTGTCGCGCACATTCTTCAGGACGGGCAGCAGATGGTCCATGTTGTGGCCATCGACCGGGCCGACGTAATAGAAGCCCAGTTCCTCGAACAGGGTGCCGCCGGTCCAGAAGCCCCGGGCATATTCCTCGGCCCGCGCCGCCTTTTCCTGCAGCGGGCGCGGCAGGGTGTGGGCAATCTTCTTGGCCGCATCGCGCAGCGACTTGTAGGTCGGGCCCGAAACGAGCCGTGCCAGATAGGCGGACATGGCGCCTACCGGCGGGGCGATGGACATGTCGTTGTCGTTGAGGATGACGATCAGCCGCGAGTTGAGCGCCCCGGCATTGTTCATGGCCTCATAGGCCATGCCGGCGGAGATCGACCCGTCGCCGATGACGGCGATGACATTGTTGCTGCGCCCGTCCAGATCCCGCGCCACGGACATGCCGAGGCCGGCGGAGATGGACGTGGAGGAATGGGCCGCACCGAAGGGATCAAACGGGCTTTCGCTGCGCTTGGTGAAGCCCGAAAGGCCGCCCGGCTGGCGCAGGGTGCGGATGCGGTCGCGCCGTCCGGTCAGGATCTTGTGCGGGTAGCACTGGTGACCCACGTCCCAGATCAGCCGGTCATCGGGCGTGTTGAAGACATAGTGCAGCGCCACCGTCAGTTCGACGACGCCAAGGCCCGCGCCAAGGTGCCCGCCGGTCTGGGAGACTGCATCAATTGTTTCCGTGCGCAGTTCTTCGGCCAGCTGGCGCAGGTCGCTCTCGGGCAGGGCGCGCAGGGCGTCCATGCCGGTGATCCCGTCAAGCAAAGGGGTATGCGGCTTAGAAGACACGCTTTGGGTCACTCCATGACACGGCAATGATGCGGCGCAAACAAGGTTCGAGCCTTACACCAACCATCTGGGCGGCGCAAACCGTTCGGCAAGGCCCGTCAGGTTCCGGAGCGGGAGTCGTGAAGCGAATGGCAATCCAGGCGCTGAAAAATCGTACCATAAGCCCCTGATTGTCACCCGAAAGGGTGATGCAGCAAGGTTTGAAATGTCCTAAGGGTTACGCGTGGTCGATGGGGCCACGTGCACAGTGATAACTTGGACCGTGTTTCGGCACGGTCCTTTTTTTTAAGCCATGGATGACCTTACGTCAGGCATGGTGAGCTTATCCAGCGGAAACCGCCTGGGGATTTGAGGGGACTGGTCAGGTTACGGATAGAGGCTCGCGAGCCTGAAGATCACCTGAGCCAGTTCCAGCTGGGACCGCGTGCCGGTCTTTTCATAAATCCTGCGCAGATGGGTCTTGGCAGTGTTGCGCGTGACGGACAGCGAATCCAGCGTGTCTGTCAGGGAGCCGCTGACAACGAGAAAAAAGGCAAGCCGCGCCTCACTTTTCGACAGGCCATATATCGCTTGCAGCGCAGTGCCGATTTCTTCGGGCAGATTGCGCGGCAGATGAATGCGGATCAGCACATGGGAAGCGCCTTCCTGTCCCTCCTGCCCGGTCACTGTCATCACGATGCGGCACGGGGTCCCGCTTTGCGTGATGAGAACAAGCTCCTGCGGCCGGGACAGATCCGTTTCCCGCTTTGCCGAGCGGCCGGATCCGAACAGGAGGCCCGGCGTCAGCCGGTCGAGCAGCGGATCCAGCTTCTCTTCCAGTTCCTTGGCAAGAATGTTCAGCCTGCCCGCCCGCACTTCCACAAGGTCGTTCAGGCCAAGTTCGTCGAGCGTGGTGCCGCAAGACGTGACAATCCGCCGCGTGCTGTCGATCAGAAGGGACAAGTGGCTGCCGGATTGCAGCATCAGCCGCATCTGTCCCGCTTGCTGCCGGGCCTCTCCAATGCGGGCAGCACAGTCCAGCGCCAAATTGAGGCGCCTGGACAGCAACTCGATCAGACAAAGCTCCTGCGTGCCGAAGGGCGGCTGCGGGGCCTCACGGAACGCGGCGAGCAGAGCCTTCTGCCCGTTCCTGTCATAGATACGGGACATCAGCGCCTTTTTAGAACGCAGGTCATCCTGCGCTTCAGGGGGAGCCGGCGCCGGGCTCTGAGCGGGGCTGCTGATCTTGCGCTTGCAATGGAAAGTCAGCTGATCCGCATCATGCAGCATATAGGCTATGATGGATTTGCCGCTTTCCACCTGGCTGCGGGCCAGATGAACGAGAACCGGCTCGGCCACGGCCCTGTCGCAAAAGCGTGCATCATGGCGTCCGTCCGGTCCGAACGTCAGCAAGACAAGCCTTGCGTCAAGTATCTGGTTCAGTGCGATGCAGATGCGTGGCCAGCCGGCGGGTTCCAGAATGGCATCCAGAAGCCCCTCAAGCTCCCTGTTGAGAGCGGCAACAGGATCGTCAGGCCTGCCGCACCCGGGTGTCCGGCTGTTCCCGTCCGCCTCCATCGGCTTATGAACCTCTGTGACGGGCCGTTCAGGCCTCGGGGTCAAGCGGCACGGTCTTAGCGGCGCGGCCGTCAGCGCCAAGCTGGATCTTCTCCACCTTTTCTTCCGCAGCTTTCAGAAGCTGGTCGCAACGGGCACGCAGGCGGTCGCCGCGCTCATACATCTCGATGCTCTTTTCCAGCGGCACATTGCCCTGTTCCAGAGCCCTGACGATGCTTTCCAGCTGGCTCAGCGCCTCTTCAAAGGACAGGGCAGCCAGAGCCGCAGCTTCGTCGTGGGAAAGCGTTCCGTTCGCCATGGTGTCATCCTCGCCGGTTGGTCAGGCTGGCGACCCTTGCCGGAACGTTGCCGGGCGTCAAGCCTGACAATCCTGTTTTGCCGAAGTTTCCTACCCTGTCATCAGGGTCATGACATGGGCGGCCGTAGAGCGGGCCAGCCCTTCAAGGTCATAGCCGCCTTCCAGCAGGGAGACCACACGTCCACCGGCATGCTGGTCCGCTACATCCATCAGCACGCGGGTGATCCAGCCGAAATCGGCCTCCACCAGATTGAGCCCGCCGAGCGGATCGCGCGCATGGGCATCGAAACCGGCGGAGATGATGATGAGTTCAGGCCGGAAGGCTTCCAGCCGCGGCAGGATGCCGGTTTCCACAGCTTCGCGGAAGATGGCGCCGTCATCGCCTGCGGCCAAAGGCACGTTGACGATCGTATCCGCTTCGCCGCGCTCGCTGGCGGCACCCGAGCCGGGGTAAAGCGGCATCTGATGGGTGGAGCAATACATGACGGACGGATCGGCCCAGAAAATGTCCTGCGTGCCATTGCCGTGATGCACGTCGAAATCGACGATGGCGACGCGGCCAATGCCGTGGACGGCCTGCGCGTGGCGGGCGGCAATCGCGGCGTTGTTGAACAGGCAGAAGCCCATGGCCCGCTCATGTTCCGCGTGATGGCCGGGCGGACGCGATGCCACGAAGGCATTGCTGACCTTGCGGGTCACCACTTCATCGACTGCCTGACAGGCGGCGCCTGCGCCGCGCAGGGCCGCCTCCCAGCTGCCGGGGGAGAGTGTCGTGTCTGCGTCGAGCCGTACCAGCCCTTCTTCCGGCGCAGCCTTGTAGAGCCGGTCCACATGCGCCATGGGATGGGCCCGGGCGATGGCCTCCACCGTGCCCATTGCGGCCGTTTCCCGCTCCAGCGCCTGAAACCGCTCGTGCTCCAATACCCTGTCGATGGCCCGCAGCCGGTCCGGCCGTTCCGGATGGCCGATGGGCGTCAGGTGATCGAGAAAGCAGGGATGGGAAATCAGAAGGGTGGACAAGGATCTGCGCTCCTCCGCAAGAACAGGGGTGCCAGTGAGCGGCATTTCATCCCGGCCTGTCAATCCGTGAGGTCACGCTTGCGCTGATTGCTGAGGAGAAGGGAACTTGAGGGGGCGGCAGACAAAAGAAAGGACTTGGCCACAAGGTCAAGTCCTTCTGAAGGTGCGAGCATCGCTATGCTCGGGGGAGGTCCGCTGCATCTCCTATCCTCAAGACTATTGGTAGCTGATTCTGTGCCGCCTCACGCAGGTGATTACAGTAACAATTGTCAGACAGGCTGTGCATAAGCCAGCTCATCAACGGGGTTCAACGGGTTTGGTATTGGCGAAATATTCAGGCAGGTAAAATGCTTACGCGGATCAGCCTAGGAAATTTCAGCAGGATGATGTCCCGGCCGGTCAGAGGCGCGCTCACCTTGGGGCAGCGGCGCGGCGCAGCCTGTCGTTGATTGCTTCGCCGAGTCCTTCGCCGGGGATCGCTTGCACCGCGATGACGGCGGCCCCGCTCGCATCCAGCTGGCGCAGGGCGGAGAAGAGATTGGCGGCCGCTTCCACCAGATCGCCGGTCGGGGAGAGGTTGAGGCTGGCCCTTGCCTGATCTGCACCGGGCAATCCATTCGGGCCAAACAGCAGCGCGGCTTCACCGGCGGCGATGCTGTTCGCCTCAAGCCGCACGGCGGCGGCGGGGGCGTAATGGGAGGTCAGCATGCCGGGGGCCTGCGGCGCCTGATCATCGGCGGCGGCGCGGATCAGGCGGCAGCCCAGCACCGCTTCGATCTCTTCCGCCGGAACGCCGCCGGGCCGCAGCAGCGCCGGAGTTTCGCCCGTCAGGCTGACGATGGTGGATTCGATGCCGATGGGGCAGGGGCCTGCGTCGATGACATGGGCCACCTTGTCTCCCAGATCCGCAATCACCGCATCCGCATCTGTTGTTGAAATGCGGCCCGAGAGATTGGCGCTGGGCGCCGCCAGCGGGCGGCCAAGCCGGCTGGCGAGCCAGCGCATGACGGGCGCGGCAGGCACGCGCAGCGCAACGCTGTCGAGGCCTGCAGTCGTCAGGCTGGCGATGGGGGATGCCGGATTGCGCGGCACCACCATGGTCAGCGGCCCCGGCCAGAAGGCTGCGGCCAGCGCCTTTGCCCTGTCATCAAACAGGCCGTGTTGCTCCGCCGCTTCGAGGCTCTCCACATGCGAGATCAGCGGATTGAAGCTCGGCCGTCCCTTGGCTTCATAGATACCGGCACAGGCGCGCCCGTTCGTGGCGTCGGCGGCAAGGCCGTAGACGGTTTCCGTCGGCACGGCCACCAGCTTGCCCCCGGCCAGCGCCTCCACCACCGGCTGAAGCAGGCCGGACATCATCCAGTCGGTGGACTTCAAATCGATGGGCCAGCGCTGCATTCTGGGGCTCCGGAAGCCGGGGCGGCTGCGCTGTGCCAACAGAAAACGGCGCGGCCTGCCTCTGGGTAACGTATTGACGTTTACGTAAACTGCGGTACGTTCGCAGGAGACACATGAGATGCGCGGCTTTTGCGGACTTCAGCGGTCCACGTCAAGCACCAAGCGCGTCCGCATCAGGGAGAAACAGGATGTATCGCGCGCCGCTCGCCGAAATTGCCTTCACGCTCAAGCATGTGGCCGGACTGCCGCAAGTCCGGGACGCCTATGGCGCGGAAGAGCTTGGCGAGGATCTGGTCGAGGCCATTCTGACCGAGGCCGGGCGTTTCGCCGCCGAGGAAATCGCCCCGCTCAACAAGATCGCCGACAGGCAGGGCACCCCCTTCGCCAACGGCACGGTGACGACGCCGGAAGGCTGGCGCGATTGCTATCATCACTGGATCGATGGCGGCTGGAACGCGCTGGCCGCCACCACGGACTTCGGCGGGCAGGGCCTGCCGGTGATGCTGAACATCGCCGCGCTGGAAATGTGGAACTCCGCCTCCATGGCCTTCGCCCTTGGCCCGACGCTGACCATGGGCGCCGTCGAGGCACTGGAGAAGCATGCGGCGCCGGAGCTGCAGGAGAAGTACCTCGCCAAGCTCGTCTCCGGCGAGTGGATGGGGACCATGAACCTGACCGAGCCGCAGGCAGGCTCCGACCTCAATGCGCTGAAGGCAAGGGCGGAACGCAACGCCGATGGCAGCTACCGCATCTTCGGGCAGAAGATCTACATCACCTATGGCGAGCATGATCTGACGGACAACATCATCCATCTGGTGCTGGCCCGCCTGCCGGATGCGCCTGCAGGCACGCGCGGCATTTCGCTCTTTCTGGTGCCGAAGTTCTTCGTCAATGACGATGGCTCGCTCGGCGCGCGCAATGATGTGCGCTGCGCGGGCATCGAGCACAAGCTCGGCATCCACGGCTCGCCGACCTGCACCATGATCTATGGGGACGAGGGCGGCGCCACCGGCTGGCTGATCGGCGAGGAGAACCGGGGTCTCGCCTGCATGTTCACCATGATGAACAACGCCCGCCTCGCGGTGGGCGTGCAGGGGCTGGGCGTTTCCGAGCGCGCCTTCCAGCAGGCGCTGGCCTATGCGCTGGACCGCCGTCAGGGCCGGGCGCCCGGCGACAAGGGCGAGGGCATGAGCCCCATTGCCCTGCATCCCGACATCAAGCGCACCCTGCTCGCCATGCAGGCGCGCACGCAGGTCGCCCGTGCCATCTGCTATTCCTGCGCCCATGCCATCGACATGGCGCATCTGGCCGCAACGCCGGAAGAGCGGGCGCATTGGGCAAGCCGCGCCGGGCTGCTGACGCCCATCGCCAAGGCGCTCTCCACCGACTTCGGCGTGGAATCGGCCTCGCTCGGCGTGCAGGTTCACGGCGGCATGGGCTTCATCGAGGAAACCGGCGCGGCCCAGCATCTGCGCGATGCACGCATCACGCCGATTTACGAAGGCACCACCGCGATCCAGGCAAACGACCTGATCGGCCGCAAGATTGCGCGTGAAGGGGGCGAAACCGCGAAGCGGGTGATCGCCGACATGCGTGACACCCTGGCCAGCGTGCAGGCTGTTGGCGACGCGCAGTTTGATGCCATCGCCCGCGCCCTGGAAAGCGGCATTGCCGCGCTGGAGTCAGGCGTGGACTATCTGCTGGCTACGTACAAGGACGACATCAAGTCGGCCTCGGTCGGTTCCGTGCCCTTCCTGAAGCTGCTCGGCATCGTGGCCGGTGGCTGGCAGATGGCCCGCGCAGCGTTGGTTGCGCGTACCAAGCTTGAGCAGGGCGGGGTCGATGAGCAGTTCATGCAGGCCAAGATCGTCACCAGCCGCTTCTATGCCGACCATGTGCTGTCCCAGGCCTCCGGTCTGGCGTATGCCGTGGTGAATGGCGCTGCCGGAGCACTGGCGCTGAGCGAAGAACAGTTCCAGTTCTGAGCGCAGAAGCGCCATAGGGCTCCAGTAGAGCCCTAAAAAGCCGATCCGGCATGCATTGCCGGATCGGCTTTTTTCATGATGGGGAAAGCGGGTTTCCCCGAGCGTACTTACTTCACCTGAGCCTTTTCGCGCAGGCTCATCATGTGCTCTTCGACCTTGCGTTGCTGCAGGCGCTGCATGAGTTGCGGCTTCACTTCGTCCAGCGGCGGGGCTTGCACGTCGCGGATGTCGTCAAGCTGGATGACGTGGTAGCCAAAGTCGGTCTTCACCGGGGCCTTGGTGATCTGACCCTTTTCCAGTGCCCTGAGTGCCTCGGCGAAAGGCTGGACGAACATGTCCGGATTGCTCCAGCCCAGCTCGCCACCACGGTCCTTGGAGCCCGGGTCCTTGGAGGCCTTTGCCAGTTCGGCAAACGCTTCACCCGAGTTCAGCTTGGCGATGATGGCCTTGGCCTCGTCCTCGGTTTCCACCAGCACATGGCGCGGCTTGAATTCCTTGCCGGTCATGCGTGCCTTGATGGCTTCATACTCGGCTTGCACGTCGGCATCGGTGACCGGGTTCTTCTCCATGTAGTCCTGCAGGTAAGAACGGATCAGGATGGCCTGGGTGGCCATCTCCATCTGCGCCTTCACTTCAGCTTTCTTGTTCAGACCGGCCTTTTCGGCGGCCTGGGCCAGCACTTCGCGGCGGATCAGTTCTTCACGGACCGCTTCGCGCAATTCGGCACTGTCAGGTGCCCCTTGGGCACGCTGCTCGTCGATCATCACCTCGGCACGCTCGGCCGGGATGGTCTTGCCATTGACCGTGGCAAGCGGACCGGCTGCAAATGCAGAATGTGCGATCAGCCCGCTGATCAGGGCGATGGCGAGTCGGCTGGGAAAAAGTTTCATCAATGGTCCTCTCGTTTGGTTTGAGTTGTGGCCTCTGCGGCCGTGAATGCCCGGATTGCAAGAGCATGAATGCCTTGCTGCATCAATTCGCCCAGCGCATCGTAAATCATACGGTGGCGGGCAAGGCTTGCCTTGCCGATGAAACAATCGGAGACGATGGACAGGCGGTAGTGTCCGCCCTGACGCGCTCCGGCGTGCCCGGCATGGCGTGCGCTGTCGTCCTGGATGTCCAGCGCCTGAGGCGCCAGCACCTGCAGTCTCTGCTGCATGGTGGCGATGATGTCACTGCTCATGGCAATACCTTCTTGAAGGGTCTGACCGTGGTGCTGGCAAATACACCGTGCTCCACATAGGGGTCGGCCGCCAGCCAGGCTTCGGCTTCGGCCTGCGAGGCAAATTCGGCCACGACCAGACTGCCGGCAAAACCGGCCGGGCCAGGGTCGGGTGAATCGATGGCCGGCATCGGTCCGGCGAGCAACAATCGACCGGCATCGCGCAGGGCTTCCAGTCTGGCCAGATGCGCCGGCCGGACGGCCATGCGCTGCGCCAGACTGTCCGGCGCATCTTCGCCGATCAGGGCATAAAACATCACGCAACATTCTCCTCTTTGATATGGCGGGACAGATACACACCTTGTCCGAGCACAAATGCGAACATCAGGCCAAGGCCGCCGAACATCTTGAAATTCACCCACGTCTCTTCGCTGAAACGGTAGGCGACAAACAGGTTGAGCGCCCCCATGGCAATGAAGAACAGCGACCAGGCATGGTTGAGCTTGAGCCACACCGCATCGGGCAGGGCGAGCTGTGCCTCCAGCATGCTGCGGATCAGGTTCTTGCCCAGCAACAGCAGCGTGCCACTCAGCGCAGCGGCGAAGATCCAGTACAGCACCGTGGGCTTCCACTTGATGAAGTCAGGATTCCGGAAGGCCAGGGTCAGTCCGCCCAGCACGGTGATCAGCCCCAGACTGATCCACATCATGCGTTCGACGCGACCGGTGCGCCATCTGACCCAGGCGATCTGCAGCAGGGTGGCCAGGATCGTCACCGCCGTCGCGAGCAGGATCGGGGCCTGCGCAGGCTGCAGGAGGATGCCCGAACCGGACAGTAGCTCGGAGGTGGCCTGCGGATCGCTGCCTGCCAGCTTGTAGGTGGCAAAAAACAGGATGACCGGGAGCATGTCGAAGAGAATTTTGATCATGCGGCGGATTATACGGGTTTGCCGTGTTCGGCTTTGTGGTGTTCCTGTGGCCCATCGCCGGACAGTGTGCCCTGCCGGGCGTTGCCTTTCGGGCTCTGTAGCCTTTTCGTGGCCCCGTCCAGCGGTAGCCTCAGCACGGCACGCAAACCGTGCGGCGCACGGGGCAACAGTTCGACATGGCCTTGGTGCGCACGGGCGATACGGTCCACGATGGCCAGCCCGAGTCCGGCCCCTTTGGTGTTCGAGCGCGCCTCTTCCATCCGGGTAAAGGGGTGGAGCATGCGCTTGGCGTCCTTTTCAGGGATCCCCGGCCCCTGATCCGCCACTTCAAGCCAGACCTCGCCGGCCTGCAAACGCAGGATCACATCGATCGGTTTGTCCTCCCCGGCGTAACGCACCGCATTGTCGAGCAGGTTGCGCAGGGCACGCCGCAGGGGCAGGGTGCGCACCGGCAGCATCATCTGGGGCGGCAACTCCAGGTTCAGCTCCAGCCCGCGCAGGCGGTACGGTTCGCACACATCCTGCACAAGCTCGACCAGATCGCGCTCTTCGGCCGGCTCCTGCGGCTCGCCACGACCGAAATCGAGAAACTGCCCGATGATGCGATCCATCTCCTCGATGTCGGCCACCATGGCCAGCACATCGGTCTCCGGAGCGCCGGACATTTCCACGCCCAGCCGCAGACGGGCCAATGGCGTGCGCAGATCGTGCGACACCCCAGCCAGAATCAGCGCGCGCTCGGCATCGGTGCGTGCAAGATCACCGGCCATCTGGTTGAAGGCCCGCGCCACTGAGGCGATCTCTTCAGGTCCGGACTCCGACAGGGCAGGGGGCTGCTGGCCACTGCCCACCAGACGGGCGCTGCGCGCCAGGCTACCAAGCGGTCGGCTGATTCGGCTCACGATCAGGAAGGCGCCCAGCAGGGCCAGCAGCAGTGCGGCCGCCCCCCAGATCAGCCAGTCCAGCGCCCCGACCTGCTGCAATCGCTCGGAGGGCAGCATCACCCAGAAGTCTTCCTCGTCTTCGGGGTCGAGCCGGAAGCTCACCCAGAAGCCTTCCAGCGTTTTCCAGCGGGCAGCGAGCTGCGTGTGATTGCCGAGTTGCCGACGGATTTCGTCGGCAAGCAACATCATGGGGCGAGTAGGGGGCAGGGGCTGAACCTCGTCGGAAGGTTCGGAAGGATAGATGCGAATGCCTTCCAGCGCCGCCAGATCGATGAGCAGCTCGGTGCGTCTGGAGACTTCCGCATTGATCAGCGCGGTGCGGGTGAGGTTCACCACGCTGACCACCATCTGCGCAAGATCGCGAGCGCGAGCGGGCTCCTGAAAGTGGCGGAATATCTGCAGCCAGGTCAACAGCGCCAGGATGAGCACCAGCGCAATGAGCAGAAAGCTCTGCCACAGCAGCGATCGCGGCAGGATCTTGAAGCTCACTCGGTGGTGGCTCCGCCCTCGTCAGCCCCGCTCGCATCGGCCGAATCGTCTTCCTCGACAGGGCTTTCCTCCGGTACGAACACATACCCGAAGCCCCACACGGTCTGGATGTAGCGTGGCTTGGAGGGGTCTTCCTCGACCAGTTTGCGCAGACGGCTCACCTGTACGTCGATGGCGCGGTCAAACACGCCATATTCGCGGCCACGCGCCAACTCCATCAGCTTGTCGCGCGACAGAGGCTGGCGCGGATGCTGCAGCAGCACCTTGAGCAGGGAGAATTCTCCTGTGGTCAGGGCAATTTCCTCGCCATCGCGCACCAGTACCCGGGTGCCGAGATTGACCTCGATCCTGCCAAAGCGCACCACCTCATCCTCGATGGTCGGCGCCCCCGGCAGCACTGCAGGCCGGCGGCGCATCACCGCATGAATGCGCGCCACCAGCTCACGGGGGTTGAACGGTTTGGGCAGGTAGTCGTCGGCGCCCATTTCGAGGCCGATGATGCGGTCGACCTCGTCTCCCTTGGCCGTGAGCATGAGAATGGGCAGCGAGTTTTCGCCAGCGCGCAGACGGCGGCAGATCGCCAGTCCGTCCTCTCCGGGCAGCATCAGGTCAAGCACCATCAGGTCGAAGTGCTCCCGATGCAGCGCACGATCCATCGTGGCGCCGTCGGGCACAGCCTTGACGGTGAACCCCTGTTCTTGCAGGTAACGCGACAACAGGTCACGCAAGCGTGCATCGTCATCGACCAACAACACCTTGTAGCGCACTTTCTGGTTCATGCTGAACTCCGTTTCTTGCGGCGGACATGGATGCTAACGACTGCCTTTGGTGAGCGGCGAGAGGGCCGGGTAACGCTTCGTAAGGCCTCGCCCGATTCGTAATAGGTTTTTACAAACTTGTCTGCTCTGTGCACTATGCAACATACCCGTCAGGGTTTTTCAGTGTAAGGTTCGACTCACCCGAAGATCGCCCCTGTGCTTCGAGCCCCGCCCCGGCAGACACCCAATGCGGGCCAGGGCAGGTCATCCACCAACACGAGTCGACCGTCAGGCCAGTCTTGCCATGCCATTGTTTCAGTCCGGATATTCTTGTCAACCGCCACTTGCAGCCAGTGATCTGCAGCACAGGCCATTGTGCTGCAGGGATCAGGCAGTGCTCGTGATCGCTCTTTCGGCCGTGTCGCTCAGTCTGCTCGCCCCCCCCCTTCAGGCATCCCCGGACAGCCGCTTCCTGCCGCCCGAAGTACGCAACTCAGCGGAGCCTCCCCCTCCACGGGCCGCGCACGGAGTGGAGATTCGTCGCGTGCTGTTGCGCGATGGCAACTACTTCGAGCCACAAGGCGAACGGCGACGCCTGAGCGCTCATGAGCGCGAAATCCTCAGACGGGAGCTGCGCGAATCGATGCATGAAGTACATGGTCAGCCGGCAGGCTTGAAGCTCAGACCGAACAACTGATCGCTCCGACGCATTCGATTGCACGCGTAGCGGGTCATCAGCCGTTACAATGCGCCCGCTATGAACATTCTTGCCCTGGAAACTTCCTGCGAAACCGCCTCCGTTGCATTGGCGACGGCTGGCGATGTCCTGCAAATCACGCTGCAGGGGCACACCAACCACTCCGAACATCTGCTTGAGCAGATTGGTGAGTTGCTCTCCCGGGCCGGTCTGACGGTGTCGGGACTGGATGCGATTGCCTTCGGAGCCGGCCCGGGCGCCTTCACCGGCGTGCGGCTCGCCTGTGGTGTGGCGCAAGGGCTGGCGATGGGGGCCGGACTGGGCGTGATACCGGTCAACAGCCTCGCCGCTCTCTGCGTGCAAGCCCATGGACCACAGGTGTTCGTGGCGACCGACGCACGCATGGGGGAGTGTTATGGCAACGCCTTCCGCCTGCGCGACGGGCGTCCCGAAGCCTTTGAACCACCGTGCTGTCTCCCCCCCGAGCAACTGAGCCTGCCCGATGCCGACGGCCCCTGGGAGGGGATCGGCTCCGCCTTCAAGGCATACACCGGCCGGCTCGATCATCTGCTCCCCGGGATGGCCACGGTGAATGCCGACGCCGTGCCGCGTGCCTGCGACGTGCTTGCCCTGGCTCGCCTGCAATTGCGCGAGGGTGGTGCACTCGCCCCCGAACTGGCCAGCCCGCTGTATGTCCGCAACAAGGTTGCCCTGACCATCGAGGAGCGGCGCGCCCGCGGGGGCAAGGCATGACCTGCAGTGGGGTTGCGGCAGGCGTGCAGACGGATTTCGTGCTGATGACGGAAAACGATCTGGACTGGGTGGCCGAACTTGAGGCCGCGCTGCACCCCTTTCCATGGACTCGCGGCAACTTCAACGACGCCTTGACGGCGGGCTATGGCTGCTGGCTGATGCAACTGGACGGACGCACCGTGGGCCATGCCGTGTTGATGCTGGTGATGGACGAGGCGCATCTGCTCACCATCAGCCTGTGCAATGAACTGCAGGGCAAGGGACTGGGGGGGGTGATGCTGCGTTTTCTGGCCGAGTACGCAAAATGCCACGGTGCGCGCCAGATGTTTCTTGAAGTGCGCCCGAGCAACACGCGTGCACTGAGCGTGTACCGCAGTCTTGGCTTTGAGGAGATCGGTCGGCGCAAGCGCTATTACCCTGCGCTCGATGGGGGCCGTGAAGATGCCATCGTGATGCGCTGGACGCTGGGTTGAGGATGATGAACCCACGGGCATCCAGACAGGCATCCGTGCTGCGCGAGATGGGGATGGCCCCGCTCTGGCGCTTGCGCGCCCGGGATGTCGCGACCGAAGCGCCTCAGGGCGCCGACCAACAGGCTGCACACCCTGTTCAGGCCGAAGAGCAGGGGCCGGAGCATGTGCTCCTCCGGTCGACTACACCACCCGCGCGCGCGCGCGGGCCTGTTTCCGTGTCCGATGTTCCTGTGTCACATCCGGCAGATGGCGGGCAACGGCTCACCAGAACCACACAGAAACCCGCGACCACATCTGCAGCAGATCAGGCTGCCCCCCAGTCGGACGCCCGCGATCTGGCGGCCATTGCCCGCATGGACTGGGACGAACTGGAACAGGCCATCGCCCGGTGCACCGCCTGCGAGTTGTGCAAGCAGCGGAACCAGTCCGTGCCCGGCATGGGGGATCGCCAGGCCGACTGGGTGTTCATCGGAGAAGGCCCGGGAGCAGAAGAGGACCGGCGGGGCCTGCCCTTCGTGGGGCCGGCAGGCCGCCTGCTGGATGAAATGCTCAAGGCCATCGGTCTGGCGCGTGGCGACAATGTGTACATCGCCAATGCCATCAAATGTCGCCCCCCATTCAACCGTACCCCGACCGCCGCTGAAATCGATGCCTGCCGACCATTTCTGATGCGCCAACTTGCCCTGCTGCAACCCAAGCTTCTGGTGGCGTTGGGGCGCCCGGCCGCACAGGCCCTGCTGAAGCACGATGTTGCCATCAATGCCGCAAGGGGCAAGGTGTTCCAGCATGGCGAACAGGGCACGCCACTGGTGGTCACCTATCATCCGGCCTATCTGCTGCGCAATCCGGAACACAAGCGACGGAGCTGGGCAGACCTCTGTCACCTGCAGACGCTCATCGAGCAGCGCTCAGGCACAGGCACGGATAGCCCGTCTTCGCCCTGACCGGACGATACACATTTGGCATCAAATGTGACCTGCGCCCGGTACAGCAGCGAAAAGATGTTGTATTCTTGAGAAATAAAACAGGCTTATGGAGACCTCAAGTGGCTGATCGACGACTTCAGGTGTTTTGTGCCGTGGCAAAGCACGGTTCCTTCACCCGGGCGGCCGAGCATTTGTTCATGACACAACCGGCCGTCACCTTCCAGATCAAGCAACTGGAGGAGCATTTCAACACCCGTCTGCTCGACCGGGGGCACGGCAAGGTCACGCTCACATCCGCCGGCGAGGTGGTGCTTGCCTACGCCGAGCGCATTCTGGACATGAGCGATGAGCTCGAATCCAGAGTGGCCGAACTGACCGATGAGTTGGCGGGGACACTCGCCATCGGCACCAGCACCACGATTGCTGCCTACTGGTTGCCGCGCCTGCTGGAACGTTTCAAGCGGCAGTATCCAAGAGTGAAGCCACGCGTGGTGGTGGGCAACTCCCAGCTGACCGAAGGACGGGTGGCTGCACGCGAGCTCGACATCGGCCTGATCGAGATCGTCTCGGACCAGCCCGCAATCGAGCGACGAGGCGCCGCACGGGATGAATTGCTGGTGATTTGCCAGCCCGGTCACCCGCTGAGCCGCAAGCGTGCGCTGCAGGCCAGGGATTTGCTGGAGCATCCGTTCATTAACCGCGATCCCGGCAATGCCGTGCGCGATCTGGCCGAGGACTTCTTCAACCACGCGGGCATTGCCCCCGATGCATTGCCGGTGTGCGCCGAGTTGGGCAGCCTGGCCACGGTGAAGCATCTTGCCGCCGAAGGCCTGGGGTTCGCGATTGCCTCGAATGCGGCCATTCAGCGCGATGTGAGGGAAGGGCGGCTGGTCGCGATTCCGCTCGATCCGCCGCTGTACACCCCGCTGGAAGTCATTGTTCCGAAGGACAAGTTCCGTTCGCGACTGATCACCACCTTTGCCGATCATGCGGTCAGCGAACTCAGTGGCATGGCTGAACAGTTCAAGCGCACCGCCAACTGATGGCCAAGGCAAAAACGGTGCATGTGTGCAGCGAGTGTGGCGGACAATCGCCGCGCTGGCAGGGGCAGTGCCCGCACTGCAAGGCGTGGAACACGCTCACTGAAACGGTACTCGAGCAGGGGCAGGGCGGGGCGGCCTCAAGCAAGCGTTTCACCGCGCTGGCCGGCAACACGGCCACGCTGACCCCATTGTCGGCACTGGAGCCTCGCGAAGCTCCGCGCCTGCCCACCGGACTGGAGGAGTTTGACCGGGTGCTGGGCGGTGGTTTGGTGCCTGGCGCCGTCGTGCTGATCGGGGGCGATCCAGGCATCGGAAAATCCACCTTGTTGCTGCAGGCGCTGTCGGCGCTGTCACATCGCGTGGCCGCGATCTATGTCACCGGCGAGGAGTCCGGCGAGCAGGTGGCACTGCGCGCCAGACGCCTGCAGATCGAGGCCGCCCCGTTGATGCTGCTTGCAGAAATCAACATGGAACGCATCCTGGCGACGCTGGGCGAGCACAAGCCGCGCCTTGCGGTGATCGACTCGATACAGACGGTGTACTCCGAAGCCCTGCAGTCTGCGCCCGGCTCCGTGGCGCAGGTGCGTGAGTGCGCCGCACAACTGACCCGCTTCGCCAAGCAGTCCGGCGTGAGCCTGATCATGGTCGGACACGTCACCAAGGATGGCACCCTGGCCGGCCCCAGGGTTCTGGAGCACATCGTTGATACCGTGCTGTATTTCGAGGGCGACACGCATTCGAGCTTCCGGCTGATCCGTGCGTTCAAGAACCGCTTCGGTGCGGTGAATGAACTGGGGGTGTTCGCAATGACCGACAAGGGTCTGCGCGGCGTCAGCAACCCGTCGGCGATCTTCCTCACCCGGCACGATCAGCAGGTATCCGGCAGTTGCGTGCTGATCACCCAGGAAGGAACCCGCCCGTTGCTGGTGGAAATCCAGGCGCTCGTCGATAGCGCACACAGTCCCAATCCGCGACGCCTGTCGGTGGGGCTGGAGCAAAACCGTCTGGCCATGCTGCTGGCCGTGCTGCACAAGCATGCCGGGGTGGTGTGCTTTGACCAGGATGTGTTCGTGAATGCCGTAGGGGGGGTGCGCATCAGCGAACCCGCAGCCGATCTGGCAGTGCTGCTGTCGATCGTTTCATCCCTGCGCAACAAACCTCTGCCACGGGAACTGGCCGTTTTTGGTGAGGTAGGCTTGGCAGGAGAGATCCGACCGGCGCCACGTGGTCAGGAACGTCTCCGGGAGGCCGCCAAGCTCGGCTTCAACACGGCCATCATTCCCAGGGCGAATGCACCACGGCAACCGGTGGAAGGTCTGCAGTTGATACCGGTCGACCGTGTCGAAGAAGCGATAGAAGCGGCCAGAAACCTGCAACTGGGTTGACCCCGCACTCACGTGCCCACGCAGGCATGACTTTCATTCAATGACATATGGCTTATACTGAATGCATTGAATGGGAGCGAAAATGTTTGCGGCGAATTCTATAAGGCATGCAAGGGCATGCCTGATGTCACTGCTCATTCTGTTGCCCTCACTGTCTGTGGCACAGGTGTACAAGTGCGAGATCGGTGGGCGTGTGATTTATCAGGAAATGGCCTGTGCGTCAGGCAGCGGGGACTTGTTGCCCGATTCGGATCGATTGACGGTAATCGACCCACCCAAACCGCGCAGCAATGAATGGCGTAGCGAGCGCCGGGCGGAAAGCAGCCCCCCGAGCCGCCCAGCTCATAGACAGACAAACACTCAGACCCATGACACTCGTTGTGCAGCGAAGGTCAAGCAACTTGCCAGAATCGACGCTCAAGCCCGCCAGCGTTCCACAACCAAGCTTGCCAACGAACGCAGGGAAGTACTGGAGTGGATACAGCGCAATGGTTGTTCCCGGTTGTAAGGGAGGGGCGGGGTAGCTTGCTTCAGGCTTTGTCCTTTATTGGGTTGATAACAATATCTTAGTTTACATAATACAAATTACCGAACTTATTGGTCGGTTTCCAAGGTTCCAACGAAACTCGCCCTGATCATGATCGGGCAGCCAGCCACCAGCCTCTACCGTGTCCACCTCAAGTCTTCGAGGATGAATGAAGGAATTGGGCTTTTTTCCCAGAAACCACTCAGGTCACGGTGCATCAGGTTCTGCTCTGGGCGCATGAGCAAAAACACGTTGACGGCATCTTCAGTGATCCTGCGTTGCGCCTCCTGCAGATGCCGGTTCATTTCTCCTTCACTGTCCGCCGACAGCACTTGCGACCAGATATGCTTGAATGCCTCGTTGTCGTAGTTGAAGTAGTAATCGTCCCGGGCATAGATATCGATGTCCATTGGCTCCACATGCAGGATCAGGGTCAGCGCATAGTCGTGCCTTCTGAACACCTTCTCCAGCCAGTCGCCCCATTCGTATTCGACGATTTCCACCCTGAAACCGATTTCTTCAAGGTCGTCCGCAATGGATTGAGCGCCATACCGCCCATAATCGGTGGGCGGGATGATCAGTTCGACTTCGTACCCTTCGCTCACCCCCGCTGTTTCAAGCAATGCGCGCGCCTTCTCCGGGCTGTACGGATAACGTCCTTGCAGATCGACGTAAGCCGGATGCGTCGGGGCAAAGTGTGAGCCGATCATCACCGGGGAAAACTGTGGCCCATACAACTCGCGCAACAGGGACCGATCGACCGCATGGGACAAGGCCTGCCGGACTCGCAGGTCATCAAAGGGTGGACGGGCATTGTTGATTGCCAGGATCAGCTTGCTTTCCAGGCCCCGTTCGGTCATCCGGTAATCCGGACGCACCATGAAGCGATCGGTCACCCGCGTCACGCTGATGAGGCCATCCACCAGCCCTTCGGCGAGCATGTTTCCGGTTTCGGACGAAGCATGCATGAATACGAAATCGGCACGTGTGAGCGCCGGCGCCTTACCCCAGTAGTTTTCATTGCGGATCAGGCTGACCATGCGCCCGCGCTCCCAGTTACCCAGGCGGAAAGGTCCGGTTCCCACCGGCTGCGTGGCGTTGTCTGCCACGCTGGCCGGATGCACCATCACGGCCGCCGGCAAAGCCAGGGCAAACGGCAGCAGCGCGTCAGGCGCATGCAGCAAGACTCGGATATGGTCCGCGCCCACCGTCTCCACCGCCTTGATCTTGGCGAACCAGTTCCGCTGCGGGTTGCCCGAGTCCTCCGCAAGGATCCGGCGCAGGCTGAAGGCGGCAACCAGGGCATTGAATTCCCGCCCGTCGTGAAACCGGACACCTCTTCTCAGTGTGAAGTCGTAGCTCAGTCCATCTTCGGAACGTTGCCAGCTTACCGCCAGACGTGGCATCAGGCGCCCGTCCGGCCCCACCATGGTCAGGCCCTCGAACAGGTTTCCATAGGTGATTTCCCCGGCCGAGGCCGATGCAGTCACAGTCGGGTCCAGAGCCGGTGGCTCAAGCTGTATGCCCAGCCGCACATCATCGCGTGCCAGCGCACCGGAACACAGCACCATGCCCACGACCGTCAGTACCGCCAGCATGCCCGGCCGCAAGCACCGGAACCCTGCACGCAGGCGACAAGATAAACTGAAAAGGTTCAGGTCGGGCAGTGTGTCAAGCATCCTTGAAAGCTCCATTTGAGAGATCGTGCCTGTGGTCATCGTCGCGCATCTGCGGCGCCATGCACACCCGGTTGCGCCCTCCCCGCTTGGCTTCATACAGTGCGCGGTCGGCCTCGCGCAGCGCGGCCTGCAGCAAGGCCTCGGCTGTGCTGGCAGGTTCGCTGTGTCTTGCGCTCTGCTCTTCCTCACCCCCCGGGTACGCCATCGCCAGTCCGATACTGACCGTCAAACCGACCGTTCTGCCATTGTCCATGAAAGGGGTGTCCATGACATGCTGGCGCACGTTGTCAAACAGTTGGCCAGCTGCCTGGGTCGAACGCACCGAGACCATCGCGACAAACTCTTCCCCGCCAAAACGCGCCAGCAGATCGTTTTCGCGCAGGCTGCCCGCAAGCAGTTGCGCCACATGCCGCAGCGCCCTGTCCCCCACATCGTGCCCGTACAGATCATTGACGCTCTTGAAATGATCGATATCGATCACCGCCAGACACAGCGCTCTCGGACCCAATTTCAGCAGGCGGTGGGCTGCTACATCGAAATGGCGCCGGTTGGCCAGTGAGGTCAGCGGATCGTGTTCGGCAAGGAACGCCAGTTCCTCATGAATGCCGCGCATGTGGGCTTCCTGCGTCTGAATCCGTTGCACGTAGCCACGCAGGGTTTCGGAAAGTGCGGTGATCTCGTCGTGTCCTCCCACGCGCAGCGACTCGGGCGACACCATGGGATTATTCACTGCTTGTTGAAGGCGTTTGATGCGTCCCACGACATGATAGGCAAAGAAGACGCCCGCGCTGAGTACCACTGCCAGCAATAACAGGCTCAGGCGCACCAGATTGCGCTGCTGCTCGGTGCTGTCCCGGCTCAGACGACTGCTCTGGCGCGCCAGATCGTGCCGGATGCTGGCCGCGAAATAGCCGATCAGCACCGACATCTCCCCTGCCCGCTCCCGGTTTTCATGGGACAGGCGGCGGATCGTTTCCAGCTCATCCGGGCTGGCCAGACCGTCGATGCGCTTGCGCAGCAGGCGATTGAGGGTCGTCGTATTGGTATGCAGACGGTTGTGCAGGCTCTCGATCTGCTCGAACACCTCGTTGCCCGGAGCACCGCCCAGATCGGCGCCAAGCTTGTGAATCCAGCGCAGGCGGTCATTGAGCTCGATGAGCGTGGCCCGGCGGTCGTGATGAGTTTCGGCCTGGGAGAAGATCAGCCCCAAACTGATCAACGACTCGGTCTGCTGCATCAGGCGCACCGAGGTCATCAGCTGTTCGAGTTGACTGTCCAGAATGCTCTCGACCTGGCCATGCAGGCGTGTGAAGGCCTGCCCGGTGAGCATGGTCGTTCCCAAAGCAACCACGGTCACCAGTGAGGTGATGATGACCGTCTTGGCAGTCAGGCCCAGGCCGAAACCACGCTTGCCGATCATGACCAACAGCCCCCTCTCATCGCACCTCCAGGCTTGCGCCCTCCGAATTTGTGAAATTAGCTGCTTTCATAACACAAATCCGGGGCATTCTGCAGTTTTCGCTGGCCTGAACCAGAGCAACCGCATTTACCCTCGTGGAGTGAATCCAGGTTGTCTAGGGTCTACGACGTCTGCGTATGCGATGCCCCTAGGCTCGATATGGATCGATATGGCTCGACAAGCGAACAACTTCAGGCACAAGACGTGCTCGCGCACGCCTGTTGGCGCCTCAGCAGCACTCACCAGTCCGCATCCTCGTCGGGCAGATCGTCATTGCGATACCGGTACAGCAAGGTGCTGCAGCGCACACAGGCGACGACGCGCTGCCGGTCCGTGCCATGCGTCAGCCCCCACTCCTTCAGTTCGCTGCCTGAACACGCGTGGCAGCATGCCTGCTGCTGCGCATGCTGGCGCAGATAGTCCTCAAGCGCGGGCAGGTTGCGCAAGCGATTCTGATAACGCCGGTGCACATCCAGGACGATGGTGCCCCCCAGAAAAAAGAACACTGCTATATAAATGGGCAGGGGAATATTGGTCATCGGTTCAGCCTGCAAAATGAATGATGAAAAGGGCTATCCAATCATGTTCCGATCTCCCCGCCCTTGATGCAGGACAAGCCGCCCAGGCGCCACGCCTTCAGGGCCGACCCTGCAAAATTGATTCAGATCATGGTGTGCCCTTTCCCGCACCAACACAATCCGCTCAGTCCTGCATGCTCACCCATTCCCATAACAACACGCCGTGCGCAGGCCTCATCACCCGTCCGCCCAGCCAACACGACAATCACCAGGGAGCACACACCCATGAGCGGTACCTTCACCAAGGCGATGGCCCGCAACATCTTTTACGGGGGCACAGTCTTCTTCTTTCTGCTGTTTCTCGCACTCACCTTCGACACCATGAAGGTGCTGCCCAAGACGGACAATCGCGGGGAGCTCACCCCCGGAGCGATCGCCGGCAAGCACATCTGGGAAACCCGCAACTGCCTGGGCTGCCACACCCTGCTCGGTGAGGGCGCCTACTATGCGCCGGAACTGGGCAATGTGTATGAGCGGCGCGGCCCCGAGTTCATCAAGGCATGGATGCAGGCGATGCCCACCAACGCCCCTGGACGGCGTCAGATGCCGCAGTTTCATTTGAGCGAGGAAGAACTGGACAACCTGGTCGAGTTCCTGCGCTACACCTCGGGCATCAACACCCAGAACTGGCCGCCCAACATCGAAGGCTGATCAGGCGCATCGTTCGACACCGTCAAAGGGGATCATCATGAAATATTCATCTCAAGCGGTTGCGATGCCCTACTTCATCGCAGCCATCGGCCTGTTCGTCGGGCAAATCGTTTTCGGCCTGATCATCGGCCTGCAGTACGTCGTCGGGGATTTTCTGTTCCCCGAAATTCCGTTCAACGTGGCCCGCATGGTGCACACCAACCTGCTCATCGTGTGGCTGCTGTTCGGCTTCATGGGTGCGGCCTACTATCTCGTGCCGGAAGAGGCGGAAACCGAGTTGCACAGCCCGCGCCTTGCCATGGTCATGTTCTGGATCTTCCTCGTGGCCGGGGCGCTGACCATTCTTGGCTACCTGCTGGTCGACTACAACACCCTGGCCTCGGCCACCGGCAACAACATTCTGGCCACCATGGGGCGCGAGTTCCTCGAACAGCCCCTGCTCACCAAGATCGGTATCGTGGTGGTCGCCCTGGCCTTTCTCTACAACATCAGCATGACCACGCTGAAGGGGCGCAAGACGGTGATCAACATCGTCCTGCTGCTCGGGCTGTGGGGGCTGGCCGTGTTCTTCCTGTTCTCCTTCTACAACCCGTCCAATCTGGTGATGGACAAGTTCTACTGGTGGTGGGTGGTACACCTGTGGGTGGAAGGCGTTTGGGAGCTGATCATGGCCGCCCTGCTGGCCTTCGTGCTGATCAAGGTCACCGGCGTGGATCGCGAGGTGATCGAGAAATGGCTGTACGTGATCATTACGCTGGCCCTGGTCACCGGCATCATCGGCACCGGACACCATTACTTCTGGATCGGCACGCCGTCCTACTGGCAGTGGTGGGGCTCGGTGTTCTCCGCCCTTGAGCCGATTCCGTTTTTCGCAATGACGGTCTTCGCCTTCAACATGGTGAACCGCAGACGGCGCGAACACCCCAACAAGGCAGCGGTGCTGTGGGCACTGGGCACCGGCGTGATGGCGTTTCTGGGGGCGGGCGTGTGGGGCTTCCTGCACACGCTCGCACCGGTGAACTACTACACCCACGGCAGCCAGATCACTGCAGCCCATGGCCACATGGCCTTTTACGGTGCGTATGTGATGGTGGTCATCACCATCATCAGCTACGCCATGCCGATCATGCGCGGCCGGGTCGCCAACGATCAGCGCGCGCAGGTGCTGGAAATGTGGAGCTTCTGGATCATGACCATCTCGATGGTCTTCATTACCCTGTTCCTCACGGCAGCCGGCATTCTCCAGGTGTGGCTGCAAAGGGTGTCCGACACGCCGATGCCCTTCATGATGGTGCAGGACCAGGTTGCGCTGTTCTACTGGATGCGTGTGTGGGCCGGCGTCGGCTTCGCCGTCGGGCTGGTGCTGTATGTGATGAGCTTCTTTGTGAAAGGGCAGAGTCGCCCGCTCATCAACGCCGCCTGAGCACGGCATCACCGCGCCGGGGGTGTCTTGCCGGGTGCGTCCTGATCACGCTCGGTCTGTCGATGGCAGACCGAGCGTTTCTCTGTGTGGCGCGAATTGTTCCGCATCAAGTTCCCGCCTGCCGGGCTCCACTAGACTGCCCCCATGAACAGCGCAAGCCCTCCACTGCTCCCGCCCCAGTCCCGCCCGACGCTGTGCCATGACGCAGTGCGCCTGCATGGCGACCTGGCCATCTGGATCTTCATCCTCGCCGAATTGCTGGTGTTTGCCGTCTTCTTCGGTGCCTATGCGTTTGCGCGCGCGGGCGACGTCGAAGCCTTCACCCTGGCCCAGCAGACGCTCGACCGGGACAGCGGCGCAATCAACACGGCCCTGCTGCTCACCTCCAGCTACTTCGTGGTACGCGCAGTGCAGCAGGCCGCCCGCGCAGACGACGCAGCGTGTGCCCGCTGGCTGCTGGCTGCCATGGCCTGCGGTGCCGGCTTCGTCTTCATGAAGTCGCTGGAATTCCTGGCCAAGTACGACCAGGGCATCAGCCTGTCGTCGGACACCTTCCACATGTTCTACCTGTCGCTCACCTTCTTTCATTTCATGCATGTCCTGCTCGGTCTGGTGATTCTGGCCGTTCTGTGGATGAAGGCACACACCGGAGTGTGGAGCCCCGACGCGATGAATGGTCTGGAAAGTGGCGCAGCCTACTGGCACATGGTGGACCTGGTGTGGCTGGTGCTGTTTCCACTGGTGTATCTGATGCACTGAAGGAGTGTCCATGCACAGGCCCGTTTCACTCCCGCCCCCCGAACGACACCACCCGCCCCACGCTCACGGCAGCCCGGGCCAGGCCCTGCTGGTGTGGCTGCTGCTGATGCTGGCCACCGTGCTTGCATGGCAGCTCGGAGAGCACGGGGCCGGCGGCCCGCACATGGCCGTCTTGCTCATCGCAGCCGCCCTGTTCAAGGGCAGCCTGATCATTCTCGAATACATGGCCATCCGCCATGCCCCCTGGCCCTGGCGCATCCTGCTCCTCGGCTGGCTGATCGGGGTGTGTGCCCTGATTTTGATGGCTTACTGGAAAGGACGCTCAGCATGAAGATGGACACTGCACAGGTCACGATTCCGCACTACCAGCCAGCCGGCGACGAGATCGAAGTCTTCGAGCACGCCTGGCGCAACCGCCTGCCGCTGCTCATCAAGGGCCCCACGGGCTGCGGCAAGACGCGCTTTGTGGTGCATATGGCCGCCCGGCTGGGACTGCCCCTGTACACCGTGGCCTGCCATGACGATCTCACCGCTGCCGACCTGGTGGGCCGGCACCTGATCGGCGACGGCCAGACGGTGTGGACGGACGGCCCCCTCACCCGGGCCGTGCGCGAAGGCGGCATCTGCTACCTGGACGAAGTGGTCGAGGCACGCAAGGACACCACCGTGGTGCTGCATCCGCTCGCCGACGACCGGCGCATCCTGCCGATTGACCGCACCGGCGAACTGCTTCAGGCGCCCCCCGCCTTCATGCTCGTGGTGTCCTACAACCCGGGCTACCAAAACCTGCTCAAGGGCCTGAAACCCTCCACCCGACAACGTTTTGTGAGCCTGCGCTTCGACTTTCCGGCAGAAGCGCAGGAAGCCGCCATCGTGCGCACCGAGAGCGCCTGCGATGCCACGCTGGCACAGCGGCTTGCCAGCCTTGCCAGCGCCTTGCGCACGCTGCGCGATCAGGACCTGGAAGAAGCCGTCAGTACCCGCCTGCTGGTGTATGCAGCCACCCTGGCGCGCAGCGGCATGCCGGTGCTTGCCGCCTGCCGGGTCGCGATTGTCGAAAGCCTCACCGACGATGCCGAAGTGGCCGAAGCCCTGATGGAGGTTGTCCATGCCACCTTCGGACACTGAACAACCCAACCTGTTGCGCGAGAACATGCCCGGACCCCGCCTCGCGGTGCTCGCCGAAGCTTTGTTCCTCGCCAACCTGATGATCTTGCCCGGCGTGGCCTTTCTGGCGATCGCCCTCGTGTGGCATCGTCACCGTAACCACCCCTCGCCCATCGTGCGCAATCATCTCGAGCAGGCCCTGTTCGCCAGTCTCTGGGGAGGAGCGATCCTGATCGGCGTGCCACTGGCCGGTTTTCTGATCGGCGATGTGAATGATCCCACCACCTGGGTGGTGACCATCCTGTTCTTCGTGTGCTTTCACGCCAGCCTGATCATTGGCGGCGTCATCGGCCTGAATCGTGCCATCCTGCGCAAACCCTGGCGCTTCCCGGTGCTTGGCCCCGACCGGGAGCACCACGGATGAGCTGCACCGAGCGCCCCGACTGCAGCGGCTGCGCCCCCAGGAACGGGTGCTCAAGCCCTCCGGCCGGCCCCATGGCACGCAGCACGCACCGCCAGCAACAGCGCCTCCTCGCTCAGCTCGGTTTCTTCACCCTGTTCCTGCTCGCCCCGGTTTTCGACCTGTTCCGCTACGACCTGCAGGCCGGTCATGCCTGGCTGCTTGGCCAGCCCTGGCAACTGGGCTTCGATGATTATCTGGCCGAACAGATCGGCTCACTCGACATGGCCGGACGGCTGATGCTGCGCCTGTTCCTGCCCCTGCTGCTCGGCGCGGCCCTCTTCCTCTACTTCGCCTGGCGCTGGGGGCGGCTGTACTGCGGCTGGCTGTGCCCGCACTTCTCGGTGGTTGAAACCATCAACACCCTCATGCGCAAGGCCAGCGGCAAGCCCAGCGTGTGGGAGCGCAACCGGCTCCCGCCCTGGCATGCCGACAGCCGCCCCTGGCAACCCGATGCCCGCTGGTGGCTGCTGGTCGTACCGGCCGCGCTGGGCTTCGCCCTGCTGTGGGCAGTGGTGCTGCTCACCTATCTGCTACCACCGGCACAGGTGTATGGCGGCCTGCTCGACGGCAGCCTGTCACGCGGCCCCATCCTCTTCATCACGGCCGCCACCGTGGTGCTGAGCCTCGAATTCCTGTTTGCCCGGCATCTGTTCTGCCGCTATGCCTGTGCCGTGGGCCTGTTCCAGAGCCTGGCCTGGATGGCCAACCGGAGCGCTCTGGTGGTCGGTTTCCAGCGTGTCAGGGCAGCAGACTGCGCCACCTGCCTGCCGGACAGGGCCTCCGCCTGCGAAGCCGCCTGCCCGATGCGCCTGAACCCGCGCATGCTCAAGCGCCACATGTTCACCTGCACACAGTGCGCCCAGTGCATCAGTGCCTGCTCCGAAAGCCAGCAACACAACCCCCAGGGGCCACTGCTGCAGTGGGTTACCGAGGAAGCCGCCCGTCAGAACGAGGCCGGCTTTCTCGGCGCCCGCCCCAGCCGCAGGCCGCAAGAGCACGCGCCAGAGCGGACCGAAGGACTCACGCCCGACAAGAGGATCATCCCATGGAAGAAACCATAGGCAAGCTCTGGCACCGGCTGATCACCCGCAGCGCCGAAGCACGTCACCCCCAGGCGGCCGTCAGGCTGAAGGACATGGAGCGCACCGCCGGCGTCCTGTTCCGTGCCTTTGGCGGCGACGCCGGGCTGAGGGTGGCCGCCTCGACAATCGACCGCCACCAGGCACGTCGCAGCCTGCTGGCGCGCGTTGCCGGGGTGGGCGATCAGGTGGCCCAGGCGCGCATGGATGAAACCACCCTGCGCCTGCCACCGGAAATCGACCTGTTTGCCGACACCGCCCTCAACCGCGACCTTTACCTGTGGCTTGCCGCCCTGGCCGCCGCCCACGGACGCCTGCAGCACACCCCGCCCGCAGACCCCGGCACGGCCGACCTGCTGCGCAACCAGCTGGCCACCCAGTACGCCCTGCAACGCTGGCCCGGGCTGCGCGGCCGTTACCGGCGACTGGTGACGGCCTGCCTGCCACTGCGCCCGCCCCCCGACACCCTGCCCCCTGCCGAGCAGGCCCGGGAACGGGCCATCCGCCAGGCCCTCATCGAACCGGGAAGCGTTTCACCGGAAAACCTGTCCGCGACCGCCCTTTCCGTGGCCGCTTCGCGGGCGCCCTCGCTGCCCGACCCCCACCCCGTGCCCTTATGGCTCTGCGGCGCCCCCCACCTGAGCCACGCGGCACGCCGCGATGGCGACCCGGAACCTGCCGAAACACCACCGGCCGCGCCATCGGAGCACCCCACCGAGCGCCGGGCCTACCGCGCCCAGCGCGAACAGATGCCGAAGGAAAAGAATGGCCTGTCGCTGATCTTCAGGGCCGAGAGCCTGATGGCGGTGGCCGAATTCCTGCGCATCAACCGCCCCACCGATGACGAACCCGACGCCAATGCCGCCGATGCTGCACGCGACCTCGACCAGCTGGCACTCGCGCAGGACCGCGATCCGGTTGCCTCACGGGTACGCTTCGACCTGGACCTGCCATCGGCCGCCGCCGACGACATCGTGCTCGGACCGGGTCTGCCCCTGCCCGAATGGGATTACCGCAAACAGACGCTGGTGGAGGACCATGTCCGCCTGATCGAGATGATTCCGCGCGACGCCACGCCCGGCCCGCTGCCACCGGCCCTGTGCCGCACCGCCCGGCGGCTGCACCAGCAATTCTCCGCCCTGCGGCCCGGCCGGAGCTGGCTGCGACATCGCACCGACGGCAGCGAACTCGACCTGGACGAAGCCGTTCGCGCACATACCGACCGTGCCTGTGGCCATCGTCCCTCCGACGCCCTGTACCGGGCGCTGGAGCGTCGCGAGCGCGATCTGGCCTGTCTGGTGCTGGCCGACCTGTCCCTGTCGACCGACACCTGGGTGTCCTCGGAGCAGCGGGTGATCGACGTGATCCGCGATGCGCTGCTCCTGTTCGGCGAAGCCCTCGGCGCCACCGGCGACCGCTTTGCCATGTGCGGCTTTTCCTCGGTACGACGGGCAAACGTGCGCTTTCACCACCTGAAAGGCTTTGACGAGCGCTTTGACGACACGGTGCGCGGCCGCATCGCCGCCATCCGCCCGGGCTACTACACCCGTCTCGGAGCCGGCATCCGGCGCGCAGCGCAACTGCTTGCGACCCAGCCCGCCAGCCGGCGCATGCTGCTCATCCTCTCCGATGGCAAACCGAATGATCTCGACCTGTACGAAGGGCGCTACGGCATAGAAGACAGCCGGGCCGCCATCCGCGAGGCCCGCAGCTCCGGGCTGATTCCCTTCTGCGCGACGATAGACCGCGAAGCGGAAAGCTACCTGCCCCACCTGTTCGGCGCCAACGGCTTTGCGATGATCCGCCGTCCGGAAGACCTCCCGGCACATCTGCCGCAGCTGTATGCACAACTCACCCGCTGAAACGCCCGCCCGGCGCCGTCCCGCTCAGGGTTGATCTTCCGGCGGGCGGGCCAGCTTGCGCTGCAGCGTGCGGCGGTGCATCTTCAGCGCCCGGGCCGTGGCCGAAATGTTGCCATCGTGCTCGGCCAGCACCCGTTGCAGATGCTCCCACTCCAGCCGGTCTACCGACATCGGCTCGTCGGACACCCCCTCCACATTGCCGACCTCATCGCCATGCAGCAAGGCCCGCACCAGCGCATCCGCTTCCGCCGGCTTGGCCAGATATTGCACCGCACCAAGCTTCACCGCCTGCACCGCAGTGGCGATGCTGGCATAACCGGTCAGCACCACGATGCGCGCCTGCGGCACGATCTCCAGCAGCGGCTGGATCAGCTTCAGGCCGGAGGCCCCGTCCAGATTCAGATCCAGCACCATGCAAGGGGGCCGGTGCGCACTGGCCAGCACCAGCGCCTGCCCGCCATCGAGCGCCCCGCGCGCCTCGAAACCGCGCTGCGACAGCACCCGGCACAACACCCGGTTGAAGGTCGGATCGTCATCGATCACCAGCACGCCCTGCGGCTGCGCGCACGCGTTGTCCATCACACTGAAATCCTCATCACGCTGAAATCCTTGCAAGTGGCAGTTCCATGCGTGCGACGGTACCACCGCCCTCGCGCGGTGCATAGCGCAACACCCCGCCTGTACGGGTAATCGCCGATCGGGCCAGATACACCCCCAGCCCCATGCCCTGCGCGCCCTCCTGCAGGGGCTGCTCACCCAGCGTGTCGAGCAACGCAGGGGGAATGCCTGGCCCTCGGTCGCACACCTCCACCACCAGTTGATCGTCGCTCAAGCAGGCCATCAGTTCGGCGGCTCCAGCACCCGCGCGCACCGCGTTGTCGAGCAATGAGGCCAGGGCCTGCCCCAGGGTTTCATCGGCCACAATGCGCCACGCCCCAAGCTCCGGCGCCAGACGGGCCTGCACCCTGGCCTGGGGCCGTTGCTGTCCCCATTCCCGCAGCACCTTGTCCAGCCAGTCTGCCGCGCTGAGCGCCCGGCCCCCTTCGGCACGCCGGCCACCGGTACGGGCCGTGAGCAGGCCCAGCGTGGTGCGGCAGTGCTCCACCTGCTCGCTGAGAATGTGCACATCTTCACGCAGGCTGCTGTCCAACTGTGGCGCACTGAGCATCTCGTCGATGAGCAGGCGCATGGTGGCCAGCGGCGTACCCAGGCTGTGCGCCGTACCCGCAGCCATGTTGCCCAGCGCCAGCAACTGCTCGTCGCGCGCCCGCGCACGGGCGGCTTCGGCCAGGGCACGGTCGCGGGCGCGCAGCGCGCGGGTCATGCGCGAGACGAACACCACCATCAGCACGGCCGACAGCGAAAAAGTGGCCCACATCCCCGCCAGATGCAGATAACTGCCGGCGGCCGGATCGACCAGCCGGATCGGCACATGAAACTGCCACAGCAGCGAATAGGCGCACACCGCCAGCCCCACCAGCGCCCATGCACTGGCGGCCGGCAAAATCGCGGCCGCAATCGCCAGCAAGGGCAGCAGCATGGAAATCAGCGGATTGGCCGCCCCACCGGTCTGGTAGATGAACAGGCTCCAGCCGAGCAGATCGACCACCAACTGCAGCACCAGCGCACCAGGCCAGACCACCGCACGCACCCGCAGCCAGGCCAGCGAAAACAGATTGAACGCGGCCAGCGCCAGTGCAACCGAGATGGCCGGCCCCAGCGCAATCGACAGCCCCAGCAACCCGGGCATGGCCAGTGCCGCCCCCAGCATCAGGGCTACCGACCACCAGCGCAGCATCACCAACCGGCGCAACTGTCCGGCCTGTAACGACGATTCTCCGGCCACCGCTTCAGCGCCGCTCATTTCCTGCCGCACGGCATCCCGCCTCCCTGTGTTCATGCTCGACGACGCGCCTTGCATGGCATTTTCATGCACCCGTTCGGGTGATTGTGCAGTCTGCATGCACAAAAACAGTGCTTTCCTTAACCGGGATCAAGGAATCCCCCTGTCCGGGTGTATAGATTGCAGGTGCGACGAAATGACGCAGCGACACAATGACGCGCCCCCCAGTCACCGTTAGTCAATAACAAGGAGCACCGGACCATGAGCGACCATACCGAAAAGACCCCGGCCGAGACAATCGACCCGGGTCGCCGCAAGTTCTTCAACACCACCGCCCTGCTCGGTCTGTCCGGCGCAGGCCTGGCCGCAGGCGTTTCGCTGGCGCCAGGGGGCTCGCGCGAGGCGGTGGCCGCACCGGCCAAGGGTGCCATGAACCCGCACGTCGCCCCGGGCGAACTGGATGAATACTACGGCCTGTGGAGCGGCGGTCATACCGGTGACTTCCGCGTACTGGGCATTCCCTCGGGGCGCGAACTGCATCGTGTGCCCTGCTTCGTGCCCGATGCGCTGGTCGGCTGGGGCATTACCAACGAATCGAAGGAAGTGATGGGCACCAAGCCAGACGGCAGCCTGCAGTTTACCGTCGGCGACACCCACCACACCCATGCCTCGTACAAGGACGGCAACTACGACGGGCGCTACGCCTGGATCAACGACAAGATCAACTCGCGCCTGGCCCGCATCCGGCTTGACTACTTCGTCTGCGACAAGATCATCAAGCTGCCCAACGTGATGGGTTTTCACGGCATTTTCCCGGACAAGCGCGACCCGGTCGACCCCGCCATCAACTACACCACGCGCGTGTTCTGCGGCGGCGAGTTCCATATTCCGCTGCCCAACGACGGCCGCGACCTGGAAGACACCGACAAGTATCGTGCCCTGTTCAGCTGCGTGGACGCCGAGAGCATGGAAGTGCGCTGGCAGGTACTGATCGACGGCAACTGCGACCTGGTGGCCAGCTCCTTCGACGGCAAGCTCGCTGCGAGCAACCAGTACAACACCGAGAATGGCGCACTGTTCCAGGACATGATGTCGGCCGAACGCGACGCCTGCATCTTCTTCAACATCGCCCGCATCGAGCAGGCCGTGAAGGACGGCAAATTCACCACCATCGGCGACTCCAAGGTTCCGGTGGTCGATGGCACCCGTGCAGCCAACGCCGACCCGAAAACCGCGCTGACCGCCACGGTGAGCGTGCCGAAGAACCCGCACGGCGTGAATGCCAGCCCGGACGGCAAGTACTTCATCTGCTCGGGCAAGCTGTCGCCCACCGCCACCGTGATCGAGCTCGAAAAGGTGCTCGCATGGTTCGACGGCAAGCTCGATGACATCGACAAGGCCATCGTCGCCGAAGTCGAAATCGGTCTCGGCCCCCTGCACACCGCCTTCGACGGCCGTGGCAATGCCTACACCACACTGTTCCTCGACAGCCAGATCGTGAAATGGAACGTCGCCGAAGCCATCAAGTTCCATGCCGGCGACCGCAACGCCAAGTACGTGGTGGACCGTCTCGACGTGCATTACCAGCCCGGCCACATCAATGCCACCCACTCGGAAACCCTGTTCGCCGATGGCAAGTGGCTGGCGGTAGGCTGCAAGTTCTCCAAGGACCGCTACCTGCCGGTTGGCCCGCTGCACGCCGAAAACGAACAGCTGATCGACATTTCCGGCGAGAAGATGGTTCTGGCCCACGAATCGCCGGTACGCCCCGAACCGCACGACTTCATCATGTTCCGTCGCGAGTTGCTGGCACCGAAGCCGATTTACCAGCATGAAGACTTCCCGCTGGCCACCACCGATGTTGCCAAGGCCGGCGTGACCCGCGAGGGCAACAAGGTGACCGTGCGCATCGTGTCGTATGCGCCGACCTACGACCCGATCAAGTTCACCGTCAAGGTCGGCGACGAGGTCACGCTCATCCTCACCAACCTGGACCGCATCGAGGACCTGACCCACGGTCTGGCGATTCCCGATTACAACATCAACTTCATCGTCAATCCGCAGGAAACCAAGTCGGTCACCTTCAAGGCCGACAAGCCGGGCGTGTATTGGTACTACTGCACCCACTTCTGCCACGCACTGCACCTGGAGATGCGCGGCCGGATGATCGTGGAGGCCTGAACACGGCAAGGAGCACGGATTCCGTTTCAACTGTCGGACGGAATCCTGCACACGCCACTTCGCACGAAGTGGCAGACAGGGTGATGTTCTTCGAGGGGCTGCGTGCCCCTCGTTTTTTTGCCGCACGCCGCTCCGGCAAGGGCTTTATCAGCTTTCAATAATTGACCGGCGACAAGTACGCACGCCTGCAATCTGCCTAGACTGACCAGCAGTCACACATTGGGGTCATGATCATGTCACAGCCGTACCTATCCCGACCGGTTTCATGGTTCATCATGCTGGCGTTGTGTATCGTCAGCACACTGTCCCGGGCGGACAGCGCCTATGAGGCCAAACTGCCCGCCGAACTGAACAGCGCCCCCAACCTGTGCGCGATGGTTCCCTGCCAGAGCGTGCTGCCCGGCGCCGTCCGATTTTCCGAGCGCACGGGCCACCCCTCCTATGTGGAAGGCTTCGATGAGCGCGACAGGCTGGTCGGCTATGTGATGCTGTCGACCGACATCACCGACACGCCGGCCTACTCGGGCAAGCCGATCATCACGCTGATCGGCATGGATGCCGAAGGCCGCTTCACCGGCATCCGCATTCTCAAGCACTCCGAGCCCATCCTGCTGCTGGGCATTCCCGAATCGGCCCTGACCGCTTTCAACGACCAGTATCTGGGCAAGTTCGTGGGCGACAAGATCGAAGTCGGCCGTACCCGGCCGGGCGAGGACGTGATCGGCGTGGATGCAATCTCCGGCGCCACCGTGACGGTGATCGCACAGAACCAGGTGCTGATGACCTCGGGCGCGGCCGTCGCCCGCCAGACCGGCATCCTGGAGCCGGTGCAGCGCACGCCGGCCCGCTTCATCGAACGCGGTCATCGGCCCGACTGGGCCACACTGGTGGCCGAGGGCAGCGTGAAGCAGCTCATCGTGCGCAACGAGGAGGTGGGGCTGGAAGCATCCGAGACCCCCTTCATCGAATTGTGGTTCGGCTATCTGAACCAGCCCGACATCGGTCGCGCGATTCTGGGCGAGATGGGCTGGAGCCGCCTGATGGACCGGCTCGACGAGGGTGACCATGCGCTCTTCGTGATCCGCACCGCCGGAGAGGAGTCCTTCAAGGGCTCGGGGTTCGTGCGCGGCGGCCTGTATGACCGCATTTTGGTGCGCCAGGACATGGACACCTTCACCTTCCGCGATCTGGACTACATGAACCTGTATGGCGTGCTCGCCGATGGCGCCCCTCGCGCCACCGAGTCGGGCATCTTCATCGTGCGTGGCAAAGGCGGCTTCTCCAGCGCCTATCCGTGGAAGTTTGCTTTCCTCGGCAACCGCATCGACCAGGCCACCGGCCAGCGCAGTTTTGCCAACTTCGATGAGGAATACTGGCTCGCCCCCGAGTACCTGGAAGGTGGCCGCCCGGTGCTGAAGAAGCCCGACGCCCCGTGGGTGCGTGTGTGGAAGGTGCGCATGTCGGAAATCATCGTATTCTCGCTGCTGCTCGTGGCGGTGGGCGTGGTGTATGCGAACCGTGACCGCCTGACCCGTGCCTCCACCCGCAAGAACAAATGGCCGGTCAATGCGTTCAAGTACAGCGCCTGGCTGATCAGCATCTTCTTCGTGGGCTTCTACCTGATGGCCCAGCCCTCCATTACCCAGGTGCTGACCTGGTTCCACGCCCTGCTGGTGCAGTGGCAGTGGGAGCTGTTCCTCACCGACCCGTTCATTTTCCTGTTCTGGATCTTCATCATCGTCACCGTATTCCTGTGGGGACGCGGGCTCTTCTGTGGCTGGCTGTGCCCCTTCGGTTCGCTCTCCGAGCTGCTCTACAAGCTGGGCGGCGCGCTGGGGCTGAAGCGTTTCCAGTTCAAGCTGTCGCAGCCCATGCATGACCGGCTGAAGTGGACCAAGTACATCGTGTTCGGCATCCTGCTCGCAGTGTCGGTGTTCTCGATGACCACGGCCGAGATGCTCGCCGAGGTGGAGCCCTTCAAGACCACCTTCCTGGTCGGCCTGCTCAACCGTGCCTGGCCCTACACCCTGTTTGCTGCCGGTCTGCTGGCCCTGTCGATCTTCATGGAGCGGCCGTTCTGCAAGTACCTGTGCCCGCTGGGGGCTGCCCTGGCGATGCCCACCACCTTCCGCTGGTTCGGGCTCAAGCGCAAGCAGGAATGCAACGCCTGCAAGGCCTGCGCCGTGGGATGTGGCTCGCTGGCCATCGACACCAACGGCCGCATCGACCCGCGCGAGTGCATGCTGTGCCTGGACTGCATGGTGCTGTACACCGACGAGCATGCCTGCCCGCCACTGTCCCAGGAACGCAAGCGCCGCGAGAAGGCCGGCCTGCCGCTCACCCCGATCGGCAAGGACGGTTACTATATTCCGATCAAGCCGGTGCCGGCTGCGCGCACCCCGGCCTGACACTAGAGGAGCCTCATCATGATCGATCCGACCATGCCCACCGATCCGGTCGCCCCGCCGTATGCTCAGCGCGGCACGCTGGCAGTGATCGCCGCTGAAATATGGGATCACCTGTGGCCGTGGAGCCGGGACGGTTTGCGCCGCCGCATCGCCCTGTCCGCAGCCGGTCTGGCCGTCGCGCTGGGTGTCACGCTGATGTGGGTGTTTGCCGCCATGGGCCGCATGGAAGCCGGCGCCGTCATCGGCTGGTGGCTGGGCTGGAGCGTGTTCGAGGTGATCGTGCGCCTCGGCTCCAAGCCCTATGTGAAGGAAGGGCCGTGGTGGGGCCGGACCTGGCGCCGCGCCACGCCGATGGACATGCTGTGCTACGTGGGTTTCAAGAACCTGCTCATCGGTGCAGTGTTTTTCCTCACCCTGAAGAGCCAGGGCCTGCTCACCCTGTGACCATGCGCCAGACTGCCCCTGCCCTCTCCCCCTGCCTGCGCATGGTCGCGCTCATGGCCGGTGTGGCCTGCGCCAGCCTTGCTGTGGCGCAGATGCATGCCTCGCCGGTGGCTGCCGACAGCCCCGCCAGCCGCGCCGGCGTGCAGACCGGGCGCGAGAGTGCTCCGCCCCTGCCGCTCGGCCAGACGCTGAGGGTGCACCCCGGAGCGTCGATTCAGGCAGTGATCGAACAGGCCAGCCCCGGCGACATCATCGAGATCGAGCACGGCCGCTATATCGAGAATATCAGCATCGACAAGCCCCTTACCCTGCGCGGTGTGGGGCGGCCAACGATCAGTGGCGCGCTGCAGGGCAACACCGTGCTGGTCACCGGCACCGATGTGACGCTGGAGGGCCTGATCGTGGCCGACTCCGGTGACAGCCTGCGCAACCAGAACGCCGGCATCTACATTCACCCCGGTGCACACCGCGCCATCGTCCGCAACTGCGTGCTCATCTACAACCTGTTCGGGCTGTGGATCGAGAAGGCCGACGACGTCATCATCGAGAACAATGTCATCACCGGCAAGCGCGACCTGCGCTCGGCGATGCGCGGCAACGGCATCCAGCTGTACAACGCGCAGCGCGCCCGGGTAATCGGCAACGAAGTGAGTTTCGTGCGCGACGCGCTGTATGTGGATGTGAGCCACGATGCGCTGTTCCAGCGCAACCGCCTGCATCACAGTCGCTACGGCACGCACTACATGAACTCCTACCGCAACCTGTGGGAAGACAACGATGTGTGGATGAACCGGGGCGGGCTGGCGATCATGGAAGTGCGCTGGCAGCATGTGCGCAACAACCGTGCCTGGGCCAATTCTGACCACGGCATCATGCTGCGCACCATCGTCGACAGCATCGTCGAGGACAACATCGTCGCCGGCAACCAGCGCGGCTTCTTCATCTACGACGCCGAGTACAACACCCTCCGCCGCAACCTGGTAGTGGACAACATCGTCGGCATGCATGTGTGGGCCGGTTCGAAGAACAACGCGGTGGAACGCAACGACCTGATCGCCAACCGCGAGCAGGTGCGCTATGTCGCCTCGCGCGACGAATTGTGGGGCGTCAAGGAAGGCAACCACTGGAGCAACTATCTTGGCTGGGATCGCAACGGTGACGGCATCGGCGACGTGCCCTTCGAGGCGAACGACATGGTCGATCGCCTGTCGTGGCGGCATCCGATGATGAAGCTGCTGCTCGCCAGCCCGGCGGTGCAGACCCTGCGCCTGGTCGGGCAGCAGTTTCCGGTGCTGCGCGCCCCGAGCATTGTCGACCCGAATCCGCGCATGCAGCCCCACAACCCTGAATGGAGAGACTGGCGTGACAAGTATTATCCAGGCACACGCTGAGGCCGCTGCCACCGCAGCCCCTGCCGCTCCGCCCGCCATCCGCATCGAAGCGGTAAGCCGGCATTTTGGCCCGATACGCGCCGTGGACCAGGTCGATCTCGAAGTGCCGCGCGGCGAACTGTTCGGCCTCATCGGGCACAACGGCGCGGGCAAGAGCACGCTGTTCAAGATGATGCTCGGCCTGCTGCCGCTCACCTCCGGGCGCATCCGCATCGATGGAGAGGACAACAGCGGGGGGAATTTCCGCGCGGTCCGGCGCAAGATCGGTTACCTGCCCGAGAACGTGGTGCTCTACGACAACCTCACCGGCCTGGAAACCCTGCACTTCTTCGCCCGCCTGAAACATGCCCCGACCGACCAGTGCGCGGCCGTGCTGGAACGCGTCGGGCTGAGCCATGCCGCCGGTCGCCGGGTACGCGAGTACTCCAAGGGCATGCGCCAGCGGCTCGGCTTTGCGCAGGCCCTGCTTGGCAGCCCGCGCATCCTGTTTCTGGACGAACCGACCAACGGACTCGATCCGGAAGCGATTCGTGCTTTTTACGCCACCCTGCGCGGTCTGCGCAACGAAGGGGTGACCATCGTGCTGACCTCGCACATCCTGTCCGAAATACAGGAGCGTGTGGACCGTCTGGCGATCATGGCCGCCGGGCGCATCCAGGCCCGGGGCACGGTACAGGCACTGCGCGAGCAAATGGACCTGCCGCTGACGATGGAACTGGTGCTGGGCGCGGTAAGCGCCGAAGACGTGCTGCGTGCGGTCGAGTCCCTCGGGCTGGAGCACAGCCAGCGCGAACCCGGCACGCTGGTCCTGCTCTGCCCGAGACCGCTGAAGCTGCGCGCGCTGCAGTGCGTCGCCGCGCTCAGTGCCGGGCTTCAGGACATTCACGTGCACGAGCCTTCGCTCGAAGACGTGTTCTTCGGCTTTTCGGATTGAGGACGGCCATGGATTTCACCGCAATCGGCACCATCGCCAGCAAAGAGTTCCGAGACCGCATCCGTAACCGCTGGGTGCTCGCTGTGGCCTTGGTGTTCACCGTTTTCGCGCTGGTCATCGCCTACTTTGGCGGCGCCCAGCAGGGCAGCGTGGGCTTTCGCTCGATGGAATTCACCATCGCCAGCCTGGTGAGCCTGGTCATCTACCTGATTCCGCTCATCGCGCTGCTGCTTGGTTTCGATGCCATCGTCGGCGAGCGCGAACGCGGCTCGCTCGACCTGCTGCTGTCCCTGCCCATCACCCGCTTCGAGCTACTCATCGGAAAATATCTCGGGCTGGCCGCCGCACTCACCGTATCCACCGTGGTCGGCTTCGGGCTGGTGGCGGTGGTGCTGGCCACCCAGTTCAGCAGTACCTCGCTGCTGCACTATGCGGCCTTCACCTTCAGCTCGGTGCTGCTCGGCCTGTCCTTCCTGAGCATCGCGGTGATGCTGTCGGTGTTCGCCAGCGAACGCACCCGCGCCTCCGGACTGGCCATCGCGGTGTGGTTCTTTTTCGTGCTGATCTTCGACCTGCTGCTGCTCGGCGCGCTGGTCGTCACCAGCGGTCAGTACGGTGGCGAGGTCTTTCCCTACCTGCTGCTTGCCAACCCGGCCGATGTATTCCGCGTGCTCAACCTGCTTGCGCTCGACGATGTGCGCACGCTGTACGGCCTGGCCACGGTATTCCCCGAGTCGCTCGCCCGCCTGTGGGTGCTGGTGCTGGTGATGTGCGCCTGGATTGCCGCCCCGATTGCCCTTGCTGCCTGGAGGTTCCGCAAATGATGTTTTCCCGCTCCCGTCCTGCCCTGCGCAGTGTGCTGCTGGCCGTGTTCGGCGCCGCCTTGCTGAGCGCCTGCTCGCCCTCCTCCACCAGCGACACGCCGGTGACCCCGGTGGAGATCACCCGGGAAACCTCCAGCGTGATCGACGGCATGCTGCTCGCCGACTACCCCGGCCCCAAGGCACAAATCCACTACGCGGGCCAGGCCAGGCCGGACTTCGTGTGCAATACCGCCGACATGTTCTACATCCATCTGGCGCCCGAACAGGTCCGCAAGCTCAACGGCATTTTTGTGCAGGACATGGCCAAGGCCGACTGGGACGACCCGCGTGGCCACTGGATCGATGCGCGCACCGCCTGGTATGTGGCCGGCTCCAGCCGGCGCGGCTCGATGGGGCCCACCCTCGCATCCTTTGCCGAAAAGGGCGATGCCGAAGCCTTCGCGAAGGAATATGGCGGACAGGTGCTGCACTACTCCGAGGTCACCCTCGACATCGTCACGCCGCCCGACGACGGCCTGTCCGGGCACCGGCACTGACCCCCGGGACCGCCGCCATGCGCCTGCCACGAAGCACGCCCATCCTGCTGCCGTTGTTGTGCCTGCTGCTCACCGCTTGCAGTGGATCGACCCCGGACAGCGCCCGTCCGGCCGCAGTCGATTTCAGCGCAGAAGACACCTGCGTACTCAACGGCCTGCGCCCGAGCGACCATCCCGGTCCCAAGGCCCAGCTGCATCTGCGCGGCCATGAAGGGCCGTTGTTCTACTGCGACACGGTCGAGGCCCTCCATACCCTGCTGGTCGCCACCCCGCCACAGGCCGTGCTCGCCGCCTATGTGCAGGACACAGCCGCCATCGACTGGCATGCCACGCACGGCCACTGGATCGATGCGCGCCGTGCGGTATATGTGAATGGCGCCTCGCGCATCGGCCCGCTGGGCCGCACCTTGGTGTCCTTCGCCGAGCGCGGCGCGGCTGAACGTTTCATTCAGGAATACGGAGGCCACCTGCTGGCCTTTGAAGATATCACGCCCGATCATGTCGTCATCGATGGCGACGCCCTTCACGACACAAGCATGTAATAACGCCATGGACAAACTCTACCCCGGACTGGACTACGAAACCGCACAACACGTGGACACGCTGTCGCGGCTGATGTACGAACTGCGCGAGAACCGCAAGAACCTGCTGGCTGCGGTGAAGGTGGATTCGGACAGTGCCCTGTTCGACGGCCTGCGCAATGGCAGCATCGCCGAGCATCCCGGATACGAGCATTGGCTGGCCCACCACATCCTGGCCGAAGCCGCCGAAACGGTACGCAGGCAGATCGAGCAGGTCATTGCCAGCGTACAGCCGGCAGCACAGGAGCCCGAAGCCCTTCCCGTGCCGATACACCTGCAACTGCTCGAAGCGCTGCACACCCGCCTCCCCGCCGCGCTCGCCGCCGGGCCCGAGCTGCATCAGGACGCCCTGTTGCTGAAGCTGCGCAATGGCGTGACGCTAACCGTGCGCTATGCCACCCCCCACGCCTTCTCGCTGCGCTGGGCGTGGCCTGCCCAACCCCAAGCTGAATCTCAATCGCCGGCCGGCGATACCGACGATACCGGCGTCACCCACAGTGCCGGCATCGATACCGCCCCCTGTCACGCCGAGCACCCGCACCTGCACCTGGACGGACAGGTTCGCCCCGCCCCGCTGATCCGCTGCGACGCCTCACCCGAAGAGAACCTGTTCGCGCTGATCGAGGCACTCGACCGCGATCCGCGCCTGATACAGAACGAATAAGACGCATAGGACGAATAACCATGACGGCCAGCACGCCACACCTGTTGTCGGTTTCCGGAATCGTGCTGTTACTGGGCAGCATCGCCGTCTGGTGGTTGCCCAGCCCACAGCTCGGAGACACGAACCAAATCTACGATCCGCTCGACGAACTCTGCATCGTGGCACCGGCGCACCCCTACGACCCTGCCGGCGGGTTGGCCCTGCATGAACCCCGCCCCATTCCTGCGGATGCGCGCTGTCCGGTGTGCGGCATGTTTCCGTCACGCTTTCCCGCCTGGGCCGGACAGGTCATCTTCAGCGACGGTGCGGCGCACTTCTTCGACTCTCCGGTGAATCTGCTGGTATTCCTGCGCGCACCCGAGCGCTACAGCAACTACACCCGCGAGAACATCGTCGCCAGCTATGTGAACGATGTCGCTTCGAGCACCTGGACCGATGCCCGGACAGCCCATTATGTCCACGGCTCCAACGCCTTGGGGCCGATGCGCGAAGGCAACCTGCCCACCTTTGCGCAGCATGAGGCCGCCGAGCGCTTTGCTCGCGAACGTGGCGGCGTGGTACTGGCCCTGCCGGAGGTCAGCGCGGAGATTCTCAACAGCCTGGTGATCAGCGTTCACCACCATCACGATTGAGCTGCGGAGCACTTGCCTGCAGGCCCCGTGCGAGGATAATGCGCGTCTGACCACCGTAGCCACCTCTCACGCCTCCACACGCCCATGCTCCCCCTCCCCGCCAATCAGGCCCCTTGCCCCTGCCAGTCGGGCAAGCCATTCGAACACTGCTGCGCGCCACTGATCGACGGCAGCCGCCTCGCCCCCGATGCCCAGGCCCTGATGCGCAGCCGCTACACCGCATACTGCCTGCAGCATGACGAGTACCTGCTCGCGACCTGGCACCCGGAGACGCGGCCAGAAAATCTGGAGTGGGAGGTGCCGGCGGTGAAGTGGATTGGCCTGCAGGTGCGGCGCTTCCTGCCGCTGGACAGCGAGCATGCGCAGGTGGAGTTCGTCGCCCGCTGCCGCATCGGCGGCCGTGCCCAACGGCTGCACGAACTCAGCCGCTTCGTGAATGACGGCGGCCAGTGGTACTACGTGGATGGGGAAATGATTGGATAGGACCGCATGGACCGGAGCAGGTCCTCACGCCCCCTGCACCCGCACCTCCTCCCCCTCCATTCTCACCCGCTGGCCGGGGCGGATCTTGGCGCGCTTGCGTTTTTCGCACTGCCCATCCACCCACACCCGGCCGGCCTCGACAGCCGCGTGCGCCTCACCGCCCGAGCCAACCCAGCCAAGGACCTTGAGCAGTTGATCCAGGGCGATGTATTCGCCCTTGAGCGTGAAAAGTGTGTTCGTATCTTGAGTCATGCGCCTTCAATCCTGTGGGGTTGCTTTGGAAAAGCGCACTGTAGCGCATAAAATCCCCGCATGACTGCATCGCGCCCGCCAGCCTCCGGCACACCCCTGCCCGAACTGCCCAAGCAAGGCAGCGCGTTGCTGCGCCTGGTCGATGAGTGCTCAGCCAGCGCCCTGGCCAGTGGCGCCCTGAAGGCTATCCGCACCGAGCACATCATGGTGCACGATGCGGGCATTCCGTTCATCGTGCGCTGGGTCTCCAGCCTGGCCGACAAGGAAGCCATCCTGGCCGCCCCGCGCCCCGCGCATGTCAGCAATACCAAACAATCCGGCAAGGTCAGCAACCCCTTCCTGCCCCCCGAGCCGGCCCTGACCCTGGCGCGCATCGGTCCGCAGCACCTGTGCCTGCTGAACAAGTTTCCGGTGATCGCCCGTCACCTGCTGATCGTCACCCGCGACTTTGCCGAGCAAAGCGCCCCGCTCGACACCGCCGACCATGCCGCACTGGGCTGCGTGCTCGACACCGTGGGCGGACTCGGTTTCTACAATGGCGGCACGCAGGCCGGCGCAAGCCAGCGCCACAAGCATCTGCAATGGATTCCGGACAGTCCGCTTGGCGCCCGACTGGAGGGCCTGCTCGCGGGGCTGCGCGGTCATCATCACCCGGCAGGTCAAGCCTGTTTTCACCCCGGCCTTCCCTTTCGCCACGTTTTCATCCGTCAACAGGCCGCGCGGCCCCCCGCCGAACGCCTGCACCATGCCATGCAACAGGCCTGCCAAGCCCTGCAACTGGATGCTGCGGCCAGCCCGATGCCCGCCTACAACATGCTCGCCAACCGCGAATGGCTGCTGCTGGTCCCCCGCAGCCGCGAGGACTTCGAAGGCATCTCGGTCAACGCGCTTGGCTTTGCCACCTCATTGTTCGTGCGTCACCCCGGAGAGCTTTCCCGCATTCGCGAAATCGGCCCACTGGCCGTACTGAGGGCGGTCGCCCAGCCCCTTTGAATCCTTTGAAGCGCCACCCTGATCGCGCACCCCCTCAGGCCGCGCGCGGCCAGTCCAGTGGTTCGAGCGGCGGTAAGCCAATGATTGCCCGCAATTCATCGCACTTCGGATTCGGACTGCCGTCCTCGAAATACACCGGAAACTCCCGGCACGGCGTGGGACGCTGCTCATAGATGGTGCAGAACACCCTGTCACCCGGGGTGCCTGCCAACGCCGCACAACGGCGGGGCAACTGATTGCTGCCCTTCATGCAACGCCTGAAGTCATTGAGCTTTTCAGTCATGCCGACCGGCACAAAGCCCCCCGGCGCATCATCTGCCTCAGCCCAGTAAAAGGAAATACGAAAATGCGTACAGCAGATACCACAGTCCAGACAAGGATTCGGATCGCTCATGATCAGCACAGGTTGGGTCGCAGGGTCGCACGGACCGGAACCGGGCCGTGCAGATGTCGCCAGCGTCCACAGCCCTCCCCTGCCTGAATGCGGGGCACACCGCTGGCCCTCGGTCACAGGCCGATTGAAGAAGAAAAATGGGGGAAAACTGCCGGAAACTTGGCGCGCGAATTTTAGCGACTCGCCCAAAACGCGCAACTGTTTTATGCGACCCGATGCGGCACACTCACACCCTATCCCGCTATCAGCGTGCCAACGTCCGAATCACCCTGGCGAGTGTATTGACCGCAAGATCGATCTCGGCCGGCGTGTAAGCCGCGAACCCCATGAGGAAACCGGCCCTGTGCCTGGTCGAAGCATGCAGCGCCGTCAGCCCCAGGAGATCGATTCCCGCCCGCGCCGCGCCATCGATGACCGCGCGCTCGGAGATGTCGCGGGTGAAGACACAGGGCATCTGCATTCCGCCGGCCGGCACCCTCGGTTCGACGAAGTCGGCCAAATGCGCGCGCACGAGCCCTGCCAGCACGTCGAGCCGGTCGGCATAGACGCCACGCATCGCGCGCACATAGGCGCCGAAATGCCCCCCTTCGATGAAGCGTGCCAGCGTCAGCTGCGGGATGGATGCGCTGTGCCCGTCCAGCAAGGTCCGCGCCACCGTCATGGGCGCCACGAGCTGGGGCGGCAAGACCACGTAACCGATGCGCAGGCCAGGAAACAGCGACTTGGTGAAGGTGCCGATGTAGATCGTCCGATCGTACGGGTCGAGCCCCTGCACGCAGGCCGTGGGCTTGCCCGCGTAGTGGAACTCGCTGTCG
>WPCG01028216.1_pt1 | contig 79287 bp, 86 predicted proteins | sample 5403311 | NCBI WGS metagenome assembly WPCG01 (sample SAMN12869467, study PRJNA574797) | sludge metagenome | isolation source: wastewater treatment of Control | place: China:Beijing | collected 2019-05-17 | reverse complement strand
GCTGGGGCGTCAACTTACAAAACTACCAAGTTGAAGTTGATGGCAAAATCCAAACCGTTCGGATGTCCGCACGTGCGTATCGTAGTCTTAATAAGTCCGCCAAAGCACAATAAAAAATACTCACGTTATGTGAGTTTTTTTAATATCTTCTAGTAATTTAGTTAAACATAAAGATAAATATACATAATAATAAAAATGAGGAAGTGCAGAAAGATAAAGAACCATTCATACAGCGCTAATAGGAAATAGCGTGGCCGCGTAATAACCACGGTGCCGTCTTGCATAAACTCTTTGTCCATAATCGGCCAACGCCGTAATTTTGGATTAAATAGTAATAAAAGCGCTACAAACGCAATAATATAGAGCCCAACTGCCAGCGGTAACACTTGTTTGTCCCATATATTAAATTGCGCAAAAACGCCAAGTGCAAAATAACTTGTTATAACACTTAATGCTTCCAGTAAGACAACAATAATATGCCGTTTTACTTCAAAAACACGAATAAAGTAGAGTAAATAGAGCATAATTGCACTTAACACAAAGCTACCAATTAATAAATATTCATACCAGCGGACGAGTGTTGGGAAATAATTATATGCAAAAATAATTTGCGCTAAACTAATGATGAAGAGCAAAATATAATGGTAATGCATATACCGGTTATCAATACCTTGAACAAGTTCAAACGGTAATTCATTGCGGAAATTAAATTTCCGTTGTTGTTTTTGGTGAAACATCGTTGTCTGAAAAATAATTGTAACAATAAAAAGTCCAAGCGCAACAAAAAACGAAGCGTGTAATACTTCAGGCATTTTTTAACCCCTTAATGCGTGCCGCTTGATCAGCTTTGCCAAATAAATATGAACCCGCAACTAACACATTCGCTCCTGCCTCTTTACATAGCGCCCCAGTTTCGTCGTTAATCCCGCCATCTACTTCAATCAAATAATTAAAACTATTTTCTTCTGCTACTTTTTGCAACCACGCTAATTTTGGGAGTGCACTATGCATAAACTTTTGGCCGCCAAACCCAGGCTCAACCGACATTACGAGCACTAAGTCGAGATATGGTAAAAATGGTTCTATAACAGCAACTGGCGTATTTGGTTTAACACTAATGCCCGCTTTGACATTGTGGGATTTTAAATAATTAATCATTTCAAAGATTTGTTCGTCATTACTAAATACTTCATAATGAAATGTAATAATATCCGCACCAGCGTCGATAAAATGTGCACTCATTTCACGGGGATTAGTAATCATTAAATGCACGTCATAAACAAAGTCATATTGCGCTTTAAGGGCACTTAAAATTGGCACACCAAATGAGAGATTTGGCACAAAGTGACCATCCATCACATCAAAATGTAAAAAGGTAATGCCATTTTGTCGTAATGCTTCTACTTCACGCGCAAGATTTGTAAAATCGGCGGCTAAAAGTGATGGCGCAACAATTACTTTTTTATTCATTTATAATCCTCGCTTACATGCTTTAGCTCATTACTAATTATAACATAATTAGCATAACTTTGTTCGCTAATAAGGCCACTTGTTACTAGTGCCTTAACATTGCATCCCCCTTCACTTAAGTGCAGGCAATTATTAAATTTACACGTGCCAATATAATTTTTAAAACCGGGGAAATTCTCCGCTAAATCCCCTTTTGTTAACGGTAATTCAAACGAAGAAAACCCTGGTGTATCGACAATATAGCCGTCATTAAATGGGAGCATAATTACTTCTTTTGTCACATGGCGACCGCGATTTACATTAATCGAAAATTTACCAACCTCACGGTCGTGATCGGTGAGGGCGTTAATAAAACTTGATTTCCCAACACCTGATTGCCCCATAAGCGCAACGACTTTACCGTGTAAATAATCACGCACTAAATAGAGGCCTTCGCCCGTTTTATTATTTACAACAAAACTTTTTACTTCGAGTTTATCTAAACTGTCAATTATGCCCGTTAATAATTCATCGGTATCTAATTTATCTTGTTTCGTAATGATTACGAGCGGCTTAATCTCTGCAAAATTTGCGTAACTTAAAAACTTTTCAACCAGAAAAAGACTAAAATCAGGTTGGACCATTGACATCACAATGAGGACAATATCGACATTAGCAATTGGTGGCCGGATTAAAAAATTGCCACGGGGATGCAACTTATCAATGAGTTTGTTTTCCGTATCAATATCGACATAATCACCAACATAAATTTGTTGGCGTGATTTTATTAAGTTTCCACTTGGTTTCGTAACATAAAGCGTACCGTCTTTTTCAACGATAAAGGCTGATTTTTGTTTATTAACGACTAATCCACGCATCTAATCTTCCGTTGCAAAACCAAACCACCGCACCCAAATTGATTGGCGCGGGCGTAATGCTTTTGGATCTGCTTTTAGTTTTAATATTTCGACTTGCAGTTCTTCGACTGTTTGATAGCGGTCACGCGGATTTTTCTTACAACATTTTTTAATGACGGCTTCGAGTGCTTTAGGTGTATTTTTTACATATTTACGCGGACTTGGAAACTTTTCTTTAATTTGTTTAACCGCAATTGCGACATTACTGTCACCATCAAACGGAATATGGCCAGTAATAAGTTCAAAAAAGTTAATGCCGAGCGCATAAATATCACTCCGTGCGGAAGCTTCGCCGCCTTTACACACTTCAGGCGCTAAATAGTGCGCACTACCAACAATATTTGTATTACTCGTCACCCGTTTTGAATCCGCGTAGCGCGCAATACCAAAGTCGCCAAGTTTAACAAGCCCTTCTTTTGTAATATAAATATTACTAGGCTTAATGTCACGGTGGATAACACCATTTTTATGGGCTAGACTAATTGCGTTACATAATTGATCAATAATATCGGCGGCTTCTAAAAATGTGAAGCGGCCGCGTTTTTGTAATTCTTCTTCAAGATTTTGGCCAACAATTAATTCGTTTACCATATATGGTAAGTTTTCATATTTGCCAACACTAATGACGCGGACAATGTTTTGGTGATTAAGTGTTGCCGTGGCCTTTGCTTCAATTTCAAAGCGGGCAAGATTTACTTTATCTCGGGCCACATTGGCTTTTAAAAACTTCAGGGCAACACTGCGTTTCGTAATAATGTCAACTGCTTCATAAACACTACCCATCCCGCCTTCACCAAGTAAACTAACAATCCGGTAGCGGTTATCAATTAAATCACCAATTCTAATCATTATCCGGCTCCCAAAGGGCAATGCCAATATTATCGGCCCCACCTCGGTTATTAGCGAGGGCAATGAGATTATCAACTTTTGATTCAACCGTCTGCGTTGTATTTAAAATATCAAGAATATCTTCGGGATCAAGCATATTGTATAAGCCGTCACTACAAAGTAAAATGCGTTCGCCGCGATAGAGCACGCGTTTAAAATCAAACGACACCGTTGGCATTGTGCCAAGCGCATTTGTTAACATGTGGCGTTTGGGATGCGTTAAGGCTGCTTCGGGCGTAATTTGGTTCGTCCGCACTAAATAACCAACAACGGTTTGATCTTCGCTAATTTGCAGCAGTTCATCGTCCGTTGCTAAATAAAAACGACTATCGCCAATATTAATATTTGCTAAGTGGTTACGTGTTAAAATCGTGGCGTTTAACGTTGTCGACATATTCGACATATCTTTTGCTAAAATGCTTTCTTCAAAAATCGCTTTATTAATTGCTTTAATATTTTTTTGGAAGAAGCGCTTAATACTCCTAGTTGTGAAAAAGCCGCGATTATTGGCAAAGGCGGTCATAAGCATATCAATCGCAAGTTTTGAGGCAAAGTCGCCTTTATTGTGCCCACCAAGCCCATCACAGACGACAAAAAGTAAATCACCTTTTTGGTTTAAAAGGACGGCGGCGCGATCTTCGTTATGAAGGCGGACAAGGCCGCGATCACTTTTGGCTGCGAAACTCCCTTTAACTGACGTTGCCACGTTTACTCTCCTCTTTCGCGCGTAGTTGCCCACACGCGGCATCAATATCATTACCAAATTCTTTCCGGACTGTTGTGTGCACCCCAAGTTTCATTAATGTATCCATAAATGCATAAATGCGATCTTTTGGTGTACGGGCAAAATCATGTTCGTCAACCGGGTTATACCCAATCAAATTAACAAATCCTAACGTCCCTTTAATAAGCTTCGCTAAGTCTTTTGCATCCTGTGGACTATCGTTAAAATCTTTCAGCATAATATATTCATAAGTAACACGCTTATTTGTGACCTTTTCATAGTATTTCACTGCGGAAATGACTTCTTTTAGCGGATAGGCCTTATTAATTGGCATAATTTGACTCCGTTTTTCATCCGTTGGTGCATGAAGCGAGATCGCTAATTTTACTTGTAATTTTAAGTCCGCGAATTCTTTAATTTTGGGGACCAATCCGCATGTTGAAACGGTAATATGGCGCGCACCAATCGCAAAGGCTTTCGGGTGTTTTAAGATATCAATAAAGTTAATAATATTTGTAAAGTTATCAAACGGTTCACCAATGCCCATTAAGACGACATGCGTTGTGAGTTTTGTTTCACCATGGCTCTTTAAAAGATTATTCATCACCATAATTTGGCCAACCATTTCACCAACAGTTAAGTCGCGTTTTTTCTTTAAAAGCCCCGAGGCACAAAACTTACAGCCCATATTGCAACCAACTTGTGTCGTAACACAAACGACATTACCGTAGTTATAACGCATAAGGACCGTTTCAATTAAATTGTCATCCGCAAGCGATAATAAAAGCTTAATTGTCCCGTCCCGACTTTCATGGACTGAGACAACTTTTGGTAGTTCGAATTTAAAATTACTTGCAAAAAAATCGCGCGCATTTAACGCAAGGTTTGACATGTTTGTAAAATCTTGTTCGGCTTTTAAATAGACCCATTCATATAATTGGGTCGCACTAAACTTCTTATAACCGTGTTCGATAACGAATGCTTCAAGTTTAGGAAGAGCATAATCGTAGAAATTATGCTTTTTCAACATTTCCGTCCTTTGCGAGTAGCGCATAATAAATTGTTTCATGCAAATCATTGAAATGGAAATATTGTTTTTCACGTGTTAAGGAAAACGCGGGGTTATCACGAATAAACGTTAATGCTTGGTAATGTGTTTCGCTACGTAACGCCGTTGCCGTCAAAAAGATTAAGTGGCCATTATCATTAACATAATCTTGCACATTACGTAACTCTTCACTTGCGGCCGCTGCATATGTTTCTAAATCTTCATTAACGCGGAAATAAAAGTCCCGATGGCGGATATTACCATTAAAGTTCGAACTTGTTAGCGATGTCACGACTAAATCATATGTTGCGGTAATACTTGTCACATAATGCACATTAGTTAAGGCAAACTTGCGGGTGAGATGTTGTAAAATAAACCGCGATTTTTGTTCTTTGGCACTATAGTTAATTTCCACTTCCGGAAATAAGAGTGCTAAAAGGAGGAAAAGCGATGTATCTTCATTTTGCACAAATAAAATCTTCTTAACGTTTAGTTCGCCAATCAAATACGCAACATCCAAGAGACTTTGCGTTGTTAAAATAATTTCGTTATTTACGTAAGCTGGTGTTTTTTTAATATATTCTTTCCCGTCATAAATAAACATATTTGGTTTAGCCCCTTGTTTAAATTGCGGGTATTTGGTGAAAAAGTCAGCCGGATTAATAATCTTCTCATTAATTAGGCCACTTTTTTCACTCGGCCGTTTCGATAAAAAGCGTAAAATATTTTTCTTACCAATGTCTTTAATGAGTTGTTCGACAATGTAGAGCGGCACACTAAAACGACTAGCGAACGATAAAACGAGATCTTCACTATGGAAGTTTTGTGGAATACGAATTGGGAATGTATCTTGCGGATAAGCACTTTCGAGCGCAACTTGTTGTTCCGCTGGTAATTCTTTTAACACATCTTCATACGCTAGTGTCGTAATATTTTTTTCGACATTAAAACTATAAAGCGCAAGCGCTAATACTTCTTCCGTCGTTAAATTTGTGTCTTGACCAGCAGTCAGTGAATACAAATAGCGGTAATAGCGATAAAGGAGTCCATTAACAAAAACGCGGACAATTTGCCGTTCATCAGTCGTTAATTCCTCGTTCGTATTTAAATCTTTCGTAAAAACTTGATACGGGAGTGTTCCGTCCATTATGTGTTTTGCTGCGTCTAAAGTGTATTTAATCATATGCACCTACCAAATATAGTATAACATCAGTAAACTTATTAGTTCTAATTTAATTAGAAATCTAGAAATCATCATCCTCATCATCGTCATCGTCATGATCATGATCTTCATCATCAAAATCATAATAATTTGTTGGTGTGACATCAACAACCATTTGGTTAAAAACACTAAATTCAGGGTTAATAATTTTTACGACATCGTCCTTAGCAACATAGTCGTATTTAATCATAATGTGTACACCGTAATTCGCAAAAATTTCTTGAAGGAGCGCGGATAGTTCATCTTGTTTATTGCGATTTCTTGCAAAGAGGGAAACTTCTAAGTACGTAAACCAACTGATTTGTTCAACCCCTTCAGCGACAAGCGTACCTTCGCTGCCAATAAAAAACACTTCCGTCGGGGTAATGTCGAGGAGTTTAGCAACTTTTGCACTATGCTTGACGCTCACTTCACTTGCAACGTACATATCTTGGGAATAAATCTTAATAATAATCATTTTATGGTACCTTTCTATATATCAAATGGATCAACATTAATGTGCACATAAAGCGCTGATTGTTCTTTAAATGGGCGTAAGACCCGTAAGAGTGTCGGCTTAATCTTAAAGTAATTTTTATACTTAACAATAAGCGTCGCATTAAAGTTTTTACCACTTGCGGGATAAAAGGAAGCCGTCGGACCGATGACAATTGCAGCAGTGTTTAACGCTTCTTTTAAATTATACTTTAATCTATCAATTGTTTCATATACAATGGTCTCATCTTGATGACTAAGCGTAATCGAGAGTAAAAAGTAATACGGCGGGTTTTGTGTAAGACGCCGATTACGTAATTCACTGCGGTAAAATGCTAAATAATCTTGTTTCTTTGCCGCTTTAATAACGTATTGATCGGGAATCATTGTTTGAATAATTGCTTCCCCAACAACATCGGCCCGTCCCGAGCGGCCAATCGCTTGTGTAATGAGCTGAAATGTTCGTTCCGCACTGCGATACGACGGAAACGCTAAACTCGCATCAGTGCCCACCACACCAACAAGACTTACAAGCGGGAAATCATGGCCTTTGGCGACCATTTGGGTACCAACAAGAATATCCGCTTCATAATTCATAAATTTATCGAGTGTAATTTGTGGGGATTTATCTTTTTTACTAACGTCGCTATCAAGGCGCAAGATACGCGCCTCGGGGAAAAGGTGTTGTAAATCTTCTTCCGCTTTTTGCGTCGCAAACCCGGTGTAAGAGAAATTGTTTTCCCCACAATACGCACATGGTTCATTCACACTATAATTAACGCCACAATGGTGGCATTTTAAAACGTGATCTTTTTTATGGTACGTTAATGTTATCCCACATGTTGGGCACCGTTTTACTTTACCACAATGCCGGCAACTCACATAAGTGGCGTAACCGCGCCGATTAACGAGTAAAATAACTTGCGTTTTATTATCTAAAGCGTTTTTAATGCCATCGGCTAAAGATTTTGAAATATATGGGGTTGCGGGTAATATATTGCGGTTATCGAGCATATTAATAATGCGCGCATTCGGTAATGCTTTAGTGTTAATCCGTTCATCAAGATAAAAATACCCGTAAACACCCTTTTCGGCACGTGCCATTGTTTCGATACTTGGTGTTGCTGATCCAAGAATAATTTTGGCATTATAAAATTTAGCACGCATTTGAGCGACGATAAGTGCGTGATAAAACGGCGCGGTATCTTGTTTGTATGATTCAGAATGTTCTTCATCAAGAATAATTGCCCCCACATTTGTGAGCGGAGCAAAAATAGCACTGCGGGCGCCCACAACGATATCAACTTTCCCATCAGCAATGCGCCGGTATTCATCATATTTCTCAGCAGCCGTTAACCCGCTATGTAAGATAGCAATTTTTGCGCCAAACCGTCGATAAAAGTTTGCAAGCATCATTCCTGTTAGCGATATTTCTGGTACTAACATAATAACTTTTTGCCCTTTGGCTAAATAGTGGGCCGCAAGCGCTAAATAAACTTCCGTTTTACCGCTCCCTGTTACGCCGTGAAGTAAAAATGATTCACGGGTATCGGCAAGAATTGTTGCCATTGCATCTTGTTGTTTTGGGGTTAGCGTCTTATGTTCTTCTGGTGGGTAATGTTCATACTGGAGACGATATTTTTCAATTTCGCGATATGTAATAGCTTTAAGTGCATATAATCGGTTTAATTTGTTTTTATTTGCTGAGCGCAGTGTAACATTACCGCGTGTAATAATCTCGTTTAATAACGCAAGGTCATAAGCACGGACGTTATCAAAATCAGTAAATGTTGGATTAAATGTGGCAATTGTTTGCACTTTAATTTGCGGCCCACGTAATGCACTTGTTGATAGTTTTAAACTTGGTGGTAACATCGCGTTTAAAACACTAATTTTTGTCGTTAAATAGTATGACGTGACAAAGTCGCTTAATTCCATTAATTCCGTGGTTAAAAGTGGCTTTGTATCAAGCACATCACTAACTTCCGTTAAGATAATCCCGAGCCGTTCACTAGCAGCACTTATTGTTTCGGTTGTAGGTGTTACTTTCGTGACGTAACCAACAATTTTACGATTGTTGAAGTTAATTAAAACCCGAACACCAACATCAAGCGTTTTACCATTATAAAAATAGGTAAATGGGCGATCGAGGCGTGAGTATTGTGTTAAAACGTCAACAATGAACATGTTTATTCGTTAATCCGTTGGCGGATGATTGCTTTAATCTCCGCAATACACGCTGTTAAATCATCATTAATGATGGCGTGTTGATATTGATCTTTAAATGCTATTTCTTCACTAAACTTTGCAGCCCGTTTTTGAATTGTCGCTTCATCTTCCGTACCCCGGCCCCGTAGTCGTTCGATTAATGCATCAACCGAGGGTGGCATGATATAAAACGAAATAACGTCACTTGGACTTGTGTTTTCTAAAAGCATCTTAGCGCCTTGTACTTCAATTTCAATTAATACATTACGTCCGGCATTCAATAATGAAAGCACATGGTCTTTCGGTGTACCGTAACTATTATTTACAAACGTGGCATGTTCAAGGAAGTTATCACGTTTTAAATGTTGTGAGAACTCTTCCGGGGTTACGAAAAAGTAATGTTCGCCATCGATTTCATGGGCGCGTGGCGCGCGCGTCGTCATCGAAACACTAAACGTTAAATTAAACTCGGGATCAGCAAGTAAACTATCGATAATGGTCCCTTTGCCAACGCCGGACGGACCACTCATTAATATAATAAACCCTTTTTTCCGCATACAAAACACCACCTTTTTTGTTTCTCTAATTTTATCTTATTTATATGTAAATAACAAACTTGATGTAGAATTAAATTATGCAACGAATGTATCCACAAGCGTTAGAAAAACTCTTAGCAAATAACTTAACAATGACCGGTCTCTTTCTCGAACGAATTCGCCAGTTCAGTCTTGTCGATTATGTTTTCGAATTTAATAAGCGCCAAAACATTTTTATTTCATTAAATAACGAAGCCCCATTTATTGTGTTTAATGCGGACTTAAGCATGTTTCCACCCGGTGGTGAACTCCATAGTTTTGCAATCGATTTACGCCGCTTTATGAATGGTCGTTTAGTGAATATTTCACAAGTGGAAAATGATACTGTTTTAAAGCTTGAATTTGCGAAGCGAAATAACGTTTTAGAACACGAAATTGTTACGCTTTTTATCGAGCTAATTCCGCGCCATCCGCAAGCTGTTTTGATTAATGAAGCACGAATGATTTTAGCCGCGTTTCGCTACAACCATGAACGTGGAAAAGATGGACGATTATTACGCCGCGGTACAACATATAAATTGCCACTAAAACAGGAAACAATTAATGTCGAAAATGTGGAGTTTGACTACTTAAAAAATTATTTAGCGACATATGGTGAACGGATTAAAAAACAAAATTATCGGCCTCTTTATGTTTATTTGGAACATAACTTAAAGCGCCTAAAGCGGCTCGTAATTAATTATCGAAGTGACTTAGAAAAGCTCCACGGCCTTGAAAAGCTTTATAGCGATGCAAACACCCTTTTAATGGAAAAACCACCAATTAAAGGCCCTTTTGTCGATATTAATGGTGAACCCATCGCGGTTGACCCCCGGTATAATGCTATTACCAATGCTGAACTATTATTTAAGCGGGCTAAGAAAATAAAAAAGTCCGAGGAAATATTACAGCAGCGGATTAAGGAAACTACTGACCGGATTAACTACCTTACAACAATAAGTGAACAACTTCCTTTACTCCATACAGACGAAGAAATAAAAGCAATTTACGCTGAGTTAAGTATTAAAGAAAAAACGACAAAAACAAAACAAATTACTAAGCAAATACCTTATTATTTAACATATGAAAACATCAATATAATGTATGGCAAAAATAATATTCAGAATGATTATTTAACCTTTAAAATTGCGCGGAAAAATGATACCTTTTTACATATTAAAAATCGCGCTGGTTCACACATTGTTATCAGTAGTGATAAACCAAGTAAAAAGGTCCTTGAATTTGCCGGAAAACTAGCGCTTTTTCTTAGTCGAGTAGTCGACGGCGAAATAAGTTATGCGCTCGTTAACACTATTAAAAAAGGCGCGTTTCCTGGGCAAGTAATTATGCGCCAGGCGAGCACATTTTTTGTGCGCGCTGATGAAACATCAACAAAAATATTTCAAAGTGAAAGTAAACGATTATTCTAAAAAGTCATCACCTTTAATAACTTCACTTGTCGCTAAGTTATAAAATTCTTGTTGGCGCATTATCTCATAACTTACAATCGCTACGGCATTACTTAAATTTAAACTACGAGCATCGGCCACCATGGGAATGCGGACAATCGTTTTTTTATTTTCACGAAGTACGTCACGTGGAATACCGTATGATTCACTTCCAAACATGCAAAAGATTGGTTTATCAAATCTTCCGTAATCAAACGTCGTATAATTTTGACTACTATAGCGTGTTACATAAACGATAAAGGCGTCTTGATGGTTTGCCATAAATTCGTCTAAAGATTCATAATAAAAAAGTATATGTGGATCAATATAATCAAGTCCGGCCCGTTTTAAGCTTTTATCGTCTAATGTAAAAGACAGCGGACCAATAATATGCAATTTAGCATTAAGCGCCGCTGCCGTGCGCATGATATTACCGACATTAGCCGGCATTTCTGGTTTGTGTAAAACGATGTGTAACATTAGTCACTAATTTTAACGCCATCTTTAAAATGGACATTGTATTGTTCAACAGCTGTTTCAATCATTTGAATCGCCCGGTCGCGCCCTTGAATATGATGGACGACCGTTTCTTTACCTTCCAATGTTTTATAAACTTGGAAGAAATGGCGAATTTCTTGGAACACATGGGCCGGTATTTCATCAACTGATTCATAAGACGAATACGTCGGGTCATGTGCGGCAATGGCAATAATTTTTTCATCAACTTCGCCACTATCAATCATTTTGACGGCACCAATGGGGATACATGTCACAATTGTCATCGGGACGAGTGGTTGACTGCATAAAATAAGGACATCTAACGGGTCATTATCACCAGCATAAGTGCGCGGAATAAATCCGTAATTTTGTGGGTAGTGGGTCGAGGTATATAATACCCGATCAAGGCGGATGAGGCCGGTTTCTTTATCTAATTCATATTTTGATTGTTGGCCGCGACTAATTTCGACAACGGCATCAAAGCGTTCACTAGTAATACGATTTGGATTCATATCATGCCAAATATTCATAAAAACTCCTTCGTTTGTTATAGGCTACAAAATTGTGCGGTATTTTGTAATGTGGTTTAATTATAGTATGAAAAAACGAAAACATACACGAATGTTGCTAAAAGTCTTCATGTTTCTACCGCTACTTATCGGTTGTGCACCACAAAATAGTGGGACCATTTTAGTGCCACTAATTACAACTAAAAATATTAATGCGGAAAATTATACGATTCCCTTAACAAAAACCCGATTTGAAACATTCGTAGCTAGTGCACGTCCCTTTGTTCTTTATGTGATGAGCGAACAATGTCTGCATTGTCAAAAACTTGAACCCCGCCTCATTAATTATGTGGCAAAAACAAAGATTGAATTATATAAACTTGATGTCCAAAGTGATGAATATAATGAACATCGCCCCTTTTTTAATGAAGCACTCACTTTACAAGGCTATCCGTCGCTATTTATCTTTGCAAATGGCAATATTGCGCATCATGAACTCGGCACGACGAACTTACAAACAAACAAAGCTGTTAATGATTATTTTGGCACTAGACTAAAACGGGGCACGCTCCAGCTAATAAATGATACAACTACGTTACCACGCAAAAAATTTATGAAAATTGCCTTTGATTTTAATAACTTAGCAGCGCAAACACTCTTACAAACACATTTTTATCCGCTCATTAATACAAATGACTATTTAACTTATCTTGAAGATATGGGCGCAAATAGTGAAACGATGACCTTATCGTTTTATAAAGACACATTAACTTATAATTTATTAAATCTTGATGTAAATATTAGCGAAGTCACAAGTGCCGTCAGTACGTACTTTAACTAATTTATAAACACGCGCCACATCGCATAGTAATTCTTTTTGCAAAATTCTCTATCTTGTATATAATGTTAACAACTATTTTATATCCAAAAATGAAGGAGACAATAACTGAAATGGAAAATAAAAAACTTAATAGTTTTAAGATTACCTTTAATGGTAAGACAACAACACATGATAAACCCGTCACGGTTTTAGATGTCGTTGGTCCAAACCGTGAATATATTGCGGTTTTAGTAAATGGACGGGTCCGCGAGTTAACATACGTTTTAACGTATGATGCGACGTTAGAAATTAAAACGCTTGATGATAGTGAAGGAATTCGCATTTACCAAACATCACTCCGTTACGTGGCCGCAATGGCGATGAAACGCATTCGCCCCGAGCTTAATGTCCGCTTTTCGTATAACGTATCGCGCTCCATCTTTATTCAAGTAACGAATAAAGGCGTAACCGTTGATCGTTTACTCGTTGAAAAACTGCAAAAAGAAATGCGTGCAATTGTTGACGCCGACTTCCCGCTTAATCGCTCAAAAATCACGACCAAAGAAGCGCAAGCACTTTATGAACGGCTTGGCTATAAAGATAAATTAGAAATTTTACAATATCGGCCTGAACCAACCGTCCACGTTTATGAATGTGACGGCTATGAAAACTATATGTATGGCTACATGGTGCCATCAACTGGTTATTTAAAGAGCTTTATTATTCGGCCCTACTCGCCGGGGATGCTTTTACAATATCCACGCAGTGAAACAAAAGGCGAAATTCCGGAATTTAAAGATGCGCCAATGTTTGGTAAAGCACTTAAAGCAAGTCATAACTGGGCAAAATTAACAAACTTAGATAGCGTTGCCCACATTAATAGCTATATTGAACAAAAGCAAATCGTTGAATTAATCAATATTGCCGAAGCCAAACATTACCAAATGTTAAGTGAACTCGGCCAACGCATTTTAGAAGATTCGGATGACATCCGCTTAATTTGTATCGCTGGACCAAGTAGCTCGGGGAAAACAACGTTCGCCAATCGCTTACGCACCGAACTGATGAGTCGTGGTTTAAATGCGATTCGCTTGTCAATTGATGATTACTACTTACCACGTGAACTTGCCCCACGCGATGAAAACGGTAAATTTGACCTTGAATCAATTTATGCGCTCGACATTGAACTCTTTAACCAAAATATGCTTGATTTAATTAATGGTGAAGAAGTGCAATTACCAAAGTTTGACTTTAAAATTGGTAAACGTGTGCCGGGACGGAAACTGCAAGTTAAAGCGACACAACCAATTATTATTGAAGGGATTCATGCTCTTAACGAACAGTTAACAAGTTATATTCCAAAACACCAAAAATATAAGATTTATATTTCGCCCCAAGCCCAAATCAATATTGACGATCATAACCCGATTAGCCTTACCGACTTACGCTTACTGCGTCGTATCGTTCGCGATAATAAATATCGTAATGCAAGCGCACAAGAAACAATGTCGATGTGGCCAAGTGTCCGCGCTGGTGAATTTAAATGGATTTATGACACGCAAGAAGAAGCCGACTACGTCTATAATAGTCTTCTCTCTTATGAACTTGCTGTTATGAAAAAACATGCATTACCTTTATTAATGGAATTTGATTATAAGAGTGAATTCTTCCCCCTTGCGGAACGGCTCATTCGCATGCTTAAATACTTCCTGGATATGGAAGAAGAATGGGTACCATCAAACTCACTCTTACGTGAATTCATTGGCGGCAGCTGCTTCCACGACGTCTAAAAATTACTCATTTTAAAAAATGGCTGTTACGGATTATCTGTTGCAGCCTTTTTTATTTTTGTGTAATTCGTTTCAGCACTAAATGTACGTCTTCTAAATAGAAATTGCGGACTTCTTCATAGAAATTAACTTCCGTTTGTGGCGCACTTTCGTGATATTTCGCGGCAAAAAGTGCTTCGATGTTTAAAAATGACTTATATAGATGCGTTAATGTCATCGTTAAAAACGACTGCGGATTCATAAAAAGGAGTAATGGTGAACTATGCGCTGCTTCACTCGCACTTTGGTACGCTTCACGGGCATCACTAAGGTTTGCAAGCTTTTGCACACCGTCGCGGAAATTAAATTTATACGTTGTTAAATCGAAATCTTTATGCGCACTAATCCACCCATACTCAATAAAACGGCGTGTATCTTTACTCTTTAAGCCAAACGATTTCATCTTTGCTTTTATTTCCACGAATAGTTCATCGCATTGCGCTTGGGGTAGTAGTTTATTAAACGCTGCGTTGTAAACAATATGGCGGCCATAGTGCGTTAAAAGGTTTTCATCTTGTACAAGAATAAGTGTTGCTTCGACTTCATGTAAACTTCGCCATGTACTTAGGGCTTCTTTTTCAAACCCGGCAACGAGTAATTCACTAACAGTGCGAATAATCGAAAATGCATCACGTAGCAAATCTAAGTAGAGGCGTTTTGTTTCATTTGGTTCTTGGAGTTGCGGTAATTTTAACGAAATAAAGTTTACATAAACATTCAAAGTTGAAATTTCCATCGAGAACCGATTAACAAGGCGGTTTTCTTCAAACTTAAAATATGATTCACTGCCGTATTTATCAACCGCCGCCGTTGTTAACTTTGTAAATAGTGTTTCGTCTTCAAGTTTCGTAATGCGCTCTTCTACGGAAAAACCACGTAGGCGATACTCATAATCATAGAGTAAATATAAAATAAGCCGCGCATGTTCAAGCGGCTGATACGGTAAATCACTAAACGCCTCATGATGGAGTTTTAAAAGTAAAATCGCCTCATTATATACTTTATAGAGTAATTCATCTTCGGCACTAGCGACCTGTTTAAAGTGGCGCAGAAATGCGCAGAAGTCTTTAAAACTTAGCGGCGTATAATCAATTTTGCTCATTTAATAGCACCCTTCGGTAGTCTAAGTTCATTATACTAACTAAATAGGCATTAACAGGGCGCTTAAACACTTTTTCTAAGTAATTTGCATAATTTCTAACTTGCACGTCATATTGCGCGTGATCAAGATTAACAAGCTTAAAATCAAGGAGCGTTATTTCGCGAGCGCCTAAAATAAACATGTCAATAACATATGTTTTATCATCAGCACCAAGAAAAGCGTATTCCCGATACACATTCGTTTCACTTGCGGGTACGAAAAGCGGTAACGCGAAGAGCTTTTTAATATGTTCACGGTCGTCACGATTCGGAATATAATCGAGTTTACGTGTTTTAAAATCATAAAGTTCAATATATTTATGGAGGAGGGTACCACGCGCTAATATATATTGACTCACAACGACCGGTGCTTGCGGCGTAATAAGAATAGGACTCGCTTTAAAGAGTGACGGTAGTGTTTTTTGTGTAATTGTTTCCTTACCCATATATTTTGGAATGGCAAGTTGTGGACTTGTCTTTACGGCGCCAAGCGGTATTTCTTCAATTGCCTGAACATATAGCGGTGCATTTAATAAAACGGTACGGAAATTTCGTGCGTCACGTAGTGGCACAATGACTTCGTCTTTTGCTTTTGCCCGCTGAATAACAATCATCTTTTCCCGGGCCCGCGTTAAGGCAACATATAGTATGCGCATCCGTTCCGATAACATGTTTTCATTCATACGTGCTTCCGCTAAAATTGTATGCAAAGTTGGGGCTTTATTTGGACTTGGTAAGATTAATCCGTATACTTTGTCACTTGCGCGGTGCTGTTCGCGTTTCTCCATTAAATAGAAATCTTGCTCTAAATCAATATAATAAACAACCGGAAATTCGAGTCCTTTCGAATTATGAATAGTCATAATATTCACACTGTCTTCGGAGATTTTCGGCCGGACAATTTGTGTTTTAAGATCTAAATCTAGCGCCTCCTTAAAATAAAGAAGTAGCTCACTCATTGTAAAGTTTAGCTTTGCTAAATTTTCGATTTCTTGGACTTTACTCATTAGTTTAAACGTATTTTGTTGGATATTACCAATCCGATTAATTGCCCCGTAAAAGTTAAATTCGGCAATTAATTTATGCACAATTAAAACAATAGGTGCTTCCTTCAGCTCTGTTGCTAACTTGGCAATTTTCGCTAATGTTAAGTCGCTACTATAGTCTCTATTTTTATTGCCCATCAAATCAAGTAATTGCTGATCAGTGTAGTTATTAATAAAACTACGTAAAAAACTTGCAACCGCAAAGCGGAACTCATAACTCGTTGGCTGGGTTTCTTTTGTATAAGCATCAAAAATTGTTAGCATCGCATTTAAGGCAATGACAACTTTATCATCTTGTAATTTCTCATCACGGTCTTGATAAAGGGGAATACCCTCGGCAATAAAACGGCGTTCAATATCATCAAAGTGTGTGCCGCGCGTTGCCAGAATTGTAAAATCTTTATATGTGATTTTACGTAACACTTTATTTTCGTTATCAAACACTTGAAACCCACTTGCCATTTTTGCTTTTATATCGGCGATAATTATTTCTGCTTCGTACTCTTGCGTAGTTGTTTTTCTTGTAAACTTACTTGCTTCAGTTTCTTCCGGAATTGTATATGCGAGAACTTTCAAACCTTGCCGCTGTCCGGCAACTTCATTTGCGTCATAAACTTTATTCGCATAACCAATAACATGGTCATTTTTATAATTTGCGCCACCAATTTTATCACTCATTAAGTCTGATAAAATACCGTTAATCGCCGCTAAAACAGTATGGCGACTGCGATAGTTGTCATTTAAGTCAACTAATACTCCACCATCTTTTTTGGCAAATTTTTGGTATTTATTACGGAAAATATCACTATTTGCGTTACGGAAAGCGTAAATGCTTTGTTTAATGTCACCAACCATATAAACGTTGTTATTCGCAAAAGTGTTAATAAAAGCTTCTTGAATATCACTCGTATCTTGGTATTCATCAATTAAAATGTATTCATATTGATTACGTAGTTCATCTTGGACCGCCGGAAGTTGGACCAGACTAAAAGCACTATGGGCAATATCACTAAACGTAAAAGTGTTTTTTGCTAATTTAAATGCTTCCACTTGTGCTTTAATCTTTTTGTATAAATCAATCAAAAACACAGCATGTTCACGATTTTCTAAAAAAGTCGTATACATCGCTTTTTTATCGCCAGTTTTCCGAAACTCCGTTAACTCATCAAAAAGTTGCTTATTTTTCTCACTAAAATATTCATCATCCGCAAATTCTGCATAACTATGGTTTGGTGTACGCGGCTTTTCCTGCAGTACAGTGTTTGTTAAATACTCTTCATATGTCAAGACACTACTATATTCACTAAGAAACGGCTCATAACGCTTTAGATGCAGCGGATCTTCTAACTTTTTTGCATTACTTGCAATATCCCGAAGTTTAGAAATTACTAGACGTGTAAAGTCATCATACAATCGTTCAAATTGTTTTTTACTATAATAGTGATCTACATAATTATTAATGAACTCAGCGGGATTAAGTGCTAAATTTGCCTCACTCTCAATACTATATAAAGTATTTAGTAGTGCGGCGTCATCTTTAAGTAAAAACCGTTTTGCATAATTTTGCACGGCTCGTGTTGGCTTTTCATAAAGTGGGGCCATAACCGCATTAAACGCGCGCCGGAACAATACTTTTGCTAGCGCACCGTCAAGATTTTTAATATCTGGATCTAATCCGGCAAGATAACCGTATTTTCGGACAATTTTCAGCGCAAAAGAATCAAATGTTGTGATATCAGCACCATCAATTGCGTATGCTTTGTGGGCATGACTTGGAATACTTTCGAGGCGTTTCTTAATCCGCGTTTTAAATTCAGCCGCTCCTGCATTCGTAAATGTGAGGACAAGCAATTTATCAAGTTCAATATTTTTTACGGTTATTAATTGCACTAAACGTTCAACAAGAACTGCCGTTTTGCCACTGCCGGCGCCAGCACTAATGAGCATATTTTGCTTTGTTAAGCTCATCGCTTTTTGTTGTTGCGTGCTAAATGTAAAACTACTCTTACTCATCATCATCTCCTGCATTATCACTATCGGGCACAATTGGTAAATAACTAATATGTTTATAACTTGAATTTCGTCCGGAATTTTCCCTTCCAAAATGTTTTACTTTAACAGGAAACTCATTATTCATAATGCCGTCATACGTTTCGATTACTTTTGTTTCGGCAATTTTCAAATAATTAGTAAATTCTTCGGCCGTGACAACGCCGCGTAAATTTCCATCTTTTGTTAAGCGCAACGCAGTAAAATAAGGGGACGGGGATAAATCTTTCTCAATTAACGCAAGCATATCCATCTCCCCTAACAGTAAGCCTTTAAACTTTAGAGCGTTGCGTGCATAGCGGAGCAAACTCTCTTCATTATCGAGGACATAAGGCGCCGCTTTAATTTGGTTTAAAACAAGAGCAATTGGCGTTATATCTTGATAGTTATCCGCATTTTGCAGTAGCACCCCATAAAGTGGTAGTTGGAGGTCTAATCCTTCTTGATATTTCTCGCGGTTACTTACAGTACTACCAGTTTTAAAATCAATAATCATCCCGTATTTTTGATCATTAGCAGTAAACTCGAGTAGTCGATCAACGCGACCAATTAATTTGATATTGTTGTTAATCGTGGCACTTAGTTCAATTTCATTATGGATAACGGATGGTTTTGTCATTTCGATATAGTGCATATAGTTTTCAAACGCTAAATAAATAAGTGGCGCGGTATTTTCAATGAAGAAGCGCTCCTTAGCTGAAAAACTGTCATTATCAAGAAATTGTGAAAAGCTAAATTTAAACGAGGCTTCATCCGTACTATGCTCTAAAACATTATGGACGAAATTTCCATAGCGGATATGTTCACTTTCGCCATCTTCAGTTAACCCAAGTAAGTATTTCGCAAAATAATCAAACGGTAAGCTTTGATAGGTATTAATTTTTGAATAAGATAAGGTGACAGGCTTACTTTGGTAATTAATTGGCTTAAACGTATAATCAAACGATTTATAATCATCGCGTTGTTGATTAACAAAATAATAAAATGAAAGCATTTCATCTAACGCGTTAAAACTCTCTAATTCATCCCGCCGTTTACTCGTCACATAGTTTAAATAATTTTGGCTATAGAAAATATGTGGTAATGGTTCACCTTTCGGAATTGTTAACTCGAGTTTTCGAACTAAGTTTGATGGTTTAAATTCGGCATCCACAAACACTTCCGTAAACGAAAGGTGAACTGATTTAATATTCGAAATAGCAGAGATTAATGCTTTTTCGTGGCATTTTGCAACTATTTCATCATTTAAAATACCAAGTAGGTCCTTTTCACTGTTAGTTAAAAACGGGGAAGAAGCAGCGCGAGCCGGTGTATTCCCTTCAACAAAATTTAGATAAAAGTAATGTGTTTCGGGACTACTAAAAAGGGGCAATTGTCGAATAATTTCAATACCATTTAGGGTTTCTTCACGATAAGAAGTTGCAAGCAATTGCGCTTTTAAGTATGTATTAAAGTGACCGGCCGGAACATCTTGTGGATCGATATTTAAGTAAACATTTTTAAAAGCAATAATAACATTACTTGGATTTTCATCATTAATAATTTCTAGAAACTTTGGCATATCCGTAAGTAATGTTTCATACAAATTATAAATTGTTGGATGATCAAATAGACTATATGCGCGTGGTTCAATTTGGATATTAAACTGCATGGCAAGTTGTGAAATTAATGAAACATAATTTTGATCAGTGATGAAAAGTTTAATGTTTTCGGGCAGAACGCCATTATCAAGTAATGCAGCGATTTCATTTAAAGTAAAATATATTTCATCAATGCCATTTGTAAACTTATGCACTATTGGCTTGTAATTATTTAATTGTGGAATAAATGTTAATTGCGCTTTTGCTTCTGTCAGTAAATTAGTCAGAAGTGGATCCTCACTATATTCACTGCTTAATAAAATCTTTTTATTAGCGTATGTCGTTTTTGCAATAAAATCACCCATGAGTAACCCGTCCCGCAGAAGTGCTTGCCGGATAGTGGTTAGTGTTTTTAATTTCGCGTTGTGGTTACTATAATTTTTAAAAATAATATTATCATTTACCACTTTGGCATGATCATAAGTGTAGTTATACTTTTCAATGATATATTTTAAAGTCGCTAATGAAGAAGCACCTAAAAACTCATCAATAACTTCTTCGCGAGTTACCACTTTAAAATTAAGCCATGGGTAAGTTTTCCGTAACTTTAAAAGCTCAATTTTTGTTGCGTAATTAACAATAATAAAATCATGATTATCTAAAAGTTTAACGAGTAATTCCATAGTTTGATTATATCAAATATTCAGCTAATGCAGCGCATAACTTAACTTTTTGCAGTATTTACTTTTGCTTTTTGCCACTAAAGGTTAAAACAGCGGCAATCGCCTTTTTCCAGCCGGCATATTTTCGTTTGCGCTCCGCGGCAGCCATTTTTGGCACATAGCTTTTATGCACTTCATGAATTTTTGTAATATCATCAATGGACGGAAAATAACCGGTATAAAGACCAGCTAAATAACAAACACCAAGGCTCGTTGTTTCATAAATTTTTGGTACATGAATTTCTACATCTAAAATATCGGCTTGAAATTGCATTAAATATTCATTTACTGAAGCACCACCGTCGACACTTAAAACTTTTAAATTTTGGCGTGATTCACTAATCATCACATCAAACACATCTCGTGATTGGTAAGCAATCGCTTCAAGTGTCGCGCGAGTTAATTCATTAAGACTCACTTCCCGCGTTAAGCCAAAGATTGCGCCACGTGCATTATCATCCCAATACGGGGTGCCTAGACCAACAAAAGCGGGGACAAAGTAGACTTCATCTTCTTGCATCGCTTTCTTTGCCGCCTTTTCGGTTTCTGCAGCATGTTTAAAAAGGCGTAATTCATCGCGTAACCATTGAACCGCCGCCCCACCAATAAAGACACTACCTTCTAAAGCGTAAGTAACTTTATCATTAATTTTCCAGGCAACAGTTGTGAGGAGACCGTTATTAGAAAGTTTAAGTTTTTCACCAATATTCATCAGCATAAAGCACCCAGTGCCATACGTATTTTTCGCGTCCCCCGGCTTAAAACACATTTGGCCAAAAAGGGCAGCCTGTTGGTCACCCGCTACACCAGTAATTGGTACGTGCGTGGCAAAATATGTCGCTTTGCCAAAATAATCACTACTCGCCTTCACTTTCGGCAACATAATTTCCGGAATATTAAAGATTTCTAGTAATTCTTTATCCCAGGCAAGAGTATGAATATTGAAAAGCAGGGTACGGGAAGCATTACTAATATCTGTTGAATGATGTTTTTCATTTGTAAGTTTATAAATAATCCACGTATCAACCGTGCCAAAAAGGAGATCGCCGCGTTCAGCACGTGCTTGTCCATTCGGAATACTATCTAAAATATAACGAATCTTACTAGCACTAAAATATGGATTTAAGAGTAATCCCGTTTTTTCTTTAATAACTTGTTCATGACTCGTTAAAGCGTTACAAATGGGTGCACTTTGGCGACTTTGCCACACAATGGCGGGAGCAACAGGCATTCCCGTATGTTTGTCCCATATAATCGTTGTTTCACGCTGGTTGGTAATGCCAATTGTTTCAATATTTAAGAGTGTTAAATTAGCTTTAATTAGCACTTTATTAATAACACTAAGAACACTTAGCCATAATTCAAGCGCGTCTTGTTCAACATAGCCCGGTTCAGGGTAATAACATTTAACATCTTCTTGGGCCATAAACGCAATACTGGCATTTTTATCAAATAAAATTGCGCGTGTTGATGTTGTGCCTTGGTCGATCGTTAAGATGTATTTATGCATGTAAATAATCCTTTAGTTCCTTGGGTATTTCGTGCGAGAGATTTAACGCTCCCGTTTTTGTAACTAAAATATTATCTTCAATCCGCACACCAATATTATATTTAGCAAAGTATAGTCCCGGTTCAACGGTAATAACATTGCCTGGTTCAAGTGGTAAGTTACGGTCACTTGGATCATGGGTATCTAGTCCTAAATGATGCGATACCCCATGATAGTAGTAGTTTGTAATGTCTTCGTCATCGCTCATTAACTTCGCCGCTACTAGTTTTTCTTTTAAAAATACTTTTGTGTAATTTTGTAAGTCTAATAATGTTTTTCCTGGTTTAATAAACTTTATAACGGCCTTGTTACACGCTAAGACAATTTCATAAATCGTTTTATGGAGCGTGGAAATATTATTTGTAATTGGAATCGTCCGCGAAATATCCGCGGTATACATATTATTATGACCACCAAGATCAAGTAAAATAAACTCGTCTTTTTTTAATTTTGCATCAAGATTTGGATAATGTAAAATAACGCCATTAGCACCACTAGCGGCAATTGTACCAAAGCCGAGTTCACCATGGGCTCGTTTAATTACATGTTCGAAGTCAGCAGCGATTTTGTATTCATAAACGCCGGGCTTAATCGATTTAATCGCGTGTTGTAACGCACTATTAGTTAATGCAATACTTTTCTCAATTAGTTTAACTTCGTAATCATCTTTGACCATACGAAGGCGCACTATTGCGTCATAAACATTTTTAACTTTAACACCGTTTTCACCAATTTCATCGGCAAATTGCGTCGTTAACGTATTAATATGTGTTGTTATGCCTAATTCTAAATCAAGATAGACTGTTTTCACTTTCGGAAGTAATGCTTCTAAAAACGCCGCAAAAGTTTCCGTGTCTGCATGTGTTTTAATGTCACTAATTTTTATCGCTTCACTACTTGTTAAACGCCGTCCGGTCCACACTTCACGCACCTTATCAAACGCTAATGTAAAAATGGTTTCAGTTATTTCGCTCCCATTTTTAGTTAAAACGACAATTGATTGTTCTTGTTTAATACCTGTTAAATAGTAGAAGTTACGATTAACAGTAAAGTCATAAACACTATCGGCACTCCGTTTTATTTCACTCCCACTAAATAAAATCACGGCACTTTGATCATCAAGGGTGGCTAAGAGGCGGTGCCGCCGCTCTTTAAAATTATGCATGAGGTAGCTCCTTTTCAATTAATGTGGCAATATTTGTAAAAAGTGATGTATCACTTACTTCTATTTTACCCTCATCGATCAGTTTTGTGTTATTTGGTAAGAATGGTAATGAGCCTAAAATATTAATCGCAAATGATTTTTCGAGCTCTTCAAGTTTATTTGTGCCATATAAATAATACTTTTCATTCGTGTTTGGTAAGAGCACATAAGCCATATTTTCAATGACACCCAGTAACTTAACGTTTAATTCATGCGCCATTTTTTGCGTTTTCTTCACGATTGTTTGCACCATTTGTTGTGGTGTCGTTACAAGTACAATCCCATCAACGGGAATTTGTTCAAAAGCACTAAGGGCAACGTCACTTGTGCCGGGTGGGAAATCAATTAATAAATAATCAAGTTCGCCCCACGCAACGGTTGTATAAAATTGTGTCACTAAATCACCAATCAGTGGACCACGCCACATAATTGGATCTTCCCCACCATCAAGTAGTAAGGCACTTGAAATAATTTTAATGCCTAAATGGCTTGTTACCGCAGGAAAAATACTCGTTTCATCACCATAAACACCTTCCGAAATATTAAACATATGCGGAATCGATGGGCCAGTAACATCGCCATCTAAAACGCCAACACGAAAGCCTTGTTTTGCGAGTTCAACGGCAAGCGAACCCGTTATATAACTTTTACCAACGCCGCCTTTCCCAGAAACAACACCAATTATTTTATGAATAACACTGCGTTCATTCGCAGCCTTTTTTTCACTCATTACTTACCTCCTTAAGGATATAATCCTCCCTTTTGTTCACTACATTATAGAGCCTTTCAAATGTTTCGGCTTCACTCTTACTAACGAAAACGCTAATTGTGACATTAAGTCCAATAAATTCGGTTGTTTCGATGGCATAATTTGCTTTTTCGAGATAAAACTTTGTGCGGTCATAATCACTAATCGACACATTTATCGTATAACGATACGCTGGAACTTTTTCGTAAAACTGTGCTTGACTAATGACACTCGTTCCCGCTTCAACGTATGTGCGAAGTAGACGCCCCGCTCCTAATTTTTTGCCCCCAAAATAACGGACAACAATGAGGAGGGTATCTTCTAATTCATGATTTTTTAATAAGTTTAAAAGTGGAAGCCCTGCTGTATTTTGTGGTTCACCGTCGTCACTTGCCTTTTCGATTGTTAAATACCGGTAAGCATACGTATAATGCCGCGCATCTTTATACGTTTTTTTAGCTTCATTAAAGTAGTAAGAAAAGTCCTTTGTGGCACTAAGCGGACAAAGTAAGGCAATAAAGCGTGATTTTTCAACAATAATCTCGTTTGTACTAAATGTTTTAAGAACAAAGGCCATGCTTTAATTCTATCAAGAATTAGCGAAAAAGATATTGACAATGAGGTAGTTTGCTATAATCAACTTTATGAATGAAAATAATTTCCAAGATTTCGCAGAAAATCTTCCCCCCGACGTTGCGCCCACGCAAAAGTTTGCCTGGTGGCATCATCTCCTCTTCTTTGTGGGCGGATATTTTTTTCTCATCTTCCTCAATGAACTGGTCACGGCGGGTTTAAGCACAGTTATTCCTGAAGGTAGTGAAATACTTGGTAAAACATTATCAAGTTTGATTGTTTATGCGGCCACATTTACTGTTTTCGCCCTCATCTTGTGGATTTATAAAGCTTTTGGTCGTTATTTTCGGGGTTTTTTATCATTAACCCCCTATTTAAAAGGTGTTTTTTATGGCTTTATTGTGATTATCGCCTCGGTTACATATAACATTGCAACAATTTTAATTTTTGGCCAAAAGGAAAGTAACACGAATCAACAAGCCATTGAAGGGGTTATTGCTGCTTATCCGTTTATTAACTTTTTTTGGATTGTGCTCTTTGGCCCACTTGTTGAAGAATTTTTATACAGGATTGGCCTTTTTGGTGGGTTACGGAAAGTAAACCGGATTGTTGCTTACGTTGTGTCTGGTCTCATTTTTGGCTTTATGCACTTTACAATTCCCTATGATACAAATGGCGCAATTATTCAAGCCGAACTTATTAACGAAATTATTAATATTCCTAGTTACATTATTAGTGGGCTCTTATTTGCCTATATATTTGATAAGGAAGGCTTTGCAACGAGTGCAACTGCACATATAACGAATAACCTAATTTCGTTTATCGTCACAATGATTGGAATTTATGCCGCGTAAAAATTATTTATTTTTATCCAAGTTTACCATGCGCCTCATCGCAATTATCGCCGTATTAAGTGATCATATCGCGTTTGCGTTTGTGATGCCAAATACTGCACTTTATAGTGCCATGCGCATTTTTGGCCGCGTTGCCTTCGTGCTCTTTGCTTTTTTTGTTGTTGAAGGTGCTGTTTATTCAAAGAATAAGGATCGTTATTTATTACGCCTATTATATATGTATGTCATTATGCAAGTGCTTATTGTTGGCGTTAATTTATATGACGCCGGCTTTATATTTCAAAACATCTTTCTAACGCTTGGCGCGGGCGCATCACTCCTCGTCTATTTTGAAAAGAAAGCGTGGCGCAAAGTTTATTACCTTATTCCTTTTATTATTGCCGTCACACTGAATATTCTAGCGCTTAATGTTGGCATTTATAGCCTATTAATTTATGCCGGGGATTATGGAAATTACGGCTTACTCTTAATTGTGGGTTTTTATGTCACGTTTATATTAACGAAAAAATTATTAGCAAAATATAATATTGATCCAGCTGATGTGACAACCCCAGCTTTTGTTGAACCACAAGTCATCATGAATAGTGCAGTAAGTATTTTTCTTTTAATTTACACGTTCATTTATTATGTGCTTGATATTTATAGCTTAACGACCTTTGATGTTGGCATGCAAAGTTTTGCGATCATTACAATTCCGCTTTTGATGTTTTATAGTGGAAAACTTGGTTATACGAGTAAAGCGTGGCAAACAATATACTATGTATTTTTCCCGCTTCATATTATTATAATAGCGATCATATCGCAGTTTTTATAGGAGGTAGTGTGATGATTATTCATTTAGAAGACGCCAAAGAATTCCAAACAATTATTGAAAAAGGGACCGTGTTAATTGATTTTTACGCCGACTGGTGTGGCCCATGCCGCATGCTTGGTCCCGTTTTAGAAGAAGTTAGTAAAGAGCGCAGTGATATAACAATTTTAAAAGTTGATGTTGATACGTTTGGCTCGTTAGCGCAACAATTTAGTGTCCATACAATCCCGACAATGAAATTATTACGCCACGGTGTCCCGGTCGCCACAAAAGTTGGTTTTGTCGGTAAGGAACCGCTATTACGTTTTCTAGATACAAAATAATTACTTACATTATATGTAATTTATTTACTCTTTCGTTATAATGAATCTATGAATAAACTAATTTTTGATCCGCTTGAGGAATATCGCGATCATTTTAAACAAAAACATCATGACAACGTTACATCCTTTTTTGATGACTTAGTGACGCAAAGTGGCGTAAGTCTTGAAACAAACGATTTAACTGTCAAAGAACTTAAAACGCTTGAAACGCGGCATAAAAATGAAACTAAAGCATTAAACAAAGTGCAAACAACACGGACACTTTTAATAATTTTAGCGGTGCTTCTCGCAATCACTACCATTGTTTTTATTTACTTTGCCGTCCAAGGTAGTGCTGCACCGGTCCCGTTTGGTGTATCAATTGCCATTGCAATTGTTGCCCCACTTTTAATGATTGCTGTACTTTTTTATAATATTAGAGTAATCCGCCCGCGCATAAAAGACGCAAGTAAACGGATCCGGGAGTTACTTGAAAAAATTGAAGTTAAACGCACGGAAGCATGGGCGCAAATGCACGCTTTAAATGCGCTTTTTGATGCAACGATGACACCTGCGCTTGTTGAAAAGACGATCCCGCTGTTAGCAATGGATCCACTCTTTGATTCACGGCGTTTTGATTATTTGCATCGTAAATATGGCCTTGCTGCTTTTACGGGCGAAAACGAATCAGCTGAATTTGTGCAATCCGGCCAAATTCAAGGTAATCCGTTTCTTTTAGCCCGTTCACTTTATATGGATATGGGAACGAAAACATACAGCGGCTCGCTTGTTGTTACTTATACGGTAACCGTCTATGTGAATAATAAACCACAAACACAAACGCGTACCCAAACATTAACTGCAACCCTAACGAAACCGTGTCCGTATTATAGTAATGATACGATTATTATTTACGGCAATGAAGCCGCGCCGAATTTATCATTTAACCGTTATCCGCAGCTACCGATCAACTGGACGAAGAAAAGTCTTGATCAATTCGTTGCCAAAGAAAAACGCGAAATGGAAAAGCTTGCGGACAAGTCTCTCAAAAAGGGTAAACACTTTACGCCGCTTGGCAACCTGGAATTTGAAGCCCTCTTTAACGCGTATAACCGTGATCATGAATTAGAATATCGCTTACTTTTTACTGCTTTAGGCCAATCCGAAATTAGTGACCTAATCAAAGATAAGACGGTTGGTTTTGGCGATAATTTTGAATTTCACAAAACAAAAGAGTTAAACGTTATTCGCTCGCGCCATTCGCAAAAATTTGATTATAGCGGTGACCCACGTATGTATCAACATTATGATAATAAAGTCATTCGCGAACGGTTTATTAATTATAATAACGATTACTTACGTTATTTCTACTTTAATATTGCCCCCGTCCTAGCGGTTCCGCTTTACCAACAACATAAACCACAAGAGTTTATTTACGGCACGGACTTTAAATCGCACTTATCGTTTTATGAACATGAAGCAACGGTGAATCACTTCCCGCAAGAACTCCTCGCGCATCCGGAAAGTAAAACCCAAAACATTTTAAAAACAAAAGTTATTGCTAAAGGCGTCGATTACGACACTGTCAGTATTACAAGTCACGGCTTTAAAACAATTGACCGCGTTGATTATGTAACAAAAATGGCCGGTAACGGTAGTGCGCACCGCGTCCCCGTCCACTGGGTCGAATACATCCCCGTCGAAAAAGAAACAAACGCGAACATTAAAGTGTTAGACGAAAAAGTGCGCGAAAAAGTTATGCATGGCGGCATCTTTAGTAAGATGGGTGAATACTTAAGTAAATATACAAATAAAAATACTCCAGTCACTGGGCGCCATGTGATGGCCTTTCTCTTAGCGAAAAACTTTACTAGTAAAGATAATGACGATTTAAACAAATTCTTAGACGACACTAATTAAACAAATAGGATATAATCAAAAGAAAGGAGAATATATCTATGGCAAATGAATTAGATGAACTTACGGGACCAGTCGCGCAGGAAGGGCGTGATGTCAACGTAATTAGTAAACAACTACAAGTAAAGGTCGGCTGGGGCTCAACCCTCTTCCAAGTGTTATTATGGGTGCCACTTATTATTCCTGGCATCGTTTTCATTTTTATGAAAATTAATGCGCGGAAGCATTTCCAACAAATGCAACAACGGCTCCAACACCACGCGAGTCAAATCGATAACTATCTCGAACAACGCGTTATCATTTTAAATAACGTTGTCGGCTTAGTTAACCGTGCGGTCGCGCTTGATAAAGACACATTCACAACAATTGCCGGCTTACGGAGTGGCGCAAACATGGATGAAAGTCGCAACGAAGTCGCGGGGCAAACGGGTGATGTTACGAACCGCTTAAACGTTGCGTTTGAAAACTATCCCGAACTTAAAGCGCACCAAGCCATTCAAGATGCAATGCAACAAAATAGTTACTTGCAACGCGAAATTACCGCTGCTCGCGAACTTTATAACGACGTCGTCAACAAATGGAATAGTGACGTCTATGCGTGGCCAACAAAAATGATTGTCGCTGCTAAAGCAGGGTATACCACACGTATTCCGTTTATTGCTTCGGCCGAAACAAAAGCGCAAGCACGGCAAACATTCTTCTAATTGTAAGAAACTACATATAAGACCAACCACGTTATATAACTGGTTGGTTTTTTTATAAGTGGCAATTAAAAGTAACCCATGCTATCTATATAACTTGAAATAAACAATATTTTTATTATAATTAATTAGCGACGGACCAGTGGTGTAGTGGTTAACATGTCTGCCTGTCACGCAGAAGATCGCGGGTTCGAGTCCCGTCTGGTCCGCCATCGCAAGTGTAGTTCAATGGTAGAACATTAGCCTTCCAAGCTAAATACGCGGGTTCGATTCCCGTCACCTGCTCCATTTGAAAGAAAAAGCACTTATAATGTGCTTTTTTTGTTTAGTGGGTAGCATTTGGGGAGAAAAACGGATAGCAATTTATTTAAAAAAACTATTGGCTTCGTTAATGGTTAAACCAAGCTTACGAAGGTATGCAATTACCGCACCTTGATTATTTTCGGCGATAGCGTAACCCATTGTGTTGAGTATCAAGAGTTTTTCACTCCGTGTAAGTCCACTCATTTTATTAAGTTCCGCAATTAGTCTTTCTTTACGATTTGGCACGCCCTCATATTTACTTTGTAAGTAAACGATAGTAGAGGCGAATAAACCCGTATTAACTTTGTTTTGTGTTTTCGCGACAAGTAACGCTAAACGACTTGTGGCCGAACCTTTGGCGATTTCATAATAAACGTCACTAATTTTCTTGATCGCTTTCGCTTTTTCCTCAAGTGAGAGTTTTTGATAAATGCTTGATTTCATTGTGTCTTTAATGACAGTATTTGCGACGTTATAAACACGTTTGAATTCCGCTATTTGTTGGGCGTTTAAATCATGCTTCACGCCTTCATCATCCGTATAATAAGTTGGCGTATTACCAATGGAAATGTCAATGCCGTTTTTCTTGAACTCTATTAACTCTTTAGCTACTTCGTCGTCAATATCAAACTTATAAAGTTGATAGTTGAAACTTAAGGCAGCTTGCGCCTTTGTATAGTCGCCGCGTTCGATATTTTCCGTGACTTCACGTCCTAAATAAGACTGTGACGCTCCATATAAAACACTCTTATATTGATACGCTAATTCGGGTTTAAAATTGCCTAAAAAACCTTGAATAAGTTTACTCACGTTATTAGCGGGTAACCCCATTAACTCCGCAAGCTTTAAGGCAAGTTGCATAATATCTTGTTGCTTAATATCGCCGTCAGTAAGATTTTTAAAAGCACTAATGAAATCGTTAATGTTTTCAATTGGCGCAAAGGTTGCTCCATCGAACTCGACCCAGTTATAGATATTATTAAAATAAGGTATCCAGTCGATAGTGCTATTTAAAAGTATTTCAAGCGCTTTATTTGCATAGTCAATTTCTTCGATTTCTTCCCGGTCATATAACCAGTCGGCCATTAAATCGGCCAACATGCTAACGATACCGCTTAACACTAACCCAGCAAAATATGCACGAGCGCGATTACCAAGTTTCTTTTGACTTGCAGTAAGTTGGCCAAGCTGGCCATTTAAACTTTGTTGGACAGTGGCGTCAGTTGCTTTTGACAAATCGGCCTTAATTTGTTTAATATCTTTAACTTGATTATTCATATCATTGATAATATTGAAAAGTAACCCGGCTTTATTTTGGGCGTCACTTTGGAATAACCCAAAGAGGTTTTTCATAATCGCGCCTTTTTCGCCAGCGCGAATACGGCTCATGGCGATACGATCACTATTTGACTGTGTTTCTAAAATAAAGTCCGTAAACATTTCGTTAGCAAGTTTTAAGTTTTCTTGTGACCCGATTTTATAACCGTGTGTCTTTTTAACATATTCTTCCGCTAAAGCAAAAGTTGAGTAAGCGGTCATACGATCCATGAACTCCATGCCCTTAAGCGAGAAGCTAACAAGTTTTTGCATAGTGTTACTTGTAAATTGGGCAACACCGCCCGAAAGTGTAGCACCGCGAATATATTCATGGTTATAAACACGATTTCTAAAGACTGCGTTATTTTCCATGATATACGCCCGATTTTTTAATACTCGATATAACGACGTTGGGTTGAGAAATGTTTTAAGACCCGTTGTAAAACCAACTTTTTCCCATGCTGTGAAATATGAACCGAATTGTTTGAACATTGAACGGACATTAAAACCAAGCGTAGCAGTTGAAAACTTCCCGACCATTTTGTCAAAGAAAGAACTGCGATCAATAACTTGTTGATTACCAATAAGTTTATTCATAATTGAAGCCATATAAGTTTTGGCGTTTGGCATATAACCTTGAATAACGCTCATGAAATTATCTCCACTAGCGTCTTTAAGTTGCATAACACGACTTAACTCTTGACTTGGTAAACCAATTTCGCCGGTAATGGTCATACTTTCAATATAAGAGTTGAAAAGGTTAATGGGGTTAACATTGATTTCAATAACTGTGTGGCGATTACTTAATTTTAATAAACGGCCATTATTAAGGGCGTTAACATTAAACTTTTGAGTAGCGGGGTTAGTAAAGTCCGTGATTTTAAATGCGTCACTCGAAACTATTGGATAATAGTTTTCGCGCGAAACACTAAAGCCTAAAATCTTTTCACTCATGCTTTCGACATACGTTTTAACGTCGGTATTATAAAGATTAAAAACAGCATCTAAATTAGCGATTTCAGCGGCGGTTAAATGTTGATTCATGGCTGCTTCCATAGCTTTGAATGATACACGCTTACTAATGCCATTTTTATCTGTATAAGTGAGATTACTATTTTGCATCCGCACCAAGTTATCGGGCGAAAGCATATTTAAATAAAATTGATAAAGCGAATATTTCGACATTTTCACGCCGTCAACTGTAACTTTAGTATGTTGTTTTTTCTTTAATTCTTTGATTAAACCATCGCGCTTCTCAAGAAAATCAACGTATTTGCCGATTTGCGCTTCATAAGGTTTTTTAATTAGTTCTGTATAAAGATAGTTAAACGTTTCCGTGTTTGTGCCACCGCTAATGTAGGCGATAATATCCTTTGGACTTAATGCGTCAAAAAGGGCGGCCTTAAGCTTACCACTAATGCCAAGTGAATTAACCCGTGAGTTTACTTCTTTTGCACGTTCGATAAGTTTAGTGGCTTTAATACGCACTGCTTCACGCGCGCCTGCGCTATATTCTTGATATAGTTTATAAATAGCCTTATTTAGATTATTAAAGGCTTCAACTTGGGCGTAAGTCATGTGTGTTTGTTTCGTTGTGCGACTACCCGCTAAATCAGTAGCAAGTTCAACAATGGCGTCCGCTTGCGTTTGTAAACCACTTAAACCGACGGTTTCTTTATAAGGGTTTAAAATACTGTTAATAAAGTTTTGGAACGTTCCTTCATTGATCATGACTTGTAGTCTTGTAATGTTAGTCATTGATAAATAACCGCGGTTAGTGAAGCCGAATTGTTTAAAGTATTGGTTAAATAACCCTTTAATACCAGCGGACGTATCAAGATTACCCGTATTACCATATTTTGCGACGGCGTTGCCAAGATTCTTTTTAATGGTATTAAGCTTTTTAATAAAGTCAATAGTGGCGCGAAGTTCGGTATTTACGTCTAAAGCACTATTGAGCCACTTCATGAGTTTATTCATTTTTGTTGTGATCTTGCTATCAACTGCTTGTGAAGAAAGTGCGTCATAAAATAAGTCCGTTCCTTCGGCCAGTATTTGATTTAAGGTCATGCCTTTTTTATATCGAAGATAATCGCCATAAGTAATTGTGCCGTCCCCAAGGTTATGTGTGCCAAGGAGTTCAACATTTAAGAGGTCTTTAACGAATTTCGTGACATTACCTTTTTTGAGTTTTTCCGGCGATAAGTTATATTCTTCAAAAAGTAATCGAGCTTTCTTTTTAAGGTTTTTAATCTTAAACTCTTCGCCGAGCATTTCACTAATACCACCTTCGATAGCACGGTAAATATCTTCAACTGTTTTAATATTTTTAATGAGTTGGCCGACCTTTTCTTGTGCTGCTTCTTTGATAACTTTTGCTTTATTAGTTTCATAAGGCGTAAGATCTTCGACATCTATTTTTTGGCCAGTTTCAACCTTAGCGGGAGTATTGTTTGTTTCGCTAGTATCTTTAGAAAATACTTCTTGGGTTTGCACCTCTTTAACAAAGTCGAAAATATCTTGGTATTTTTCGTATAACTTTTGTTCGAGTTCGGTTAATGTTTCACCCTTTAAAAACTTTTGTAATGCCACACCAGCGGTTTTATTTGTGAGTTGGAACGTTGTTTCAACCCCTTTAATGAATTCACTTAAAATAGCGTTATTTTGAATGAGTTTATAGTTATTAAACTTTGAGAAATTAGCCCTTAACCGATTTAAAAGCGTGTTGCGCAAAAATGCGTCACCGATCATTTTAATTGATTTAGCGTTTGACCCTTGGTCTAATTGTGCCTCAATATAATTATTGATAAGTTCGCTATGCCAATACGCTTTTTTACCAGCTTCTTGTAGTGATTTATATTCGGCCGAGTTGGTATAGGCTTTACGAAGTTTTGCGCCGTTTTCTTTATACCATGCTGTCCCAGTAATTTTTGTTACTAAACTTGTCCGCGTTTTGGCGTCCATTGTGTCGCCAATAACGTGACCAATAAACTCATGCGCTAAAGCGGGAGCGAATTGATTAGTGTATTTTGTGTTGATTTTAATAACATTAGTTTTACTATCAAAACTTGCTTTGGCGTCACCACTCATTTCCACGAATTCAAGCGAAAAATCAGTGCCGAATTTGTTTTGTAATTCATTAAATAGATTACGCGTTGTGACCTTTTCGCGTGAAGAAAACTCGTTAATAGCTTCGCCAATATAATTATCGACACTTTCGCTAGCGATAGCTTTATTAAGTGCTTGTGGATCACTAAATAATTGGCCAATATTCTTTTTTTGTGTTTCCGTTAAATTAAGTTTTCCATCCTTTAATGCTTGTAATTGACCGGATAATTCCGCTAAAGGTTTGGCGACTTTTTCCGCTAATTGTTGATATTGTTTGCTATTTTGTTTGCCTTGTTGCTCTAAAGTGTTCATTTCCGCGTAAATATTGCTAATTTCCGCCATATTATTCATAATATTAACACCATTAGTGCCATACGCTTTCTTGGTTTGTAAACTGTTCATATAGGTTGACCCGCCACTTAAAATACCACCAATTGCTGCACCACTTGCAGCTTGACTTAAAACACTATTTTCCCCACTAAACCAAAAATCTTTTGTGCCATAAACTATACGGCCGTTTTCATCATAAAAAGCATTTTTCCCTTGCCAAATAGAATCTACTAATGGCTCTAAAATGCCCGAAATTGCTTCTTCAGCGCCTTCTTGCACCATTTCTTTAGCAACTTCTTTAGCAAAAGCTTTAAAAGTTGTTGTTACTGTGGCGTCACCAATGACACCAGCAACTTTGCCGCCGGGGAACAACATTTCCGTCCCTACTTCGACGGCAGCGCTTGCTAACCCGGTCAATGCAGCTTTACCCATTTCGCCCGTTTCTTGATAAACGACGTTTGTCTTACCAGCAAAAGCACCGGCGGCCATTGTTCCTAATGAAGCGGCTTTTGGTATCCATGTTGCGCCTTGAGCGACGGCACTAGTTCCTCCCGTCAACACACCAACAGCAATGCTTGGTAAAAGATAACCAATACCTTCGCCAAGACCACGAACAAAACTTTGACCATCCGTTCCAAAAACTTTAACATTTTTAAGACCGGAAGTATAAGAACTTAAAGCGGTTGCCTCTTGGGCTGCTCGCGCTTCTTCCGGTGACCAACCCGTCCAATGTTCCTTTGTGAAAATATCGCCGGTTAACATGGCAGAGGCGTCACTAAGTAACATATATTTTTGAACGGGTGAAACCCAGTCATAATCACGCGCTGTTTGCGCCCATTCGACACCACCGCCCGCCCAGTCAACCACGTTAAAAACGAGATCACCAATATCGTCAACAAAGTTTAAAAGACCCCGCGAAATGTTTTGATTTTGTTCGTGCACTGTATCCCATATTCTTTGCCACCAGTTACGATTAACGTCGGGCGATTTCTCAAGCACGGCGGCCGCTTGTTCCATTGCTGCTTGGCTTTCAAGCGAAGCGGCTTCATAGGAGTTGTCATTAACCGCGTTGATTTGCAATGAATCAACTCCTTTGCGCACGCCCCCATACATTATTTTGAGATAGTCACTTCGTGATTTGCTGTAATCAGACATGTTCTACCCACTTTCGTTTATTATTTATAGACACCACTTTGAGCATTTGACGTTTTATTTCCGTTTTTATTGTATTGGAAGTAAACGGAGTTTTCATTAGTTGCGTTTTTATAGTATTCTTCATGTGACATGTTATACATTTTGCCGTCCGTTCCGTAATAGATATAAAGACGCTCACCTTTACTATTAACTAACGCAATGTAAGTTCCGGGTTTAATTTCGCCTTTTTCAATAGCGGTATTCATGTAAGAGTTTTCGTCATTGAACCAGCCTTTTCTTTTCACAAGATTACCGTCAGCGTCATAACCGGAAATATCTTTACCTTTATCGTAGTTATATTCCGTGCCATAAGTCGGCATATCGGCGTTTTGATCGTCAACAAAGTCTTTTGAATCAATAACACTACTAATATAAGCTTTGCTTTCGTCACTTAAATCTTCCCATTTGTCAGTAAAGACATAATTACCGTTAGCGTCCTTTTCCATATAACCATAATTGGCTAAAAGACCGTTAATGGCGTCTTTATCCGCGCCGTAAGTAATAGCGTTTTGAATAAACCCGACAACTTGATTATCAAGTTCGGTTTGTTTTTGTTCACTTTCTAACTTTTCACGTTCAGCTTTATCTTCCGCGCGCTCATAATTGCCCATAGTAATTTCTTGTTCCGTTTTATTATAGTTATCAAGATTTTGGGCATACATGTTCATAGCGGTATTTTGGACACCAACTGCTGCGGATGAACCGTAACCTTGCGTTCCTAACCCCTTAGCCGCCAATTCGTTGGCTAAATACTTTTCGGAGTTTGCTTTCATGTTATAGTTTTGAATGGCGGTTTCAAAATACGATTTATAATTTTGTTCGCGTAAAGCTTTTGCCATAGCGTCATCATAAACTGTGCCGTTTCCGCCACTACTTCCAGGTTGACCCTTAGTAATCGTTGTTCCACTCCCTAATAAAGGGTTGCTGCCGTAAAGGTCAACGGGGTTATTACCTTCGTAATTAACTAAACCTTCGTCCGAAAGAAAACCGATTTTATCTTTATCTTTTAACGCCATGTCTTCGCCCTCCTATTATTCTTGAATTAAAGCTTTTAAACTATTGTATGTTGGTCTTAAGTCTTCAATGTCAATAAGTCCTTCATGAGCTTGATCCATTTGTAATTTTTGTGAGTTAGTAATCACATGTGTTTGACCATTAACTTTGTTAGCAAAAAGGATAAAGTTCCAAAGGCGTTTTTTATCAAACTTATAAAGTTTACCTTCGGGGTCATGTTCGAAGAAATGTTTGCCCCAAATGTCGATTAAATAACGTTGGTTTTCTTTATTTAATAAGACGTCATGACGGACAACACCTTCGTCGCTACCGTGAATAAGTTCCATATCGTGAGCTTCCGCGATATATTGGGCGTCCTTCTTGTATTGCGTGATATTCGCCCAGTCTTTTTTTGTGTAATAGTGACATTGCACTTTTTGACCTTTAATCGTGAAATTACGACCAACTTCCGCTTTGACATAAAGGCGCTTCACAATTACTTTAAAATCTAAATCAACCGGGTTTGTTAGATATAATCCGCTACCAACAAGGAAAATCGCTTCAATGTTGTTCCGTGGCACGCCTACGCCTTCGATTTTGTCTAAAAGTTGGCTGACAAAAGTAGGTTTTTTAATTTCTTGCAAGTTCATATTTGAACCCTCCTTTTAAAATATCTTTTATTTTTGTAAACGAGATAAAATCTCGTAAATACTTAACATAATAGGCATAAGACTTCGTGGTTTTCACGAACCAACCCCAAAGAGCAACGACGGTTTTCGCGCGTTTCTTTGAAATAACACTCATTCTTTTATAAAGTTTTACGAAACGGTGAAAAAGTCTTTTTTTTAAAGTTATTTCTCTACGAGAAATCTTATAACCTAAAAACTCAATAGAAGCACCGCTCGCAACGTTTATTACTTCGGGTATGTATTTAAGTGTTAACTTCAATTTATCGCCTAGGAACGCACCAATTTGCACAATTGCGCGCTTTAATTTGCGTGCGTTATTACTAATAAGCACTAAATCGTCAACATAGCGCACATATTTTTCAATTTTAAGCTCTTGTTTAATGTAGTAATCAAGTTCTTGAAGATAAAAGTTTGAAAGCCATTGACTTGAATTAAGCCCTAACCCAATACCCTTACCGCTATCACCAATAACCGCTTTAAAGAAATTCATAAAGTCGGTATCGCTAATGCGCTTGCTGACGAGGTTATAAAGCACTTCTTTATCAATGTTGTCATAAAACTTTTTAATATCGAGTTTGATCGCGTATTTGTATTCTTTAATGTAGCGAAATACATAATTGATACCAACGTCTTTGCCACGTCCTTTAACATTGCCAACACACCATTTATACATTCCCTTATCGACAACCTCTTTAATGCCGTCAACGAGTAAGTAGTCATAAATCTTGTTTGGGAAGTATGGACTTTTCGTAATCAAGCGGGGTTTTTCCCGCTCCTTGATAATTTCCGTTTTTGTGGGGTGAAGCAAGTATTCTTTTGAAACTAATGTTTGAACAATGAAATCAACATATTTATCTTGCTTCTTCACAATTTGATGAGCGTATTTCTTCCCTTTACTGCTTTGTTGAATCACGCTTAAAACGTTTTCTTTAGTAGCAATTCGAGAATAGATATTTTTTGTTGATTTCATTGTGAACCTTTCTTTGCTAATTCTTACGGGGTTTCAATTACTTACTAACCCGTCCCTTTGTCGAATTTACTTTTTGCCTTTCGGCACGGAATCTACCCACCTCTTGATTTTTCATCCGTTACGTTATTAGCGAATGCGGGCGGAGTTGTTGTTGTCGTTGTTCCAAGCGTTGTTGAACCTGTTGTTCCAGCGGGACAATAGTCCTCAACCCCAGCACTTATGAATAGACCCCAATTTTTTATTTACTTATGTGTAAGTGGGAATGCTCCCCCTTACCAACCCCCTAAAAGGGCGGTTTGCAAAGGCGGGCGGAGAAGAAGTAGACGTAGGACCAAGCGTAGGAGAACCTGAAGTACCAGCGGGAATAAAAAATACCGTTGTCCGGGAATATATACTGTGTTCTATAAGAAAATGCATATAATTGACCCCGTTGGTTTTGTTCGTTTCCGGCGATTGCACTATCCGAAGGAATAATGCCCTTGGCTGAATAATAAATGTTTTGAACACTATCTTCCGGCGTTTCACTTGTTGTTGGGCGCAAGGCAACCGGAACTTTAAACGCTGGTTCAAGTGGATCGAAACCAAGTTTAGTAATAATATCAAAGTCGCCATCACCGTAATTTACTAATTTTGGTAGCGAAGAAACTAACGCTCCGTCGTCATTTAAAGCGTCAAAGTGGAATAAATGACTATAAACGTGGCGACCCGGTGCAACATAACAACCATTGATTGTCGTTCCAGTAATGAAATCGTCTAACCCAAAAATACGGTATTGCCGAGTATCAGCCTTAAAGCCCGTGTGGCTGTCCATTCCGTCGGTATTACCCGTAATACTACTTTTTTCTGTAGTTTCTTCCCAATTATCGCCAGCCCAGTCAAACGGAATTTCAAACATATTGTGAAGGTCAGTTCTTGCAAAGTAGATAACCATTAACATTCGCATTAAATCAAGATACATCCAGTGAAGTAAGTTATAGTCATTATGTGTATTCTTAACGGCGTATAGTCCGGCTTCCCACTCTGCATAACTCATGTCCGTAGGTGCGCCAGCAACGGAACGAACGCGAACATTATCGGGGTCAACAGCCCATTGATTATCAAAAGCAATGTTTCCATTTGCAACATCGTCGTCAGCAATGTTATATGCGCTGTTATTATACTTGGCAATTTGAATAGAGCCAACGCCATCATAAGCGGTTTCAGTAATCCATTTTTTGAAAGCCGAGTGAACATGGAAACCGAGTTCTTCGTCCCCATCTTCGTATTCTTTGACCGAAATGGCAAGAATTTCACCTTTACTTGTTAAATCAAAGCGAAATGATTTTGGGGTAATTGTGATAAATACATTGCCAAGAGCGTCCGTATGTTCGGGGAAATTAAAGAAATCTTGGAATGCTTGGTCACTTGCGTAAACTTCCTTAAAATCGCCGTTTGTAACAATATCGAGCGTAACGCTCTTTGCGTCATACGTGCGGGTTAAAATTGGGTTTTCTTGCCCTAAACCACGAATACCATAAATTGTTTTGTTTAACGGCGTCTTCCCTTGGGCTAATTGTTCGAGCGCTATTGCAATTCGTTCTTGCAGCTCTCTATTTGGTAAATTGAGATCCATATCTTTATACTCCTTTTTATTCAATTCTTAAAATAGGTTGTCCATTTTCGATAACAAACATAACACGCTCGACAGTCGCGTTATCTAAATTGTGGACTTGTATTGTTTCGTCGCCTTCATCCACGTATTCTTTCGAAGCAGCGTTAGCGACTATATTTTTTTCTTCGTCAGTGTAATCATTTGCCGATAGACCTTTACCTTCGACTTTATCAACCTTTGTGGCGAATTGAGCGATAATATCCATGCCCTCAGGGTAGTTGGCGAAAATCGTTAAAATCTCGTTGATAGTGTCCACGAATGTCGGGTCGCTACTATCTTGTAAGACTGCCCAAAGTTGGTCGAGGCGGGATTTATCGGTAGCAGACATGACACCCGCATTCATAGTTGTCGATGCAGGTATATCTTCACTCACCGAACTAAATGGTGGATTTTGAAAATTACCGCTTGGTCTAGTTGCTTCTACTAATACACTGACGCTAGATGCGCTCGGGACAATTTGTATTCTGTTCAATTTATTCAGATAAGTCCGCTTGATAGTGTTTCCGTCGTCGTCAAGTTCCGCTTTTTTGGCAGTCCGTTCGCCGTCAAGCAAACCATCTAAATTAGTTTTGTCTATCGCGGACATTAAACCGTCGTTTTCAGTCGTTACAAGAGGAATGGTAATTATTCCATCGTTAAGTGGATTGCCGTCGCCGTTTTGTAGTTCGAAAGTAATGCTATTTTCTTCGTATTGCATACTTAATCTATGTGCGTAGTAATATAAAATATTATTACCTTCAGCGTCTTTTTCGGCTTTAGAAACTATCGTTTGACCATTTACAATATCGTAAATATCGCTATAGATTTTTTGAATTTCTAATTCAGCTTCACCTTGCGTTGCTTGTAACCATTTAAAAATAACTTGCAGCGGTTCATGAAATGTTTTAAGAATTTTGTCCCAACTCCAACCTTGTTCGCTTGGGTTTTTAGGTAATATAGCGGCTGATTTAGCCATTAAATAATCTTTTTCTTTATCACCTAAAATCGTGATTTTATTGTCTTCACTCATTAGTAACTTCCTCTCTTTCAACATTATCAGTTTCAGCGGATAATTCAACGCTATCATTACGCTGTTCCGCTTTAATTTCCTCTAATTCTTGTGCAATAACTTCCTCTTCATTAAGTGGAATAAATATCTTTTTATCGTAAGAATTCTTGAAAAGTTGAAGAACAGTTACCTTATTGGTAATTTGTAGCGCCTTTAGTTTTACGTCTTCAACACTACTTAACCAACCACTTAAAAACGAAGTAATAAGCGAAGTAACCCGAATAACGAGGTTCATCCATGCTTGAATATCGTCGCCGCTCATGAACTCTTTAACACTTAATAACCCAAAAACAACCGCCACAACAATTGAGAACACTAACTTAATGCCCCGACTTGCGCGCTTGTTAAACTTAATCATTTCGTCTAAGTGCTTACCTTGTTCAAGCACAGACTTGTTATTACTGACACCATAAGCACTCATGTAATAGTTTGGGTTACTTGCGTCAAGCTTAATTTTGCCAAGCAAGACCTCCTTCACGGCTTCGACTTGTTCTTCGTTGATTTTGCCAATACGAATTGTTTCGCCCGTTTCATAGTCTAACTTTTCAATTGGACGTTTCACTAACTCCTCAATATCCGCAATAGCACAATACTTAATAATTTTTTTGGCATTAAGTTGCGTTATATTATTCATTACTAAATAATTAACTTTTTTGTTAAATAATTCTTGAACCGCAAACCACCCAAAAAATTGAATAAAATACATTAAAAGGTCTTCGATTTTCTTCCATAAATCGTTGTAATCGAAAAGGGCATTTTGATATAAACCCCCGACCCGCTCTTTTTGGGCATCTTCACCGACACTTTCTCCCATGAACATCCCGAAAATAATAATACCTAAAATGATTAGCGTATCGCCAAGCCACTTTTTAAAATTAAACTCTTCATTGAGGCCAATATTTGTAATTGTCATGACGACGATTAGAATTAGTCCCCATGCAAGCGTAAAACTTTTAATGACTTTTTTCTTGTCTAACTTATTAAACCAATTATCTTTTTTCATTAGTCGTCATCCCCCAACCTACGACGTTTCATTTCCACCAAAAGCAAGAGCAATAATACTCCGCCAATTAACATGATAATCAAGACTGTAGTTGCGTATGGACTTTTGATCCATTCAATTAGTGACCAACCCGTCATTGTAAAGCCAATTAACATGACTACCAACCCGGAAATAAGGAAAAAACCCCCGGTTACTAACCATTTCCATTGTTTCTTTAAAAACTTTTTAAAACCATTTTTTTTCATTCGGTCGCTTGTTTCCTTTCGTTAATTTCTTCAGCGTGCCGAGCTTTAGCATGGATACCTTCCTTGCGATACTCCACCATATAAAATCGTTGACTATCAGCGAATAAATCAAAAATTAAACCGGCAGCTTGCCCGCCGAAAGCTAAGCCAAGAATAAGGGTTAAATCTTTTAAAATTGTTTGAAACAAGAACGCTAACACGAAAGCAATTCCCCAACCAATTGTGCTTGATACGGGACTAGCACGAAGTTTTCCGTCCTCGCCACGTATTTTAGTTTCGCGAAATGCAACAACCGCTGCAACCGCAACTAAAAGTGAAACACCAAACGACATTCTTACACTTGTATTTTGGTCAACCGCAACAAAGTAATCATTGTATTTCGCAATAAATAAACCAACAAAAGGCGAAAAGATACTGACCCATCGTCCCGCTTTTAGTCCCCAATAAGCGTTGCGGTGATATTTATACGGATCGCGTTCTTTTAATTTGATTTTTCCGCGTTTTGCCATACTACTTCACTCCTTTTGCAATTTTAATTACTGTTTCCGCAATTCCTTTTTTCACTAAGTCGGGGTCACTTGCTTTAGCCGTTTCAATAGCAAGTAAGGAATCAATTTTTTGTTCGAATTGTCCATAAGCTTCCAAGCGTTTACTTGCGGCACTAAACTCTTTCGAGATAATTTTATTTGCTTCATCTTGTTTCACAAGTGTTTCACGATATAAAGCCTTTTCTTCGGCGTGTCTTGCTTCGTTTTCGGCAATTTGTCGCCGATAATTAGCGTTTTCTTCCCGCAATTCTTTTAATTCTTGCTTGATTTCCTTATTATTAGTGCGCGCTTCGTTATTAACAGCCCTATTTTTCATATAAATATAGACATAACCAGCAATAGTGACAGCACCACTTATAATCGCTCCTAGCGAAATACCGAAAATATATTGATCGCGAATATTGTTGGCGTAATAATCTTCCAGAACGTCCGGAATTCCATTACCGTTCGCATCAACAAGAATATTTTCGCCACCCGGTTCTTCTTCACTAACAACTTCTTCTTCGCTAGGTTCTTCCGCTAATACGACTAATGGACTATTGTGTAGCGGTCGATGACGCAATAGCATGACGCCACTAATTAAAATTAGTGACAACGCAAGTAATACACCTTTCAGTTTTTTCATAAGTTTTCTCCTTTTCCTTAATTATTTCCTATGGAAGCGAACGGTATCGTATAGATAATTTGCATGCTGCTTAACACGGCATTGCTTGAATCATTATTTCTAAAGCCAAACGAGATAAACGGAACGTTTAGTGGCCGATAGAACGTATATTTATGAGGAATTGTATATTTATCAAAGTTAATATTGGCAACGTTGAAATTCTCAAGGTTTAATCCATAATCACGGCGATTAAAGTCAACGATAGTCGCCATTTCTTCGAGGTGAATATCATTCGTCGCTTGGCATATTTCAATAGCGCTCTTAATTTGGGTATCGTTCGTTAGTGTCCACCCCCAAATGGTCTTGTTGTGCATTAAATCGCCCATGGTATGTGGTGCGGTAATGTAATAAGCTCGGACATTACGATATTTGCTAATTTCGGCCTTAAAGTTTTTTGTCATGCTTTGTGCGGCATAGCGGATAATATTTAAAGTTTGCTCACGATTATCACGTAATTTAAAACGTGAATTATCATAATCAATATCGACAATTTTATAGGTTTCGCTCATCCGCTCCACAAGCGCAGCACGACTTAAAGTTTGTAAACTTAATTCTTCTTCGGTTTTGGCGTCAATAAGTTTGAATAATAAGCCCTTGCCCATGTGGAAATCATCAAGCAATTTTAGTTTATAAGCACGGCCATAAACCTTTAATGGCGAGCTGGGGTTCGTATCCACGATTTCGTTTTCTTCTTCCCGACGATTTAAGTAATAAATACGTTTAGTGGATAGTTGTTTGATTAGTGCATTATAAACGTCTTGATCAAGTTTGGAATCAACAAGCCCAACTACCTCTAATGCGTTTAGTGTTTTATCAAGATATAAGTCAAACGTCCCGTTTTTAACATTGTTAATAACAGCGACTTGATTATACATATAACTGTTATAATCATTTTCTTTAGAAACAATGGTGAAATAATAGTCGTCGCCATTGATAAGTTGATTTATAATTGTATTCGATACTTGAATTTGGTCATCGAATTGTTGGCCACTAACAAGCGGAACGGCCGCGCCTTCTGGTAAGAAAATCTTTGTAATATCTTGGAAGCCTTCCGTTTCAAGTCTAACGAACTTACCTTCAGTTGTTCCAAAGTATAATTCTTCATTAACCTCAATAAACGCACTAATGTTAGCAACGTTAATCTTCCACCATTCATATTGTTTTGTTTCAATGTTGAACGCCTCAAAGTGGGACACTAACACGAAGTCCTTAGTCACTAAAAATAAATACTTTCGATTTGTGTATAACCACGATTTTTTTAGATCAAGCGTTTTTAATAATGGGTTAATAAAATATGAGCGACTATTCGCATAACGTTGGGTATCACCCAACACTCCTTCAACGTCAAGGCCATCAAGTTGTTTGTCGCTTGATAAGAAAATGGTATCGCCATTAAAATTAAGAATACCCTTGTTTGTTAACGCCCCGACGCCAATATTTCCAACAACGAGCGGATAACTTTCTTCATAGAGTGAACGGCCACTAAAATCAGTCAAGGCATTACCACTTGCGTCTAAAGCTTGAATTAAACCGCTTGTCCGGTAGTAAATAGTCGGTTCTTTATCACTTTTTGATTTTAAAACCACCATTTTGTCATTTGAAACAATGTCATAACCAATGATTTTATTATCGGTTTGGCCATAAAAACAATAAGATAAATCGTCAAAGTAAGAAAAGTCGCCATTTTCATCACTAAAATCACCATCAATTTTCATTGTGTTAATAGCACCACTATGCCAGTCGCAGTTGGGTAAGTCGGGGTTTCCGCTTAAAAATAATCTATTCTTCGAGTTATTATTGCCGAAAAGTTGGCCAACTGTGCATTTGTTAATATAATCAGCTTGCCCTTCAACAAAACAAGGGAAAGTAACTTTGATATTGCTTTCACCAACAACGGGCGGCACATAATCTTCAAAGAAGATAACACGGCCATTACTTGTTTTATCGTTTACGTTATCAATATAGCCGTAAACCTTTATATCGTTAATAGAAACACCCACATTAAGTTTCCTAACACCATTGAGAACGCTTGTAAATTCGTCTTCAACAACCAAGTATTTATTGTTAAAAACAACGCCTTTATGAGTATAAGAAGGAATTTGCACAACTCTTAAAGTGTGTTTCTTAATATCGGTTGCCGCAACGGAACGCGCACTAACACTTACGGTATATTCAAGCGAGGCTCGTTCATTAGTGGCAGCGGTAATTCTCACCGTAAGTGCGTCGTTGGTGCGAATAAACTTTGTGCCTTTAATTGGGAAAATGTTAATAGCGCCAAACCCACTCGAAAGCCGAATTCGTTTTTTCTTTTGCACAACCACTTCTTCAGCGCCAACTGTTTCTTTCTTGTTGTAATAAATATAGATTTCCGTATCGTCAATATCGGGATCAAGGAAGGTATCACCGACGTTATATGTTCGCATTAACTTAAATAACGAAATTCCCGTAATATCAGTGATTTCAAGCACGTTAATAAAAAGGCTTGTTGTATTGTTTGTGGTATCGCCATTATCAAAGTAATTTAAGACCGTGATTTCTAGTTCAAGTGTCTTTTCAACTTCGCCTTCCATATCAATACTAACAACGTCTGAACCGTCAAAACCAAATCCATTCGCGACATCTTCATTATCAATTGTATATTTACCATTAGCGGTTAAACCAGCTTGATCGTAGGTGCATAGTTGAACATATTCCGCTCCAGCGTATTTCGTAACTACCGTGATATTAGAAGCAATGTCGATAGTGTCAGTATCGTTACTATAAGAAGTATTTAAAGCGCTTGTATCAACGTCAATTCCGCTAATATGTGGCTTAACAAAGGTAATATCGTTAATATCAAGTGTATATTCATTCCCATCAACAATAATAATCGGTGCGGTAGCACTTAAAATAACAGTTGTTTGCTTAAAGTTATATAACTCAAAGTTGGTGACACTACGTCCGGAAATGTAATTCACTTTAATATCAAATAAGCTTCGAAGAGTATTAAAACGATTACCAAGAATAAAGTTCAATGGCGTGTTAATTTCCACAACGTCAATTGTGTCCTCAATAAACGAAATAACATAACTTCCCGATAAATCATATTCTTTATGTTTGAAATAGATTCGGTTTCCGCCACTTGGAGTAATAACACTACTTGTCGTTAAGGTTTGTGTTAAAGCTGAATTGCGATAAAAAGTTAATTCCGTTAATGGGTTAATAACGCCAATGTGGGGGTTTGCTACTGTATGATTATTGAAAACAAGCGAGAAAACTAAATCGGTTGGGACTTTAAATGTATCTTGGTTATTATCGTAATAAACCGTTGTGCCGCCCGTTCCCGTGACTACAATTTGTGTCGGCCGAATGAGTTCGCAAGTAATTTGAAAAGCGTTCGCTAAAGAAATTGTTCGCCCTTCATAAACAGCGGTTGCGGCAATGGTGATAACTTGTGTATTTAAAGCAAAGTTAAGTGTGCCATGACTTAAGTTTAAAACCGAAGTAACGTCTTTTGTTTCCGTAACTAAACTTGCGCCGCTATTGTTGTAATAAGTAACAGTTGCGGTTGCGAGGTTTAAATCAGTGAATTCAGTAAACGAATTATCGACATAAACAAACTTGTTAATTGCGGAGCTATTAACCACCAAACTTGCGGCGTATGATATTTTAATTTTTTGGCTAATAGAAAACACGTCATCAAAAGTGCTTGTTAGTGTTAGTTCGCTTGTAGTAAGTGTAATATCCGTTCCGTTAATAGTTTTCCCGTATCGGCTATCCTTCGTTGTATTGTGCGCATTAAAGTCAGCATATAGAATTTCGCTAACTTTATTACCATAAACATTAAAACATTCAATTTTAGTTCCTAATGCTGTGCTGCCAAAATCAATAACTTCGCCATAAATAAAGCGTGTTTTGGCATTAACTAAAACCATACTGGCTATATCTTGCGTTTCCGCAACTTCGCAGTCAAAAGTAACCGTTAGAGTGCCGAGGTGCGTTGTTGGATATGTATAAGTCATTGTAAAATTCAACCCATGTTCCGCGCCTATCGTAATTGGCAGATTTCCTAATGAGGTAGTAACTGTCGGAGTGCTTGCATAACTAATGCTTGCTAAACTAATGGTTGAACCGTCCGAATAAGTTAAAGAACCTTTTGTATTTGGGTTAAAGTTTGCGATCAACTCGCCAAGATTATATGTTTTTTTGTATGTAACATTAGCGAATTTTGCGCTGCCCGAAGCAAGTTTTTTAATGTTTTTCGTAACCGTTACGTTTGAAATTGTATTGCTTGTATTAACTTGATAATTGAACTTAAGCGAAGAATCGCTTTCACTAATAGTTGTTTTTGACATTTTGCTAATATCAAGACTTGTAGCGTAATCAATTGCAATTGTTTTATAGGCATTATTTGTTGTGTAAACAATTTTAAAAGAGTTTAAAAAGTCACTCGCCACCGCTTTCCCACTATAAATAGTGTAACTTGTCGAGGTTTCAACAATACTATAATACTTGTTTGCCCAATCAGTAACATTAAGCGTCCATGTGAAAGTTGTGCCAAGTATATCAACATTAAAATATACGGTTGTGCTAGGTGTTGTGTAATAACCAGCGGTGGGAAAATTGTGCGAAAATGACGCATTTTTAATATGTGTTAAATCAGTTAGATTCTTATAAGTTTCATGCCAGTCCCACAATTGTAGCGAACTAAATTCTTGCTCGTTTTCATAATATGAAAGCGCAATACCCGACAATTCATTTAATGGTTCATAGGGTGCAAATGAAGTTTTGCTTGGGTTTGTTTTATTTATTTGATAATTACCCACCCAAACTTTCTTTTGTGTTTTTTCGCGAAAAACCGGAAAATATTTATAATTACTACCGCCATAACCAATAAAAGCGTAGCCATCAAATTCCCAAATATTCTCATCAGTAAATGTTAGTGGTATAACGTTCCCTAAAGGATCGTAAATAGATGCTAATAAACTTCCCGAACCAATATCACCACTTGCATAAATATAAATTGCTGCCGTATGCAAAACAACATATTCGCTAGTTGTTTTGTTTTTAAGATAATAGCGACTATATGATGAATAGAGGCCATTTCCTATTTTTATATTTCCCGCTGATTCGGTTTGAAGATTATTGTTCGTAATAAATAAACTAGAAATTCCTTCGGATTGCCAACCTTGTTCACGAAAAGCTTGTGTACTAAAGGTATCGTTATTAAAAGGAAAAGAAGGACTACCTACAAAGTTTGGCATATTAAATTACTCCCCCTTCTTCAAGAACAATAAGAATATCCGCTAAATCGTTTGCGGTTTCACTAACAATGGGAGCGTCCAAAACATACTCAAAGTTATCACTTGTTAAAATTGCATTTTCAACTTTTTGTGTTCCGCTTAAAAGCTCATTTTTCCGCAATTTAGAAAGCATATTGACTTTATCTAAATTCGCGCGGTTAGGAAATGCGCTGCCTTCATAAGTAATGGAAATAGTCGTTGTCGGCACAAAAGTATCTTCGCTATTTTCAACGGGTTTTAATAATGGGTTTTCATCTAAAAACCGTAAACTCATGTATTTATTACCGCCAAGAAAATAAAGCTTATTACCGCCCACAAATGCACTTGATTTATAATCAAGGAATTCATAAGCATAAGTGTAAAGATTACCCTCAAACAATACCTTGTCTGTCCCGACACTAATTGGGGTAATACTCATATTGTGTTGCCCAATATTTTTGATTTCATAAAGTAGTTTGCCAATATGAGCAATAATATGTTCGTTTTTATCTTCGCCCGTAAAAACCCACAGTCCATTAAAGTTAGTGGCGTTTTCTTTATATTCGTTAACTTCGCTAATGCCATTAACAAAGTCAACCGGAATATAATATGTCTTTAAAACATGATAAAGTTCTTCCGTGCCACGTCTTTTTTGAATAACGCCGTCTTTATAAAGAAAGTTTAAAATGTCAATAGCACGGTTTTGACTAACTTTAAAACGTTGTGTCGCATAATCAACACCGCTAAAGTTTGTTACTGCCGTTACGCGGCGGTTGCCCGAACCTAAAGAAAGCGGTTTGAACCCCATTACCAAAGACCTCCATGTCTATTTTTGACTTTGTTAGCGTTAAAACTCGTTGTTGCGCGATTTAAGCTTTGGAAATATTGTTCAGCGCGGTTATTGTGATTATTAGCAATGTCCGGGGCAATTGTTTCTAAAAGTTGACCCTTAGTAAAAGCTTTAATGTAGTCGCACATAACATCGGTAATTCCATATTCTGTTTCAAGGTCAATATTAGTGTCGACAACCACTAATTCATTATTTGGATCAAGTTCGATTTTTTTAATATCTTTTTCCGAAAAGCGTGGGATACGCACTTTATATTCAACGATAATTTCCCGCTTCCGTGAAACCTCTAATAACATAACGCCTTTGCCTTGGTTAATATTACGAAATTCCAGTCTTGTATATTGACCGGAAATTAGTTCCACAACATTAACAACTGTGCCGAGATCAAAGTCGAAAATGTTTGAGGTAATTGTTTTGGCTTCAGTTGCATACGGAATTTTATCATAAGTTTGTAATCGTGCCACTGCTAAATTGACGGCACTAAAAACGCCCGCATATTGAAGCGCGTAATCTTTTGTCGTTGAAAATGAATCGTTGATAAAGCCTTCATAGCTTATACTTGAATTTGCGATAGTAATACTGTCTTTTACGCATTCATAAATTAACTCGGATAATTTCATATTTACTCCTTTTGCGGGCGTTTCTTTAAGCGTTTTTAAATAGTGTCGAATGATTCAATGTCGCCGGCTCTAACCGCAGCTTCAGCGACCCATAACGGGACTTTAGCAATTTTGCCAATTGCAACTTGAATTGTGACACCGTCTAATTGGTAAACTTTGAATTGTTCTTTACCTTTGTTTAATTGGTCAGCGCCAATTTGGATCAAGACCATTGGTTCTTTTGCTTCAGTAACCACGACTGGTTTTTCTTTTGCCATTATATTCCTCACATTTCTACCGGTTTTTAAAGGGAAACCGGCAAACCTTCGACTAATTGACTAGACTTGAATTACATTGATTAGACTAAGCTAAGGTTAATGCAATAGTAAGCGTGGTATCAAACGCTTTGGCGTTGTAGTAGCCAGTTACAGTTGTGTAACTTGTTTTAGCAACGCTGTAGTAGTATTTGACACCAGCAGTGAGTTTATACGTTCCATCCGATTCCGGAGTAACCGTAGTGCCGTTAGAGTCTTTAACTTTAACAACAATAGTTGGGCTAGCAACCTCTTCGCCGTCAGCCGCTTTAATGACGTCAATGCCGAGGAAACCAAAGCCGGAACTTGAAACGAAGCCAGTCCGTTCATTATCCGCTAAGTCGGTAGCGCCAATTGTGGCAACCGTGATTTTACAGTTAAGGATACATAAGTCGTCATTAACGACTGCGGCTAAGCCGTCAGCATTCATGGCGACCGACCCGATTTGCCGGTTATCGTCAGCGGTAATGTTGCCGTCTTCGTCGGTAAGAACCGCCGACCCTAATGGGTTATTAAAGACCTCAATGTCGCCTAATTGGTAAACGGAAATTGGGGACGTTCCTTGGAACGTGCGACCGACGAAAGCAACCATGTGTTTGCCAGCGTCCGCACCAGTGAGATTAAATAAGTCACTTGGAACGGAAGCAATCACAAAGCCTTTTTTCCGGCCAACGATTCCACGAGCTAATTCTTCTTTGGTTGCTTCGTCAAGCGAAGTCCCAAGAGCGACTAACTCGTCTTGAAGTTTTTCGATAACTTCCGGGGTAGCCATCATTAAATAGAGGCCGCCTTCCCATTTTTTAGCCTTGTTTTTATCAAGGGTGATTTTTGCTTTACGCATTGTTTTGATAATGCTTGTATCATAACTGATACTAGCCCGTGAACTAATAAAAGGTTTCCCTTTAATGTAGTCCAATTTTTGCGCAAAGATATAGGCGAGAGTTTCGCCCGAATCACGAACGACGTCATCAATGTTATATTGAACGGCTTCGCGGGTATATGGGACTTTGTCCGCATAGTTTTCAACCGCGACTTCGAACGTTCCATAACCAATTCTTGACGGCCGAGGTGCAATACCTTCCGTCAATGGTTTAACGTCTTCGGGGTTAACTTTTGGATAAAGGAGGCGGCGGTAAGACATTGTCTTTGCGCCCTTTTTCCAAGGGACTTTATGAGAGAATTTTGCGAAAAATTCGTCATGCGCTGCTTGAAGCAACACTTTTTTCTTAATTTCAGTGATTTGTTGATCGGTAAGATCACCGTGTTTAACTGGGTTAATTGTTGGCATTTTATTCCTCTTCCTAAAGGCTATAATTCATATTTTTTATTCCACGCTGCCAAGAATTCGTCATCGTCAAGCTCATGAAGTTCCTTTTTGGTTTGCTTCTTTGGAGCTTTATTTTGCGGGGTTGGGAATGTTCCCTTCCCTTTAGCGGTTTCTTCGTCTTCCCCTTCTTCGTCGGGGAAGATCCCTTTATATTTTTCATAAAGAGAAGTAAAGTTACCTGGTTTTAACAAGTCGCCGAATATTTTCATAAAGCGCTCGTCTTTGCCATACACGGCTGACGTTTCAATACCAAATTTCTTTTTAAAAGCTAATTGGTCATCAATAATCGCTTGTTTAATGGCGTTTTCTTGTTCCGTCTTGGTGCGTGTCTTTTCCGCTTCTTGACGATTATAGTCACGTTGTGCCTTAAGTGCGTCCTTTAACGGTTCTTCTGAGCCGTCCGCTATTGCCTTTTCGTAGGCTTTAGCGAGAATTAGTTCACTTTCAGTTTCGATAGCGTCGAGGCCTACACTTGCTAACGTTTCTTTAGTGATACCTTCTTTTTTAGCGTTGAAGCTTGCCTTTGTAGCTTCCGCTTCCAGCTCTTTGTTTTTCTTTTCGAGTTCCGCATTCTTGCGTCTTAATTCAGCAAAGCGTGCGTTTTCCTCGCGAGATTGTTTCGTTTTATCCGGTTTTTTATTCCCCTCCGGATTATCGTCTTCGTTAGACTTCTCGACGTTGGGGTCTTCATTTTGCGGATCGGTCGTAACATCCTCGTCGGTGAGGTCTTTATTTTCGTCGTCAATAATTTCCTCAACCTTTTTTTTGTCGTCGTCCATTTCTTGCTCCTTTCGCACGGGTTGGAATACCCGAATTGCCATTTTCACCATGACTGGGTAGTCTATTTTTGGCTTATGCCCGCCATAGGTGGCGATTTATCTTCGACCCGTAGGGCGAAATAACTAAATTAAGGGGTGGCATCAAACTTGCCGCCACTGATACCTTTTGCGTTTTGCGCCTTCACTTCACTCTCGCTCATGACTTGTGCGCCTCCGCCTTGCGCGGCGAACGCTTCAACTGCCGCTTTATTTAAGGCATTTTGTTCTTTAAATGCTTTTTCGCGGGCGGTGTCGCGCGATTTTAAGAATTCCATATTGCCTTCCATTGTCTTCATGTTTTGCATGAGTGTTTGAATAATGTTTTGAAGTTCGGCGATTTCTTGGTTTTTGATTTGCAACTGACTATTTTCAAGGGCTTCAAAAGCCTTACTAAGTCGTTGTTTAGTTTTTGCACTAAACGCCGGGTCATTCATAACCCAAAGTTTAATTTTATCGACGTCAAGATTACCGGAGGCCACATATTGGAATACTTCTTTATAGTGTTGGCTCTCGCTAATTTCTGAACCAGCGATACCTTGTTCAACGTCAACAATGACATTAAATTCACTATCAAACATCGTTTCGTCAATATCACGCACGACGGTTTGCTTTGTTTTTGGTAACACTGTATCCATTGGCACGCCGTCAATTTTGCCGGACGCCACCATGTTTTGCGCCATTTCACGATAGTTTTCGTTGAGCTCAACCTCACTTCCGCTTTTCCGGATAAAGTATTTAGCTTTATCAACATAGTGTTTGAAGTAAAGTAAGTCGGTGCGGGCATTTTCTTTAATGTATTTCCATAATCGTTTTTGCGGTTGTTGGAGGGTGAGATTTGCTTGTTGCACTAATTGTTGATACGCATAACCACTTAAATCTTTAGAGGCATTACTAATTAAATCGTCAAAGCCATTGATATTACGAGTAAGACCGATAATACGTTGGCCGATTTCGATTAAGTTCGAGTTAACGGCGTCGCCACTACTTAAGCGGGTAATACCCCACTGCACGCCCGCGGTAACTGGCGTATAGTCAATAAGAATTTGGTTTGGCGAATTATCATATTCTTGCCCTCGTAGTGATTCTTCTTTCGCGAGGATCTTCGGCATGGCATGACTTTGCATAATAAGAATAATGAGCAAGAATGTATAGTTAACAATTTTTTGATTAGCGATAATTTGTGACGCCCCACTTTCGCCAAGAATTGAGCCAACAATGGGATAAGGCCGGAAAACCGACACTGGATAGCGCCAAAACTTTGATTTTTCTTTATTATGTTGCGAAAGCGTTGTTTTTTCCGCTCTAGTAAAGAGTAAATACTTTGCGCCATCAGTAGCGTAGTCAATAACCTTTTTATTGACGTCTTCTTCATCCTCTTTCACCCGTTTTTCTAAATCTTTTTTAAGATTTTTCATAATTGCTTTATTAGTTTTTGGGTTTAGGGAGTGGGGGACTTTATATAAGTCAACATAGCGCGTAGCGAGTTCGAAGAAAACTTCGCCATTGACCCGGAAGAAACGGACATAGACCATCGCCACTTCGTTATCAATATCATTTTTAACTTTTTCACGATCAGTTTCGCTTAAGTTAAAGTATTCGTCGGGGACAATATATTCTTCTTTTTCTTCGTCGCTAATGTGGTCTTCGCATAATTCTTTAATCGCTTTAATATCCATTGGGAAGAAATAACCCCAATATTGTTGGTCTTGTGGATCTTCACAATATGGGTTTTCCCAAAAGGTGTTTTCAAACAGTAAGACTTGACGCTTTAAGAAGCCACGATAAAGACTATTAGTGCCAATAGTGTCATTATCAAAGCTGGTAATTGCTAAAGCAACGCCGTCAATAACGCCTTGGCGCGCAACTTGTTGTGTAATGTCTTCGTCATCAATTTGTTTCATTTGATACTCATAGAAATTGTCGATTTCCCGAAGACTTTCGTCTTCCTTATCGGCAATAAACCCGACGCTATGTTTAGTTTCGAGTAGTTTAGCGGTGACTTTTTCGACATATTCACGGGTAATATTAAACGTTGGTTTTGGTTGGCCGTCTAAAAGCGGGTTGACATATTGCCGCCCCGCAACAAAATTGCGGACTTCCGTTAAGACGGCAGCGAGATTAGACTTAACGAAAAAGGTATCGTGATAACGTTTATAACTCCGATACGCGACTGTTTCGTTAAAAACTTTACCTTTACTTTCCATACGGGTTTAACATTGCGCCTTCCTTATTGAAATCGTCCAGCGCGCTGATCGGTGCGCCTTCATCTTTTGGTTTATGTAATACGCGAAGTATTTTATCGTCAAGAGCTTTTTGCGTCGCAATAATCGTATTAGCTTTGCTAATAAGTTCGGGATAACCTTTAATGAGCGCTACCGCATTCATGAGGTCTTCTTCATTCACCCCTAATAACTCAAAAAACGCAATAAACGCTTTGTATTGCGCTAATTCTTCGGGGGTCATATTTTTAATTTTTTTCATTGTTTCCGCGTTCATTAAAATCTAATACCTACTTGCCTTTCTAATTTATTTAGTTTGGGTTGGCTTTGTTCCCGACGCTTTTTCTCGATATACATAGTGGCTTCATCAAAACTCATTTTGTTATCGAGGCGCGCATGTTCTTTCGTTAAAAGGGCGGTTTGTTGACCACGAACCTCAAAAAAGCCCGCTAGCGCCATCACTAAATCGTCTTTGTTTCCGCCGGAGGCTTCCGCTTTAAACGTTGATTTTCCCGTTCCGCTAATTTTTTCAATGCGTTGAAAACTCTCCATTTGTGAAAGTGTTTCGTAGTCGTTAATCATATAAGGGTTTTCCCGGAACGCAATTTTAAGACTTTCAAGCATAAACGAGCGGTTCGCCTTCGTGGTCATGTGACCAAAACGTTTACTAATACCTTGACGAAAGTCTTCATAAGCAGCTTTTTGGTTAATATAAAGCCGCGGATATTTCAGTTTAATGAGGTAGTCCATTACAGCTTTACCGATATTCATTTCGTTAGAAAGTAGCGCAACGTTATACATTTTGCCAAGAAGGTAGAATTGATATGCAATTTTATCGTGATCCATTTCATTGGTATACATAACCGCCACTTGTTCGAGCGTGTGGTTATCGACAATTTGAATGGCCGCGTCGTCACTTCCGCCATTATTAGGGTCACAAACGCCAACGTAAGGATGCGTGCTAATTGGTTCTTTATAGATTTTGATAACGCCATTGCGTCCGGGAACAAAAGCGTCCCGTTTCAGTTCGATTTGTGAGCCGTCTTGGCTAAAGTGCGCTTCATAGACAAAGTGACCGGTAATCGGTTTCTTCAGCATTTGTTCTTTTAAGACTTCGTCTTTGCGGCGTGCCACAAGTTCCGCACCGAAAATACAGTTCCCACTCGTTAAGAAAGCGTCGGTAGGACTAAAGGGATATTCTTGAAGCGTCATCCCCTTGTCGCCCTTATCTTGATATTTATTCCAATACCACATAAGCTGCGCATTCGTTAACCCGGGGTGCGCTTTTATTTTTTCGTAGAACCACTCCTCAAAAAGCGGTAATTCTTTAGCGGGATCTTTTAAATATGTCATATCCGCATATTCGGGGTTCGAGAACCACGGCACAAAAAACGCATTATACGCTGTCCGGCCGACGACGTCTTTATCCCAACGCTCTTTATATTCGTTAAAGCCGTTCGCGGTGGTTTCAATAAAAATCATACTGTTGAGGTTATTGCTCGATACGGTTTCAAGCAACCCGTTCATCGTCACTTTTAAATTCGTGAAGAACGCGGCTTCTGACAAGTGGAGGAGTTGATACGTTCCCGAACGTCCACTACTTTCCCCCGCAACAACAACTTCAATAATCGAGTTTCCGGCTTCCGTTTCTAAAAACGACTGACCGCGCCGCGCTTTTAACGTCGGTTTATAACTATGGGGGTGTAACGCCCCTTTGTTTTCGCGAGCGTATTTCTCGATTTCTTCCCGGTGGGGGTTGTTATCGTCTAAATGGTCATAAAAGAATTCATACTTCTTGAAAATATTTTGAGCGTGATCCTTAATATCCGCGACAACGCCGACGCTCATATTTGGTGTGAACATCCCAATAACAAAGAACATCCCCGCAATTAGTGTCGAAAACCCGATTTGCCGACTTTTTAACACGTTTTGCCGTATCGGCCGCCCACTCCTACGTTGTTCGCATATCTCAATGTAGAGCGCAATTTGTTGCCGATTAAGTTCAAAATCAATACAACGCCCGTTTTTATCCACGATTTTTAAATATTTTTCGATCATGAAGTAAACTGGCACGGCGTAACCTTGAAAAGCGACCGTTAAGTCGTCACGATATTCGGACAATAATTTATCCGCTAGCGTTAATTTCACTTCCGCACTACTATTCATCTAACTTTTTAAACCCCATGCCTTTTAAACGAGCGTCCACTAACGACACATTTACTTCTTGAATGTCCTTCGCTTCCCCTCGGATTTTTTGCAACTCCATAATCGTTTCTAAACCTTTTGGCTTTTTGATAGCTTGTGCAATATTCGTCGCCACTAACAACTCTTCAACCGAAAACTCCGCCTCGCTCCCGTCTTCCATAACACTCTTAATTTTTGTGTCCAAAAAACGATTTACTAACTTAGCCGTTCTCTTCTCGTCATCGATTACCGTGACTTCACCATGAAAACCCTTCAAGATCGCTTGCTCATAACTATTCAACACTAACGAACTCACTCCAGTTTTCACATGCACGCCCTCTCTTTATTTTTATTTTCGTTTATCTTGCCAAACAACTCAACGCCATAAAAACGACATGAAAGGAAAAACATGGGTGTATAGTGCGACCGGGCATTGTATGTATGTATGCCGCCCCCCTCCCTCTTTCGGGGACTATGGGGGGGTTGTTTACAGTGCGGACTTTTAAAATGTTGTTGTTGCTCAAGGTGCGCGCGTCATGGTGCATGCAGCAAGCGTCATGCTGGCATTGTTTGCGTGTAAAATGTGCGCCGTTATGCTACCCAAGCGAAATAATAAGCGCATATAATCACGCTTTTTTGCGTATCGTGTTAGGTGCGTCCAATTGAAACGAATTAAAAGAGAGCTTAAACGCATACTTAACTTATAAATAAGTTACTTTTAATGCAAAAGTTTTTGCGGGTATATATCAAGCGGCGAAAATCAAGGCACAAACCGACCGAATGACCGAGAGAAAGAGAGAAAGAGAGAGTTTTTCTTTTTCGTGAAACACTCGTGAAACCAAAAGAGAAAGAATAATCTTTCAAAACAAAAGAAGACTTAAGACTATACGGAAGTTTAAGGAGAGAGAATGTTTAAGTAAGTAAAGAAGTTTAAGGAGTAACGAACTTTGGGCGGGCGTCATGTGACGTGTTATGTGCGTATACATGCGCATGTAGCGAAGAGATCCGGCACTAACCTGGAAGATAAAAAATCTTACCTTTTAAGGTAATAAAAATTGTTGAGTGTTTAGTGTTGACACGAAATAAAAAAGCGCCTAAACTATGGGTAGAAGGAAGCGCCAGACGTCGCGGCGAGTTAGGAAATAGCGGCGGGGAATTATGAAAAAAACAGTTACAAATAAGTTAGACAAAATCACGGCTCAAATTATCGAAAAGTTAGAGAGCGGCGTTAACCCGTGGGTTAAACCTTGGCGCATGTTACGTGAGAAAAAACAACCAAGCCCGGAAGCCTTAAAACACTTCGCCTATAATTACGTAAGTAATTTACCTTACAGCTTTTTAAACCAACAAGCACTAAAGCCCGGCTATTATTTAACTTTTAAACAAGTTAAAGAACTTGGCGGCAACGTCAAGAAGGGCGCAAGAGCAAGCTTTGTATTATATACAAACTCGACCCAACGAGAAGCCAAACCCGCCGAAGTCGCAACTGCTAAAGCAACACTACAAGAACGCAGCGTCCTTTTCGAACTTCACAAATACTTTAGTATTTATCCGCTAGGCACAGTTTACTTCACCAGCGACAACACCGCGACCATTTATAACTTTGTAAACAAAGATTATGCCGTCTTTAATCTTGAAGACTGCGAAAACGTCCGGGAAATTAAACGCACTTCTTCTAAAGAAGAAATCGTCTATCCCGAACATGAAGAAATCGACGCACTAATTCTTGACTACATGAACCGCGAAGGCATTAACTTTGTTAATGACCGCATTAGTGACCGTGCCTTCTTCCGTCATTCACTTTTAAGTGAAGATAATCAACAAATCGTGCTGCCAATGAAGCGCCAATTTAAAACCATTGAAGAATACTACAGCACCGCTTTTCATGAAATGACCCACTCAACCGGTATGCCGTCCCGCCTTAATCGCGAAGCGTTTAAACCCGGCAACAATAGCGGCTTCGGGTCTATGTCATACTCTCGCGAAGAACTCGTCGCGGAAATGGGCGCTTGTTACGCTATCGGCTATCTCGGCTTAGACGCCGAAAAAACCGAGAAAAACAGCGCCGCATATCTTAGAAGTTGGGCGTCAAAGTTAATGGGCGAACTCAAAGATAAAATCGTTATCGCCAGCAACCAAGCCGCGAAAGCCTTTAACTTCATTTTCGAGCTTGAAGAATACGCCACCAAAAAAGAAGAAACTAACAAAGAAGAAAAAACCGCCACAGTTGGAGTGCCAGATCTTGGCGCTTCCGCTCGTGCGGTTGCTCACTTCCAAAACGTCACCGGCCTTTTAAAACTTGAAGAACCAAAAGCAGCCCACAACTTAAAAATGATTAACCTTGAAAAGACCGCAACCGGTCACGCCGTCAGAAGTGTTGCCGGCAGCAAAAAACTTTTAACTCCGGAAGGGCTACAACGCCGAGCGCTTAACATTGTTAAAATGTGCTTCACCGTCTACGACTTGGCTTTTGAAACCGAAAACGACAAGCTTATTTTTGACTGGTTCTACAACTACATTCTCGGCGTTTATTGTGACCGGGTGCAAACGCTACAAGGTGGGCGGCTTTCAATTGCTGACTATCACGCAGTGAGTGACGTTGCCACTGACGCCTTCTCAACGTGCTTCATGCTTGAGCAACAACTCGGCGGCCGACCAGCGCAAATTAACCCGATTAAAGCACTTTATCAAGACGAAGCTTTACCGTTTTAAATCAAGAAAGAAAGAAGGAAATAAAAATGGCTTACAAATGGAAACCAAGCAAGAGCGACGCACGAGCCTTTGCCCAAAAAATGAATGAAATCGACGACTATTGCGCCGCGCATGGAATAAGCAGCAGCGCCACTAATGACAGTTACAAGTAATGTAAAAGTCGATAGCGAAAATAATATTTACTTCAACTTGAGCTATGACTTAGAAAAAGCGCTCGTCTTCGTTGATAACGGCCAAGCGCTCAAGAACGTTAAATCGTCACTCAACTACAACGAAGAATACAAAGTTATTCAAGTATTACTTAACTAACAAAATAGGCGACCCGGGCAAGTCGAAAAACTGCCCATAATAAACAAGAAAAGGAACTAAAGAAAATGACTGAAAAAATGAAACTTATCACCGAAACTTATTACAACGACTTACTAGACCTAACGCAACGCTTATCACTAGACGGAAGCGGTGAAATTGATGACCAAGATTATATCGCTTTAACTTATGTTTTAGAAGCCATTGAAGAAGCTAAAGAAATACAAAAAAGATTAGACGAACAAAGAAACATAAGCAGTTACGCTCGCAAAATTGCCGCCTTCGTTTACGCTACCGCCGTGTTAGAGCAAGAAGAAAGTAACTGGGTAATTTACCAAAGCGAAATTGAAGAGCGCTTCGAAGAATTGCCGGAAGGTTGGGCGCACGACGAACAAATACTCGCTGACATTGAACAAGAATTAAGCCAATATCCGGGTTTAGACGGTGCGGAATTTACCATTGATCACGATGACGAAGGCGAAGTTTACTTTGATATTATGCTTTGGACTGATTATATAGCTTCCGACTACAACGCCGAATAATGAGTTATACTAATATCAAGAAAGAGAGCAACGATAATATGGCAAGAAAGAAAATCATCCGCCGCGTTCACGCTAACAAGTGGCAAGCGGACAAGGCAAAGCGAGAGAATGATAATGAACGACTACTTCGCACAACTAAAAGCCTAACATTTAGGCTCAACATAAAGCAAGACGCCGATATACTCGAATTCTTCGCGAACCTTGAAAACAAAACTGACTTCTTCCGTGAACTTATCCGTAAAGAGATAACGACACAGCAAGATAATCAAGAATAAAGCCGAAAAGAAGCAAGCGGACAACAAAAAAAGACGGGGCAACAGTAAACCTCGTCTTTTTAATTTTGGCGTCTTAAATCGCCTAAAACAAAATCACGACAAAAACATAACAACTTTACGACAACGTAAATTCGGACTTAATATGTTAGTCCGATTTAGTCCGGTCATGAATTAGGAGCTTGGGCGCAGCTCTTGTTTACTCCAGTTGTGCTTCGTGGGGATAACTTGCGTATTCGTGCGTATAGGTTGCGTATTGACTTTTTGTCTTTTTTGTCTTTTCTTAAAAACAACAACAAGACTTGACAAATAAAAAGGGGCGAATTTCTCCGCCCCCTTTCGTTTATTTTGCTACTGGATAATTTTCGTCCAAGTCCGTTTTAAACTTGGCAACAATTCGATCAACATGACGGCGATTATAATTGACCGCTAAAGCTATATCGTCAATAGCGCGTCTTTCAATGAAATACATAACAAAGATTATTTTGTATTTGTCGGTATAAGCTTCAAGTATCGTATTAAGTTTGGTAACCGCGGCGCTTTTAATCGCCTTAACGTTTTCCATGTAAGTTGTTAAAACTCTTACTTTGATATTTGCTTTTTGGGCTTTCCGCTGATTTGTGACGCCGCCAAGCGCACTATACTTTTTGTAATCTTCATTCGCAACGAGCATTTGGGTTTCGGCTTGCATATAACGAAGCTCAGCGTGAAGCAGCGTCTTACGTATCCTTTCCGCTATATTTGTGTCTTCAGTTTTTGTCACTGTTAATTCTTCGTTATTCATGCTCCGCTCCCTTCTCTTCTCTTTTGATTTTGTTAACAACAATGAGCTGTTGGCCGTAAATGTAATGAAGGAATTTCCCCCGCCGTTCAATGCCATTAAGCTGACCAACAATAGCAACTGTATCACCGCGGCCAATATTGGGATCATTAACTTGCTTCATTCGTTTGCCGGTGAAGACGACTTGAAAACGATTTTCCCGAAACTTTTTGCCATAAGTCATGGTTTGTTCAACGACAACAACCGAAACTTTATCACGGCCGCTCGGCAATTTCGTTCGATTTGGTTCTTCGGCAACAATACCCGTGATAATAACTTTTGTCATTTATTATTCCTTGACGTCTTGAAAGGGAAGGTCTTCCCCTTCGACCCCTTCAAAAGGGTTTTTGCAAAGGCGGGCGGAAGAGTAGTAGTCGCCGTAGTACCAAGCGAAGTAGAACCCGTTGAACCAGCGGGTATCGAAGAAGTTTCTATAATAACCGAACTTGTCGTTATAATCTTCCGCTGTTTCCATTCCCATTTTTTTGAATAACTCGAACAGTGGGTCATCGTTATTTTCAAGACTAAATAATGTATAACCACTGAAAAGTTGTTCAATACCTAAAAACTCGCCAATGCCTTTGCCCGTGTTTTGATAACCCGTGTAGCGTTCCGTATTCCAGTTGTAATCTTCTCCTTTTGTTTCTTTGGTCTTCTTGGTAAAGAGCCATAAGATTTGAAGATAAAGCACGGTTTTCCAATTCAGCATTTCGCCGCCCGCCCATTTGATAAACTCTTCAAAGCGAAGATAACTCATTTGGTTAAAATTTGGTGCTACTCCGCTAATACTCCGGACTTTGCCGTCAATTAAAGCATTCTTGTATTTTGAAATACGTTGCGGTGTCAATTCAATAAACCCCGAAAGTTTTTCAAGCGAAATTGCTAACACTTCACTAACCCAATCAACATAAATTGTAGGAAAATTAACGAACACATTACCATTTTCGTCAGTTATTTCCGTTGTGATAATCGGTGGTAGTCCATTCGTAACTTTAATGTCGTTGAAATTCCCGTCGTGTTCAAATCTATAAACAATCGGGTCTTTTTCCATTTTCTGTGTAAGTAATAAATCTAACTTGTTAGTTAGAGCTTCGATTTTTTCGTTTAACGCCTTAAGCGTTAGTGGTTGTTTACTGTTGTTCATTTTGAGTTCCCCTTCTTTTTGCGGCCGCGTGTATGCGCCGTCTTTCGTTTTTAATTCGTTCAATTTGTTTGGTGCGATCATTCTTGACTTTCCAGCATGTCGTTTTTTCAATGAATAACCTTGCTTCTTTTTCGTTTGCCTCAAGTTCATGAAGTCGTTTGCTTTCGTCGTCCGTAAATCTAAAGTTGTCCATGGTCGTTACTCCGAAATACGATGAATTCAACCGCTTTGCCTTTTGTGGCGTGATAACGTTCGAAAATGTTTTGTTCGTCTTGATTAAAGAAAGCTTTTTCATACGTCGTAATTGGCACTAAAACTTGCGTGCCGTTAATTTCTAATACCGCTAGTTCTTTGCCCTCTTGAATGACACCGACTAGTCCGCAAAAGTAGTCAATTAGCTCGTTGTATCTTGGTTTCGTTTGTTTCATTTCCGTTTTCTCCTTTCCCGTAAATACTTTCGATAGTCCAATGATAAATTGCCTTGTATATGCAGAAGACTTTCGAAACGTTCATAAAGTCCTAGCCCGTCAATAAAACCATTTGGACTAAAAAAGAATTCAATTTCCATTAAAATATCGGTTTTATCTTCTTGACTTAAATGTTTAAGAGATCCGTTACCGCCCATTATTCTTCGTCCTCCGTTTCTTCTTCAGCTTCGTCATCTTCTTCGTCTTCGTCTTCAAAGATTTTTACTTCATGGTCGTAAAGTTCTTCGTCATCATCAAGACTGACGCCGTATTTAGATGGTTCGATCGCTTCGAGCAATTCATAGATATTTTCTTCAAGCGTTTGCTTGCCGTATAACTTGGTGATTTCATGAACGACTGTTGAATTAAATAACGGAGTATAGTCCGGGTCTTTGGGTGCTTGTTTTAAGACTTGAAACTTGTCCGCTACGATTTTGATTTCGATAATATCTACGCCAGTAACTTTGTCTATGCCGGGGATATTAGTGGCGTGACATTCAAGAAAGACAACCGCACCTTTTCTTGCGACAACATTCAGCGCTAAAGCATTTTTATCAAAGGCGATTACGTCAAGATAAATGTCTTGTTTCTTTGAATTGGTTTTCCCAAAACGTTCGTCAACGCGGATACGCGCTTCCGTAATTAGTGCGCCATTCTTGGTTTTCTTGAAACGTGGTTGGTCGGTTATCATACCAACAAAGAATAGAAGGTTTACAGTATTCCAAGATTTCATACTATTTCACGAAACTTTCTTTGAATTCTCGCGCTTTTGAATCTTCGTCAATGGGGTGAAGTTGCGCCGATAACAATTTTCCTTGGCCGTCTTGACTAATTTTGAACTTTACCGCTAAAGCATTGTCGCGATAATGTTTTAACCGTTTAACAAGCTTATTGTGATATTCAATTGCCTCTTCAACTGTTGCAAGGCGGAAGTTGTTGTTTTTCTTGATAATGATTTTCTCTACTTCGTGGCTTGCATTGATAATGTCAATATCTTTGTAAAGTTGTGGGCAATTTGAGTAATTGCCTTTTTGTTTCCGGAACTCGTATTGATCGGGAAACATATTTGCGATTTCTTCAACGTTTAGCGATTTGCCAAAAGACGTCGCTAATTTGATACTGTCGTATAGTCGCCATAAATGGGGGGATAATTTTTGCATGTCATTAAATCTCACTTTCGTTATTTTTGTTTGAGGTTGCCGCCTCTATTTCATTAAGTTTTCGAACCATTCCTCAAACTTTTCTAGTGCGTATTCTTCCGTAAACTTCTCGAGTTCATCATAAATTGCTTCTACTTCCTCTTTAACAGATCCTTCAAAGCCTTCGTTAATTGCTAGCGCTCGTTCGATAAGCGGTTCAAAGAAGTAATCGTAATCAAGAATCATTTCGTGTGCTTTTATGTAAAGGTTGTCCGGAATGTCAAGATGCGGTGATTTCCCGGGTGTTTTTTCTTTAAGGGGGTTATACGCTGTCTTTCCATCCGTAAGAATTACTGCACGTTCGATTATTGCGATTATTGTTTGTTTGATCGTGGCGTCGTTGATTACCACTTCTTCGAACTCGTTATTTGGAAGTAAAGCTTCGTCGAGTGTTTGTTGGAAGACTTTCTTAAAATACGGAACTTTTTTCATAATCTTGTCGCCGCTGCGTTCTTCGTATATTTGCGCAAAGCGTTCAACGGCGACGAGCATTATATTGTTGCCATAAGTCCTTAAGCCTTCTTGTAAAATAAGGGTGATCTCATGTCTTACATTTTTGTCACTAATACCATTTGTCACATAACCACATTGCATTAGCTTTTGTTGTAATACTTTAATCATTTTTTAAGTGTCCTTTCATTGAATTAAATTGCTCTTTCACTCGCTCTTTCGGTCGATCACTTTTGAACGAATGAATGAAATGAATGAGTTAATATTTCTATACCTAAACCTATACCTAAGACTAAACCTAAACCTACGCCGTTTTTTGTCAGCGTTTGGGTGTCATTTGGTTGCCGTTTGGGTGTCAAAATGTCCGACATTATGGCAACCACTCGCTGTCATCTTTTTGATTAAGTGGCCGCCACGGAACATTACCGCTATCGTCGAATTCGTCAAGTAACATTTCGCCGGACTTTGTATAGCTTTTGTTTGGTTTTATCTCTAATTGCCGTGCAAATTCCACGTAGTTTGTTACTTTGTATCTTTCCGTGCGTATCGTGTTGTGCATGAGCCAGTGCTTCACCACAACTAAACCGCGACGTTCCGCGAAGCCAATTATGAAGCCTCTATCGAATAGCTCATTTATCGCATTTTTTTTAGCATTGATTAAAATTGCTAATTTATTTGCGTTATCGCAAAAACCATCATCGTCAGCATTCATTAAAATTTGCATGTATAAAGCTTGCGCCGATACGCTCATTCCAGTAAATGCGTCGCTACCAACTATGTCATTTGCGATCATTCGTTTACTCGCCATATTCTTCCTTTCCAAGGGGCGAGCTTAATAACCCGCCCCCATATTTTTCTAACCTTTTAAGCCGCCTAATAAGTCGGTTTCTTCTTCGTTAACTTCGCCAGTTTCGGCGTCGAAACTTGAAGGTAAATCGTCTTCCGCTGGTGAAGCTTCTTCTTCAAAGTCGTCCGGTAATTCGATAGTATTTGATACGTTGGTTTTGCCGGTCGCAATTGGCGTTTTTTCGTATTCATCTTCAGTCGTTGTGTTATAAGAACCGACAACGGCCGAGATATAATTATCTTCCGTATTAGCGCTGTTGAAGAGCATTTTCACGGCGCGGCGAATGACGGTGCGTTTTGCCATTTCTTGTGGAAATTCTTTTTGAACGCTATTATTCGGGTTGGTCGATTTCTTCCAGTTAGCTTCGATTTCCTTCTTCGTCATGACGGTATAACGTTTGCTGCCGTCGGGAAGAGTTGCCACGGCGTAAGCCCCGACAATTGGTTTGTCGCGATTAACGAACTTGGTCGTGTGCTTAATCACGACTTCTTCGTCGTTAACAATGCCAGTTTCGAATTCATCGTCTTGATAGACCACAACCGCTTTAATATCTTTAACAAGTCCCGTTCGATATGCTACGGCGACGTCGCCAAAGTAAGACCGGAACATTTTTAGTTCATTGCCATATTTGATGAAGTAGCATTGATTCTTGTCGATTTCCAAGCCTTGAAGCGCCATGTGGGACAACGCTTGGCCGACGGAATTTGGCGTAACACCGCGGAAAGCGGAGTTTTGTGAGATAGTAAGATAAGCAAGTTTTAATTGATTTCCTAAGGCGTAATTTTGTGGGAATTTTAATTGTTCTTGCCCAACGAGTAGTGCAAAGTTTTTTAAAATACTATCGGCAATAGTTGAATCGCCAATAGCGGCAGCTACTTCCGCTTTATTAAGTGGTGATAATGCAGCGCTTGTTGGTTTTGTGTTTTGTGGATAGCTCATTTCTTCCTCCTATTTTAATTCCGCGGATAAACCGGCTTTAATAGCGGCGTCACGGATCTTGTTAATCGCCTTCTCGTCATAACCTTTTACGGTGAGCGTAAAGGCTTTTGGTTTCGGCGGTTCATTAACCTTTTTGCTAAGTGCATAGTCGTCAACTAACGCCTTTAACTTGCTGTCACCCTCACTTAATAGTTTTTCAAGCTCTTTAAGTTGGGTTTCGAATTGCCCGGTGTAAAGTTTTACAATTGAAATTCGTGCTTGTTTTATTAAATCTAACTTCTTACGAATTTCCGTCCGGTCGGCCTTAACTGCTTTGTTTGTTTCGTCGTCTTCGATTTTTTCAATAAGAGTTTTACCTTCGATATAATCAATGACAACTTTTTTGTTTTCTTCAAAGTCTTTAATCACAATGACTTTTTCGTCAGTGAGAATAGGCGAGAGAGAAAACGTTTTTGTTGTTTGTTCTTCCATTTTCTTTTTCCTTTCTTAAAATGTAATTTCTACTTTTGGAAGTCTTTTTTTTAACACATTGTTTTCCCAGAAGTGCGTTTCTAATTTTTCGAGATTTTCAATATCTTGCGCTACTTCGGAACGTTCAATGTGGTAATAACGCGTTTCAGTTCGTAACAACTTTTTGCCTTCTTCATGGAAATAATCGAAGAAACGTAATTTTGCTACAACGATCGCGAAGTCGAAGTCATTCATCACCATTAAGTAGTGCATGACTTGAATGAAATAGTTTTGTGGTAATTGTCCTTGCCAATCTTGGTCGTCCGCACGGTTTCTAATGTCACGCGTCTTAACTTCGAGAATTCCTTTGCGTCCGGTTGCGGTTTCAAGCAGCCGTCCGTCAAGCGTTGCCGTTAGATATGGCTTATCAATACGGCGAAACATTTCGAAACTACGTGGTGCGATAACCTTGAATTGTGGATGGTCGAGTGCGAATTGTTTTCTAATAAGTGGTTCGCTTAATATCCCGTATTGCATAGCTTCGTTCGGTGCGGTTTCTACTTTGATATTTTTTTCGGCCGGTGCGACAATGCTTTTATATAGTTCGAGTTTACTCTTCCAAGGGTTGACCCCTAAAATAGCACTTGCACTGCTTCCGCCCATTCCGCGCGATCCTAACCATTCTTCTCTTGAGCCAAAGGTTTGACGAGTATATAATTTTTTCTCTTTACCCATTTCCTTTTGCGATAGCGAGTAGTCGTAATTGTTCTTCAATTGTAGTCCCTTCCCGTTTCCAGTAACTTTTAGCGGTAATGACGTATGGGCGGCCTAGAACTGCGCCGCTATGTTTTTCTCGACACTCTTTCATAATGCGGTTTGCCATTGATTTCTTTATTCCTTTTAATGCCCGCACGTCTTCGCCCGTATAGTTGACTTTTAATAAATAGGGTTCTAATTGCTCAATTGTCACGCTTTCTTTCCTCCTTTCATTTAATTTTTGGGTTTGTTGTCAATTTGATGACAAGTGTCAGTAAAAAAAATTGAACTTCCGAAAAGTTTTAAAAGATTAACGGTTTCACTTTCCGAGAAATCACGAACGCCGTTTACCTTATTATAGATAGACGCGCGTGAACATCCGATTTCTTCCGCTAACTTTGCATGAGAGAACTTGTTTGTAAACATTGCTCTTCGTAACTTCGTTCGATCAATAAGTTTCATTACTTCCCCTTGTTTTCAATTTGATAACACCATTGTAAATTACTGTTGCTAATTTGTCAACAAAAATGGAAAATGTATTATATTTGTGGACACGATGGCAAAATTGTTTTAAAATTAGGTTATCTTAAGGAAGGAGGTAAAATGAATAAATTAAAGAGGTTGCGAGAACGCGCCGAACTAACATTAAGAAAGTTAGAAGATTATGTTGATATTTCTTACACGGTTCTTCATAAATTAGAAAAAGGTGAAAGACCGTTTAGAGAACTGCATATTCTTAAACTAGCGGACTTCTTCGACGTAAGGAGCGATTATCTACTCGGATACTCAAAAAGTGGAATTGGCATATACTTTGAAAGCTCGGAAGATGACGAAGATCACGTCTTCATTAGCGAAGAAGAATATTACCAAATATTAAGTAAGCACAATATTGAGGAAACTATTATTATCAAAGATAGTTCTTCCGAACTCGTGATAAACTTGCCCGAACATATTATTAAAGAATATAGCGGGCGTCATAAACTCTTTAGATCCGCGCGCATTGCTAAAGAAAAAGCGGGTATTGACCTAACAGTGCGTAACGAAATTATTAAGGAAATTGACCGCATGGACATTCACGAACTTGAAAAGCTATTAAAGTTTATTAAAGAATACTTCAAATAAACAAAAAGAAAGAACCGCTAACTCGGCAAAGTTACTACGCGGTTCTCCGGCTGTGAGATTTAATGACAAAATCTTTGCATACAACCATTGTCATTTTAGCACAAAATCTCACGAAAAAGAAAAAATAAAAAGGAGATTAAACAAGCAAAATGGCAATTGTAAAAGACAATAAAAGAAAAACATTTTACATAAATTATAAATACAAGCTGCCAAATGGCACTTGGAAGAACGTAAATATTCGTAATAAAGACTGGGTTCTTTCAGTCGGTATTCGTTATATGAAGTCCATTGAATACGACGAAATCGAAAAAGATAAAGAAAAAAGAAAAGTAGCGTATTCGGGCGGCGACAGCATAACACTAACGGAATTAACCGAATTCTTTTATCAAGTTAGAAAAAGTGAAAATATTGATAACAATACTATTTATAATTATCAATTATCATATAAAAACTACTTCTTCCCGATTATAAGTCCCGCGTTACAATGCGAGAAAGCTTTTACCATGCACAACATTGATCGCTTTCGTATTAACTTAACTTCACAAGGGTTAACGGCACGCACAGTTAATAATAAATTAACAGCGGTTCGTAAACTCTTAGAGTTCGCTAAAAAACGCCGTTTCGTTAATCGTGACTTGGCGGATGAATTACTCGACCTTCTCGAACCACTCAAAGAAAATAGAAAAGAAAAAAATAACAAAAATTTCTTTGTTAACGGCGAAGAAGACGTGCGGAAGTTTATCGCTGCCTTTGATAGCGAAGAAGGTGACGCGGAATGGAAAATTCCCGTGTTAACAATGTTTTATGGCGCGCTCCGGGTTGGTGAATGGCAAGCTATTAAAAGAAACAAATTAAACTTTGAAAATAATACAATTTTAATCGACGCACAAATTGATAGCTTCGGCCAGTTTAAACAAAGCACAAAGACCGGCACGGAACGAACGATCCATTTACCGGAAGCGTTTATGCGAGAGCTTGAAAACTATATAAATGAACGCGCTATTAACAATGACGAGTTTATTTTCATTAGCGTTAATAATAAACATATCGGACGCAATACAATTCGGCGAGTAGTAAATAAACATATTAAAATCGCGGATATTCCGCATATCACGCTGCACGGCTTACGGCACTCTTTCGCAACGCGTATGTTCGATAAAAATTATGATATTCGGGAAGTGCAAGCTCATTTAGGCCACGCCTCAATGAATACGACGATGGAATACTACATTCACTATACACAAAGTAAAGAAAAGAAAGATTTAAGCAACTTATTATGAAATTACTTGAACTTTTTGGTGGAATAGGAGCGCCACGCAAAGCGCTTCAAAACGTCGGTGTTGACGTTAAGTCAATTGATTATGTCGAGATTTTACCCTATGCGGTGCAAGCATACAACGCTATGTTTGATAACAATTATAAGCCACAAGATATAACAAAGTGGAATCTAAACGTTGATTTATTAGCGCACGGATCTCCTTGTGTTGATTTTTCGAGCGCTGGCCGAAACGATATAAATACTGGGCGCAGCATACTTTATCAAAGAACACTTGAAATTATTGAGAGTGAGCTTAAACCACGACCTAAATATGTTCTTTGGGAAAATGTTCCTGGACTATTAACGGCAAAACATATCGAACATTTTAACCACTATTTAGCGACAATGGAACGTTTGGGTTATAAAAATGAGTGGGCGATTTTGAATTCGCTTGACTTTGGACTTCCGCAAAGTCGTAATCGTATTTACTGCGTAAGCATTAGGAAAGATATTAACAAACGCTTTGACTTTTTAAAACTTGTTAAAGTTCCTATGCGGCCGCTTATTGAGTTTATCGACAAAGACCCCGTCTTCATGGAAACAAACGAATTTACAGTTACACAACCTTCAATGATTAAGTCAATAGAGAATGGCAAAACAAAAATTGCTGTCACCTATGTAAATACGATAACAACCGTGCAAATGCGGTGGAATACAACCGTAGTTTTTAAAGATTACAAAAACTTTTATACATATCCACGCAAAAGCGATAACAAGCTTATCAATGGTTTTCATAATCGAGCGTGGAAGCTTGAAAACTTTGTTGGGACTATTCCCGCAAGTGCTGTGCCACAAATAGGAAAAATGGAAAATTGGAATCTAATGTTTCGTTATCTTACGCCGCGAGAATGTTTTCGGCTTCAAGGTTTTACTGACGAAGATTACGACAACGTAATTGCCAAAGGAATCAAACGCGATAGTTTATACGTCTTGGCGGGCAACTCAATTCCCGTGCCAGTCTTGGAAGCTATCTTTAGACAATTGTTAGATATACCAAACGAAGTCGAAAACACTAATGAAGAAATAGATAATAGTTACTTGTTAGACGAGTTAAGAACGGAGGAAGAATAATGAAATATTTGTTAGCAAGAAACAAAGAAAAAGGGTTGTATTTATTTACCAGCAATGATCTAAAGTTTGTCGTCGCAAACATTGAAGACGACAACGGCATTGGAAAACCAGTAAATAGTTGGCATTGGGGACAATACTACAAAACTCTTGAAGAAGGTTATAAAGCCTTATTTGGCGGTAAATAACATGAAAGAAGCTAATTACTTTTTTGACCGAACAAAGGTTGTTTGTGACGCTTGCGGAAAAAAACGCAATTTTAAAAGAACTGAGTTTAAATCAATTAACAAAGAATTAACGGAAGGTGGCTGGCGAATTAAGCAAGTAAACGGCGAATGGTTAGATTATTGCTGTGATAAATGCGAAGTGAAAGGAAGGGCAAAAAAGCATGTGTAACAATTTATCAATTAAAGATATTAAAGGCGGCGATACTGTCCGACTTAAGAATGGGAAAGTAGTAAAAGTAAACGATTTAAAAAACGATTATATTATCGTCGCAAGTGACGAATGGTATGCCATTAAAGATGTTGCGGAAATTGTTAAACAGTTTCATGATACTTGGTAAACACTAATGGCTAATAATATATATCAAGATATGCGTATTGCAAAAGATGAGTGTTACACAACAAGCGCGGAAAGTGACAAGCTTGTAAAGTTTTTACTCGATACCAAAGCAATTACTCTTGATACTAAAATATGGCTTCCGTTTGATACCGAGTTTAGCCGTATTTATCTTTCATTTAAAGCAAAAGGTTTTAAAAATCTTATTCGCACAAGTTTGGCGGAAGGGTTAGACTTCTACCATTACGAGCCGGAAGCTTGGGACATAATTATCAGCAACCCGCCCTTCAGTGGACGCACGCACTTATTAAAACGTTTATTCGGCTTTGGGAAACCATTCATCATCTTACAAGGAACACAAATGTTTAATAATCAATTCGCGATCAATTATCTTTGCGAATATGACGGTGAAATTTCATTCTTACTGCCGCGAACAAGAATGAAGTTTATGACTTATAACGAAGAATTAGACATAGTCCAAGCAACTAAAAGTGGAGCGGCATTTTACAGCTTTTGGCTATGCTTCAAAATATCGCGGGGGGGGTATTTATACAACTCGAAGACAGCGGACGAGAAAAGGACATTGAAAAAATGGATCTATTTGGAAATGTAGTCGAGGAAAGCCACTTTAACTTATTCAATATGGGAGGACACGACGAGTGAAAAATGAACGCTACTTTAAAAAAGACACAGTCGCAATAGTGACAATATTATACGAAAATAACGATAAACCACAAATCTATCAATTCAATAACAAAGAAAAGGCGGAACGAATGTATAACCACTACTTAACGGAAAAATTACTCGTTGGCGAAATAGAAGTTACGTTATCGTATCGCACTAGCGAAGGCGCATTCTTGTTCGCTAGGAAAATTAAGAAATATAGGAGCTATGAAAAATGGATGCTTGGCGAATAGTAATAATCATTGTTTTAATCGGCGTAGCGTTTGGTTTAACACTGTATATAATCAAAGACCTTCAATTACGCCGGATCTATCGAAAACACAGCCTAGCGCTTGATAAAGCTATAGCGAAAGATCCGCGCTTATTCATGGTTGTTGAATCACTTTATAAATATCGACATAAATTAGGGAAGCAAGAATTCGAAGCTGCACTTATCGCAGTATCAACCGCAGCGTATATCGAAATGAAGGAGTTAGAAAATGAAAAGGAGGAAATGAAATGATTACGCATGAAGAAGCAACAGATAAAAACATTATTACGAAACAAGTAGTAATCAACACACCAACGTCAGCACGTTTATTACCTATTACAGCGGATGAAAAAGTCATCGATGAGATACAACAAGCCCTCAACGAACTAGAACGTCTTAAAAAGCAAGAGAAGTTATTACAGTTGTATAGACGCTTAGTAAATCAAAATCTACAAGTTAATTTACACATTTTAGAAAAAATAAAGGAGTTAGAAAATGAATAAATCAATTTTAATAAGCATTAGACCCGAACACGTTGTTAAGATACTCAATGGCGAGAAAACACTTGAATTACGCAAAAGTGTTCCCACTGATTTTGAAAACATAATCAAAAAGCACGGCGGCATTTGGGTCAATATTTATGTAACGAAAGCGAAACCGTTTGTTTATACTGACTATGCCACAAACGAAGATGGCTATACTTATATTTCAGGTTATGGATTAACTAATTTATCTTATGAACCAAGAATACTTAACGGCAAAGTAGTCGCACGATTTTGGTTTGATGAGTTCGAAAAATACACATGGTTTGACGGTTATGGTTTTAGCGATGGACATGGTCGATATGGAGCACAAAAAGAGAACGGACTAATCGAAAACATTGTAGATAAACTTTGTCTTGATGAAGTAGAGGGCATAGACGAATATGGGCAAGGAAAAGACCTATTCGTTTGGCACATTAAACAACTTGAAATATTTGATGATCCAAAAGAACTTAAAGACTTCCACTACTACAAAACGAAAACGGTTTATAGTGGTATGGACTGTCCGCCTTATGTTGACGAAGTAAAAACCACGCTAACAAAAGCCCCACGAAGTTGGCAATATGTATGGGAGAAGGAGTAAGAAAATGAAAAAGATAATTTATATGTCGTTAGATGAATTAGCGGGAAAACGAGTTGTTTTAAAGAGAAACATTGTAACAAGAGGCGGTAGTTACGAAGCGAAAAAAGGCACGAAAGCAACACTATTAGGAGGGTATGGAAGACCACATTTAAAGACGGATGAATGCCCTTGTTGCGGCGGACAACTTATATGTCAATTTTCGGGAAAAAAGGAACTTTCCTATTTTGTTGAATTGCTTCCGGAAGAAGAACAACCAAAGTGAATTACATATTAAAAACGAAAGAAAATGGGCGCATTGTATATTACCGCATACAAGGTAATGAGCGCTACAAGTTGTCAACCCAAGCATTGATAGAATGGGTGAAAATGGGTTTACCAATAAAGGAGGAAAAATAAGAATGGGGTTATCATTACATGCTAATTATAAAGGCGCACCCGAATTAAGCGGGGGATATGGAATGCTTATGACGTTTAGAAAAGTCGTTGCGTTGGCATTCGACAAAGAGTTCGGCGAACATTATGATTCGTTAAGGGCTTTTTATTCAAAAGAAGAAACAAAAGAATGGGAAAATAAGATGAATAAAATCTTGTCCCATGAACGCTTTAAAGACGAGGACGCCGATATAATTGACTTTTTGTTTATGGCGGACTGCGACGGGAGTATCAGTCATAAAACAGCTAAAAAAGTTTATGATTTAATTAAAGACTTACAGCCGAATTCAACCTTACGTTACGCCTATTACTCAAAAAACGACTGGCAAGACATAAAAGAACTTTTGCTTGGGTGTTATAAAAATAGAGCAAAGTTTAGGTGGCTCTAATGACAAAAGATATAAAAAGCACTAAACGAGCAAGCGCAGCCGTTAATATTACAATACTATAATAACTATGAACGACTAAAATGAAAGTGTGGTAAACTAAAAATATGAAAAAGGGAAAATTGCTTAAAGCATTAAATATCTCAAACTGGGTATTCTTATTTATTGCAATGCTCGGGTTTGTAGCTGGTTTTCTAAATGACCGCGACAATTTAGGTTATCGAATTATCTTTATCGTTGGTATTGCCGGCTTCGCGGTTACACTTATCCCTACGATTATTATTAAAAAACGTGGTTTGGGTAGCAAAAAAATAGACAATTAGTGGTAAATAGTGTTACATAGTGTTGTGGTATAAAGCAAAATTGTATGATTATACGGACTTATTGTAAGATAGTGCTACACTTAACCTAATTCCCGTCACTTGCTCCATTCAAAAAAAATTCGCCAACACTGGCGATTTTTTATTTTACGCAAATTGAAATTAAGTATTTACCATTTTTATTATAATTACGGTAGAAAAGAATTTCATGTAATGGAGTTAAATATGGACCATTTAGATCATTTAAAAGCACGCTTTGTTACTGCACAAAATAAAAAAATCCCATATACTTGGGAAGAGATAGTAGCAAAACTTACACATTTAGCGCTTGAGCGGGAACTAGCCTTTATGGAACTATCAGGTGGTGAACCAACCGTTTTACTTTTAAACGGTAAATTATGTATGGTTGATTTTGCAACAGAATCACCGATCGGGCGGCGGAGTCTTTGTTATGACCAACCGGCACTTGAGGCGCGTAGTAAATTTCCACCATTTGGTAGTGCGCTTGGCATGGTAAACCGTTCCAAACTACGCCTTATTAATGTAGCTGAATACTTTGCGCTCCAAGCGATAAAACCCTTTGATTTAAAAACTTCTAGTTGGATTTTAACGCCACCGGAAATTCGTAGCCGTGGTGGTGCGCTTTTTGCCGAAAACCGTTATAACCGAACATTCATCTATCAAAATAGTGCGGAGAGCTATTATAAAAGCCGTGGGTTCCGCACGATTGTGTATCTTGAATAATAATTAATTACTTTGTTAAATCACGTAACCGCATTGCTGGTGTTTTTAAGATGGCACTATGGACTACGTTTAAATCTTTTTCGTATTCTTTTAGTAAATAGGTAAAGGGTTCTTTACTAAGGACGACATTTGCTTTTGTTTCATCAATGCGTGTGAATGCTTTCTTCAGGGCGATTAATTTATCGTTAGCGTCTTTATTACCAAAATTGTGTGCCTTTAAGAGTAAGTCTTTCACCACAATATACGTATCGGATTTATTAAATTTGTCATAGTCACTAAGTTGCCACATAATGTTCGCGTATACTAAATATAAGTCACCGCGTTTCGTGCCAGACGGTTTACATTCAAGTAAGGCTTTTAACGCGTATTTTTCTGCTAAGTATAAGTCCGTCGGGACACTAATGTTTTCATAACCGCGTGAATATACTTTTGCTAAGTAATATGTGGCCATATAATGACCATAACTCGCCGCATGTTTTAAATGCTTAATCCCTTCAAAGATATCTTTGTTGTAGCCAACATCCCCGCGAATATATTTGTGCGCTAAATAGTAATGTTCGTGCGCTAAATGCGGATCATTAACTAAAAGCACTGCACTTTGTACACGTGTAGGTTTTGGAAGTTTCTTCGCAAAGCGGCGTAAATAGCGGCGTTTTTTGTTTTCTTTAAAGCCGTAACCAATAGGTGCGTAAAAAATAATTAAGCCGCCACCAAGGAGTAAAAGAATAAACGACTCAAAAACAATGAGCTTCCGCTTCATTTCATAACGTAATTCATGCGTTAGGAGTGTATACGCAAATATTTGCGATAAGCCAAGCACAAGTAAAATCGTGTAAAGGACTAAAATACCATAAATATAATAAATATTTTCGGGGATGATAAACGGTTTTAGAAGTTCCGTTTGGTAATAGATAAATAATCCAACGGCCGCAAGGATGAATAAAAATGATGTTAAATAATTATGAATGCGAAAGCGGCGGCGAATATCTTTAATAAGACTTGGTAAATACGGTTTATATGGTGCATACCATAATGATTCTTTCATAAGTTTTTATTGTTATTTTGGCGTAAAGTTCTTGTATAAAGAAACAATTAAACTTACACGTAAATAACTTCCCCCTTTTCCCTTTATTTAGCAATTTTCTCTAGAAATAGTATAACATACGTTTTTTTCTTCCTCAACAATGTCTTTAATTGTTTGCTATAATTAAACTAGTAAATAATGAGGAGCTAAAGAACATTATGATGATACCAAAAGAAATGTATATTGCCGATTTTCGCGATTATTCCTATGCTGAATTAATAAAAGTTCGGAATAGTTTACTTAAAGATATTGCAGACTTTGAACACGAATTTAACGACGGATTAAGTGGCGACGGGATGCTTACTTCCCCGTCCCCGGAAGTAATGTATCAAATGTATAATGAATATTTAATTGCACTAACAAAACTTATTAACAAAAAATTTAATGCACTTGTTAATGATGACGAGTTCGTGAAAGATTAGGTGACGACATGAAATTACGTTATTTACCAGTTTTACTTTTATCCATTCTTTTGAGCGGTTGTAACGCAAACGCTTTACCAAAACCTGAAGTTGAGGATGGCCTTTTAGGCGAAATGTTTGGTTTTGATAAAAATGTTAATGTTAATACAATCGATAAGTACTTAGACCGCGCTGATAGTGTGTATCGTGATATGCGTATGCTTATTGATCCCGCTGATTATAGTGCGCTACCTGGCGGTGACTCATATTTAAGCGCCTTTGTCCGCGGTTTTGAAGCAGTGCCCCTCCCGCTTATTATTCCGGTGAATAATGACTTACCACCTGAAGTCGGTGAAAGTTATAGTGGCCCAACATTATTTAGTAAAGAAGGCGAAACATACACACCGCTTTATCATGAATCACTTACAATCATTGAATATTTATTCCCGAAAGATAAAAATATTATGCTCATGTGTGGCGGGGGCGGTTATGCGGGAATGATGCGCACCCTTTTAATTAAATTAGGCTGGGACATTAATAAAATATACAACACCGGCGCGTTTTGGAGTTATGAAGGTGTTAATCGTGTGGATGTGAAACGAGTAAACGCGAATAACGAAGTCGTGTATGATTTTTATAAAGTTAGTTACCATGATTTTGACTTTACGTCATTAGTGAGTTTATAAATGAAAAAGAAATTCATCCTTTTATTATTTATGCCATTTTTATTACTTGGCTGTAACCCAGCACCAAATAGTAGTGACGCACAAACTTCAAGTGCACCAGAGTCAACCCGGTGGCGGCTTGATGAACAGTATTACACAACGACTGACGCCGGCTTTGAACGTGTGAGTTACGCGGACGTCATTATGCCAAAAATAAATAATAACGGCACCTTTATCACGTATGTATACTCGGTTGGTTGCAGTGTATGCGCGAGCTTTGAACCAATCTTTCGTGAGTACTTGGAAACAAATAATATTAAGGCATATGCTGTGAGTATTAATGAAGTCATTAGTGTTGGTGGCGACTTAAAAAAGGCAAGTAGTTATGCGCCGTATGTATCACTTTTTAAAGGTGGTAAAATTAATACAACGCTAAGTCCAACGAAGGCGGAACATACCGAACACTTTAAATCGGTTACGGGTTTTGGGGAGTGGTTAACGACTTATATCATTATTAATGGTGAATAAGCCGTTTTTGCCATCGTTTTATTGACATTTACGTGCTTTTATCGTAAGATAGAGCCATCTCCGAATCCACAGAGTGGGGGACCCAAATTACGTGGGGTGAATCAATTATGTAAGGATACTTAATATCCTGAACCCGACAGCTAACCTCATAGGAGTAATTAAGATAAATAACTTTGTCGAGGTGAAAGAATGGATCCGATTTATGTCTTAATTTTTAAAATAGCGTTTGTCTTAATCATTGGGTTTATTGGCTCA
>WPCG01019901.1_pt1 | contig 79959 bp, 66 predicted proteins | sample 5403311 | NCBI WGS metagenome assembly WPCG01 (sample SAMN12869467, study PRJNA574797) | sludge metagenome | isolation source: wastewater treatment of Control | place: China:Beijing | collected 2019-05-17 | reverse complement strand
CTCGATCAACAAGACCTCCGACCTCGTGCAGGAGATCGCCTCGGCCAGCCAGGAGCAGACCGCCGGCGTCGGCCAGATCAACAACGCCATGGGCCAGCTCAACAAGGCCACCCAGCAGAACGCCTCGGCCTCCGAAGAGCTCGCCGCCACCGCTGAGGAGCTCGGCGGGCAGGCCGGACAGCTGCAGGAGCTGATGGACTTCTTCACGGTGGTCAGCGCACACCGCGGTCGGGCGCGTTGAGGCTGGCACGACTGCAGGCTGCCGAGGACAGTCCCGCATGATCGACTGGCACAACATGTCGCCGCAGGAAATCGAGCGCCGGGCGAGGAACATTGCGCCGGGCGAGTGGGCGGTCGAAATGCAGAAACCGATCTCCACCCTGCTCGGCTCCTGCGTTGCCGTGTGCATGTACGACCCGGCTGTCGGGGTCGGTGGCATGAACCATTTCATGCTGCCGAACATGCGCAAGCGAGAGGGGACGGTCGACGTGGATTCGCTGCTGTCCGGAGACTACGCGATGGAGGTGTTGCTCAACGGCATCCTCGGCCGCGGCGGCGCTCGCCATCGCATCAAGGCGAAGGCGTTTGGCGGCGGTACGATCATCAGCGGCATCGCCGCTTCGGGCATCGGCAAGCGCAATGCCGACTTCGCGCGCGAATGGCTCGATCGCGAAGGCATCGAGCTGATCGCCTCGGACTTCCTCGGCGCTTGCTCACGCAAGCTGCTCTTCGTGCCGGCGACAGGTGATGCATACTGCCGGCGCATGACCACCACGATGGCCACGGCCCAGGAAGTCGCCAAGGCCGAGCAGGCCTATGCCGAATCACTGCGACGTCCCCCGCCCAAGTCCAATGTCGAACTGTTCTGAGCTCGGGACTCCACCCGTACATGGATAACCAAAGCCTGACCGACCAGGAATTCAGCCTGTTCCAGAAGCTGATCTACCGCCTTGCCGGCATCAACATGGCCGACAGCAAGAAGGCGCTGGTGGCCGGCCGCCTGTCACGACGCCTGCGCCACTACGGCCTCGACAGTTTCGGTGCCTATTACACGCTCGTCACCAGCGGCGACGCCCTCGACGAACGCCAGTTGATGGTCGACCTGCTGACCACCAACGAGACCTACTTCTTTCGCGAGGCGGCGCACTTCGACTTCCTGCAGGACTTCGCCGCCAGCCGGCGCGGCCGCCCGCTCAGGGTCTGGAGCGGTGCGTCGTCGAGCGGCGAGGAGCCCTATACCATTGCCATGGTGCTGGCCGAAACCCTGGGCATGTCAGCCCCCTGGGAGGTGATCGCCTCGGACATCAGCCTGACCGTGCTCGAACGCGCCGCAGCCGGGCTCTATCCGCTCGAACGCGGTCGCGGCATTCCTCCCGAGCTGATGAAGAAGTACTGCCTGAAGGGCGTTCGCAGCCAGGACGGAAACTTTCTCGTCATGTCCACGCTACGCGAGCGGGTGACGTTCCGCCATCTCAACCTGCTCGAACCTCACCACCGCGACCTCGGCCAGTTCGACGTCATCTTCCTGCGCAACGTAATGATTTACTTCGACAACGACACCAAGCGCAAGGTCATCGCCAACATGCTCCCCCACCTGCGCGAGGACGGTGTCTTCATCGTCGGCCACTCGGAGACGCTGACCGGGATCACCGACCAGCTCGGCGCCCTGAGGCCGACGCTGTACTGCCGCGCGGGCGCCCGCGCCCAGCTCGAGCGCTACCGCAGCGCAACGCGAAGCGGGCACGGACGATGAACAGCCGGATCAAGGTCATCATCGTCGATGACTCGGCGGTGGTGCGCCAGACCGTGCGCCAGGCCCTCGAGCGTGACAGCGGCATCGAGGTGATCGCGGCAGCCTCTGACCCCTTGTTTGCCATGGGCCACATGCAGCGCCAGTGGCCGGACGTGATCGTGCTCGACATCGAGATGCCACGCATGGACGGCCTGACCTTCCTGAAGAAGATCATGACCGAGCGCCCCACACCGGTGGTGATCTGCTCCTCGCTCGCAGAGAATGGCGCTGCCGCAACCATGCAGGCCCTGGCGGCCGGCGCGGCGGCGATCATCACGAAACCCAAAATGGGCGTGAAGCAGTTTCTCGAAGGCAGCGCCAACGACGTGGTACAGGCGGTGAAGGCCGCCGCACGGGCCAACGCGAGCCGGCTCGCGCCGCGTACCGTGGCGCCCAAACTGAGCGTCGACGCCATGATCGGCGCTGGCCTGGGAAGCGGCTCGAGCATGGTGCGTACCACCGAACGCGTCATCGCCATCGGCACATCCACCGGCGGTACGCAGGCGCTCGAAGCCGTGCTGACCCGCCTGCCGGCGGTATGCCCGGGCATCGTCATCGTCCAGCACATGCCCGAGCGCTTCACCGCGATGTTCGCCGAACGCCTCGACAGCCTGTGTGCGCTGGAGGTGCGCGAAGCGTGCCACGGCGACCGCATCATGCCCGGACGCGCGCTGATCGCCCCCGGCGGCAAGCACATGATGCTCGCCCGCAGCGGCGCACAGTACACCGTCGAAGTGGTCGATGGCCCGCTGATCAATCGCCATCGGCCCTCTGTCGATGTGCTGTTCCGCTCGTGCGCGAGATTCGCCGGTCGCAACGCGGTCGGCGTGATCATGACCGGCATGGGCGACGACGGCGCACGTGGCCTCAAGGAGATGCACGATGCCGGCGCCCACACCATCGCCGAGGACGAATCCAGCTGCGTCGTCTTCGGCATGCCGCGCGAGGCGATCAAGCTCGGCGGTGTGGACCAGGTGCTGCCGCTCGACCTCGTTCCCGAAGCGATCATGAAGGCGGGTTGAAAGGTCGCAGCGCACACGAGGCGCCGACGCGGCATCCATGCGGCAATGCTGATGCATACTATCGGCGGCGGATCCCCACCCATGTTCAGCACAGGCGCTCGACAATGCACAGCACCGGCCTCACCGACCAGGAGTTCAAGCTTTTCCAGACGCTCATCTACAGTCTGGCGGGCATCAGCATGGCCGACAGCAAGAAGCAGCTGGTTGCGGGTCGCCTGTCGCGCCGACTGCGTCACTACGGCCTGGACACCTTCGACGCCTATTACCGGCTGGTCACCCGTCCGGACCAGGCCGTCGAGCGCCAGTTGATGGTGGACCTGCTGACCACCAACGAAACCTACTTCTTCCGCGAAGCCGCGCATTTCGGCGTGCTCGCCGAGCTTGCGGCCAGCCGTCGCGGACGAAGCTTCCGGGTCTGGAGTGGTGCCTCGTCCACCGGCGAAGAGCCCTACACCATCGCCATGGTGCTGGCCGAGACCCTGGGCATGTCGGGCAACTGGAAGGTCATGGCCTCGGACATCAGCCTGACCGTACTCGAGCGCGCGCGCGCCGGCGTATACCCGCTCGATCGCGGACGCGGCATTCCACCGGCGCTGCTCAAGAAGTACTGCACGCAGAGCGGACAGGGGCTCGATGCCAGCCTCGAGGTCGTGCCCCAGTTGCGTACCCGCGTGGAGTTCCGCCAGATCAACCTGATCGCCCCTGGCCATGCCGCAATGGGCAAGTTCGACATGATCTTCCTGCGCAACGTCATGATCTACTTCGATCAGGACACCAAGCGCAAAGTCATCGGCAACCTGCTCCCGCACCTTGCGGACGACGGCATCTTCATCGTCGGGCACTCCGAAACCCTCAGCGGCATCACCACCGAGCTGACGTCCCTGCGCCCGACCCTGTACACCAGGCCCGGCGCACGAGAACAGCTCGCACAGTTCACCAACAACGCCCGCCGATGAAGCTCGACCGCCTCCCTCGCAGCGGCGAACGCATCATCGCCATCGGTACGTCCACCGGCGGTACCCAGGCACTCGAAACAGTGCTCACGCGACTGCCGGCCAACTGTCCCGGTATCGTGATCGTGCAACACATGCCCGAGCGCTTCACCGCGATGTTCGCAGCGCGTCTGGACAGCCTGTGCGCACTCGAGGTGCGTGAAGCGCGCAACGGCGACATGGTCCAGCCCGGGCGGGCATTGGTCGCCCCCGGCGGCAGGCACATGCTGCTCGCGCGCAGCGGCAGCCATTACTCGGTGCAGGTGGTGGATGGCCCCCTCGTCAGCCGCCATCGCCCGTCGGTGGATGCCCTGTTCAACTCCTGCGCCAAGGTCGCCGGTCGCAACGCGGTCGGCGTGATCATGACCGGCATGGGCGACGACGGCGCACGTGGCCTCAAGGAGATGCACGATGCCGGCGCCCACACCATCGCCGAGGACGAATCCACCTGCGTCGTGTTCGGCATGCCGCGCGAGGCGATCAAGCTCGGCGGCGTAGACCAGGTGCTGCCGCTGGAGCGCATACCGGACGCAATCCTGAAAGCTGTTTGAGTGCCTCACTTTCGTCTGGGGAAACGCCACCAGGGCAACACACGGCTCATCGAAAGCACCTCACCGCTATTCGAGGGTTGGTAGCCGGGGAGGCTCACCAGCCGACGCTGCCACGCGCTCGAACCGAGCAGTGCGAGAAGCGCACGGACTGCGGATTGATCCAGGGTGGACTTCAGGCAGGCGAGGAAGTATGTCTCCTCCACCAAGGGTATGAAGTCCAGCCCCCGGTCACGAGCACTTGCCTCAATCCCGAAACCGGCATCGGCCTCACCGCTTGCCACGGCCTGGGCAACCGCGGCGTGCGAAGGCTCGTCCACATCGTAGCCTCGGATCGCGAAAGGGCTCACCCCGAGCTCCCCCAGAAGCTCGTCGAATACGACACGCGTACCCGTACCGCGAGCCCGGTTGACGAAACGCACGCCTGGCCGCGGAAGATCACGCAGCCCGCATAGGGCGAGCGGATTACCCGGCGCCACGATCAAGCCCTGGCTGCGGCGCGCAAAACCGATGAGCTTATGAAGCCCGGGGCGCAACAGAGGCTTGTAGGTGTGGCGGGAGAGCGAGTCGGGCGCTGCGGGCTGGCGGACATGGAAGCCTGCCATCGTGCAACGGCCTTCGTTGAGCGCTCGGATGGCGTCGACGCTGCCCGTGAAGCGTATGTCCAAGTGCAGACGGCCAGAACGCGCCTCCTCGGCCAGGGCCGCAAGCCCTTGATCGTAGCTTGCGTGCAAGCTCAATACATGCGCCGACTCATCGAAAGCGATCGCAAAGGCGCGCTCCAGATCTCCACGCAGAGCTTCGATCTGCGGCAAAAGCCTCGCCTGCACCTGGCGTTCTGCCACAAGCAGCTTGGCCGCAAACGCGGTAAGCCGCGCCGCCTGTCCCTTCTCCCAAAGGATCAGCGGCTGACCAAGCTCGGCCTCCCAGCGCTTGAGTTCGCCCCAGACATGACGGTAGGACAAGCCAAGCGCGCGTGCTGCAGCCGAGATCGAGCCCTGCACACTGACCGCCTGCAGCAGGTCCAGCAAGGGGTTGCGCACCAAGGCGGGTGCCGCCGCCGGGCCGAGGGTGTAGTTGAGGCTGATCCTATGCATAGCCGTTCATATTGATGAGCTTAGGTTAGGCCAATAGATTGCGCCAAGCTGGTCGCTGAAGCCAATCCTGCCGATCACTCCAATTTGCCTACAACACGGTTGCCCGATAGCCGACGGAGACGATACCCATGCGCACCTCACTGCTTTCCCTCGCCAGCAAGCACGTCGCAAGCCTCGTTGCGGCCACCACCATCGCACTGTTACCGCTCGTCGCCCAGGCGCAAGCCACCTCGATCGTGATTGCATCCACCACCTCGACCGAGCAGTCGGGCCTGTTCGGCCACATCCTGCCCCAGTTCAAGCAGGCAACCGGCATCGACGTGAAGGTGGTCGCGCTGGGTACCGGACAGGCGCTGGATGTGGGCCGCCGCGGCGACGCCGACGTGGTGTTCGTGCATGACGCTGCGGCCGAGCAGAAATTCGTCGACGAGGGCCACGGCGTAGCGCACCGCCAGGTGATGTACAACGATTTCGTGCTGGTCGGCCCCAAGGGCGACCCGGCAAGCGCGGCAGGCAATGACATCGCCGCTGCGCTGCAGAAGCTCGCCGCCGCCGGAGCCCCTTTCGTGTCGCGCGGTGACAAGAGCGGCACCCACGCGGCCGAACTGCGCTACTGGAAAGCCGCCGGCCTGGAGGACAAGGGCAGTGGCTACAAGGAATGCGGCTGCGGCATGGGGCCGGCGCTCAACATGGCGGCATCGAGCGGCGCCTATGTCCTCACCGACCGCGGCACCTGGCTCAGCTTCAAGAACCGCGCCGACCTCGCAGTCCTGGTCGAGGGCGACACCCGGCTGTTCAACCAGTACGGCGTGATGGTCGTCAATCCGGCGCGCCACCCGCACGTCAAGGAAGCCGAAGCGCGCAGCTTCGTCGACTGGGTCGTGTCGCCCGCCGGTCAGGAAGCGATCGCCTCGTACAGGATCGCTGGCGAGCAGCTCTTCTTCCCCAACGCCGGGCAGTAAGCGAACGCCGGCAAGTAAGCAACGATCAGGCGCTGCCCAGCGGCAGCGCCGTCTTGTCGATCACCCGCCGCAGCACGAAGCTCGAATGCACCCCGGTGACACCGGGAATGCGGGTAATGCGGTTCAGCAGCAGTTCCTGGTAGCCGTCCATATCGGTGACGACGACCTTCAGCTGGTAGTCGGCATCCTGACCGGTAATGAGCAGGCACTCGAGCACCTGCGGAATGTTCTCGACCTCGGCCTCGAAATGCGAGAAGCGCTCGGGCGTGTGGCGGTCCATCGAGATGTGGATCAGCGCCATCAGCGACAGGCCGAGCTTCTTTGCATCGAGCAGCGCGCGGTAGCCGATCACCAGGCCGGACTCCTCCAGCGCGCGCAATCGCCGCAGGCAGGCCGAAGGTGACAACGCGATACGGTCGGCGAGCTCCTGGTTGCTGATCCGACCATCCTGCTGCAACAGATCCAGAAGCTGGCGGTCATAGCGGTCAAGCTGCATGATCAGGCGCCCCATTGTTCATGAATGGTAGATTGTTGCACCAAAATTCTGTTTCGTGAACTTTTCTGCCAGCAAACACCGAATCGCACTGCAACAACGCAATCGTCTGCCGCAGCTCGGCGCGTAAACTCTCCTCCATCGAATCACGCCACGCCCCCGAGGACCGCGCCATGATGTTGCAGAACCCTGCCGCCAAGTACCGCCCCTTTGCCCCGATCGCACTCGCCGACCGCCAATGGCCGAATAAGGTCATCGACCGTGCGCCGATCTGGATGAGCACCGACCTGCGCGACGGCAACCAGGCGCTGTTCGAGCCCATGAACGTCGAGCGCAAGATGCGCATGTTCCGCACCGTGTGCGACATCGGCTTCAAGGAGATCGAGGTCGGCTTTCCGTCCGCCTCGCAGACCGACTTCGACTTCGTACGCACCCTGATCGAGGGCGGCCACATCCCGGCGGACGTCACCATCCAGGTGCTCACCCAGGCGCGCGAGGACCTCATCCGCCGCACCATGGCGTCGGTACGCGGTGCGCCGCGGGCGATCATCCACGTCTATAACGCCACCTCGCCCACCTTCCGCGAAGTCGTGTTCAACATGGGCAAGCCCCAGGTGGTTGCGCTCGCGGTGTCGGCCGTGCGCTTGATCAAGCAGATCGGCGCGCAGATGAGGGCCGAGTGCGGCACCGAGATCCGCCTCGAGTACAGCCCGGAGACCTTCTCCGCCACCGAGCTCGACTTCGCCAAGGAAGTCTGCGACGCCGTCACCGCCGAATGGGGCGCGACGCCGGACAACAAGGTCATCATCAACCTCCCCGCCACGGTCGAGGTCGCCACGCCCAACGTCTACGCCGACCAGGTCGAGTGGATGCATCGCCAGCTCGAGCGCCGCGACAGCATCGTGCTCTCGCTCCACCCGCACAACGACCGCGGCAGCGGCATCGCCGCCGCCGAACTCGGCATGATGGCCGGCGCCGACCGCGTCGAGGGTTGCCTGTTCGGCAACGGCGAGCGCACCGGCAACGTCGATATCGTCACCCTCGCGCTCAACATGTACACCCAGGGCGTCGCGCCCGGGCTCGATTTCTCCGACATCAACGCGGTTGCACGCACCGTCGAGTACTGCAACCAGTTGCCCATCCACCCACGCCACCCCTATGTGGGGGATCTCGTATTCACGGCCTTCTCCGGCTCCCACCAGGACGCCATCAAGAAGGGATTCGCCGCCCACAAGGCGGACACCCCGTGGAACGTACCCTACCTCCCGATCGACCCCGCCGACGTCGGCCGCAGCTACGACTCCGTGATCCGGGTGAATAGCCAGTCCGGCAAAGGCGGCATCGCCTACCTGCTCGAGACCGAGTACGGCATCGTCATGCCGCGTCGGCTGCAGGTGGAATTCTCGCGCGAGGTCCAGCAGGTCACCGACGCCAGCGGCGGCGAAATGTCGGCGTCGGCAATCTGGAACCTCTTCCGCAGCACTTACCTCGACACCGTCGCGCCGGTTCGCTACGTCGAGCACCATCTGTTCGAGCACGGCGAGGCGCAGGGCATCCGCCTGGTGGTGGAGATCGGCGGCACCCGACACCTGCTCGTCGGCGAGGGCAACGGCCCGATCGACGCCGCCATCCACGCCTTGCGCGGCGCCGGCATCGACGTCCAGGTGCGCAGCTTCGAGGAGCGCTCGATCACCCCCAGCGAGGACGGCGGCAACGCCCAGGCCTGCGCCTTCCTCGAGCTCACCGAGGCCGGCGGACAAGGCGGCGACCGCTACGGCGTGGGCGTAGACGGCAACATCGTCACCGCCTCGATCCGCGCCATCATCAGCGGCATCAATCGCCTACAGCCGGCGCACGCAGAAGCACCGGCAGAAAAGGCGGCCTGAGGCGAGCGGCGGGCGACGCGCGGTCAAGGCGATCAGCATCATCGCCACCTAGCGGTCGCGCGCTTCATCTCCGGGCAGGCCCACGTGCTCGCGCCTGATAGCCTCGATCCGCGCGGCGATCCCATCAGCGGATGCATCACACACAAGCAGACGGACGATCTCCGGCACATAGTCGTCGTACTCCATCTGTGCGCCAGGCTCGGAGTCGACACCGAGCGGATCCCACACCGTGTGCAGGATCTGGCTGACCCGCTTTGCCAACACACGCCATGGGCGGGTAGCCGGCCTCGGTATCACTTCGGACCCTCCGGATGCCACGGTCACGGCTGCACGCGAAATGCGAGCTGCGCCGTTGCATTGGCGCTCTGGCGGCGTGGCGCTCGGGTGAAGAAATCGTTGGGCGGTACGCCGTCCGAATCGACGGGCAGCACCGCCAGAAACTTGCCCGCCAATCCATCGTCCGCGTCTTCGCGCGTCTGCCACATCGCCAGAAACTGAGCGCGACTATAGGTGCGATTGCCCAGCGACGGATCGGCCAACCACACCGTGTCGCCGCTGATGCCGCGCAAAACGGTGAAATGGTCGTCCTTGCGGTGCTTCACATACACGACGACGGGCATCCTGAGCCGTGAAAGCTGCTCCCAGCTCGCAGCAAAGCCCTGCGCCCGAAACCCGAACTCCGGCAAGGCGCGCGCCATATCGTCGAAGCTGGCCCGGCCATCGCCCTTGTCCATGGCCTTGAGCAAGGCTTCCTCAGTGACGTTCTGGCCGTAAAAACTGTTGAGCAAGGTTGCCAGGGACGCCGCGCCGCAAGAGTAGTCCAAGTCCTGCTTGACGATGCGCGCGTCGCGGCGCGTCTTCCAGCTTTGCACCGGGACGATGCGATGGACGGAGTGGGTGACGAGCAGGACGCCTTCGGCACGCTGGGGCGGGCCTGCGTCCGCCGTGCCGAGAGTATCCGCCAACACCATGGTGCTGATCATGGGCAACGCAGCGATGGCGATGAGGCGCCTGTGCAAGGGTCGCATCAACCCATGCCCGCCGGCCCTGCGCCCGGAGGCGGCAGCGGGACAACCCCGAGCATGGCCAGCACGATGCCGAGCACCGCGAACACGACCATAGAGGCCAGCATGGCCGGGATCAGCCCGAGGACGATGCCGCCGATGCTGTAGCCCAGGCTCGCCTTGGGAATGGCGCCCGACAGCGCATTGGCCCCAACCCACACCGAATACAGCCACAGCGGAAAGGTGAATAGCGGGGCGACCCCGAGCGCCGACAAGCCCGCACCCAGGGCATCGGCTACCAGCCACGACGCTGCCACCAGGTTGAACAGATCGCCCTGGCCGTCCCAGCGGCCACCGCGCCTCATCCACCAGCGCAGCACGCCGACGATGATCAGAAACGCCACCCAGGTTGTGAGAAGGCCCATGCCCACGGCCAGCCACAACGGCGGTACGGGCATGTCGGGTGGCGCGGCGCGCAAGCTCGGATCGAGGCCGATCAGCAGGCCGATGAGCGTGATGGCCAGTCCCGATTGCCAACGCGGGAAATCAAGGCGCGATAAGGGAAGTTTGCGTAGAAGGAAGAAGGAGAGAGAAGTATTTAGCATTCCGATGCTGACCAATTCAGTGCTTCCGCTTGTAGCGGAATAGACGAGTATGGGTGCTCCAAGGCAAAACAATCCGAGCAGCACAATGACTACCGGATTCGCCACTTCTTCCGTGCGAGGGTCAAGCAGCCCAAACCCCGCGAGCATCCCCCACGCGCCTAATCCGAGACATAAGGCCAACACTAGTTTTCGGCGACTAGCGACGTGCCACGACCAATACATCAGGGAAAAAGCAGTCACCCGGACAAACATCTCGAGCACAAGCCACTCTCCAGAACACGACGGACTTCACCATTGCATGGCGAAGTCCGTGGGAGTTGATTAGTGCGTCACCGCCAACGCTGCACGTGAGTGGAGTACATGCTACCGCCGACCCCAACACCCCAACCGCTGATCCGCCCTAGAGCACCACCCAGCGCTCCACTTCCGACGGCAACGGCAAGGCCGGAAAAGTTGCGGCTCGGGTTGTTGTACCAATAGGTTGCGCCACCCCCGATGCCGCCGAGAATCGGCATCCACCAGACCGCACCCTCTGTCTCCCTCATCTCCTGCTGCGACAGCGCCGCCAGCTGCATCGGCTGCCCTGCCTGCTCGAACATCGCATCGATGTCCGTCTGGCTGAACGCCGCGATCGGTTGCGCGGCTTGCAGGTTCTGCACCTGCGCCTCGCTGGCGTTTGCCTGGGCCGACAGCATGCCCACCATGGCCAGCGCCACCGCTGCGTGTTTGAACTGCTTCATATAGACTCCTTCATGTCACGAAGTACAACAACTAGCCTCGAAACAGACTCCCGAGGCACCCATTGACGGTGTTTGCGGCACCGGCAATTTGTCCCGGGCGGCTTGCCGCCCGACTTTCTCGCGCTACCTTCGCACTCCTGCACGCCGCGCCAGCGATCAGAACGTGTACAGCCAGTTCGCCCGCAGTTCCGTGCCGCTGCGCCCCGAGGCGTTGACCTTGAACGTGGTGTTGAGCGTGTTGCCGCGGGCAACGCCATAACCGACCCCCAGCAGCAGATCGGTAGCCGTGCGGTCGATGCCCTGGCGCTGGCCGTCGAAGCGGTCGGCCTGGCGGCGCGTCCATTGCACGCCGGTGGTCAGCGTCACGCGGTCGTTCACCGCAAAACCCACCGAGGGGTTGAGCAGCAGCAGGTTGCCGGGCCGGTAGTCCTGCGTGCCGTCGCGGCGGCTCTGGTTGAAGCGGTAGGCGGCGGTCAAGGAGAACACGATCGGGTCGATGGCCGTGTAGGTGGTGACGCCCAGCATGGCCGACTTGAAGCTGGCGCTGCTGTGGCGATGTTTCTCGCGCAGGGCGATCTCCCCGAAACCGAGCACGGCAGGGCCGTCGTCATCTTGCTTGAACTGGTAGTTGACGCCCGCCCAGGCATCGGCGAAACCCGCTTCACTGCTCGATGTCGTGCCGCCCACGCCGCTGCTGCGGTGGCTCGACGACAGGCTGCTCATGCGGGCATAGACCTCGGCCTTGGCCGTCAGGCCATAGCGCATGCCGAAGGTGGCGACCAGGGTGTCGCTGTTGCCGATGCGCTCGCCCACGAGCGTAGGCACGGTTACGAACGAGGTGGGCCCGGTCTGGACGATGATCGGCTCACCCGTCGACACGCCACTGCGGTCCATGTTGGCGTAGGCCAACGACAGATCGAGCTTGACCTTGCCTTTGTCGGTGATGAGGTCTTCCACGGTGAGCGGCAGGTCGGCCCAAGCCGCAGGGGAAACGGCCAGAAGCAGGCCGGCAAGGCGACAGCGAGAAATCATGACGATTAAATCATTCCATTGGCGTTTTTTATCTTAAATGGATTATACCCCCCCCGAACAAATGCATGTCAATTGCAATAACGCAAATGCGCCGTTCACGGCCATAGCGCCTGCTCCGACTGCATGAAGGCGAGCCGTACGACTCGCTCGTCGGCGTACGGCTGCGCGTCGGCTAGCATCCGGCCACCGACGTCACAGCTCGCAAGGGGTTTCGATCACCCGGATGGCGCAGCAACTGCAATCAATCCGGCCCCGGGCATCATCCTCTCAAACGGGTCGTTGCCCCAGCCGCCGCCCGGCGGCCTCTCCGACCACCTCGGACAGGGCCGCCAGGGTCTGGTAGAAGCGGGTGCCGAATTCGATATACAGTGCCCGACCAGCCGGACTGTTCGCCCTTTTCAGCAGCTGTCCGAGTTCCTCCGTATCGAACTCCTGGTACGCGGCGGCAGAGTGAACGAGCAGCATCTGAGCCATCTGTGCCCGCATCGCAAAACGCTGTGCATTCATGTGGCTCTGCACCTCGTCGAAGCTGGGTCTCGCCGTGCCCTGGGGCAGGGTCGAGATCAAACCCCACTCCAGCGCCAGCTGGCTTTGCAGCGCCATGTTGGTGGCCTGCTCCACCGCATCGGTGGCCTGCAGCCAGGACTGCAGCAGTGCCATCCGGCTGGCATCCTGGCTGAGCGTCTCCATGATCTGCGGCGCCCGCTCCATCATCTCGCGCTGGAAGGCCGGCGAGGCCGCGTGCTCGTCGGCGGCGGTCAGCTTCCTGCCCAGCGGCGTCGCATAAAAGCCCAGCCAATCGGCCAGCTGCTCTGCGCTCAGGCTGGCTTGCAGGTGAGCGGTGACCGCCTGCTGCAGGCCCTCGAAGCCAAACACCTCGTCAGCCGCAGCCTTGAGCGCAGCCTCGACCTCGGGAGGCACCGCCGCCCCCTGAGCCCTGGCCTGGTCGAGCCCCTGCCTGAAATAGATGGGCAGCTCCCGCACCATCCGCTCGATGCTGGTCACCTGCAACAGCCGCCGCCAGTCGGTGGCGGCTGCGTCGGCCTGGACGCCCTGCATGCCATCCTGCTGAGCAAACACATGCGCCCCCGGTGCAAGCAAGCTCAATGCGAGCAGCCCTGCACCCAGGAATGGAAACCGTTTGAACATGATCACTCCTTATCAATGAAACACTTAAGCAGCATCAGGACCGCCAAGTCCGGCCAGCCGGGTTCGAGAGCGCTGGCGCGGCACCAGGCCGCACGCACACTGACGTGCTTGCCCAAACACGAGGACCATCAGACAAGGCCACGAATCCACCCGACCAGATACAGCGCGAGCCATGCCATATGCAATACGCCGGTCCCGACGAACGTAATCAGACTGGCAAGGGTGGACGCTGAAGGGTTGGAAAACGGCCAGTAGCAGGCCACCAAGACGCCAGCGAATCTGCGTGTTGCCCCACCCCGTAAATACTATTTATTCTTATCTAGCTTTTTGTCATTTTTGTCGCTCTACTCCCCGCTTGTCAAGCGCATACGGCTCAGATGAGTTTCCAGAAACAGGCGGTTTGGAGAAGGCACAATGCGAGGATGAGCACCGCAGATCACCATCCCGCAAGTCTCGCTACAAAGCCTCTGTTCGCACCGATCGGGCGCTGGCTCGAACGCTGCGCCGGCACCGGCCTGCCAGACCACGCGGCGCTCGACGCCCTGCTCGCCGAGGCGGCCCCGGGCACCCGCAGCGGTGGCGGGGCGCCGATCCGCTTCGTGCCGCCCGGGGATACGCCTGCGGGCTACGAGGCGCACATCTTCGCCCGCGGCGAGGTGCCGACCCGCAGCGGCGACTGGCACGATTTCTTCAATGCGCTGGCCTGGTGCGCATGGCCGCGCACCAAGGCCACGCTCAACCGCCTGCATGTCGAAGAACTGCAGACCCGCACGGCGGCGGGCCTTTCCGGGCGCGGGCCGCGCCGCGATGCACTGACCCAGTTCGACGAATGCGGCATCGTGGTGGTGTCGGCCGATACCGAGATCCCCGCGCTGCTCGCCGCGCATGAGTGGGAAGCCGCGCTCTGGGATCGCCGCCAGCGCCTCGCACGGACCACCCGCTTTCTCGTCTTCGGACACGCCACCTGGGCGCTGCTGCGCGCCCCCTTCTTCGGCCTGTGCGCGAAAGCCCTCTACCGCAGGGTCGCACCCGACTGGCTGGCGCTGCCGGCGGACGCAGCGCTGGCCGACACCGACGCCTGGCTCGCCCACGAGTTCGCCACCATGATCGGCGACTTCAGCCCGCGCAGCCTGTCACCCCTGCCACTGCTCGGCATCCCCGGCATGACGCCCGAAAACGATTGCGCCGCGTATTACCGCGACACCCGCCAGTTCCGCCCGCGCCGCGCGCATGAGGCCCACGCCGCCATCCGCTGATATTCGATATGGATGATCCGGACGGCGCCACGTATAATGCCTTCGTCATTGACAGCGCAGATGCTCATGCCGCGTCCACCCACCACCCCAAAGACGGCCCCCAGGACTGCCCAGCGGGCCTGCACCGCCTGCGCGCCCGCACCCACGGGCGCTCAACGCCCCCGACTGCCAATGAACGCTGCATCGCGACTCGGGCCTGCCCGGACGCACCGTAGATTGATCCTGGCGCTGCTGGTGGCCGCGATCAGCGGCGCGGCCTGGGCCGACCCGCACACGCCACCGGCGCCCGCCCCCATGCTCGCGCTGCGCTACGACGAGACCATCGACCCGGCCCAGTACTGGATCAGCGAAAAGCTCGACGGCGTACGCGCGCTGTGGGACGGCCGCCAGTTGCGCTTCCGCAGCGGGCGGCCGATCGTCGCGCCCGACTGGTTCGTTGCCGGGTTGCCCGACACGCCGCTCGACGGCGAGCTGTGGCTGGGCCGCCAGCGCTTCGACGAACTCTCCGGCCTCATCCGCCGCGCCGACCCACTGCACCCGGGCTGGCGCGCGGTGCGCTACATGGTGTTCGACCAGCCCGCCGGGGCGGGCGACTTCAGCGCCCGTCTGCAGGCGCTCCAGGCCCTCGTCATGGCGGCCGACCGGCCCTGGCTCCAGGTCGTGGAGCAGCGCCGGGTCACCGACCGCGCAGCACTGCAGCGCCTGCTCGACGACACCATCGCCGGCGGGGGAGAGGGACTCATGCTGCACCGCGCCGACGCCCACTGGCAGCCCGGCCGCAGCGACGCCCTGCTCAAGCTCACCCCATGGCTCGACGCCGAAGCCCGCGTCGTCGGCTACATCCCCGGCAAGGGCCGGCTGCAGGGCAAGGTCGGCGCACTGGAGGTCGAGACCGACGACGGCCGCCGCTTTCGCATCGGCAGTGGCCTGACCGACGCCCTGCGCAACACCCCGCCCGCCATCGGCACGCTGGTCACCTACCGCTACCGCGAACTTACCCCCGGCGGGCAACCACGCTTTCCACGCTATGTGCGCGAGCGCACGCTGCCGTAGGGCCCCGCGCCGCCCTCCTCACGCCTCCAGCTGCAGCGCCGCCAGCCGTGCATACAGCCCGCCCTGGCGGCGCAGGTCGGCCGGGGTACCGGTCTCGACGATGCGGCCGGCGTCCATCACCACGATGCGGTCCACCTTCTGCACCGTGGCCAGGCGGTGGGCGATGATGAGCGTGGTCCGCCCCCGCATCGCGGCGGCCAGGCCCTGCTGCACCAGGATTTCGGATTCGGCGTCGAGCGCACTGGTGGCTTCATCGAGCAGCAGGATGGGCGCACCCTTGAGGATCGCACGCGCGATCGCAATGCGCTGGCGCTGGCCGCCCGAGAGCCGGGTGCCGCGTTCGCCGAGGAAGCTGGCGTAGCCTTCGGGCAGGCGGGCGATGAATTCGTCGGCAGCCGCGGCGCGGGCGGCGGCGATCACCTCGGCGTCGCTGGCGTCGGGACGGCCGTAGCGGATGTTCTCCAGCGCGCTTGCCGAGAAGATCACAGGGTCCTGCGGCACGATCGCGATCCCGGCGCGCAGCGCATGCAGCGACAACGCGCGGATGTCGCTGCCACTGATACGGATACAGCCCGCGCTCGCCTCGTAGTAGCGCAGCAGGAGCTGGAACAGGCTGGTCTTGCCGGCGCCGGAGGGGCCGACGAGCGCAATCCGCTCGCCGGGTGCGATCTGCAGCGAGATGCCGTCGATCGCGCGCACGCCCGGGCGTGCCGGGTAGCAGAACACGACGTGGTCGAACGCGATCGCGGGCAGGGCGGCGTGGGCTGAGGGCGTGGCGCGGGCGCCCTCGCCGGCGCGGGCCGCGTCGCCATCCCGGATCGCCGGCTCGGCGTGCAGCAGTTCCATCAGGCGCTCGGTGGCGCCGCTTGCACGCATGACGTCGCCCCACACCTCGGCCAGCGTGCCCACCCCACCCGCCACCAGCGCGGCATAGATGAGGAAGGCGCCGAGTTCGCCCACCGACAGTGTGCCCGCCTGTACCTGGCGCGCGCCGATCCACAGCACGAAGATGATCGTGCCCATCACCGCCGCGATGATGAGCGCGGTGAGCAGGGCGCGCACGCGGGTACGCTGCACGGCAGCCTGAAACCCGGTCTCGCTGCGCGCAGCGAAGCGCCGCGCCTCGTTCGCTTCCTGGGTGAAGGCCTGCACCGTCGGCATGGCGTTGAGGATCTCGCCGGCCAGGGCCGAGGCATCGGCGATGCGGTCCTGCGACGCGCGCGACAGCCGGCGCACGCGCCGGCCGATGACGGCGATGGGCAAGGCCAGCACAGTCATCAGGCCGACGATGAGGCCGAACAGCTGCACGCTGGTCACCGCCAGCATGAGCATGCCGCCGACGAACTGGAACAGGCTGCGCAAGCCCATCGAGATCGAGCTGCCAACGACGGTCTGCACAAGGGTGGTGTCGCCCGTGAGCCTTGAGAGCACTTCGCCGGTCTGCAAGGTCTCGAAGAACTGTGGCGACTGATGCAGCACGCGGGCATAAACCGCGCTGCGCAGGTCGGCCGTGACGCGCTCGCCGATCCAGGACACCGTGTAGTAGCGCGCCGCGACCACCACCGCCCAGAACAGCGCGAGGCCGACCAGCGCCACGAAGCGGCCGTCCAGGCCCTGCGCACCGAATAGCCCGGCCCCCGCCACATCGCCGCCAAAACCCGCGTCGATCAGGTCGCGGAAAGCCAGCGGCACGACGAGGATCGCGGCCGAACCGAGGCAGAGCAGCACGAAGGCCAGGGCCACCCGGCCACGATGCGGGCGCAGGAATGGCAACAGGCCGCGCAGTGCGGAGAGTGGGCGGGCAATCGGGGGCGAGGACGTCACGGTCGGTAGGCAGGCACGGTGAATGCCCGATTATTGCCGGATTTCCCGCGCTCGAACGCGAACTCCATACCGCACCGAGCTCGCAGACACGGACGGTCGACTGCGCTATGGTGTCCGTACCGCCCGCCCGCAGGAGGTCCCGCTTGGACACGCCCGACTCAATCCACGCCTTCTGGTTCGGCCCGGACGCCGACACGACCGCGCAGACAGCCATCATCGAACGTCAGTCCGCACTATGGTGGCGGAAACAGGCCGAGGTCGACGCCGACATGCGCCAGCGCTTCGCAGCGCTCGTCGGCCGAGCGGGTGCCGGCGAGCTGGACAGCTGGCTGGGTACGCTGCGCGGCCGGCTTGCGCTGATCCTGCTTACCGACCAGTTCCCACGCAATATCTGGCGCGGGCAAGCTGCCGCCTTCGCCTTCGACGTGCTCGCACTGCGCTGGGCGCGGGACACGATCAGGCTCGGCCTCGACCTCGATGCGCGCCCGATCGAGCGCGTGTTCCTGTATCTGCCACTGGAGCACTCCGAGGATCTGGCCGATCAGCGCGAAGCCGTCCGTCTCTTCGACGTGCTCGCCTCGGGCCTTGGCGCGGCAGAGCGGCCCGCCTTCGATGGCTATGTCGATTACGCGCGCCGTCACCTGGAGATCATCGACCGCTTCGGCCGCTTTCCCCATCGCAACGCAGCCCTGGGCCGCGAATCGACGGCGGATGAAGTCGCCTTCCTGCAACAGCCCGGATCCGGGTTCTGACGTAACCGGACTCAGCCAGCGCGAAGCACGGCGTCGAGCGCGCTCTCGATTGCGGCTCGGCGTGCGCCCAGCTCCGCAATCAGGGATGGACGACTGCCGGCGGCAGCAGGCGCGCCAGCACAGCGCTCGCACAGCTGCGCCAGTTGGGCGAGTTCATCCTGCAGGGCTTCGCAGGCCGGTGCGTCGACAGCGCCGGACGCACGCTCTGCGGCCAGCCAACGCCCGAAGGCGCTGCCCTCGATGTCGAACGCAGGCACCTCCGCGCCCTGGTTGCCAAGCGCCGCCGCAGCCAAAGCGCACCAGTGTGCAAGCTCGGCCCCGGCATACAACAGCAGCACCTGGTCGCGGCCGAGTTCAGCCGCACTCTGCCAGGATGGATCCGGTCGCCAGGCCGTCACCCACACGGGTACGGCGGCCGCAGGCATCGGCCGCGCAATACCGTAGCCCTGGGCAAACTCGCACCCCAGCAACAGCAGGCGGCGCGCATGTACGATGCTCTCCACCCCTTCGGCAACCGCCTGACGGCGGAAGGCCTTGGCCAGGCCGATGACGCCTTCCAGGATCGCCAGGTCATCGGGGTCCTCGAGCATGTCGCGCACGAAGGTCTGGTCGATCTTGAGCACGTCGGCCGGCAGGTGCTTGAGGTAGGCGAGCGACGCATAGCCGGTGCCGAAGTCGTCGAGCGCAAACCGCACGCCGAGGCGCCGGCAGCCGCGGATCACCTCTGCGACATGCTCGAGGTTGCCGAGCGCGCTGGTTTCGAGGACCTCGATCTCGAGACGCCCGGGGCCAATGTCGCGCTGACGTCCGAGCAAGGCCTCCAGGCGGGCGACGAAGTCCGCGCGCTGCAGGTGCTCGGCCGAGATGTTGACGCTGACCGGCAGGTCCAGTCCCTGCTCGCGCCAACTCACATGCTGGGCGAGCGCGGTATCGATGACCCATTCACCGAGCTCCACGGCAAGCGGGCTGGCCTCGACATCGGCGAGGAAGGCGCCCGGTGAAAGCAGGCCGCGCTGCGGGTGATGCCAGCGGATCAGCGCCTCCAGCCCGATCACCGCACCGGTACGCATGTTGACCTTGGGCTGGTAGAAGAGCTCGAACTCGCCCCTGCGGAGACCCGCGGCGACCTGGGCCAGCGTCTCATGATGGCCGCGCACGCTGCGATCGAGCTCGGTATCGAAGATGCAGAAGCGGTTCTTGCCGGCCAGCTTGGCCTGGTACATCGCCTGGTCGGCCTGGCGCAACAACTGGTCGGCATCGACGACATCGGGCTGTGGGAACAAGCTGACGCCGATGCTGGCCGACAACTGCAGTCGCACGCCATCGATGTCCACCGGGCGGGACACGACATCGAGCAAGCGCATCACGAAGGGCACGAAGGCACCATGCTCGCCGACATCGACGAGCACGGCCGCAAACTCGTCACCGCCGAGGCGTGCGATGGTGTCGCCCTCACGCAAGGCCGCGCGCATGCCGCCGGCGAACTGCTTGAGCAGGCGGTCGCCGAGCGCGTGGCCATGCTGGTCATTGACCAGCTTGAAACCGTCGAGGTCGAGGTAGGCCACCGCCACGCGCTGCTCGCGGCGGCGGGCCTGCGCGATGGCCTGCTCAAGGCGGTCGCGCAGCAGCGCCCGGTTAGGCAAGCCGGTGAGGGCGTCGTGGTGGGCGAGGAACTCGAGCTCGGCCTCGTGCGCCTTCTGCGCTGCGATATCGGCATACAGGGCAACATAGCGCAGCGCCTCACCGCCGGCGTCCGGCACCGCGCTGATGGTGAGCAGCGCCGGGTAGTGCTCACCGGATTTGCGCCGGTTCCAGATCTCGCCACTCCAGAAACCGCGCTCGCTCAGGCTTCGCCTCATCACGGCGTAGAACTCCGCACCATGTCGCCCCGACTGGAACATCCCCGCCGGATGACCCAGGATCTCCTCGCGCGTATAGCCGCACTGCCTGCAGTAGGCCTCGTTGGCGTCGACGATCAGGCCTTGCCCGTCGGTGATCAGGATGCCCTCGCGGGCATACGAGAACACGCTCGCCGCCAGGCGCTGGCTGGCCTGCGCCTGGCGTTGCTCGGTGAGGTCGATATCGATGCAGTACATCTCGAACTCACCATCCGCGTTGCACTGCATGACGTGGCTGGAGAAAACCGGCACGCTGCTGCCATCCTTGCGCAGCAGGTTGAGCTCCCCTGCAGGGATCTCGACGCCTTTCTCGATCCAGTCGCGATGCAAAACCTCGAGGTCAGCACGCATCTCGGGCGGAATCAGCAGTTCGTCCAGCCTGCGTCCGAGCGCTTCCTCGGCACTGAAGCCATACAGCGCGGTGCTCGCTTCGTTCCAGAAGATCACTTTGCGCTGGGCATCGTAGCCCTGCACCGAGATGTTGGGGATCTTCTCGAACAGCTGGCGGAAGCGCGCCTCGCTCTGGCGCAGCCGGCGCTCGGCATCGCGGCGCTCGAGCGCGTTGCGGATGGCGTCGCCGGCAAGCGCGAGCAAGGCCTTCTCCTCGTCGGCCCAGCGTCGCCGGGCATGCACCGAGTCGAAGCCGATGAAGCCGGACAGGCGCTTGTTCGAGCGCATCGGCGCTGCCAGCGTGGAATGGATGCCCTGCGCCAGCAGTATCTCGCGGTCGAGGCGAGCCTCATCGTCCAGCGCCTCCACGTCCTCGATATCGACGCAGTCGAACGCCCTCAGCGTACGTGCGAACAGCAGTTCGTGATCGAAACGGACCTGCTGCAGGCTGCCGATCTGCGTCGACACCCCCGGCGCGCACCACTCATGGGTATTGCAGGCGTGGGCGTCGTCCTCCGCGACCGCGAACACGTAGGCTCGATCGGCACGCGCATGGCCGGCGAGTTCGCCGAGCGCCTCGACGATCACCTCGTCGAGGCGCTCATGCTCGGCACCGACGATGCGCGCCGAGATGCGTGCCAGGGTCTGCTCGAGCGACACCCGCCGCCGCAGGGCGGACAGATTGCGGCTGTTCTCGAGCTCCGCGCTGACCGGTGCGTCGAAGATCTGGAGCAGGTCGAGCACCACTTGCGGCTGGGCCAATGGACGCCGGCTGAGCAGCGCAAGCAGCCCCAGCGGGTGCCCGGCATGATCGATCAGCGGCACCGCGCAATAGCCTTCTATGCCCTTGCGTACGAGCGCCTCGTCGCGCGGGAAGCGCATCGCGACGCCCTCGGCATAGACGCAGGGCGCCCGCCCGATCACATGCTCGCAGGGCGAGTCCGCAAGCGCGTAGTCGAAGGCCTGCATGCGCCCCGCGCTCGACCAGCCGGCGACCGCATTGACCCGCTCGCCGACCGCGTCGACCGCACCGACGAACACGTAGTCGGCATCGAGCGCCTCAACCAGGTGCCGGCACACGCGCTCATGGAAGGCGACCCCGGTCCGCGGAGTGGAATCTGCGGCAAGCAGATCGAGTGCGGCCCGCATGCGCCGCTCGTGGGTGACGTCGTGGGCAATGCCGAGAACGCCGATGAGGCGTCCATCCGCGCCGTGCAGGGGCGCCTTGGTAGTGAGGACAAGCTCACGGTGGCCGTCGCGGGCAAAGGTGAGCCACTCCTCACGGCTCACGGGCTGCATGGCGGCCAGGGCCCGCAGATCGTCCGCGCGAAAGGCTGCGGCCTCTGCTTCGGCAAAGAAATCAGCGTCCGTCCGCCCGAGGATCTGGTCACGGGACCGGCCAAGCAAGGCCTCGACCTGACGGTTGCAGTGCAGGAACACACCGTCGGGGCTCTTTACCCACACCAGCGCGGGCAACGCATCGACGAGCGCATCAAGCCCGCCGTCGGCAAACACGGAGGTGGCGGCCGGTCCAGCGCCGCCAGCGGCCGGCAGATTGAGGCTCGGATGCGTATGGTCGATCACTCGGACTCCTTCACCGATGCACAGCCGCAGCGGGCGCTACGCATACTGGATTCTAGACAGCTGCCGAAACACCGGTAGTGAAAACCGCACGCCTGGCGAGATACGCCGGTGCCTGCCTCGGTGATGACCTTTGCCCATGCGCGAGCCGGCATGGGCACGCGCCTGGCCAGAGGCCCGTCTGCAGGTAGAATGGACCAGGCCCGGCTTTCACAATGGAAGTTCCGCCCATGCATGCCGCCATCCCCATCCGCCTCGCACACCTCTGCTACCGCAGTCTCACTGCGGTACTGGTCGTCCTTGCCCTGATCGCGGTCGGCGGCTGCGCCAGCCTGGTGCACCGCGAACCGGTTCGAATCAACGTCGTCGGCCTGGAGCCCATCCCGGGCGAGGGCATGGAGATGCGCTTCAAGGTCAGGATGCGGGTGCAGAACCCCAACGACTCGGCAATCGACTTCGACGGCCTCGCGCTCGAACTCGAGCTCAACGGTCGGCCCTTCGCCACCGGCGTCAGCGATCGCGCGGGCAGCGTGCCGCGTTTCGGCGAGACGCTGATCGAGATCCCGGTGTCGGTATCGGCGATCGCCGTGGTACGCCAGGCGCTCGGCGTGATCGAAGGCGAGGCCAAGGCCGAAGTACCCTACACGCTGCGCGGCCGGCTCGCCGGTGGTCTGGCGGGTGGCATGCGCTTCTCCGACTCCGGTACCCTCAAGCTACCCGATCCGCTCAGGACGCCACGCTGAAACCCGCCGCGCGCGACACTCAAAAGGAGACCGAATGATGTCCCAGCCCGCCCTCAAGGACGCCCGCCTGCAACTCGACGATCGAGTCGCCACCCTCACCCTGGCGCGCGACGACGTGCGCAATGCGCTCACCGGCACCGCACTCATCGACGACATCGTCGATGTAGCCGAGTGGGTGAACCGCTGCGACGAGGTCTCCGTGCTGGTGATCACCGGCGAGGGTTCAGCCTTCTCCGCGGGGGGCAACATCAAGGACATGGCCGAGCGCGGCGGCGACTTTGCCGGCGATGTGGCCGAGGTCGCCACCCGCTACCGCCGCGGCATCCAGCGCATCCCGCTGGCCTTGCAGGCGGTCGAGGTGCCGATCATCGCCGCAGTCAATGGGCCCGCAATCGGCGCCGGCTTTGATCTGGCCAACATGGCCGACATCCGCATCGCCTCCACCCGGGCGAAGTTCGGCGAGACCTTCCTCAACCTCGGCATCATCCCGGGCGACGGCGGCGCCTGGTTCATGCAGCGCCTGATCGGCTACCAGCAGGCCTTCGAGCTCACCCTGTCGGGACGCATCGTCGGTGCGGAGGAGGCGAAGACCCTGGGCATCGCGCTCGAGGTCGTCGAGCCTGAGCAGTTGCTGGCACGCGCCCACGACATGGCCGCGCGCTTCGCCGCCCAGCCGCCCAAGGCGCTGCGCCTGACCAAGCGCCTGATGAAGATGGCCCAGCGCACCGAACTCAAAGACTTCCTCGACCTGTGCGCGGCCTTCCAGGGCATGTGCCACAACGAGCCGGAACACCTCGCGGCAGTCGAGCGCTTCCTGAAGCGCTGAACGGCAGTCAGCCAGGCCCAGCCGTGCAGGCGAGGTGCGCGCGCACGCTCAGTGGCGCGCGCGGAAATGCCACTCGCCGGCTGCGATATCGTTGGCCACGGCCCGGCGCGTCGCCTCATCCACCCGTGTGTCATCGAGCGGATACAGGCCGCACAGGCGCAGCGCGCGCCGGACCTCGATGGCCTGGCCGAGGTATTCATACACGACCCGGGCGCAACATGGCATGCGCTCGCCGCTGCCCGACACCCCTAGCTTGAGCCCGGTGAGCCGGGTGACACGGTTCTTGAACGAGGGGAAGAGGATGGTCTGCGTCATCTCCAGACCAGTCAGCGTCTCGTAGTCGGTCAGGAAGATCCGGTCGGTGAGGAAATGCGCCAGGCCGCGATAGATGCCATGGTAGGCCTTCTCGCGCGGATGCTCGATGAGGCGCTCGGTACGCTGGTAATACACCCGGTCGTCACGCCTTTCCAGGCATACCAGGGTACGCAGAAGCTGCCCGGGGCAGGCCATCGACAGGTAGGTCTCGAAGTAATAGCCCAGGTACTTGTCCAGCCCTGCGCTACCGATCTCCTTCAGGTGGGCGAGATCCGCCGCCTCCGGTGCGTGCGCCACGGCGGGCACCACCGGCCGCGGGCGGACTTGCACCAGGCGCTCGAACTGCGCGCTGGGCATCATGATTTCGTGCTCGTCCACCCCGAAGAAGGCGCAGAACCGGCGCAGCGTATGGGCCGAGGGCCGATAGCGCCCGCTCAGGTAGCGGTTGAACTGCGGCCGGTTGATGTCGAGCCGGCGGCAGACCTCGGCCACGGAGCGGTAGTAGCTGCACAACAGGCGCAGGTTGCGGGCGAAATCCTCGTTCATGGTGGCTCCAGGGGCGACGCGGCGGGCAACAGGAGTGGCGGCTCACGCGTACGGCCCCGGTCGGTGGCACACCTTGGATATGTCGCAGTATGGCGCAGTTTGTGCGCCCATTGGCAACGGCTTGAGCCAGGTCGTCAAATTCCCGTGCTGCCCGCGGCTTGCTGAAATGTCCGTGCTCCCGCCGTTCGCGCGGGGGAAAACGACAACAGCGGCCACGCGCCGCGCAGCAAGGAGACATCTCATGCCTGCCTACCCGTGTCACGTCCCGGCCCTGGCCGCCTGCCACCTCCGCCAGGGAGGGCGCCGTCATGCTTGACCTGCTCAATGACCTGCTATGGTCCAAGGTGCTGATCGTCGTGCTGATCGGCCTCGGCCTGTGGTTCACCATCGGTTCGCGCTGCGTGCAGTTCCGCCACTTCGGACGCATGTTCCGCATCCTCGGCGCCAATCAGGCCTTTGCACGTGACAAGCACGGCCACATCAGCTCCTTCCAGGCCCTGATGCTGTCCGTGGCCGGCCGCGTCGGCGGCGGCAACATCGCCGGCGTCGCCGTCGCCATCACGCTGGGCGGCCCCGGCGCCATCTTCTGGATGTGGATGGTGGGCCTGATCGGCATGGCCACAAGCTACTTCGAGTGCACGCTCGCCCAGGCCTACAAGACTGCCGAGCCTGACGGCACCTACCGCGGCGGCCCCGCGCACTACATCGCCCGCGGCATGGGGCGGCGCTGGAAGTGGCTGGCGGCGGTCTATTCGGTGCTGCTGCTGCTGACCTTCGGCTTTGCCTTCAGCGCGCTGCAGTCGTACTCGGTCGCCACCTCGATCAACGACGCCTTCGGCATCCCGGTCAGCGTGACCGGCGGCATCCTCGCCGTGATCGTCGGCGCGATCATCTTTGGCGGCGTCAAGCGCATCGCCAAGGTGGCCGAGGTGCTCGTGCCGGTGATGGCGGTCGGCTACATCGCCATCGCGCTGGTGGTGGTGGTGCTCAACCTCGGCGAGTTGCCGGGCGTGCTGGCACTGATCGTCAAGAGCGCCTTCGGCCTCGAACCCGCGATCGGCGGCGGCATCGGCGCGGCGATCGTGATGGGCGTCAAGCGCGGCCTGTTCTCCAACGAGGCCGGTCTGGGCAGCGCGCCCAACGTCGCCGCGGTGGCCTACGTGCGCCACCCCGCCAGCCAGGGCATCGTGCAGGCCTTCTCGGTGTTCATCGACACCCTGATCGTGTGCTCGTGCACCGCCTTCATCGTGCTGCTCGGCGACGTCTACCAACCCGGCACAGGAGCCCAGGTCGGCGGCGTAGCCCTCACCCAGGCATCGCTGGCCGGTCTCGTCGGCGAATGGGGCCGGGTATTCGTAAGCGTTGCGCTGATGCTGTTCGGCTTCACCACCATTATCTACAACTACTACCTCGGTGAGAACAGCCTGAGCTGGTTCAACGCCAGCAACCGCGGGCTGGTCGTGCTCTACCGCGCGGTGGTGATCGCACTGTGCGGCTGGGGTGCCACCACCGACCTCGGCACCGTGTTCGCCTTCGCCGACGTGACCATGGGCCTGCTCGCGCTCGCCAACCTGCTTGCGCTCGCAGCGCTGTTCAAGCCCGGACTGCGCCTGATGCGCGACTACGACGCGCAGATCGACGCCGGCGTCGCCGAGCCGGTGTTCGACGCCACACGCTTCAGCGACCTGGACATCGACGCCGACGCCTGGCGCCTGGAGGAAGAAGACCGCGCGGCGATCCAGTCGCCCGCCGCAGACCCGGTTCCGGCCAAGGCCTGATCCGCGACCTCACCCGACCACTCCCGGTGGCTGGCGCACACGGCGCCTTCCACCGCCACAGGAACACACCAACATGAACACCCGCATCGAACACGACCTGCTCGGCGACATGGCGCTGCCCGCCACCACCTGGTACGGCATCCAGACCCAGCGCGCTGTCGACAACTTCGCCATCACCGGCGTACCCATCAGCCACTTCCCGGCACTCGTCAACGCGCTGGCCATGGTCAAGGCCGCTGCCGCGCGCGCCAACCACGAACTCGGGCTGCTCCCGGCGCACAAGGCCGACGCCATCCTCGCCGCCTGCTCGGACATCATCGGCGGTCACCTGCACGAGGCCTTCGTCGTCGACCTGATCCAGGGCGGCGCCGGCACCTCGACCAACATGAACGCCAACGAGGTCATCGCCAACCTCGCGCTGGAGAAGCTCGGCCAGCCCAAGGGCGCGTATGCACACCTGCACCCCAACGACGACGTGAACATGTCGCAATCGACCAACGACGCCTACCCGACCGCGGTCTGCGTCGGCCTGCAGTTCGCCGTCGAGCCGCTGGTGGACGCCATCGCCAGCCTCAAGCGCGCCCTCGAAGCGAAGGGCCGCGAGTTCGCCGACGTCATCAAGATGGGCCGCACCCAGCTGCAGGACGCCGTGCCGATGACGCTCGGCCTGGAATTCGAGGCCTTCGCAGTGAACCTGGGCGAAGACATCGACCGCCTGCGCGAGGTCTGCACCCTGTTGTGCGAGGTCAACCTCGGCGGCACCGCGATCGGCACCGGCATCAACACCCACCCCGACTACGCCGCACTCGCCGTGCGCCATCTCGCCGAGATCTCGGGCAAGCCGATCGTGCCCGCTGCCAACCTGGTCGAGGCGACCTCGGACATGGGCGCCTTCGTGCTCTTCTCGGGCGTGCTCAAGCGCTTCGCGGTCAAGCTGTCCAAGCTCGCCAACGACCTGCGCCTGCTCTCCAGCGGGCCGCGCACCGGCTTCGGCGAGATCCACCTGCCGCCGATGCAGCCGGGCTCGTCGATCATGCCGGGCAAGGTCAACCCGGTGATCCCGGAGGCAGTGAATCAGACCGCCTACCAGGTGATCGGCAACGACCTCGCGGTAACGATGGCGGCCGAGGCCGGCCAGCTCCAGCTCAACGCCATGGAGCCGCTGATCGTCTACAACCTGCTGTCCTCGGTACGCATGCTCGACGCCGCCTGCCGCATGCTGGAGGAACGCTGCATCCGCGGCATCCGCGCCGACCGCGAGCAGTGCCGCCGCCACGTCGAGCACAGCATCGGCGTGATCACCGCGCTGGTGCCGCACATCGGCTACGCCAACGCCTCGCGCATCGCAGCCCAGGCGCTGCACAGCGGCGACACCGTGCGCGCCCTGGTGCTGGGCGAGGGCCTGCTTGGCGAGGCCGAACTCGATGCGCTGCTCAGCCCGCAATCCATGCTCGCCCCGCAAAGGCAGCCGGCATGAACGAGCGCATCCTGGTGCTGCACACGGGCGGCACCATCGGCATGGAGCGCGGCATGGACGGCTATCGTCCGATGCCGGGCTTTGACGCGGTGCTACGGCGCCATCTGGACGGCGTGGCAGGCCTGCCCGCCTTCGATCTCGTCGAACTGGCACAGCCGATCGACAGCGCCAACCTGCAGCCAGCGCAATGGACCGCGATCGCCCGCGAGCTCGTCACGCGCTGGAACGACTACCGCGGCTTCGTGGTGCTGCACGGTACCGACACCATGGCGTGGACGGCGTCGGCGCTGTCCTTCATGCTGCAGGGCGCCGATCGACCGGTGATCCTCACCGGTGCGCAGGTTCCGCTCGTCGAGCCGCGCACGGACGCACTGGCCAACCTGCAGTCGGCGCTGCTGCTCGCCGACAGCTTGCCGCACGGCGAAGTCGGCGTGTTCTTCGGCCGCCAACTGCTGCGCGGCAACCGCAGCACCAAGGCCAGCAGCACGGCCTTCGAAGCGTTCGCCTCACCCAACGCAGCCGCGCTGGCCGAGGTCGGCATCACGCTGAATGTGCATGCGCAGCGCCTGCAGCCTGCGGGCGCACGCAACTTCCGGCTCCCCGAGTTCGATCCGCGCGCGGTGGCGGTGCTGACCGTGCATCCGGGCCTGGGCGCACACCAGGTCGATGCGCTCACGGCCGATCCCGCATTGCGCGGCCTGGTGCTGAGCAGCTACGGCGCCGGCAACCTGCCCGATGCCGAGCCCGGCCTTCTCGATGCGCTCGCGCGCGCGGTAGCGCGCGGCGTGGTGGTGGTGAACCGGACCCAGTGCAGCCACGGCGCGGTGATGCAGGGCGCCTACGCAACCGGCGCAGCACTGCACCGCATCGGTGTCGTCCCGGCCGCAGACATGACGCTCGAGGCGGCCTTCGCCAAGCTGCATGTGCTGCTCGCGACCGACGCCGATCCTGCGCAGGTGCGCGCGCGCTTCGGCACCGCGCTGTGCGGGGAGATGTCCTGAACCTGGCGCCGGGCACGGCGCGCCGGCGGGGCTGACGTAGAATGGCGCTCCCCGCCCCCGCACAAGACAAGTGCTCGGCCCGACGCCGCGACCGCCCTCATCCCGGCAAGCGACACGGGTGAGCCCCCAATCATGGCAGACAGCTCGCCACGCGTGCTTTCGGTGATCCCGCCGATGACGCAGCTCAACACGCCGTATCCGTCCACGGCCTATCTCACCGGCTTCCTGCGTTCGCGCGGCATCGCCGCGGTGCAGGAGGATCTTGCGCTGAAGCTGGTGCTGCGCCTGCTGTCGCCTACCGGCCTGGACGACATCCGCGCCCGCGCCGAGACCTTGGCACGCAGACAGCGCACGCCGCTGGTGCAGGGCTTTCTCGAGCACTTCACGCGCTACCGCTACACCGTCGGCCCCACCATCGCCTTCCTGCAAGGCCGCGACCCCACCATCGCCCATCGCATCGCGAGCCGGACCTTCCTGCCCGAGGGGCCGCGCTTCGACACGCTCGATGCCTATGTCGACCCGGACGATCCCGAAGGCGGCGACCCGCTCGCCTGGGCCTTCGGCGCCCTCGGCCTCGCCGACCGTGCGCGCCACCTCGCCACGCTGTATCTGAACGAGCTCGCCGACATCCTGCGCGACGCCATCGATCCGCGCTTCGAATTCGTGCGCTACGCCGAATCGCTGGCCATGAGCCAGGCCACCTTCGACGCGCTCGCCGACGCCCTGGCCGCCTCACCGACCTTGGTCGATGCCTACCTCAAGGAACTGACCCTCGAGGCCATCTCCCACCATCGGCCGCAGCTCGTCCTCGTCTCCACGCCCTTCCCCGGCTCGGTGTACGGCGCTTTCCGCATCGCCCAGGCGATCAAGGCCGCCCATCCGGGCATCGTCACCGTGCTCGGCGGCGGCTTCGTGAACACCGAGCTGCGAGAGCTGTCCGAGCCGCGCGTGTTCGACTACTTCGACTACGTCACCCTCGACGACGGCGAGCGCCCCCTGCTGGCGCTGCTCGAACACCTGCAGGGCAAGCGTGGCAAGTCCCGTCTGGTGCGCACCTTCGTGCGCGACGCGGACACGCATGCGGTGCGCTACATCAACCTCATCGAGCCCGATGTGCCCTTCGCCGAGGTCGGCACGCCGACCTGGGACGGCCTGCCCCTGGACGGCTACCTGTCGGTGCTCGACATGCTCAACCCGATGCACCGGCTATGGTCCGACGGGCGCTGGAACAAGCTCACGGTGGCCCACGGCTGCTACTGGAAGAAGTGCAGCTTCTGCGACGTCAGCCTCGACTACATCGGCCGCTACGACGGCGCCCCGGCCGCGCTGCTGGTCGACCGCATCGAAGCGATCATCGCCGAGACCGGCCAGACCGGCTTCCACTTCGTCGACGAGGCGGCGCCGCCCAAGGCCCTGCGCGCGCTCGCCGAGGAGCTGCTGCGCCGCGGCGTGGCAATTTCGTGGTGGGGCAACATCCGCTTCGAGAAGTCCTTCACCCCCGAGCTCTGCCGGCTGCTCGCCGACAGCGGCTGCATCGCGGTGTCGGGCGGGCTGGAAGTGGCCTCGGACCGGCTGCTCAAGCTGATGAAGAAGGGCGTGTCGGTGGACCAGGTGGCACGCGTCACCCATGCGTTCACCGAAGCCGGGGTACTGGTCCACGCTTACCTGATGTACGGCTTCCCAACGCAGACGGTGCACGACACCGTTGATGCGCTGGAATACGTGCGCCAGCTCTTCGAAGCCGGCTGCATCCAGTCGGGCTTCTTCCACCGCTTTGCGTGCACCGTACACTCGCCGGTGGGGATGAACCCGCAGGAGTACGGTATCGAGCTCGTACCGCTGCCACCGGTAAGCTTCGCGAAAAACGACATCGGCTTCATCGACCCCACCGGTGTCGACCACGATCGCCTCGGCAAAGCGCTCAACAAGGCGCTATACAACTATATGCACGGTATCGGCCTCGATGCGGACGTGCGCCAGTGGTTTGCCGACAAGGTGCCGCGCCCGCGCGTGGCGCGACAGTTCATTGCCCGCGCGCTCGGGCAATGATGCTCGCACTTGATCTCGCACATGCATGCACGCCCCCGATGAGGGCTAGAATCCCGCCCCGCCTCCCTTCAACGCCACTGCACCGCGCGCATGGACAATGACCTGGCCCCAGGCCCTCTACTGAGCCTCACCCTCGACGCGGCGACCCGTGTGCTCAGCGCGAACCTGGCACATGACACACGCTTCCCGCGCATCGATGCACTCTGGTTGCGCGAGCAGCTCGGCGCGGCCGGCTACGCCGAACTGCGCATCCGGCCGGATGCGATCAAGGGGCTGATCGCGCGCTACAACGCCGGGCAATCGGTCGAGGCCGTCGAGATCGCCGAGTGCGCGGATGCCATGCTCGAGGTCGAAGTCGCGGCCGATGGCCTCAGCGCGGAACTCACCCTCACCCCGGCCAAGGGCGGCCGTCCGGCAACCAAGGCAGAACTGCTCGGCCTGCTCACCGCACGCGGCATCGTCGAGGGCGTGCTGGTCGACGAGATCAACCGCGCGATCGCCAAGGGCCAGGCCAACCGCCTGGTGATCGCCCGCGGCCGCGAAGCCGTGCCCGGTGAGGACGGCTGGCTCGAACGCCTGCTGCCCGAGACACCTGCGCGCGTACCCAACGTCCGCCCCTGCGGCCGCACCGACTTCCGCGACTTCGGCGAGATCCTCGTGGTGCAGGAGGGAGAGGGCCTGATGCGACGGCATCCCGCGACTCGTGGCGAGGACGGCCGCAACGTGCTCGGCCAGCCGATCGCGCCCAAGCCGGGGCGCGATGTCCGCTTCGCCAGCGGTTTGCGCGGCACGCGCACCGCGGCCGAGGACCCCGACCTCCTCGTCGCTGCCTGCGACGGCCAACCCGTGGAGGTGCGCGATGGCATCATCGTCGAGCCCATCTACACCGTCGACTCGGTGAACATGGCCACCGGCAACATCGACTTCGATGGCACGGTCAGGGTACGCAACGACATCCAGGCTGGCATGAGCGTCCGCGCCAGCGGCGACATCGAGGTCGGCGGCGTGGTCGAGCCCGCCACGCTGGAGGCCGGCGGCAACATCATCGTGCGCGGCGGCGTGATGGGCGGGCTCGGCGGCAAGACGGCAGGCAAGGATTTCAGCGCCGTCGCCATCCGTTGCGACGGCAGCTTCACCGCCACCTATGCTCAACAGGCACGCATCACGGCGGGCGACTCGATCTTCATCGATGATCTGGCCATGCAGTGCCAGCTCGTGGCGCGGAACCATATCCGCGTCGGCAACCAGCGTCGCGGCCACATCATCGGCGGCAAGGCCTGCGCGAACCTGTCGATCCATGCCCGTGTGATCGGCGCGCACAACCGCATCCGCACCGAACTCGAGATCGGCGCCGACACGGCACTCTCCCAGGCGGTGCAGGCCAAGGCCCAGGAGCGCGACATCCAGGAAAACAAGCTGCTCGATGTCGGCAAGCTGCTCAACTTCGCCGACCGCAATCCGGGCAAGGTCACAAGCGAGATGCTGAGCCGCGCCGAGCTTGCAGCGGCTGCGCTGTCGACCGGGATCGAGGCCTTGCGTAACGAGGAAGAGGCCTTGCGTTTCCGGCTCGAGCTCGCCCAGCAGGCGCGGGTGAATGTGGAGCAGACCGTGTTCGAAGGCGTCACGGTCAGCATGGGTGAGCGCAGCCTGCGCATCCCGCAAGTACTCGCCGCCAGCACCATCCGCCTTGCAGACCAGGGGCTCGGCGTGTTTCCGCTCGAGGATGACAGCCACTTTGACGAGCCACAGAAACCGGGTGGCGAGTCTGCTCGCCGCCGCTGAGCGGAAAAGGCAAGGGCCCCGACTGGGGCCCCTGCCTTTCACTGCATGACTGCCGCTTACTTCAGCGCGGCAAGCGCGGCCGCATAGTCCGGCTCATCCTTGATCTCACCCACGCGCTGGGCATGTACGACCTTGTCGTTGGCATCGATCACCACCACTGCACGCGCGGTGATGCCGGCGAGCGGGCCGGAAGTGATGGCCACGCCATAGGCCTCGGCAAAGCCCGGGTTGCGGAAGGTCGACAACGTCTGCACGTTCGCCAGGCCTTCGGTCTCGCAGAAGCGCTTGGCCGCGAAGGGCAGGTCGGCAGAAACCACCAGTACGACGGTATCGGCCAGCTTGCCGGCTTCCTCGTTGAACTTGCGCGTCGAGGTCGCGCACACCGGGGTGTCAAGGCTGGGAACGATGTTCAGTACCTTGCGCTTGCCGGCAAAGGCCTCGAGGCCGACGTCGGCAAGGTCGGCGGCGGTGAGCTTGAAGGCGGGGGCGGCATCGCCGGCTTGCGGGAAACGGCCCGCCACGTCGATCGGATTGCCGCCGAGGGTCACTGCGCTCATGGTTATCTCCTGTGGGTGAGGGTGGTGCCGGCTTGTTCGTGGGGCACCGGCTGGTCCGCCCCCTAGCCTACACCAAGGCGCTGCCCGCTGCCCGGCCGTTCAACGCCCGACGCGGGACAGCTTGAGCAGGCGCGAACCGCGGTCGATCAGCACCGTCAGCAACACGATCATGAGCAGGTAGGTGCCGGCCCGCTCGAAACGGAACCACTCGAAGTTGAAGCTGAACTGGAAGCCCAGGCCGCCCACGCCGACCAGCCCGAGCACCACCGCCGCGCGCACGTTGCTCTCGAACTGGAAAAAGCCATAGGTCATCCAGTCGCGCCACACCCGCGGCACCGCCACCAGGCCGTAGGTTGCCAAGCGGGAGCCACCGCAGGTGGGCTCGAAGCGGCGCAGGGGCTGGTTGTCCACCGCCTCGCCGAACACCCGGGTGAGCACGCCCAGCGTGTGCAGCGCGATGGCCAAGGTCCCCGCCACCAGGCCGGGACCAAAGAAGGCGATGCACAGGAAGGCCCACATCACCTCAGGCACGCCACGTGCGATCACCGCCGTGGCGCGCGCCGCCGCGAGCTGCAGGGCGCGCAGCGCGCGCTGCCAGGGCGCCGGCGTCTCGCCGCTGAAGCGTGCGGCGTGGAGCTGGAAGCTGGCCGAATGCGGATAGGTGAGCAGGATCGCCCCGGCCACGCCGAGCACCGTGCCGACGACCGCAATGGCGAGCGGGATCGCCGCCGATTCCACCACCCGCCACACGAACCACTTCTGCAGCTCCTGCTGCCAGGCCAGCCACGCCGACGGTCGCCAGAAATCGAGCGCGCCATGGGTGGCGGACAATTCGACCGCCTTGCCCTGCTCGAGGCGCGCCGCCGCCTTGGCCGGGTCGCCCAGACCGATCGCGGCGAGGTCGAGCTCGGGCTGCAGCAGGCGTTCGAAGAAGCGCAGCTTTCCCCAGGCCTCACCACTCAGCAGCTCCATGGCCGGTGCAAGGTGGTTGCGTGCAGCCCCATCCTCACCGCCACGGTTGCCCCAGCCCATGAACCACAGCGACCACAGCAGGGCCAGCACGACCAGACCGGTAGCCAGCCAGGGGCCGAACGGCGGACGGGAGACGCCAGCCGCAATGGGCGGCGCCACAGCATCGCCCTCAGGCCGTCCCTGGCGCGAGGCATCGCCAGCCCCCGCCACCGCGCACGAGGCACCGCCGCTCTGGCGGGACTGGTCACCGCGCAACTGGCGACGAATGGTGTTGCTGACGAGATCCGCGGCCAGCGTCAGTAACAAGGTGAACAGGATCAGCGTGCCGACCTTGTCCCATGCGCCGAAGCGCACCTGGTACCAGATCTCCGAGCCCAGCCCGCCGCCGCCCACCGCACCGATCACCGCGGCGTTGCGAATCGCGCATTCGGCGCGCATCAGCGTGAAGGACAGCACGTTGCGCGAGGCGAGCGGACGGATGCCGTAAAGGAAGGTCGCCAGCCGGCCACCGCCCAGGCTGCGAACCTGGCCATAACGCGCCGGATCAACGCTGTCCCAAAGCTCGCTGTACACCTTGGCCAGAATGCCGGTGATGTTGAGCGCCAGCGCGAGCGCACCAGTGAGCGGGCCGAGGCCAACCAGTGCGACCAGGATGATCGCCCACACGAAATCCGGCACCGCGCGCAGGATGTCCTGCACCAGCCGGCAGGCCGCGCACAGCAAGGCGGCCGGCGAGCGCAGCGGCAACCACCGCCACAGGCGGGCGACGAGCTTGCCACCCACAGCGCTGCGTTCATCGCCGACACACACCGCACGGCTCGCCCCCATCGCCAACGGCCAGGCCAGCAGCACCGCCAGCGCCGTACCGAGGATGGCAGCGGACAGGGTCTGCAGGGTCAGGTCCCAGGCATGGCGCACGAAGTCCGGCGACAGGTCGGGGCGAGCGAAGGCCGCCAGCCAGGCGCCGATGCGCGCTGCCGCCTGGGCGCGGCGCTCGGCGTCGGTGAGCGCCCCCCAGTCCCAGTCGGCGGCGGCGAAGGCCGCCAGCAAGGCCAGCAGGACGGCGAGCAGGGCGACGAAATGGCCCAGCGGGCGGCGCTCGTAACGCGCACTGGCGGCCAATACGAGCGTACTCACCAAGACACCCCCGGTACACCGCTGCGGCAGCCGTGCTTCATTCCTGCACCTCGATCTCGTCCAGGTGCAGCGCGCGGTATTCGGCGCCGTAGAGCTCGCGCAGCAGATGCTGGGTGATCTGCGCTGGTTCGCCCTGCCAGAACAGGCGGCCGCCACGCAGCGCGATCACGCGGTCGAAATGGCCTTGCAAGAGGTCCAGCGTGTGCAGATTGACCACCAGCGTCACGCCGTCGCGCTGCGCCAGTTGGCATAGCAAGCCGATGATCTCGCGCCCGAGGCGCAGGTCGAGCGCGCTCACCGGCTCGTCCGCCAGCACCAGGCGCGGCTGCTGCACGATCAGGCGGGCGACGGCGACGCGCTGCTGCTGGCCGCCGGAGAGTTCGTCGGGTAGTGCCCACAGCTTGTCGGCGAGCTCGACGCGCGCCAGCGCAGCGCGCGCGCGTTCGATCTGTTGCGGCCACAGCAGGGACAGCAGCGCACGCGCCAGCGACCAGTGGCCGAGCCGGCCCATCAGCACGTTGTGCACCACGCGCAGCTGAGGGATCAGGTTGTCCTGCTGGTAAAGGAAGCCGAGTTCGCGGCGCAGCCGCGCCAGCCGCCGCCCGCGCAGGCGGCGGGTATCCTCGCCCAGCGTCAGCGCGCAACCAGCCGCAGGCTTGACCAGGCCGGCGATGAGACGGAACAGCGTGGTCTTGCCCGCGCCCGAGGGCCCGATGACGGCGACGCGCTCGCCCGGAGCGATGTCCAGGCTGATGTCGTCGAGTACGCGCTGGCCGCCGTAGGCGACCGCGGCGCCCTGCAGGCGAACCGGGTGCTCGGGCACGGCCTGCGCATCAATGGAGTCTGTATTCATGATGATGAGCGGGCAGGGGGCGGCACAGCATCCGGCCGGACGCTGCGCCTACCGGTCCCAGCCAGCCCTCAGCCGCCGATGTCGATACCCGACTCGAGCAGGTCGACGTAGCCCTGCCACTCGCCGATGTCGGCCTCGATGAACTTGCCTGCCTTCAGGTACTTGAGCACCTGGGCACCTTCCGGCGTGCTGCCATCGACGGCGAGCAGCGCGGCACGCAGCCTGGCGAGCAGGTCCGGGCCGAGATCGGCACGGGCGGCGAGGGCGTAGTTGGTATAGGGCGGGGTCTTGTAGACGATCGGCGCACGCGCCTTGAGCGCGTCGTCGGCCTTGTCCCACGATGCGTAGTTGAGCGCGCCGACCTGATGGGTGCCGTCGGCCACCATCTGCATCACCACGTCATGGCTGCCGGAATAGGCCACACTGCGGAACACCCGCTCCGGCGCGGCACCGGCCTGGTCCATGAAGTACTTGCGCGGCATCATGTGGCCCGAGGTGCTGCTCTTGCTGCCGAAGGTGAAGCTCCAGCCCTTGCCCTGCGCGGCCTTGGCGAGTTCTCCGAGGTCGCCCACGGTGCCCAGACCGGTCGCCGGGTTGGCGATGAAGTAGCTGACAAAGCCCTTGTCGATGTCTCGGCAGCCAAGGATGGTGAGCTGCTCGCCCATCTGCATGCGCGCCTGCGCGGTGGTCACCGCGCCGAGCCAGGCGACATGGGCGCGGCCGGTGGCGAGCGCAGTGACGCTGGCGGCGTAGTTCTCCACGTGCATGTACTCGACCGGGATGCCCACGGCCTTGCCGAGATGACGGGCCAGCGCGCCGAAGTTCTCGCGCATGCGGTCGGCGTCGCCGTCGTCGGGGATCGCGGTGATGACGAGCTTGGCCGGCTGGGCCAAGGCATCGCCTGCGTTCAGACCCAGGCTGCCGGCCACGGCGAGAGCGGCGGCGGACAGCAGGAAGCCTCTGCGCGAGGCAGTGCGTTGATGGTGCATGTGCTGCTCCGGTTGTTCGGAGACCGCCGGCAGTCGCGCCGCCGATCGGCTTCCAGCCACCCCGGTGCGGGCGCGCCGGGGTTTAATGGCCCGGCATTCCGACCGGGCAGATAGGGTTCGGACGCTTGTCGATATGTAGATCGACGTTCAGGTGTCCGGCGCGCATTATCCGCAATGCTGGCCGGCAAAGGTAGGGTCAGGCGCGGCTGGCGCCGCACCCACGCAGGCCCATGCACCATCGCTTGCTGACGGCGCGGACAGCCTGATCTATGTTGAAGATCGGGCTGTACCGCATGGGAGCGTCGTCATGGAACCGGTCGATCTGTTCTACAGCTATGCACACGAAGACGAGAAACTCCGCGACGAGCTCGATGGCCACCTTGCGCTCCTGCGGCGCAAGGGCGTGATCCGCCCCTGGCACGATCGCAGCATCGTTGCGGGCCAGAAATGGGACGAGGCGATTGATGCCCAGCTCAGCACGGCAGACCTGATCCTGCTGCTGGTGAGCATGGACTTCCTCAACTCCGACTACATATGGGGCAAGGAACTTGCATCGGCAGTAGCGCGTGCCGAGCGCGGCGACGCCAGCGTGGTGCCGGTGCTGTTGCGCGCAGTGGACATCGAAGGGGCGCCCTTTGCCCACCTTCAGGGCCTGCCCACCGACCTGCGCCCGGTCACCTCCTGGCCCAACCGCGACGAGGCGTGGACCGATGTCGCCAAGGGCATCCGGCGCGCCGTCGAGGCAATCCAGCAGCGCTGGGTGAGTGCAGCACCCGCGGCCGCCGCCGCACCGAGGTCGAGCGACTTCGGCGCCACCTCAGCAAGTGTGGCCGCATCGGCGGCCGAGGACGACAGCTGGGCGCTCGAGGCCGCAGCGCCAGAAGGTACGGGCGACGCCGCGGCACGCAAGCACGAAGAACCCGACAGTCTGGTCCGGCGCATGATGGCCGGCTTCACCAACGAACTGGCGGTCGCGGCACGAATACGCGGCGCACCCGCGATGGATGGCGCCGAGGCCGAAGATACGGCACTGGCGCTGATCGACATGCCCGAGCAGAAGCGGCTGCTGTGGGTGGACGACAAACCGGAAGGCAACGCGCACGAAATCGCCGCGCTCGCAAAACTGCAGGTCGAAGTCGTGACCGCACACAGCACGGAAGAAGCGCTCACGCGCCTCGACGCCGATACCGAGGGCTTCGACCTGGTGCTATCGGACTGGAGCCGACCCGAAGCACTGGAAGGTCAGCCGAGCGCCGCGTTGAGACTGCTGCGCGCGCTGGCGTCGAGACCGCGCCGGCCTCCGCTGATCGTCTACCACGGCGAGTTCGACGATGCTCGCCGCACGGCCCGACGCGACATGCTGCTGCGTGCGGGTGCCTTGGGCGAGGCCGTCGCCCCGGGCGAACTGCTCGCCTTGGTGAAGACCGCCCTGCAGGCGCGCTGAGGCACTCAGCGCATCGCGCGCAGGCGGGCGATACGGTCCTGGGTCGCCGGGTGGGTCGAGAACAGCCCGCGCAGGCCGCCGCCGGAGAGCGGGTTCATGATCATCATCTGCGCCGTTTCGGGGTGCTGCTCGGCGGTATGCATGGGGATGCCGCGCGCGTAGGCGTCGATCTTGGCGAGCGCGCTGGCCAGCGCCTCGGGGTCGCCGGAGATTTCAGCACCGCCACGATCGGCACCGAACTCTCGGGTGCGGCTGATCGCCATCTGGATGATCATGCCGGCCATCGGCGCCAGGATCATCATCGCGATCGACACGATCGGGTTGGGACGGTTCTCGCCGTCGCGACCTCCGAAGAACATGCCGAAGTTGGCCAGCATCGAGATCGCGCCCGCCACCGTGGCCGAGATCGTCGAGATCAGGATGTCGCGGTTCTTCACATGCGCCAGCTCGTGCGCCATGACGCCGCGCAGCTCGCGCTCGGACAGCATGCGCATGATGCCGGTGGTGGCGGCCACCGCGGCATTCTCGGGGTTGCGGCCGGTGGCGAAGGCGTTGGGCTGGGCCTCGTCGATGATGTAAACCTTGGGCATCGGCAGGTCGGCGCGCTGGGCGAGCTCGCGCACCATGTTGTAAAGGTAGGGCGAGGAGGCGGCATCGACCTGGCGCGCGTTGTACATCTTGAGCACGGCCTTGTCGGAGAACCAGTAGGCCCAGAAGTTCATGGCGCCGCCAATGACGAGCGCGATCAGCATGCCCTGCTGGCCGCCGATGGCCGCGCCCATGGCGCCGAACAGGGCGACGATGCCGGCCATCAGGATGGAGGTCTTGATCCAGTTACCGAACATTGCGGTGTCCTTCCTGCAAAAGGTTGATTCAAAAGCCTAGTTTGGGGCCCGACCAGGCAAATTCAAGCATGGTGCGAGGCCCACCGGCCCAACCGTGGCGCTCAGGCCACGGTTGCGAAGCGTTCGCCCACAGAGACCGGGAAGCCGCGCAGGAATTCCGCGGCAGGCAGGCGCTTGCTGCCCGGACGCTGTAACACCGTGCAACGCAGGGCGTCGCGACCGCAGGCGACGGTGATGCCGTCGTCGCCTGCCGCGATCACCGTGCCGGGCTCGCCCCGGCCGGGCACGACCTCGGCCGACCAGCACTTGACCACCGTATCGCGCAGGCTGGAAGCCGCCCCGGGGAAGGGGTCGAAGGCACGCGTCGCGCGCTCGATGTCGGCCGCCGGGCGCGTCCAGTCGATGTTCGCCTCGGCACGCCCGATCTTGGCAGCGTAGGTCACGCCCTCGGCCGGCTGCGGCCTGGCGACCAACTCGCCGCGCTGCAGGGCGGCCAGCGCGGCGACGATGCACTCACCGCCGAGCGCCGCGAGGCGGTCGTGCAGCGTGGCGGTCGTGTCGCGGGGCAGGATCGGCGTCGAGCGCTCGAGCAGCATCGCACCGGTGTCCAGGCCCTCGTCCATCTGCATGATGGTGATGCCGGTCGCGGCGTCGCCGGCTTCGATGGCGCGGTGGATGGGCGCGGCGCCGCGCCAGCGCGGCAACAGCGAGGCGTGGATGTTGAGGCAGCCCAGGCGCGGCATGTCCAGCACCGCCTTGGGCAGGATCAATCCGTAGGCCACCACCACCAGCACGTCCGGCGCACAGGCCGACAGGCGCGCGCGCTGCTCGTCCGTGCGCAGCCTCTCCGGTTGGTCGACCTCGATGCCACGCGCCAGGGCGAGCTGCTTGACCGCGCTCGGCGTGAGCTTCATGCCACGGCCGGCAGGGCGGTCGGGCTGGGTGAGCACCAGCGGCACCGTGTAGCCGGCCTCAAGGATGGCTTCGAGCGCGCAGGCGGCAAACTCGGGCGTGCCGGCGAAGGCGACGCGCAGCGCCGCGGGGGAGAGGGTGTCGGCCATCACGCGGTGATGCGGGCCTTCTTGGCCAGCTTGCTCTTGATGCGGCCGAGCTTGAGCTGGGACAGGTATTCGACGAAGACCTTGCCGTCGAGGTGATCGATCTCGTGCTGGATGCAGACCGCGAGCAAGCCGTCGGCCGCAAGTTCGTAGGGCTCGCCCTTGTCGTCGAGGGCGCGCACCCGAACCCGCTCCGCACGCGTCACCTTCTCGTAGATACCGGGGACGGAGAGGCAGCCTTCCTCGCACACCTGTTCGCCCGAGCGCTCGAGAATCTCGGGGTTGATCAGCGTCATCAGGCCGGATTTGTCCTCGCTGACGTCGATGACCACCACGCGCATGTGGACGTTGACCTGGGTGGCCGCGAGCCCGATGCCGGGCGCCTCGTACATGGTCTCGGCCATGTCGCGCACGAGCTGGCGGATGTCGTCATCGACCGCTGCAACCGGCTTGGCAACCGTATGCAGGCGGGGATCGGGGTATCTGAGAATGGGTAGGAGAGCCATGAATGCCTTGCCGCGTTAAACCTTTAAGTGCAGAATTTCAAGCGTTTTCACATGCATGCGCATGTACTGCGCCGGGGACTCGAAGCGCTTCACGACCGTGTTTGCTTCGCGCATCCGGTTCGACCCTGTCCATGCAACAGCGTTCCAGGGCCTCGTCGGCACGCCCCGCATCTACCGGAAGCGATCAATGACCCGAATTATATTCCCTCTGCTCGTCGCCTTCGCGGCCCTGTTTGGCGCGAGCGCCCACGCTCAATCCGGTGTCCGCCTTGCTGACAACGCACCCGACAGCTACACGGTGGTCCGTGGCGACACCCTGTGGGACATCTCGGGCCGCTTCCTGCAGGAACCCTGGCGCTGGCCCGAAGTCTGGCGCCTCAACCGCGAGCAGATCCGCAACCCGCACCTCATCTACCCGGGGCAGGTCATCCTGCTCGACCGCAGCGGCCCCTGGCTGAGCATCGGCCGGCGCATCGGCGGCACCCAGGACGATCGCGTGCAGCCGCGCATCTACAGCGAAGCACTCGACAGCGCCCTGCCCAGCATCCCGCTGCAGGTAATCGAGCCCTTCCTGAACCGCCCGCTGGTCATCGACGGCCCCCGCCTGGAAGGCTCGGCGACCATCATCGCCACCGAGACCAGCCGCGTGCTGACCGGCACGGGCGACACCATCTTCGCCAAGGACGTCGGCGACGCCGCCGAGGTGTGGCACATCTACCGCCCGGCCAAGCCGCTCGAAGACCCGGTGACGCGCGAAACCCTGGCCTGGGAGGCTGCCTACCTCGGCACCGCGCGCGTGACCGAACGCGGCCAGCCAACCACCCTCGAGGTCACCACCTCGGTCGAGGAAATCGGTGTCGGCGACCTGATGATGCCGAGCGATCGCCCGAGCGTGTTCTCCTTTGCGCCGCATGCGCCCGAGCGCGACGTGAACGGGCGCATCATCTCGATTCATCGCGGCGTGAGCGAAACCGGTCGTCTGCACGTGGTGGCGCTCAACGTTGGCGAACGTGACGGCATCGAGCGAGGCCACGTGCTGGCCCTGTTCCGCAACCGCGGCACGGCCGAATATACCGGCGACGGCGGCAAGGAGACCTTCCAGCTGCCCGAGAAGCGCTACGGCATGGTGTTCGTGTTCCGCGTCTTCGATCGCATCTCCTACGCCCTGGTGATGGAATCCGACGGCCCGGTCACGCTCTCCGACGTCGTACGCCAGCCCTGACGGTCGCCGCCGAGACTCACACGCACTCCCAGGCCTCTTGTCCGCCGATCACGACGACCTCGCCGACTGGTTGCGCCTGAGCTCGCTGCCGGGCCTGGGCGCCGACCGCCAGCGCAGCCTGCTTGCCGCCTTCGGCCTGCCGCGCCACATCTTCGGCGCCGGCCGCAGTGCGCTCGCGGCAGTGGTGGGGGGCGAAGCCGCGGATACAGTGCTCGGCACCCCGCAGGCCGAATGGATGGAGCGCGCGCTCGCCTGGGCGGCCGAGCCCGGCAGCCACGTGCTCACCCTTGCCGACGAAGCCTATCCACGCAGCCTGCTCGACATGGCCGACCCGCCGGTGCTGCTCTACGTCAAGGGCGACCCGGCCCTGCTCCAGCGCCCGGCGATCGCCCTCGTGGGGGCGCGCTCCGCAACCGCTCAGGGAGAGGCCAACGCCGAAGCCTTCGCCCACGAGCTGGCGGCGCAGGGCTTCACCATCGTCAGCGGGCTTGCTCTGGGTATCGACGCGGCAGCCCATCGCGGCGCACTCGCCGCAGGTACAGCCGGGGGCGGCACGATCGCCGTGATCGGTACCGGAATCGATCGCATCTACCCCGCACGCAACGCAACACTTGCCCGCGACATCGCCCGCTGCGGCGTGGTCGTCAGCGAGTTCCCGCTCGGCACACCGCCACTGCAGCACAACTTCCCGCGCCGTAACCGGCTCATCGCCGGTCTCGGGCAAGGCGTGCTGGTGGTCGAGGCCGCACTCAACAGCGGCTCACTGATCACCGCGCGACTGGCGACCGAATGCGGCCGCGAGGTGTTCGCGATCCCGGGCTCGATCCATTCGCCACTGTCGCGCGGCTGCCACCGCCTGATCCGTGAAGGCGCCAAGCTGGTCGAGACGGCCGAAGACGTCGTCGAGGAATTGCGCGGCCGGCTCGGCTGGGCGGCACCCGAGCGCCCGCCCACGGCGGCCGGACGCCGTCGACGCGAACGCAAGGATGCCGCTTCGACGCCGCCGACCATGTCCCAGGCCGAGCTTGCCCTCGACGGCGAGGCGGCACGGGTGCTGCAGATCATCGGCCATGACCCGGTGGACATCGACACGCTGGCCCAGCGCTGCAGCTTGACGGTCGATGCCCTGTACGCCATCCTGCTTCCGCTCGAGCTGGATGGACTCCTCGCGCGCTTGCCCGGGGGGCGCCTCCAGCGCATCTGAATCCGGCCGCACATCACCAGCCGCACGCAAGCACAGCGGGCGGAGCCCTCCATCCGGCATGCCGGTCCTGGAACCGCCCACCACGCTGCCGACCGCCCCCAAATGAGGCCGCCTTGTTCGACATCCTCGTATATCTCTTCGAAAGCTACATCCACGCAGACGCCTGCCCCGAATCCGATCTGCTCGCCCGCAAGCTGTCGGCGGCCGGATTCGACCAGGACGAGATTTCCGAAGCGCTCGACTGGCTGGCCGGCCTGCGCCGCGTGGCACGCGACATCCACCCCGGCATCGCGCCCAGCAGCGGATCGGTACGGATCTACACCGATGAAGAGCAGAAGCAACTCGACGCCCGCTGCCGCGGCTTTCTGAGCCTGCTCGAAAGCGCTGGCGTCCTCGGCGCCGCGCACCGCGAGCTGATCATCGAGCGTGCGATGGCCCTGAACGACTTCACCATCTCGCTGAATCGCCTCAAGGTCATCGTACTGATGGTGCTGTGGCAGCAGGAAGAGCCTATCGACACCCTGATGGTGGACGAGCTCCTCACCGAAGAGGAAGACTGGGCCTACGAACCGACCTTGCATTGAGTGGTCAATCCAGCCTGCTTGCAAGCGCAAGCAGGCTGTCCTTATCATCCGCCGCTTCCCGAACCCCGCGCGCCCGCTGGGCGCCACAGTCGTCTCGACACGAGCATGAGCAAGCAACTGATCATCGCGGAAAAGCCTTCCGTTGCGCAGGACATCGCCCGTGCGCTGGGCGGCTTCACCAAGGAGAAGGACTACTTCGAGTCCGACGAATACGTCTTGTCGTCGGCCGTGGGTCACCTTCTCGAGCTCACTGTGCCCGAGGAGTTCGAGGTCAAGCGCGGCAAGTGGACCTTCGCCCATCTGCCGGTGATCCCGCCCCACTTCGCGGTCAAGCCGATCGAGAAGACCGAGGATCGGCTCAAGCTGCTCACCCGGCTCATCAAGCGCAAGGACGTCACCGGCCTCATCAATGCCTGTGACGCGGGCCGCGAGGGCGAGCTGATCTTCAACTTCATAGCCCAGCACGCGGGCAGCAAGAAGCCGATGCAGCGCCTGTGGCTGCAGTCGATGACCGCACAGGCGATCCGCGACGGCTTCGCCCATCTGCGCGCCGCGCAGGACGTCGAGGGCCTGCGCAACGCGGCGATCTGCCGCGCCGAATCCGACTGGCTGATCGGCATCAACGGCACGCGCGCGATGACCGCGTTCAACTCCAAGACCGGCGGCTTCCACCTCACCACCGTGGGCCGGGTGCAGACGCCGACGCTGGCGATGGTGGTCGAGCGCGAGGACCGCATCCGCAAGTTCAAGTCGCGCGACTACTGGGAACTCGAGGCGCGCTTTGGCTGCGCCGCCGGCGAGTACCCGGGGCGCTGGTTCGACGAGAAGTTCAAGAAGCCCGAGGGCGACGAGCACGCCACCGCCTTCCGCCTGTGGGACAAGGCCCAGGCCGAGGCCATCCGCAGCAAGTGTGCAGGCAAGCCGGGCGTGGTCAGTGAAGAGGCCAAGCCCTCCACCCAGTTGTCGCCGCTGCTGTTCGATCTCACCAGCCTGCAGCGCGAGGCCAACGGCCGCTTCGGCTTCTCCGCCCGGGTGACGCTGCAACTCGCCCAGGCGCTGTACGAGAAGCACAAGGTGCTGACCTACCCGCGTACCGACGCGCGCGCACTGCCCGAGGACTACCTCGCCACGGTGAGCGAGGTCATGCGCACGCTGCCCGACCAGTACGCGCCCTTCGCCAACGAGATCGCCAAGCACGGCTGGGTGAAGCCCAACAAGCGCATCTTCAACAACGCCAAGATCTCCGACCACTTCGCGATCATCCCCACCGGCGCACTGCCGAAGAACCTGTCCGAAGCCGAACACAAGATCTACGACCTCGTCACCAAGCGCTTCCTGGCGGTTTTCTACCCCGCGGCCGAGTACCAGATCACCACCCGCATCACGCGCGTCGAGGGCGAGGCCTTCAAGACCGAGGGCAAGGTGCTGGTCAATCCGGGCTGGCTGGCGGTGTATGGCAAGGAAGCGGCCAACGACGAGAAGGATGCCAAGGACGGCAGCGCACCGCAGCTGGTCGCTGTGAAGCAGGGCGAAACGGTGTCCACCGAGGACATCACGGTCAAGTCGCTGCAGACCAAGCCGCCAGCGCGCTTCAACGAAGCCACGCTGCTCTCCGCAATGGAAGGCGCGGGCAAGATGGTCGACGACGAGGAATTGCGCGCGGCGATGGCCGAACGCGGTCTCGGCACGCCAGCCACCCGCGCGCAGATCATCGAAGGCCTGATCAGCGAGCAGTACATCCATCGCGAAGGCCGCGAACTGATCCCGAGCGCCAAGGCCTTCTCGCTGATCACGCTGCTGAAGGGACTGGGCGTCACCGCGCTGACCTCGCCCGAACTCACCGGCGGCTGGGAATACAAGCTCGCGCAGATGGAGCACGGCAAGCTCAGCCGCGAAGCCTTCATGAACGAGATCGCCGAGATGACGCGCGAGGTCGTGGAGCGCGCAAAGCGCTACGAGTCCGACACCGTACCGGGCGAGTTCGTGACGCTGCAGACGCCGTGCCCGAAGTGCGGCGGCGTCGTGAAGGAGAACTACAAGAAGTTCGCCTGCCAGGCCTGCGACTGGAGCACCTGGAAGATCGTCGCCGGTCGCCAGTTCGAGTACGACGAGATCGAGACCCTGCTGCGCGAGGGCAAGGTCGGCCCGCTGCTCGGCTTCCGCAACAAGATGGGGCGCCTGTTCAATGCCGACATCGTGTTGAACGAGGACAAGCAGCCCACCTTCGACTTCGGCCAGCCCAAGGAGGGCGAGGAGGCCGAGGCGGTGGACTTCTCCGCGCAGGAGGCCGTCGGTGCCTGCCCGAAGTGCGCCAGCCGGGTGTACGAGCACGGCATGGCCTATGTGTGCGAGAAATCGGTGGGACCAGGCAAGAGCTGCGATTTCCGCTCCGGCAAGATCATCCTGCAGCAGCCAATCGAACGCGAGCAGATGGCCAAGCTGCTGACCGAGGGCAAGACCGACCTGCTCAAGGGCTTCGTGTCGGCACGCACGCGACGCAAGTTCTCCGCCTTTCTGGTGCGCGGCAAGGACGGCAAGGTTGGCTTCGAGTTCGAAGCCAAGGCACCGAAGGCGACCAAGCCCGCCGCGGCGAAGGCGGGCGAAACCGCAGGCGAGGGTGCTGAAGCACCCGCTCCGCGCAAACGCAGCACCACGCGCAAGGCGAGCTGAACAGACCAGAAAGCTCGCGACTTGCGTCGCGCCTACAGCGAGGCCGCACGCGGCGCGGTTTTCCGCGTCGGAGCGGCACCCGCCGCGAGGGGTTGAAGGCGATGCCCCCTTCAACCCCCCGGCCGCGCACGCCGATCCGGTTCAGCCCGATTTGGCGGCGTTCAGGCGCTTGACCCCGGCGACGAAGCGCGACAGCGTCTCGGACAGCACACCACGCGGGATCATCACTTCGATGAGCTGGAAACGCCCACGCGTCGCCATCGCACGATCCAGCGCCTGCTTGAGCTGGGCCCGGGTGTGCACGCGCACGCCGTCGCCGCCCATGCCCGCGGCCATCTGCGCGAAGCCCCAGTCGTCGAGATCATTGAAGCCCGACTCGGGCTGGAAGGTGCGCAGCATCTCCCAGCTGCTGTTGTTGAACAGCAGCACGATCGGATCCCAGCCGTAGCGTCGGCAGTTGCCCAGTTCCCAGCCCGTCATCTGAAAGGCGCCGTCGCCAACGAGGATGAGCGGACGCTGGCCCGTAGCCGCCTGCAGGCCGAGGCCCGCGGGCACACCAAAACCCATCGTGGCGTAATAGCCCGGCGCCACCAGGGCGGTGTGCTCGATGTCCATCGCGGTGAACAGGCAGTCGCCCATGTCGGAGGCGATCGGCAACTTGCCATGCTCGGCCATCAGGTCATTGACGGCCAATGCCACGTCGGCTGGCGCGATGGTGGCCTCGTCGGCCACCAGGCCATGCGGGAAAGCCGGGCGCGACACCTCGAAGTGTTTCGCCGCCGGGGGCACGCAGGCAAGCAGGCCATCGACGAGCGCATCGAGCGGGATGCGTGGGTAGGTGTGGTAACCCATCGTCACCCGTCCCTCCAGCGCCTGGATGGTCTTGCGCAGGTCGATGTGCTTCTCTGACACCGCGAAGTTGGTGTCCGAGATGATCACGCCGAGCAGGAACAGACCGTCGGAGTCCTCCACCAGCCGCGTCACCTCGGGCAGGCCGGCCAGGCCCATGTAGGTACCCACCAGCGGTGCGCCATGATCTGCAAGCAGGCCGCGGCCCATGAAGCTGGTCACCACCGGCAGGCCAAGGCGGCGCGACAGCTCGGCGACCTTGTCCTCGAGCCCGAAGCGGCGCACCTCGACCCCCACCATCAGCACCGGCGCGGATGCGCGCCCGATACGTTCGAGGATCTCTGCGACACACGCCTGCAGCGCCTCGCCATCGACCGCTGGCGGCGGCTCGGCGATCACCGCTGCGCAGGGCTGGGCGACCATGTCGCGCGGGATCTCGATGTACACCGGCTGCGAGTTGCGCAGGCAATTGGCGAGGACGCGCGCGATGTCGGCGGGCGCGCGCGCTGCATCGTCCAGACGCACCTGATCGCAGGTGATCTCACGGAAGATCTGGAACTGGGAGTCGAGCGTCTTGGCCTGGTGATGCAGCAGCAGCCCGGAGTTCGACTCGCCGCGGCCCGGACCGCCGGACAGGACCACCAGCGGTGATTTCTCGGCATACGCTGCGGCCACCGAGTTGATCATGTTGAGCGCACCTGCGCCGTAGGTTACCGCGGCCACGCCCAGTCCGCCGCCGATGCGTCCGGCCGCGTCGGCGGCGAAGCCCACCCCTGGCTCATGCGAGAGCGTATGCAGGGGCAGGATCTTCGATTCCTCGATGATGCGGAAATAGGGCAGGGCGAAGTCGCCCGGGATGCCGAAGATCTGCCGCGCGCCATGCGCCTTGAGCGCATGCAGCAAGGATTCGGTAAGCGTCATGGGGTGTCTCCTCAGGTGGTCTTGTGAGGAGCATTATGCTGCGCATCCCACACATAAAGTGCGCGTTATTCGCGCATTTATCGGTAATATGCGCACAATTCATGCATATGAAAGCACATAAATGAGCACTTTCACCGTAGACCGTCAGGATCTGGCACTCCTCGATGCCCTGCAGCGCAGCGGCAATGCCACCAATGCCACGCTTGGCGAACAGGTCCACCTGTCCGCATCCCAGGTGAGCCGGCGCCTGCAGCGCCTGCAGGAAGGCGGACTGATCGCCGGTTACGCCGCACTGCTGAACCCCGCAGCCGTCGGCCTGGGCGTCACCGCCTTCGCCCATGTCGTGCTCGAGCGCCAGGGCGGGGCACGCAGCGAAGCCTTCGAAGCCGCCGTCGCCGGCTTGCCCGAGGTACTCGAGTGCTTTTCGGTGAGCGGCAACGCCGACTACGTACTGCGCCTGGTCGCTCCCGACCTGGCCGCTTTCTCCGAACTGATGATGAAGCGCGTGCTGTGCCTGCCCGGCATCGCCAACGTGAAGACCGACATCGTGCTCGGCCGCGTGAAGCAGACCCATGTCCTGCCCCTGGACCACATCACCCAGCCCAGCCAGCCCAGGCAACGCGTGCGCTTTTCCGGAGGCTGAAATGAGGACGGGCCCCGCAGGGCCCGTATGCAACTCCGCGCGCCGACTGGCGCGGCTGCACTCAAGCTCAGGCTTCGAGCAGGCTGCGCAGCATCCAGGCGGTTTTCTCGTGCACCTGCATGCGCTGGGTCAGCAGGTCGAGGGTAGGCTCGTCGCTCGCCTTGTCGGCGACCGGCGCGATGCTGCGTGCGGTCTTGATCACCGCTTCCTGGCCCTGGACGAGCAGGCGGATCATGTCCTGCGCCGAGGGTACCCCGTCCGGCTCACTCATGCTGGTGAGCTTCTGGAACTCCTTGTAGGTGCCGGGCGCCGGGAAGCCCAGCGCGCGGATGCGCTCGGCGATCTGGTCAACTGCGAGTGCGAGTTCGTTGTATTGCGCCTCGAACATGAGGTGCAGCGTGTTGAACATCGGCCCGGTGACGTTCCAGTGGAAATTGTGTGTGGTCAGGTACAGGGTGTAGCTGTCCGCCAACAGGCGCGAAAGGCCCTCGGCGATCTTGGCGCGATCCTTCTTGGTGATGCCGATATCGATTTCCATGTCGCTTCTCCTGTGATTGATGCGCTGGAGCGGCTGCGTCCAGCCGGGATGGTTCAATCGTAAGCCAATCGGTCCAATGAATCCAATTGATCGCCGGAATACCTTTCATGCCGCAGGGCTATGCCTGGCGCAGCCCCGTATCCACCTGTGGAACACGCCCCACCGGCCGTACCCCGGGCAGTTCGCTGTCCAGGATCGCCGCTCGTAGCACGTCGATCGCCCCGCTGCGCGGGTAGGTGACACGCCACGCCAGGGCGACACGGCGCTGAGGCTCGGGGTCGCTGAACGGCCGTACCGCGACCAAGGGGTTCTGCGCCGACATCTCGTCGACCGCCGAACTGGGCAACACCGTCACGCCGAGACCCGTGGCCACCATGTGGCGGATGGTCTCGAGCGAACTGCCCTCCAGCGTGCGCTGCAGCCCGCCGATGTTGCGGCAGCTCGGGCACACCTCGAGCACTTGCTCGCGGAAGCAGTTGCCCGCGCCAAGCAGCAACAACTGGTCGTCGGCGAGGTGCTCGGCCGAGACCGACTCATCCTGCGTCCACGGATGGGCCGACGGCATCAGCACCCGGAACGGCTCGTCGTAGACCGGCTGGGCGACGATGCCGGGCTCTTCGAACGGCAGGCTGATGATGATGACATCGAGCTCGCCGCGCTTGAGCGACTCGGCCAGGCGAGCGGTGAAGTTCTCCTGGATGATCAGCGGCATGCGCGGCGCAAGCTGGTGCACGCGCGGGATCAGGCGCGGCAGCAGGTAAGGGCCGATGGTGTAGATCACCCCTACGCGCAGCGGGCCTGCAAGCGGATCCTTGCCCGCCGCGGCGATCTCCTGGATCTGGCTCGCCTCCATCAGCACCTTCTCTGCCTGCGCGACGATGCGGCGACCGGTCTCGGTAATCTTGACCTCGGAGGCGCTGCGCTCGAAGAGCTGGACGCCGAGTTCCTCCTCGACCTTCTTGACCGCGACGGACAGCGTCGGCTGTGACACATGGCATTTCTCGGCCGCACGGCCGAAATGACGCTCGTACGCCAACGCGACGAGGTAGCGGAGATCGGTCAGGGTCATGGCGTTTATGCGTTCCGGAAAAGGAATGGAGCCTGAAGCGGATAGCTGGGGATGTTACAGCTTCCAATGCCCTCCTGCGCGACCGGCGGCTCACCGCTATACTTCGCCAGCCCTGACTCAGCTCAAACCCATCGATGCGCTCCCACTCCGGTACTGCCGGCGGACTGGCCCTGATTCTCACCGCAAGCCTGTGCGCAGGACAGGTGCGGGCAGAAGACAGCTTCTTCGCACCGCTGCCGGTCGTGCTCAGCGCCTCGCGCCTGCCCCAGACCCTGCACGACAGCCCGGCTGCGGTCACGGTATTCGATGCGGACTTCATCGCTGCCACCGGCTACCGCGACCTCAGCCGCCTGATGCGGCTCGTCCCCGGCTTCCAGGTTGGCCAGGAACGCGGCAACGCACACTGGGTCACCTACCATGGCCTGGGCATGGACTATCCACTGCAGATGCAGGTCCTGATCGACGGGCGCTCTTATCCTGCGCCCTCGTTCAACTCTTCGGCGGAGCGCATCTCGCTGCAGGATATCGAGCGCATCGAGGTGGTACGCGGCTCGAACTCCGCCGCCTTCGGCTCGAACGCCTTCCTGGGCATCGTCAACATCCGCACCCGGCATAGCGCCGACAACACCGGAACAAGCCTGCGTCTGAGCCGTGGCGCGCCCGGCATCCTGGACGTCAGCGCGCGCCATGCCGTCGAATCGGCCCCGCTCAGCCTGCGCATCAGTGCGCAGCACGAGGCCGACGAAGGCTTTGCCGGGCTGCATGATGGTCGCCGCACGAACCTGTTGTCGGTGCGGGGAGATCTCCAGCTCGACGAACGCAACGAGCTCAACCTCAATGCGGTGTTTGCCGAGGGCCGGCGCGACGCGGGCTATGAGCGCTCCTTCTTCAACAGCGCCGGCATGCGCGAATCGCAGCACGCCAACCGCACCTTGCACCTGCGCTGGCGCCACGTCGCCGCGGCCGAAGAGGAGTGGCTGGTGTCGGCCTACTGGAATCGCCAGCGCGTGCGTGACGAATGGCGGCTGGATTCGCGCATCAACCCCCCGCTCCCGCTCGCGCCTGGCGTTGCCTTCGGTGCCGACGTCGGCAACACCGCAGTGACCGACCAGCACAGTCTCGAAGTCGAGCACCGCTGGCGCCTCGATCCCGCCACACGCGTGCTGTGGGGCGCCGAATGGCGGCATGTCGAGCAGGCCTCGCCCTTTTATTTCCACGCTGCCAAGGCGCACCAGCGCAGCGAGCAGCGCCTGTTCGCCAATCTGGAATGGCGCAGCGCACCGGCATGGCTATGGAACTTCGGCGGCATGGTGGAGAAGCTCGGTGGCGATGCCGCTCGTTTTGCGCCACGCGTATTCCTCAACTGGCAGGCCGCTCCCGACATGACCTGGCGTCTCGGCCACTCGCGCGCCTGGCGCCAGCCCGGACTTTTCGAACGCAATGCCGATGTGCGCATCGTTTCCGACACCGGTGCGCTGCTGCAGCAACGCCAGCTTCCTAATCCGGCCCTGAGGCCGCAGCGCATCGACGCCTTCGAACTCGGCTTCCTGGGCGTACTGCCTGACCAGCGCAGCACCCTCGACGTGCGCCTGTTCCATGAGCGCATCGATGATCTCATCGTGCGCCAGCCCGGACCGCTCATCACCGACCTGCCCCGCACCGGCGACGCGGGCTACCTTGCCTTCCTGGAGACCCTGCGCAGCACGCGCTGGGAGAACTACGCCGGCAAGGTCCGCCTCAGCGGACTCGAGTACCAGTTGCGCACCAGCCCATGGCCCGGGACCGAGTTCATCCTGTCGCACAGCATGATCGATCGCCGCGCCGCGGACGACCGCATCCGCGGCAATACCGCACCCTACTCCGGCAGCCTGAGCTGGCTGCAACGCGTCGGCCCCTGGCAATCGATGCTGAGCGTACTGCGCATGGGACCGATCGACGCCGGCTTCAGCTACGTGCCCGGCTTCAGCTACACCGTGCCTGCGTACACCACCGTGGACTGGAGTGCAGCGCGCAGCTTCCGCCTTGAACACGGCACCCTGAGCTTGCGGCTGAGCGCGATCAACCTGCTCGGCCGCCACCAGGAACTGGCCAACCGGCCACTGCAGGCACAGGCGGAGTATCGCAACCGGCCGGCGAACCAGGCCGGGCGACAGGTCCATGTCACGCTGCAGGCGGAATTCTGACGCCCCTGGCGAGCAGGCAGAGGCGCCGGCCTTGAAGTCACGCCCGCTCGGCCCGATCTGAAAGCGGACGTGTCGTCGGGAACAGGATGCGGATTCCCGCGTCCACGCACTCGTGCACGTCCATCAACTTCCACGACCACGCGTGAATACCGATATGAAGAAGATCATTGCCGTCAGTGCCCTCGCCGTCGCGCTTGCAGCGGCGCTCCCGCAGGGGGCCTTCGTGTCGCCGGCCATGGCGCAGGCGACCGCTCCCTCCATGGTGTCGCCCAACCGCTACGGGCTGCCGGACTTCGGCGACCTGGTCGAGCAGGTCGGACCTGCGGTCGTCAACATCAGCGTCGTCCAGCGCCAGGCACAGGGCGTCACCGGTGAGAACCCGTTCGCGAACGACCCCTTCTACGACTTCCTGCGTCGCTTCGGGGTACCCATGCCGGGATTCCCGGGCCAGCCGGGCATGGGGCCGCGCGCACGCCAAGGCATCGGCTCGGGTTTCATCGTCAGCCAGGACGGCTATGTGCTGACCAATGCCCATGTGGTGGCAGGCGAGAACGCGGATGCCGCGCTGTCCGAGGTCACCGTGCGGCTGATCGACAAGCGCGAGTTCAAGGCAACGGTGGTGGGGGTCGACCGCCGCACCGACGTCGCCCTGCTCAAGATCGACGCGCAGAACCTGCCCACCCTCAGGATCGGCAATGCCGACGACGCCCGCGTCGGCGAGTGGGTGGTGGCGATGGGCTCACCCTTCGGATTCGACAACACGGTCACCGCCGGCATCATCTCGGCCAAGGCGCGCCGCCTGCCGGACGAGACCTACGTACCCTTCATCCAGACCGACGTCGCGATCAACCCGGGCAACTCGGGCGGCCCCTTGTTCAACCTCGCGGGCGAAGTGATCGGCATCAATTCGCAGATCTACTCGCGCTCGGGCGGCTTCATGGGCATTTCGTTCGCAATCCCGATCGACGTTGCCATGAACGTCAAGGACCAGCTCGTCGCCCACGGCCGTGTCCAGCGCGGCCGCCTGGGCATTGCCATCCAGGGCGTCGACAAGGAGCTTGCCCAGTCCTTCGGGCTGGCCGAGGCTCACGGCGCACTGGTGGCCAGCGTCGACCCGGGCAGCGCGGCGGAGAAGGCCGGCCTGCAGCCCGGTGACGTGGTGCTGCAAGTAGATGGCCGGCGCATCTCCGATTCGGCCGAACTGCCGCGCGTGATCGGCGAGAAACGCCCGGGGACCCAGGTGCGCATGGAGATCTGGCGCGATGGCCGCAGCCGCAGCGTCACCGCAACGCTCGACGAACTGACCACCGATACGGTGGCCGCAGCCGACCCCCTGCCCAGCCAGGTGGAAAAGCTGGGCGACAAGCTCGGGCTGAGCGCACGCGCCCTCACCGCCCAGGAGGCTTCCGAACTGCGGCTGCGCGGCGGCCTGGCCGTGGAGAGCGTCGATGGCGCCGCCGCGCGTGCCGGATTGCAGCGCGGCGATGTAATCCTGGCCATCAACAACCAGCCGGTGACCACCATCGCCGAGTTCCGCGCTCAGTTGCAGCGTTCGGGCAACCGCTTCGCACTGCTGATTCAGCGCGGCAGCGCACGCATCTTCGTCCCCGTCCGCATCGAATAAGTCATTCGACACGCTGGCGGGGGGCTGCAGCACACGTGCTGCAGCCCCCCGCCAGCGCTCAGAAGCGGAACCGCGACACCGAATCCTGCAGCTGTGCTGCCAGCGCCTCCAGGTGGCGTGCAGCCTCCACGGTCTGATCGACGGTGCGGCCGTTGTCCTGGGCCATGCCGGCGATCTCGCTGATGCTGGAAGTCACCGACTGGCTCGATACCCGCTGCGAACCGGTGGCCTGCGCGATGTGGTCCAGCCCGTCCACGACCTCTACGACCAGCACATTGGCCGAATCGAGCACCTGGCTCACCGTTTCAGCTACTGCGCGGCTCGACTCGATGTGATGCAGGCCATCCTCGATCGAACCCTGAACGGAATCCGAGCGGCTGCTGATCTCGCGCGTCAAGGCATCGATCTCGCCTGCCGAGCGCGCGGATTTCTCTGCCAGCTTGCGCACTTCGTCGGCCACCACGGCAAAACCACGGCCCTGCTCGCCTGCCCGCGCCGCTTCGATCGCCGCATTGAGTGCAAGCAGGTTGGTCTGCTCGGCAATGTCCCGCACTTCGCTCGTCATGCGCGAGATCGCCTGCGTCGAGCCAACAAAGTCGCTCACCGCATCGGCCATCTGCTTGACGGTGGCTTCGACCTGGCCCACCTCGCCGACAAGTCGCCGCAGGCTCTCCTGCCCTTCCCGAGCGCGCTGCAAGCTGTCATGCGAACGCGCACGCACGGCCTCGGTGCGCTCGGCAATGCTGGAGATGTTGCCCATCATGGCGTCGACGGTCTCCGCCGCGTTTGCCGATGTGGCGCGCTGGCGTTGCGAGCCCTGGGCAACTGCCGTGGCGCTTCCGGCCAGCTGCCCGGCCGCGTAGGTGACTGCCGAGGCCGACTGCGCGACCTGGCGTACCAGTGCGGCCAGGGTTGCCAGCATTTCATTGAAGGTGAGCGCGGTGCGCCCGATCTCGTCGTGGCCACCCACTTCCAGGCGCCGGGTCAGGTCACCACCGCCTTGCGCAATCTGTGCCAGGCCTTCATTGAGGTGAGACAGCGGACGACTGACGAAGCGACGGATGAACAGATAGACGAAACCGATCAGCGGCAAGGAGACGAGGAAGGCAAACACGATGCTCTGGTTGCGAAAATCGATCACCGCCGCATTGGCCTTGTCGAGCGAAATCCGCATCGACACCGCACCGAGCGGTGTGCGATCGGCGACCTGGTGACATGCGATGCAATCCTTTCCCAGCCAGTCGCGCAAGGCGAGAGACGGGATCACCACACGCAGATGCTCGCCATGCTCGGCATTGTGCTCGACCCGCATCGTGGTCCGGCCCTCGGCCAGGGCCAGGCGTTCGTCGGCATCGCCACCGACCGTCGGCAAGCCGCCGTCGCCGAAGACCTTGCTCACTGCCTCACCACGGATCACCTTGAGGTCGCGCACGACGCTGAGTTCCTTGATCTGGTCAAGGAACACGTCGCGTTGACCGACCGTACCCGTGATCATCATGCCGGTGAGGCCGGCCATGGTCATCTCATTGATGCTGCCGGCAAAGTCCTTGGCCTGCTCGATCGCCATGTTGCGGTTGACCCGTGTCTCCCACGCGATCATCCCACCCCAGGCCACGACCAGCATGAGCCAGATCACCAGGGTGAGGCGAAGCCAGATCGGTGTATCAGCCAGACGGCGCATCATTCATCTCCTTGTCCGCAGGGACATATCCCTTGCTTGCTGTTTCTTGCTTATAGACTGCTTATTACGACGCCGTCGCGGCAGGCTTTAACACTACGCACGCGATTGCCTCCGCTCATACGATCGGAATATCATCGCTTGTCGATATGCGATGTGCTGAACCAATCCGCAAGGCGCACTGTCGCAAGGCGGTCAGTCAGCAACCCACATGCCCGCTGTGCCGCTGCCGACACGCATTACCCTTCCCACAACGCTAAGAGGTCGTCAATGAAGAAATCCATCCTGTTCGGCGTCATCGCCCTGTCCGTTGCAGCCACCGCTTCCGCTCAGGTCAAGCCGGAAGACCAGATCAAGTTCCGCCAGGCCGGCTACAGCTTCATGAGCTGGAACATGGGCAAGATCAAGGCCAACGTTGAAGGCGAGTTCAACGCGCAGCAGGTGCAGGCCGCTGCCAACGCCATCGCAGCTATCGCGGGTTCGGGCATGGGCGCACTGTACGGCCCGGGCACCGACAAGGACATCGGCGACCGCAAGACGCGCGCCAAGCCCGAACTGTTCCAGAACATGGAAGATGTCGGCAAGCTGGCGATGGATTTCAACGCCGCTGCAGCGAACCTGGCACAGGCTGCCGCCAGCGGTGACAAGGCCGCGGTGCAGAAGGCCTTCGGTGAAACGGGCGCCACCTGCAAGGCCTGTCACGACAAGTACCGCGCCGACTGACCCTGCACGGTACTTGTACTCCAACGACAAAGCCACCCTTGGGTGGCTTTGTCGTTCTCTACGCCAGGCAAGGGACGACCTTACCAGGCGGGTACCGGAGGCGGTGGCGGCGGCGCAATGAAGCTGCCCGTCGCTGCGTAAAGCACGGCAGCCGTGATCGCCAACGCAAGCAGCAAAGCCACGATGCCGCCACCCTGCGCGGCTTGGGCATCGGCCTCATCGACCTCCTTGTCGCCGGTGATCATCGGCTTGACCAGGTTGTCCTTCTTGAACACGGCATAGAACAGCACTGCCCCCACGTGCAGCGCGACGAGGACGATGATCGGCCAGTAGTTCTGCCGGTGCAGGCCGCTCAACCAATCGCTGGTATCGCCGCTCACCAGCGCGCGCAAGGGGCCGGAAAAAGCGATGTCATCGTTGGCAAAAAGCCCGGTGACCGCCTGGTAACTCATCACGCCGAGCAGGGCGAGCACCGACAGGGCGCCGAGCGGGTTGTGACCAAGCCCGCTCCAGTGACCGCGCAGGTGCGCCCACAGATGAGCGGGGCCCGGGACGAAGTCCGCAAAGCGGGCATAGGTGGAGCCGATGAAGCCCCACACCAGGCGAAAGGTTAGCAGCCCCAGGATGGCAATGCCGACGCGGCCGTGCCACTGGATGAAGCTGCCGCCGAGTTGGCCGGTAACGTAGGCCGCAACCACGAGGACGGCCAGCAGCCAGTGGAACAATCGGGTGGGCAGGTCCCAGACGCGGACTTTACGTGTCGTCATGTGTGTGTCGTTCCATGATCAAAATGCGTGGTGTTGCGAAGAAGGCTGCGCGCCGCAAGATCGTCTGCCCGAGCACAGACCCGGCGTCGGCGCGCGGGTTCCGGCGCACAGGACATCATCCAGCCTTGCGCTGCGCCAGGAACTCGCGCAGATGGCGCCCGGTGTGCGACTCCGGCGTCGCCATCGCCACCTCGGGCGGGCCTTCGGCCACCACCCGGCCGCCGCCATCGCCGCCCTCCGGGCCGAGGTCGATCAGCCAGTCGGCCTCGGCCATGACGTCGAGGTCATGCTCGATCACCAGCACCGTATGGCCAGCATCGGTCAGGCGGTGCAGCACCCGGATCAGCTTGTCGACGTCGGCCATGTGCAGGCCCACCGTCGGCTCGTCCAGCACATACAGGCTGTGCTTGTCGGCCGGCAGCGGCACACCACCCGTGTCTTCGGAGTCACCCGGGCGGCGGCGCACCTTGGCCAGTTCGGTCACCAGCTTGATGCGCTGCGCCTCGCCGCCCGACAGCGTCGGGCTGGGCTGGCCCAGGGTCAGGTAGCCAAGGCCGACGTCCTGCAGCAGCTGCAGCGGGTGGGCGATCGCGGGATGGGCGGAGAAGAAATCCACCGCCTCGTCCACCGGCATCGCCAGCACCTCGGCGACGGTCCTGTCCTTCCAGCGCACCGACAAGGTCTCGGGATTGAAGCGTGCGCCGCCGCAGCCCTCGCAGGGCGTCTTCACATCGGGGAGGAAGCTCATCTCGACGGTGGTCTGGCCGGCGCCATCGCAGACCGGGCAGCGCCCGGCGCCGGTGTTGAAGGAAAAGCGCGAAGCGTTCCAGCCGCGGGTGCGGGCGTCGAAAGTGTCGGCGAAGAGCTTGCGGATCGCGTCCCAGAAGCCGACGTAGGTCGCCGGGCAGGAGCGCGGGGTCTTGCCGATCGGGGTCTGGTCGACCTCCAGCACACGGCCGACCTGTTGCCAGCCATGGACGCCCTTGCAGCCGATCAGGGCCTGGTCGACCTCTTCGGGCTGTGCCTTGCCGCGGCGGCGGGCACGGGTGGCCTCGGGGTCTCCAAGGCGGGTGCGCAGGTTGGCGTGGATGACGTCGCGTGCCAGGCTGGACTTGCCCGAGCCGGACACGCCCGTCACCACCGTCAGGCGCGCGAGCGGAATGCGCACCGTCACGTTGCGTAGGTTGTGCAGGCTGGCGCCTTCGATGCGGATCGCCGCATGGTCGTCGGGCACCGCGCGGCGCGGCCGCAGCGGGTGCTGCAGCGGGTGGCGGAAGCATGCGCCGGTGGCGGATTCGGGCGCGGCCAGCAGGTCGTCGATGCCGCCTTCGGCCACCACCCGGCCGCCGCGCACCCCGGCGCCAGGGCCGAGGTCGATGACGTGGTCGGCGCGGCGGATGGTGTCCTCGTCGTGCTCGACCACCAGCAGGGTGTTACCGCGGTCGCGCAGCGCCTCCAGGGTGTCGAGCAGCAGGCGGTTGTCGCGCGGGTGCAGGCCGATGGTCGGCTCGTCGAGGATGTAGCACACGCCGCGCAGGTTGGAGCCGAGCTGCGCCGCCAGGCGGATGCGCTGCGCCTCACCGCCGGACAGCGTGGGCGCGGCACGGTCGAGCGCCAGGTAGCCCAAGCCGACGTGCTGCAGGAAGGCCAGCCGCCCACGGATCTCGCTGACGAGGTCGCGGGCGATGTCGGTTTCGCGCTCGTTCAGCGCCAGATCGGTGAAGAAGCCGGCCGCCTCATCTACTGCTTGTGCCGCGAGCTGGTGCAGGCCGAGCTCGCGGAAGCGCACTGCACGCGCCACCGGATTGAGGCGCGCGCCGTCACAGGCGGGGCAGGGCTCGTCGCTGACGATGACCTCTTCCGCATCGCCCAGGTCGAGCGCGTCCGGGTCCTCGATGCGCGCTGCGGTCTTCAGCCCGGTGCCGTAGCACTTGGGGCACCAGCCGTGCTTGGCGTTGTACGAGAACAGGCGTGGATCGGGCTCGGGGAAGCCGGTGCCGCAGCTCGGGCAGGCGCGAAGGGTAGAGAAGGTGATCGGCGCCGCACCGAGCTTACCGATCTCGAGCACCTTGATCACACCTTTGCCGATCTCCAGCGCCTGGCGGACGAATTCTCGCAGCGTGGCCTCGTGCTCGGGCTGCACCACCACCATGCCGGTCGGCAGCTCGATGTTGTGTTCCTTGTAGCGGTCCAGCCGTGGCCACTTGGCGGTGGGCAGGTATTCGCCATCGACGCGCAGCTGCGTGTGGCCCTTGCTCCGCGCCCACTTGGCGAGGTCGGTGTACAGGCCCTTGCGGTTGACGACCAGCGGCGCCAGCACTTCGACCGAGGCGCCGCGCAGTTCGCGCTGGATCTGGGCGACGATGGCCTCGAAGCTCTGCGGCGTCACCGGCACGTTGCAATCGGGGCAGAACTGCGTGCCCAGCTTCACGTACATCAGGCGCAGGAAGGGGTGGATCTCGGTCAGCGTCGCCACCGTGCTCTTGCGCCCGCCGCGGCTGGTGCGCTGCTCGATCGCCACCGTGGGCGGGATGCCGAACAGGCCATCGACGTCGGGCCGGCTGGCCGGCTGCACGAACTGGCGCGCGTAGGCGTTGAGCGATTCCAGGTAGCGCCGCTGGCCCTCGCCGAAGACGATGTCGAAGGCCAGGGTGGATTTGCCCGAGCCGGACAGGCCGGTGATCACGGTGAACTGGTCACGCGGGATCTGCAGGCTGACGTTCTTCAGGTTGTGCTCGCGGGCGTGGCGGATCTCTATCGCCGGCGCGGCAATCGGGCGGTAATCCACCCGCGGTTCGGCAGCGACGAGGGATCGCTTCCCCCCTGTAGGAGCGGCGCCAGCCGCGAGCGGTTCTTCCGTCTGGAGATGCGCCAAACCCTCGCGGCTGGCGCCGCTCCTACAAAGGGGCGCTTCACCGCTGCGGGTGCGGGTGCGGGTGCGGGTGCGGGTGCGGGCCAGGGCCTCGGCATATTCGCGCAAGGCGGCGGCGGTGTGCGAGCTTTCATGGGCGCGCACCACGTCCGGCGGGCCTTCCACGACGACCGCGCCGCCGCCTTCGCCACCTTCCGGGCCGAGGTCGATGATCCAGTCCGCGGCAGCGATCACGTCCAGGTTGTGTTCGATGACGATGAGTGAATGCCCCGCCTGCAGCAGCTTGTCGAAGGCGCCGAGCAGCTTGGCCACATCCTCGAAGTGAAGTCCTGTGGTGGGTTCATCGAACAGGAAGAGCAACCCGGGGTCGCGATCTTCCCCACGCTTTTCCCCAAAGTTATCCACAGACCTGGATTTGCGTACAGCTTTCTTCTGCGCTGCCTCGGCGAGGTGGCCGGCGAGCTTGAGGCGCTGCGCCTCGCCGCCGGAAAGCGTCGGCACGGGCTGGCCGAGGCGCAGGTAGTCGAGGCCGACGTCGGCCAGCGGCGCGAGCGCGGCGAGCACCTTGGGGTGCTCGCGGAACACGTCCAGCGCCTCATGTACCGTAAGTTCGAGCACATCAGCAACGGACATTTCTTTCCATTTCAATTCAAGCACTTCCGGCCTGTAACGCTTGCCGTCGCAGTCGGGGCAGCGCAGCCAGACGTCGGACAGGAACTGCATCTCGACGTGCTCGAAACCCGAACCAGTACAGGTCGGACAGCGGCCATGGCCGGCATTGAAGCTGAAGGTGCCAGGCGTGTAGCCACGCTGTTTCGCCTCCGGCAGGGCGGCGAACAGGGCGCGGATCGGGTCCCACGCGCCGACATAGCTCACCGGATTGGAGCGCGAACTCTTGCCGATCGGCGATTGGTCCACCATGACCACGCCGCGCAAGTTATCCACATTGTCGAGACGGTCGAAGATCCCGGGTGATTCGACCGCCTCGCCGAAGTGTTTCGCCAGCGCTGGAAACAGCACGTCCTGGATCAACGTCGACTTGCCCGAGCCGGAGACGCCGGTCAGGCAAGTGAGACGCTGCAAGGGGAAGCCGACACGAAGATCACGCAGGTTGTGCTGACGCGCTCCGACCAGCGTCAGCCGCGGGGTGGCGTCATCGACCCGACGCGGCGGGCGATCGACGTCGATGCGCTTCTTCCCCGCCAGCCAGGGGCCGGTCACCGAGTCCGGATTTGCAGCAATCTCGGCCGGCGTGCCGCGCGCGACAATGTTGCCGCCGCGCTCGCCCGGGCCTGGGCCGATCTCCAGCAACTCGTCGGCGGCGACCATCACCTGAGGGTCGTGCTCGACCACCACCAGTGTATTGCCGGCGTCGCGCAGCCGCGTCATCACGCCGAGGATGCGGCCGATGTCGCGCGGGTGCAGCCCGATCGAAGGCTCGTCGAGCACGAACAGGGTGTTCACCAGCGAGGTGCCGAGCGCGGTGGTGAGGTTGATGCGCTGCACCTCGCCGCCCGATAAGGTGCGCGACTGGCGGTCCAGGGTCAGGTAGCCGAGGCCGACGTCGGTGAGGTAATTCAGCCGGCTGCGGATCTCGCCGAGCACCAGTTCGGTGGCCTCGTCAGGGACGCCCGGGATGCGCAGCGCCGCCACCGCCTCGCGGATGCGATCGACCGGCATCGCCATCAGTTCGTGGATCGCCAGCCCGGTCGCCGCGCCCCCTGTAGGGGCGCTGGTCGGCAGGCGCCAGAGCAGGGCGTCGGGTTTCAAGCGCGCGCCGTGGCAGGCCGGGCACTCCGTATAGCTGCGGTAACGCGACAGCAGCACACGGATGTGCATCTTGTAGGCCTTGGTCTCCAGCCAGTCGAAGAAGTGGCGCACGCCATACCAGTAGCGCGGCCACGAGCTGTCCCAGTTCTTCCACTTCGGGTCGCCTTCGAACAACCACTGGCGATGCTCCGGTGGCAGGTCGCGCACCGGGATGTCCATCGCCACACCATACTTCTTCGCCATCTTCTCGAGGTCGGCCTGGCACTCGCGGTAGCTCTCGGTCTGCCAGGGCTTCACCGCGCCCTCGGCCAGGGTCTTCGACTCGTCGGGCACCACCAGACCGAAATCCACCCCGATCACCCGCCCGAAGCCGCGGCAGGTCTCGCAGGCGCCGATCGGCGAGTTGAACGAGAACAGACCGGGCGTGGCCTCGGAATAGTGGATGTCGCAGTCCGCGCAATGCAGGCCGGAGGAATAGCGCCACACCGCCTCGCCCGGTGTCCCCGTCCCATTCGGTGTCCCGGATTTGACGCCCTCACCCGACGCATACACCGACAACCGGCCATGGCCGCGCGCCAGCGCCGTCTCCAGCGCCTCGGCCAGGCGAGCATCCTCGGCATTCGACGCGCGGAAGCGGTCCTGCACCACCTGCAGGACGTCGTTGCTCTCGGCGCCGCCCGCGGCGATGCGTTCCTGGATGCGGGTGTAGCCCTGCGCATTGAGCAGGCCGGTCACCTCCGTCTCGCTGAAGTTGGACGGCACCGTCACCGGAAAACACACCACCAGCCGGGGGTCACCTTCCGCCGCCGCGCGCGCACGCAGCTCCGCAGCAATGCTGTCGGCCGAATCGCGCCGCACCGGCTTGCCGCAGCAACGACAGTGCAGGTGCGCGGCGCGCGCATACAGCAGTTTGAAGTGGTCGGCGAGCTCGGTCATCGTGCCCACGGTCGAACGCGAGGTGCGCACCGGGTTGGTCTGGTCGATCGCGATCGCCGGCGGTACACCCTCGATGCGATCCACCTGTGGCTTGTCCATGCGGTCGAGAAACTGGCGCGCATAGGGCGAGAAGGTCTCGACGTAGCGTCGCTGGCCCTCGGCGTACAGCGTGTCGAACACCAGCGAGGACTTGCCCGAGCCAGACACGCCGGTGACCACCGTCAGGCGATTGAGCGGCAGGTCCAGCGAGAGGTTGCGCAGGTTGTTCTGACGCGCGCCACGGATGCGGATGGCGGCTGCGATCGAAGCGGGAGCGTCGACAGGGGTGTAGCGGGGTGCGGAGGCGGACATGAGTGCGGGGCGAAGGCGTGAGCCGCCATTTTAGTCGGCGGAGGTTCGTCTCGGACTCATGGAGCAGGGAGAAAGGTTCCCGCGGGATGACAGCGACGCGATAGCCCGAGACCTCTACGAGACCTCCTCGGCACTCATGCCCAGGACGCTGGGGGTACTTTGGGTCAGCAAATGCAATGTTATATTATTGCATTTGCTGTAGTTTGATCGCCCTAACCTGCCCAGAGAATCCGCATGACCGCCGCGCTCCCGAACCTGGTGACCAGCTGTGCTGCAATCGGCGACGACGCCTTCGGCCTGACTCGCATCTTCGATCCAGCGATTCAGCTCGCCGTTTGGCGCAGGACCCCCGATCCGACGATCGGCAACTGGCTCGAGCGCAATGCGGGCGCACTCGGATGCGGCTTCCGGCAGCTGATCACCCCTGGCCAAACCCCTGTTCTCGACACACTGCCAACGGGCAGCGGGCGTGATGCGCTGGCGGACGATCTCGCCCAACTCGCCGAGATGCTTGCCGAACTGCTCGATGCTCCGGCCATCGGCGTGCGCCTGGAGGTCATCCACAAGGCGATGTGTCCGCGCCTGCACGTCGATCGGGTCGGCGTGCGCATGCTATGCACCTACCGCGGCCCCGGCACCGAGTGGGTCGAGGAACAGTCGATCGACCGCAGCCGCCTTGGCGCTGCATCTGCCGGACTTGCAGACACGCACTCTGGAGTGCTGCGTCCGGACCACTGCATCGAGTCCATTCCGCTTTATGCCGCTGCCCTGCTCAAGGGCAGCCTCTGGCAGGACAACACCGGGCGCGGAATCGTCCACCGCTCGCCCGCCGTGTCCAGCCCGCCTCGCGTGCTGGCTGCATTCGATGCGGCATGGTGAGCCGGACTCACTGGCTACAATCAATATCAATATCGATTATCATTAACAAAAGCACTGACTGGGTACCGATCACCTGGGCCGCAGCATGGTCGCCCGTCTCGCCCATGCCGGGCAGCTGTCCTTGGGGTTGGCCGCGCTCAGCGTGCTCAGTGCCGCCATCCCCGGCGTCCTTCTCGGTATCGTCGCAGCCTGGCGCGGCGGCTGGCTGGAGCGGGCCTGCAGAATGGCGAACGGGTGGAGTCCGGCGCATGTACCCAGGTCCTGAGTAAGCCACACCCCCCTAAACGCAAGCCCTGGTCGCCGCCCAGCCCGAGCGTTGGGCGCCGGGCTGCTTGAACGGCCGCCCGGCGGCGTCTCCGGAGGCGAGTTGCAGCGTGTGGCGCTTGCCCGCGCGCTGCTCCTCGAACCGTCACTGATCTTCGCCGACGAACCGACCTCCCGACTCGACCTGCTGACCCAGCAGCAGACCCTCGAGGTGCTGCTGAGAAGCGCTGAAGCGCGACAAAGCGCGGTGCTGCTGGTTACCCACGACCGCCATCTGGCGCGCTGGTTCAGCCCTGCACAGGTCATCCTCGATACCAGGTCGAACCCCGACACGACCGCCGACTCATCGCACGGAAGCAACCACTCGGTGCGCTCCCTACCACCCGGCGTGCCCCCGCTCAGCGCGGTGCTTCGGACTCCACAGGCCGCGCAACATCGCGCTCCTCGACGGGCGCCGGCTGCTGTTCGGTAACGGCATCTACGTCGCTATCCTCGCCATCGGCAGCAGTCCCGGAGCGCTGCCGCACGCTGTCGATCGCACCCTTGCCAGCCTCCTTGAGGCGCTGCGCAGCATCTCGCGTGGCGTCGGCAATGCGCTGCGCCGCCTGCTCGGCAGCCTCCTTGGCATCGCGCACCATCGGCTCGGTGCCGGCCGCGGCCTCGGCACCCTTGCGCAGCTTGTCCTCGGTGGACTCGACCACGGCCTGGGCCGCCGCGGCGCCGGCTTCGCCGAGCTTCTTCGCCGCCTCTCCCGCCTTGGCAGCCGCCTCACGTGCAGCTTCGACGGCTTCACGCCCAGCCTCCCGCGCGTCTGGCCTGGACTGATCCGCAACCGCAGCTGGCTCGACCGCCTCAGGGGCCTTGGAAGCCTCAGGTGCGACAGGTTCCGGGGCACAGCCCAACAGCAGGCTCATACCGAGGACGGACAGGAGGGGACGCATTACGCTCATGGTGTTCGCAGGACAAGGATGGACAGTGAAGGGTGCATCGATGAGGTTACGCATTCCGACACGGAAGACAACGCGCAAATTGCACACTGCAACATCCGGAAAGCAAAATGGGCCCTTGCGGGCCCATTTTGATGAAGCGATGAAACGCGCTTACTTGACGCGGTTCTTGTACTCGTCGGTACGGGTGTCGATCTCGATCTTGTCGCCGATCTCGACGAAGGCAGGCACCGGCAGCTCGAAACCGGTACCGATCTTGGCCGGCTTCATGACCTTGCCCGAGGTGTCGCCCTTGACGGCGGGTTCGGTATAGACGACCTCGCGCACCACGCTGTTGGGCAGCTCGACCGAAATCGCCTTGCCGTTGTAGAACACCACCTCGCACTGCAGGCCGTCCTCGAGGTACTTGAGGGCGTCGGTCATGTTCTCGGCCTCGACTTCGTACTGCTCGTAGTCGGCGTCCATGAACACGTACATCGGGTCGGCAAAGTAGGAGTAAGTGACTTCCTTGCGGTCGAGTACGACCACCTCGAACTTGTCGTCAGCCTTGTAAACCGACTCCGACGGCGCGCCGGTGAGCAGGTTCTTGAGCTTCATCTTGACGACTGCGGCGTTGCGGCCGGACTTGTTGTATTCGGCCTTCTGCACCACCAGCGGGTCGCTGCCGACCATGATGACGTTGCCCGAGCGGAGTTCCTGAGCGGTTTTCATGCTGTTTCCTGAATTGTTCGACGCGGCGCGCGGCCGCATGTCCTTGAAAAAATTAGCCCGCGATTTTACCTCGCGGCGCCGCGGATGTGGAAACAGAATTTTGTCAAGCGGCTGGCGAGATCGGCTGTCGATGCCAGCCGATCGCTCCAGCACCGCGCATGTCCTGCGATCACGGGCAGGGCCTGCTCCAGTGCGTGCCAGGCTTGGCCAGGCGCGATGTCGTCAGCCCCGTTCCAGGCCCGCCAGAAGTCTCCGAGGGCAGCGGCTGCACCTTCTTCCAAGCCATGACAGTAACGCGCCAGGAAGGCCTCGAGCTTCACGAGGTGGGCGTCATCCTGCTGTGCATAGATCTGCCACACCAGCGGCACTGCAGCCCATTGGGCGCGTACGAATGAGTCCTCGCCGCGAACGAAGTTCAGCGCACAGCTCCATAGCAAGGCGTCGTAACCCGCCTGGTCAGTGAATGGCAGCACACATGTCGTGAGCCGGCCGCGCTCGATACGCTGCCCGGCGTGCAGCGTATCGAGCCCAAGGCCGGCGGCCACATTGCCAAGGATGCGCGACTCCGGCACCAGCAGGGCGACCGGGCGCGTGCCCTGTTGCCAGGCCTCGAGCAGGCCGGGCAGGGCAGCTTGCTCGTAGGCGAACAGCGAGATCCATAGCGTGTCATCCGCAAGGCTGCCCAATCCACGCTCGGCGCGCCATGCCGCCATACCCGCAGGATCGGACCTGAAACGCTCACGGCGGCCGATCAGGCCGGTCTCTCTCGGCAGGCCGCCGCTTGCCTCGTCGAAACCAGGGAAGAAGAAGTGCTTTACCAGAGGCAGGCGGGGATGCGGCGAAGCAAGGCCGTGACATCCCGCAACCCAGTCTTCGGCCGACAGATACTCGAGGTTGATCCATACCGGGCGCTCGGCGAGTTTCGCCATCGCCTGCAGATGAACTTCGGGCAGCTCACAGGCAAACGCCTCGATGACGATCTCGCCAGGCACGACGTCCGGGAAAGGCCGCACCCAGTGGCGGAACACCACCCCATCCACTTCGACTCCGCGCCCGGGATCGGCTGCGGCCGCAGCCGGGCAGAGCCGGCCGAGCACGGCCCAATCATCCACCCATAAACGAACCCGCTTGCCGTCGCGATCGGCAAGATCGCGCGCAAGACGCAGACAAACGCCGATATCCCCAAAGTTATCCACAACCTGACAGAAGATCTCCCACTTTGGCCGCTCGTGCTGCAATCTCACATCCATGCGCTGAACAATCCTGAGGGTAAGAAGAGGCGTGCTTGTGAACAACCGGGGCAAAAGGAAAACAAGCAGAATCGATGAACAATGAAGCCACAGGCCATACAAGCATTTCTCAACGCCTTGTTAGACCGGCAACACCCTTGCTGTGCTTGGCACCCGCCGATTTATCCACAGATTTCGCTCTACTGTTAACTTCTTTATTATTTAAATCAATATAAAAACAAAAGAACAAACCTACACCCTGCCAGCAGCAACCGTGCAAGTCCCGGCCTCCGGAAATCCATCCAGTTGGAGTGCATGCAGACCTCGCACCATCCTGCGGTTAGAATCGGGAACGATTCAGCCAAGGCAGGTACCCAGCACGGTTTCGCCGTTCTGGAGGCAATACAAGAGGATCCGACATTGATCAAACGAATCGCCATTCCGCTCCTGATCGGCCTGCTCTGCTCGGGTGCCCAGGCTGCCGGTAGCGGTATAAAGCCAAGCGCGGACGCGCTGCATGCGGAGGACGGGCTGCTCGATACCAGCCGTCACCACGTCAGGGGTCTCTCACTGTGGCTGGGCGAAACCGTCAACGACTGGTTTGGTGACCGGCCATTCGAGGACGGTGGCAAAGTCACACACGGCCGCCTGGGCCTGCGCACGCTATGGCGCCAGGACAATGGCTGGGATACGGGGGTACGCTTCCGTGCGCGCTTCGAATTGCCCAACCTCAAGGACCGCGCCTATCTGTTCATCGGTCGCCAGAACGAACGCGAGCTGATCACCGACCAGTCCGAGACCTTCACGCGCGAGCAACAGCTGCTGCTGGAGCGCCGGCGAGACGACCAGACGGGCTTTGCCGGATTGGGCGTGGCACTGCGCAAGAACCTGGATTTTCGGGTCGGTGTGCGTGGCAGCCTGAAAGCCTACGCGCAGGCGCGTTACCGCAAGCAGTGGGCGCTGAGCGATGCCGACAGGATCGAGTTCCGCGAGACCGTGTTCTGGACCACGCGCGACAAGTTTGGCTCCACCACTTCGCTTGATTACGAACACGCCTTCAACCCCAGGTTGTCGCTGCACTGGAACAACTCGGCGACGATCTCTCAGATCACCGACGACTTTGCCTGGGGTAGCGCACTCGGCCTGTTCCGCAGCTTCGGTGACGACAGGATGCTTTCCGGCGAACTGCTCGTGACCGGCGAGACCGGCAAGCGGGAGAACATCGGCGAATACGGCGCACGCATGAAGTGGGTACAGCCGGTCTATCGCGACTGGCTGATCGGCGAGTTCCTGGTCGGCCATTTCTGGCCGCAACGCGAAGAGCGCGAGCGCGAGCGCTCGTGGGCGGCGGGCGTCAACCTCGAGATGCGTTTCTGATCCGGCATTGCACGCGGATCACATGGATTCGGCAGCGGCCCGGATCGTCTTCGTGACGCCCCGGGCCGCGATCCTTCAGGCATAGTCGGCGAGCTGCGCGAGGTCGGCTGCTTCCAGCCAGCGCCACTGCCCGGGCGCCAGCGCCGCGTCCAGGTCCAGGCCGCCGACCCGGCTGCGGTGCAAGGCTTCGACCCTGTTGCCGGCAGCGCCGATCATGCGCTTGACCTGATGGTACTTGCCTTCGCAGATCGTCAGCCGCAGCGTGGTCGGGCTGGTGAGTTCACAGGCGGCAGCAGCAATGGGAGCGGGTTCATCGTGGAGTTCGACGCCGGCCAGCAGCTGCACGACAAAGTCCTCGCCCACCGCGTGCTTGAGCGTCACCTCATAGACCTTGGGCGTGCGCTTCTTGCCCGAGCTCCACTGGTGGATGAACTGGCCGTCGTCCGACAGCAGCAGCAAGCCCGTGGTGTCCTGGTCCAGCCGGCCCACGCACTGCACGCCGCGCGTCAGCAGCTGCGGTGGCAGCAGAGTGAAGATCGAGGGGTGGAAGGTCGGCTTGTGCGAGCATTCGTAACCGGCCGGCTTGTGCAGCACGACGTAGGCCTGGGCGCGGAAGCGCCACGGCGCCTCACCCACACAGAACTCGAGTCCGGGCGAACCGTCCTGGCTGCCGGGGTCGAAGTCGGCCTGCGGGTCTTCACACGGGGTGCCGGCGACACTGACTAGACCGGCGCGGATGAGGGCGCGGCATTCCTTGCGGCTGCCGAAGCCTTGGGCATGGAGTAGGCGTTCGAGTTGCATGGCGCGCATGGTATCCCGGCTCGGGGCGCGAGCGGGTAAACTCCCGGCTTGCCCGCGCGATGTAATCGGGCGCCCGGGAGAAGCCTGTGAAGTTCGAACACCTGATCGAGGTCAACGACCTCAACAACCCCCTGCAGGACCCGCTCACGCGCGAAGCGCTGTGGTTCGGCCTGCTGTGCCGTGCCGAGGATGCGCGTGCCTTCTTGCCCGGGCTGGAAGCCTGCCGTATCGTCGAGCGCCGCGACGACATGCTCGTGCGTGATCTCGACTTCGGCGCGGTCGTCATCCGCGACCGCGTTACCTTCGAGACCCTGCAGTGGATCTGCTTCGAGTCCGAGGCCACTGCGGACCATGCCGGCGGCAGCCTCACCATCAGCATCGAGGAGCCCCAGCCCGGCGCGCTCTTCCTGCGTTTCCGCTACCAGACCACCCTGCCCGAAGGCGGTGAGGACGCACGCTACGCCGAATTCGTACGTGCGGCCTACCACCGCTCCGACGTCGATACCGTGCGCATCATCCGCATGATCGCCGAGTCGGGCGGCCTGGAGCAGTAGCCGAACCACGGCTGCACGCAGACCTCACTTCCATCCGCTTCCGCCATGGCCATGCGCCGTGGCCGGAGCGGGTACTCCATTGCATCTCATCAACAGGAAACATCCTCATGTGGTTCAAGAACCTGCAGATCTATCGCCTGCCTGCCGGCTGGGACATCGGCCTCGAGCGTCTCGAAGCGCAGCTTGCCAAGAAGCCCTTCCACCCCTGCGGCAGCCAGGACATGGAAAGCCGCGGCTGGCTGTCGCCGCTCGGCAACGAAGTCCTCGTGCATGCCGTGGGCGGGCAATGGCTGGTCTGCCTGGGCTTCGAGCATCGCCTGCTGCCTTCGGCCGTGGTCAAGCAGGAGGCCGATGAGCGCGCAGAGGAACTGGCCGAGCAGCAGGGCTACAAGCTCGGCCGCAAGCAATTGAAGGAACTGCGCGAGCAGATCACCCAGGAACTGTTGCCGCGCGCATTCACCCGCCGCCGCCGCATGTATGCCTGGATCGACCCGGTCAATGGCTGGCTGGTCATCGATGCGGCCAGCCAGAGCAAGGCCGAAGACATGCTCGAGCAACTGCGCCACACCCTCGACAGCTTCCCGCTCACGCTCCTGCGCACCGAGCTGTCGCCGATGTCGGCGATGGCGGACTGGCTGGCGGGCGGCGAAGCCCCCGAGGGGTTCACGATCGACCAGGATTGCGAACTGCGCTCGGTGAGCGAGGACAAGGCCGCAGTGCGCTATGTGCGCCACACCCTAGAGGGAGACGAGGTCAAGGGCCACCTCGAAGCCGGCAAGCTGCCGACCCGGCTTGCACTGACCTTCGATGACCGCGTCAGCTTCGTGCTCACCGAGAAGCTGGAGATCAAGCGCGTGGATTTCCTGGACATCGTACGCGACCAGGTCGATGGCGATGCTGACGATGCCGAGGCCTTGTTCAACGCCGAGTTCGCACTCATGACGGGTGAGCTCGTGCATCTGCTGCCTGCAATCGTGCGTGCCCTGGGCGGCGAACTCGCGAACATGGCGGTCGAATCCCAGGTCGATTCCTCCCTCGCTCCTGCTCCGTCCCCGGCGGCCGTGACGGCAGACGATCCTCCGTTCTGAGTCTTGCCCCGGACGATTCATGAAGGCGCTTCCAGGCTGAGGCTCCAGTTTGCGTGAGTTGGGCATGGTTCCTGCTGCTGCAGCTTGAAGGCGAGCGCTGACGCGTTCCTGGAGCAGCAGGAGCAACAGGGCTCGGGCCACAGGCAAGCTGGAACTCAGTTTTGGAGCAAATTCATGAAATCGATACAAGGGCGGCTGGTACATCGGACCGCGCGAGAACCACCGTGAAAGCGTACTCGATCCTTTCCCCTACATCGTGCAGGGCAAGTCGGTCTGGCTGACGACGCTATCGGTCCCGATCATGGTCGACCAGCGCTTCATGGGCGTTGCGGGTACCGACTACAACCTCGACTTTGTGCAGAAACTCGCCGAGCAGGCGGATCGCGAACTCTTCGGCGGGCAGGGCGAAGTCACGATCATCAGCAATGTCGGCCTTGTCGTTGCCGACAGCGAACACCCGGATCGCATCGGCCAGGCCTTCGCGCGCAGCAATGCAGACGACGCCGGGCTGCTCAAGGACGTCAAGGAAGGCCGTGCAAGGGGCTGGATCGACGAACGCGGCGGCACCATGAGCGCCATTGCACCGATCGTGCTCGGGCGCACTGAGCGGCCCTGGGCGGTGCTGGTGACGGTGCCGCAGGAGGTAGTGCTCGCCAAGGCCCAGCAGCTCGATCAGGAGATCCAGCAACGTGGCGAATCGAGCACGATCTGGCAGATCATGGTCGGGCTGGTCGTCACCGTGGTGGCGACTACATTGCTCTGGTTCGTCGCCGGCAGCATCGCGCGCCCGATCCGCGCCGCCGCCGATTTTGCCCGCGCAGTGCTGGCGGGTGATTTCTCGCGCCGATTCAGGCATGAATCCAAGGACGAAGTCGGACAACTGGCGACAGCGCTCGACGAGATGTCGCAGAGCTTGCTCGCCAAGGCCAGGCTTGCGGAACAGATCAGTGAAGGCAATCTCGACCTCAATGTCCCCTTGGCCTCCGAGCGCGACCAGCTGGGCTTGGCCTTGCGACAGATGCTCAATGGCCTCAATAACCTGGTATTCGAGTTGCAGGGAGGATCCGAGCGGATCAACGGCAATGCAGGAAAGGTGGCTGGTCTCAGCAAGACCCTGTCCGAAGGAGCGGCTCGCTCGGCCGCATCGATAACCGAGATCGCAGGCTCGATCGGGCAGATGAGCGAGCAGATCAAGCTCAATGCGCAGAATGCGACGCAGGCCGAGCGCTACTCTCAGGAATCCCAGGCTGCTGCGCGCGCAGGCAGCGAACACATGGCCGAGATGACCGGGGCCATGAGTGAGATTCGTGCAGCGGGGGAGCGCATCAACGACATCATCAATGCCATCAACGAGATCACCATGCAGACCAATCTGCTGGCCCTCAACGCGGCAATCGAGGCGGCGCGGGCTGGCGAGCAGGGGCGTGGCTTCGCAGTGGTCGCCGACGAGGTCCGCAAGCTCGCGTCGCGCAGTTCCGAAGCCGCTGGCCAGGCTGCAACACTGATCGGGGAGTCGGCTGCCAAGACCGAGCGCGGTATCGAGATCGCCGCCCGCACCGCAGCAACGCTCAACGATATCGTGCTCAGTGCAGAACGCGTTTCTGGACTCATCTCCCGTATTGCCGGCGCGTCGCAGCAGCAGTCATCGTCGATTGACGAGGTCAACGTGGGCTTGGGGCAGATCGATGGTGTCACGCGGTGTACCAACGACAACGCCGGCGACTGCAGTGGTGCGGCTGGTGAGTTGCTGCAACAGGCCGAGAATCTCAAGAGCCTGGTTGGTCGTTTCCGAAGCAGGCAACAGGTCTGATTCGTTTGCAGCCGGTCTTCAAGGGCTTATGGAGGATACGGATGTTGGTGTACACAGCTTTTAAATATAAATAAAGACTGTAAACATAGTGTACCGACGTTTTCTGTTGATAAGCCACTTTTCAACTTACTAAACAATGGCTTGAAGTATGTAGAAGAAGGTGCACAGACGCTCGGTGAAGCTAGGACGGTTTGTTGATGAAAAACGCCCGGACGGTGACAGCCATCGTTATCCACAATCCGCGCCAGTGCCTGTGCACAGTTTGTTCACTCACCGAGGTTTGATTCCGCTCATTGTGTGCGGCCGTGCAAGGTGCAGAATCCGGTTCTTGCAGAACCGAACAAACCCTGAGGATCAGACATGAAGCTCAAGCACTTGAAGATGGGGCGCTCCCTGGCGATGGCTCTCGCGTTATCGACGATGTCGGCCGGCGCGATGGCACAGAACTTCGTCACCAGCAAGGCAGAGGTCGAGCAGTTGTTGAGTGGAGCGACCTTCATCGGCGTCTATCTGCGTACCGAATCGGCCTACACACTCAAGTTCGGAACCGATGGCACGCTTACCGACACCACCGGTGCCAAGGCGCGCTGGTGGGTCGACGATGAGGCTCGCTACTGCCGCGAATGGCTGGATGGCAAGCTCAAGGGCAACACCGGCTGCATGAACGTGGAGCTCGAGGACGGCCAGGTCGCGCTGTATTCCGAGGGCAAGAAGGTGGTCGAGGGCATCATCGCCGGCAACTAAGGCCATGCGGCTGCTGATAGCCTATTCGACGGTGGATGGCCATACGCTCGAGATCTGCGAGCGCATCGCGGACATCGCGCGTGCGGCTGCCCACACGCCGGAGGTGGTCGAGATCGGGTCGGTGTCGGCGACGCAGGTGGCGACTTGCGACTGCGTCGTGATCGGTGCCAGCATCCGCTATGGCGCCCACCGTCCCGCAGTGAAGACCTTCATCGAGCGCTATCGAACCGAGCTCGAGGGGCGGCCGAATGCCTTCTTCTCAGTCAATGCGGTGGCGCGCAAGCCGCACAAGCGCGATGCAGACACCAACCCCTATGTGCGCAAGTTCCTGCGCCAGATCGGCTGGAAGCCGCAACGGGTAGCGGTGTTCGGCGGCAAGATCGAGTATCCGCGCTATGGGGTATTCGACCGCAGCCTGATTCGCCTGATCATGTGGATGACCGGCGGGCCGACCGACCCGCGCTCGGTCACCGACTTCACAGACTGGGCGCAGGTCGAGCGCTTCGCGCGTAAGCTCATCGCCTGATGGGGTGGCAGGCTTGGCCTGCCACCCTGCGGCGGTTGCTTCAGCCCAGCACTTCGCCGTGCTCGCGCGTGGCGTGGAACATCACCTTGGGCCACTTCTCGGCGGTCACTTCCAGGTTGTAGCGGCTGGTGGCGAGGTACACCGGGTTGCCGTCGATGTCCTTGCCCAGGCGTAGCGCCTGCTCGCGCTCGAAGTTGCGACGGGTGACGTCGTCGGGGAAAGTCAGCCAGCGCGCGGTGTGGATGTCGGCGGGCTCGAAGATTGCATCGACCTTGTACTCGTCCTTCAGACGCTGGGCGACGATCTCGAACTGCAGCACGCCGACCGCGCCGAGCAGCATCTGGCCTCCTTCGAGTTCGAAGACCTGGATCGCACCCTCCTCGCCCAGCTCCTGCAGGCCCTTCTGCAGCTGCTTGGACTTGAGCGGATCGCGCAGGCGGGCCGCACGGAACATTTCCGGGGAAAAGTACGGAATACCCTTGAAGCCGAGGTTCTCGCCTTCGGTCAGGGTGTCGCCGATCTGCAGCTGGCCGTGGTTGTGGATGCCGACGATGTCGCCGGCCACGCCGTCCTCCATGATCACACGCTCGTTGGCCATGAAGGTGAGCACGTTGGCGAGCTTCATGTCGCGCCCTGCGCGCACGTGCTTGACCTTCATGCCGGCGCTGTAGCGGCCGGAGCAGATGCGGAAGAAGGCGATGCGGTCGCGGTGTTTCGGATCCATGTTGGCCTGGATCTTGAATACGAAGCCGGTGAAGGCGGGCTCGGCCGGCTGCACCATGCGCGTGCCACCATCGCGCGCCTGCGGCGGCGGCGCCCAGTCGATCAGCGACTGCAGGATCTCCTGCACGCCGAAGTTGTTGATGCCCGAGCCGAAGAACACCGGGCTCTGCTTGCCGGCAAGGAAGTCGTCGAGATCGAAGGGCGGCGAGGCGCCGTCGATCAGCTCGACGTCCTCGCGCAACTGGCCGACCTCGAGCGGGAAGCGCTTGTCGAGTTCGGGATTGTCCAGGCCCTTGATGATCTCGCCGTCACTGCGGCGCTCTTCGCCTGGGGTGAAGGTCAGCACCTGTTGCTGCAGCAGGTGATACACGCCGCGGAAGGCCTTGCCCATGCCAAGCGGCCAGGTCACCGGCGCGCAGGTGATCTTGAGCACGTCCTCGATCTCGGCGAGCAGCTCGAAGGGCTCGCGCACTTCGCGGTCGAGCTTATTTACGAAGGTGATGATCGGCGTGTTGCGCAGGCGGCACACGTTGAGCAGCTTGATCGTCTGCGCCTCGACGCCCTTGGCGGCGTCGATCACCATCACCGCGGCGTCCACCGCGGTGAGCACGCGGTAGGTGTCTTCCGAGAAGTCCTCGTGGCCCGGGGTGTCGAGCAGGTTGATGGTATGGCCCTGGTACTCGAACTGCATCACCGAGCTGGTCACCGAGATGCCGCGCTGCTTCTCCACCTCCATCCAGTCCGATGTGGCGTGGCGGGCGGACTTGCGCGCCTTCACCGTGCCGGCGAGCTGGATGGCGCCGCCGAACAGCAGCAGCTTCTCGGTCAGCGTGGTCTTGCCCGCGTCGGGGTGGGAAATGATGGCGAAGGTGCGGCGCTTTTCGACATCGCGAAGCAGCTCGGGCGGGTAAGGGGTGGTGGTCATCGTGGCTCGTCGGCGAAAAGAAAACCGCCTGCGCGCGATGAGCGAGGCGGGACAAGCGCAATTCTACCAAGCAATCAGGAGCTTCCGACGCAGATGGGGTGCCGCCAGCCATGAGGGGTCGAAGGCGATCACGCTGGGGGTGCAGTCCCAGAAGCTCGCGACTTGCGTCGCTCCTACAGGGGCTTATGGGCCGCGCGGCTTTCCGTGTAGGAGCGGCGTCAGCCGCGAGGGGTCGAAGGCCGATCACGCTGGGGGTGCCGTCCCAGAAGCTCGCGACTTGCGTCGCTCCTACAAGGGCTTATGGGCCGCGCGGCTTTCCGTGTAGGAGCGGCGCCAGCCGCGAGGGGTCGAAGGCGATCACGCTGGGGGTGCCGCCCCAAAAGCTCGCGACTTGCGTCGCTCCTACAGGGGCTTATGGGCCGCGCGGCTTTCCACGTGGGAGCGGCGCCAGCCGCGAGGGGGCGAGGGAGATCAAGTACAGGTGGGCGAACCACGATGGCCCGCCCTCGTCCTTCAGCGCTGCTTGCCGACCTGATCGCCGATCACGCCGCCAATCGCGGCACCACCGACCGTGCCGAGGATGCCACCGTCGGTGACCACCGCACCGGCGACACCGCCCACGCCTGCACCGATCACGGCGCTCTTCTCGCGTGAGGACATGCCATCCCAGGTTGCACAGCCGGTTGCGGCGATGGTGATCAGTACAGCGGGAATGAGGGTTCGCATCTTCATGATTGCCTCCTTTGCGTTGTTGGAGAACAGCACGGCGTTTGGCGGAATGCTGTTTCATGCGAGCAGTATGAACAGCCGCAGCGCATGAAATTCCCGCGCAGCGTTTCAATTTGTTTCCCGCGGTGGCAGCGGGACGCGTTCTGGAATGGGCTCCGATACGCATGTCTGGCGGGATCTCGGCTCATCGCTGGATGGCTTCGCGGTGCATCGGCCTGGAATACATTCCGATTCATGTCTGCGTCCCAGGCAAGTGTGTTGATCCGACTTGAGGCGATCGATCGCTACTTGTCTGTCCCCGCGCTGCGCGGCAGCATGTGGTGCTCTTCAGTTGCCGGCCTGTAGCCATGTTCCTGCTCGATGCGTCACTTGCGCAGTCCATCGTCGATCGCGCGATGCAGATCCTGCGCACCAACGTCAATGTGATGGACGAGCGCGGCCTCATCATCGCCAGCGGCGACCGCACGCGAATCGGTACCCGCCACGATGGCGCCTTGCTCGTGCTCGCCCAGGCGCGCACGATCGAGATCGACGAGGCCATGGCGAGCCGCTTGCAGGACGCACGGGCAGGCATCAACCTGCCCTTGCGCGCAGAGGGCAGAGTCGTCGGTGTGGTTGGCCTGAGCGGTGACCCGGCGGCAATGCGCGAGCATGCCGAGCTGGTGCGCATGGCGGCCGAGACCATGCTCGAGCAGGCGCAGTGGCTGCAGACGCTCGCGCGTGACGAGCGCTTGCGCGACGAACTCGTGCTGCAACTGATCGGTGTCGCACCCGCTGCGGCAGGCCTGGAGGTGTGGGCGCATCAGCTCCGCATCGACCTTGCGCAGCCGCGGGCGGCAATACTTGTCGAGCTGGCCGACGAAGCGCTCGATGCGGATGGCTTGCTCGCCTGTCAGCAGCGGCTTCGCCGTGTGTTGGCATCGGCCGTGCCCGGGCTGTTGTGTGCGGCCGTCTCGTTGCGCGAACTGGCCGTGCTGTGGCCGCAGGCGGACGTCATCCGGCAGCCCGACGGGTTACGCGCGCTGCTCGATAAGCTGCAGCTGCGCCTGGTGGATGTGGCTGGCGGTCCCGTGCGCCTCGCCCTCGGTGGCCATTTTGGCGGTAGCGAGGGCTTGGCGCGCGCCTGGCAATCTGCGCGCGCCACTCTTCAGGCAGGTCGACGCCACCGTCCGCAGGACGTCGTACTGTGCTACGACGAGCTCACACTGCCCGTCCTGCTTTCCGGCCTGGGCGAGGGCTGGCGCGCGGAGGAACTGCAGCGACCCCTGCGCAGGCTGGCCGAACATGACCGCGAAGGCCAGCTGCGGCGCACGCTCGCGACCTGGTTCGCCCACGACATGAAGGCAGTACCGAGTGCGGCAGCGCTGCATGTGCATCGAAACACGCTCGATTACCGCCTGCGCAAGGTTGGCGAGCTCACTGGGCTAGACCTCTCGCGCCTTGGCGATTGCCTGCTGCTGTTCATCGGCCTCGAACTCGATCGAAGCCTGAGTTTGTAATAAATCACAATTTATACTCTTATGAGACCGTTTTTATTGTGATTTAAGTGGAGGCGAGGGTGTGTGAAAGCCACTAAGCTCTCTGTCAGCGGACATCCAGGCCGCAGTGACCGGAGACAGCCCATGAACAAGATCGTCATTGCCCCCGATTCGTACAAGGAGAGCCTTTCGGCGCTGGAAGTGGCGCACGCCGTCGAGGCGGGCTTCCGCCAGGTTTTTCCCGATGCCGAGTACGTTCTGGTGCCGGTGGCCGACGGCGGTGAGGGTACGGTCGATGCCATGGTCGCCGCGACCGATGGGCGCCGCGAGAAGGTCACCGTCACGGGGCCGCTCGGTGATTGCGTCGAAGCCTTTTACGGCCTTACCGGCGATGGCGACACCGCTGTGATCGAGATGGCCGCGGCCAGCGGCCTCGCCCTGGTGCCTCCGGCACGTCGTGATCCGCGCCTCACCACCTCGCGCGGCACCGGGGAGCTGATCCGCGCAGCGCTCGACGCCGGCGCGCGCCGCTTCATCCTTGGCATCGGCGGCAGTGCCACCAACGACGGTGGTGCAGGCATGGTGCAGGCGCTTGGCGCCCGCTTGCTCGATGCGCAGGGGCGGGACATCGGCGCTGGCGGCGGTGCGCTCGCCGCGCTCGCGCGCATCGACGTCTCCGCACTCGACCCCCGCCTGGCCGAGTGCCGCATCGAGGTTGCGTGCGACGTGGATAACCCGCTCACCGGTGCACGCGGTGCCTCGGCGGTGTTCGGCCCGCAGAAGGGCGCCACGCCAGCGATGGTGCAGACCCTGGACGCCAACCTCGCCCACCTGGCCCGCATCGTCGAGCGCGACCTCGGCGTGGCGGTCGATAGCGTGCCTGGCGCGGGCGCAGCCGGTGGCACTGGGGCGGCGATGCTGGCCTTTTTCGGCGCCAGCCTGAAGCCCGGCATCGAGATCGTCACTGCCGCAGTGGATCTCGATGCCCATGTGCGCGATGCCGATCTGGTGATCACAGGCGAAGGCCGCATCGACTTCCAGACGGTCCATGGCAAGACCCCGATCGGGGTCGCTCGTGTCGCCAAGCGCCACGGCAAGCCGGTGATCGGCATCGCCGGTTCGCTCGGTGCCAATGTCGGAGTGGTCCACGCACACGGCATCGATGCCGTGTTCAGCGTGCTCAGCAGGCCATGCACGCTGGATGAGGCGCTCGGTGAAGCCGCCGCCAACGTCGAGCTGACAGCGCGTAACGTGGCGGCAGTGCTGCGCCTGGGCGCCCTTGCCCAGTCCTGAACATGAACCTGCCTGATTCACTGGAGAACACGATGCACGCTGACCCCCTGCTGACCAAGGACCACCCATTGCGCGAGGACATCCGCCTGCTCGGGCGTGTCCTGGGCGACACCGTGCGCGAGCAGGAGGGCGATGCGACCTTCGACTGCATCGAACAGATCCGCCAGAACTCGGTGCGCTTCCGCCGCGACGACGACATTGCGGCCCGGCGCGAGCTCGAGGACATCCTCGATGCGCTGTCGCGCGACCAGACGATCCAGGTCGTGCGCGCCTTCAGCTACTTCTCGCACCTGGCCAACATCGCCGAGGACCAGCACCACATC
>WPCG01015343.1_pt1 | contig 80189 bp, 59 predicted proteins | sample 5403311 | NCBI WGS metagenome assembly WPCG01 (sample SAMN12869467, study PRJNA574797) | sludge metagenome | isolation source: wastewater treatment of Control | place: China:Beijing | collected 2019-05-17 | reverse complement strand
GGTGCTCGCCGCCGCCGATGCCCGCCAGCAGGCGCTGGCCAGCCAGCGCAGCGCGCTCCTCGCTCGCATCGACAACCTGCAAGCGCTGGCCGGCGCGGCTGCCAGCCTCGAACTGCGCCTGCAGCAGGCCGAGCAGCGTGCCCGTGCGCTTGCGGCGCTGGCTGCCGCTCGTACCCAACTCGGCCGCCACGAAGCCACCGCAGCCAAGGCCCGCCAGGCGTGCGATTCCGCCATGCAGGGCGCCAGTGCCGCCCGCGCCGCCTTCGCCGCGCTGGACATGCGCTGGCGCCAGGCCCAGGCCGCCATCCTTGCCCGCCATCTGCATGACGGCGAGCCCTGTCCGGTATGCGGCAGCGCCAACCATCCTGCGCCCGCCGTGCATGCGGATGAACTGCCCACCGAACAGGCGCTGCAGGCGGCTGCGGAGCAGGCGCGCGCGGCTGACAGTGCGCTCGATGCCGCCCGCCAGGCGCTCAATGCCGCCGAACTGGCATGCGCCGCGGCAGCGGCCGAAGTGGACACGCGGGCGTCGGCACTGGCCCCGGCGGGTGACGACGAACCGGATCGCGCGGATGCCGAACCTGCACAGCTGCGCCATCAGCTCGACGCCGCGCACGCAGCGGCGACCGAGCTCGCCACATTGCGCACGCAATTGCTCGCCGTAGAGCAGGCCACTGCCGACGTCGCGGCAGCGGCCGAACAGGCGCGTACGCAAGCCGTCTCGGCCGCCAGCGCCGCACATGCCGCTGCGCAGGTGGCCGAGGAGCGTCGCGCCGGCGTGCCCGAGGCCTTGCGCAGCCCGGTTGCGCTGCAGGCTGCGCTGGCGGAGGCCCAGGCGCGACGTGCCCAGCTCGAACGCGTGCTGCAGCAGGCACAGGCAATGCATGATCAGGCAGCGCGCCGTGTCGCTGCGTTGCAGGCCCAGAGCGCCACCCTGGCCGAGAGCGTGGCCGCGGCCGCGACGCGCGTCGATGAGGCGCGCCTCCAGTTTGCCGAGGCGCTGGTCACCGCGGGCTTCGCGGCGGAGGGCGGTGGCGAATCGGGTGGCGAGGCTGCGTGGCGTGCCGCCTTGCTGCCTGCCGAGCGCATCGCTGCCCTGGACGCTGCGATCCGCGAGGCTGAACAGCGCCATGCAGCTGCCCGCGAACGTGCCGAGCGCGCCCTGAGCGCCATTGCCGGGCTGGCGCGCCCCGATCTCGATGCCCTCGAAGCCCGTGCCGCTGCGGCCCGTGCCGCGGTCGAGGCCGTGCTCGATCGCATCGCCCAGGCCCGCGGCGCCCTGTCCGCCCTCGCCGACACGCTTGCGCGTCTCGACCTCATCGCGCGCGAATCCGGCGCAATCGAGGCCGAGTACCGCATCGTCGGTCATCTTGCCGACATCGCCAACGGCAACAATGGACGCAATCTCACCTTCCAGCGCTATGTGCTCGCGGCACTGCTCGATGACGTGCTGCGTGCGGCTTCGCTGCGTCTGACGGCGATGAGCCGCGGCCGCTACCAGCTCCAGCGTCGCGAGGACGTTGCCGATGCGCGTCGTGCCGCCGGCCTCGATCTGGAGGTCGTCGACGAGTACACCGGCCGCAGCCGCCCGGCCGCCACGCTGTCCGGCGGGGAGGGCTTCATGGCCTCGCTGGCGCTTGCGCTCGGCCTGTCCGATGTCGTCCAGGGCTACGCCGGTGGTGTACAACTCGACACCCTGTTCATCGACGAGGGCTTCGGCAGCCTCGACCCGGAGTCGCTGGAGCTGGCGATGCGGGCGCTGATCGACCTGCAGCAGCGCGGCCGCATGGTGGGGGTGATCTCGCACGTGGAGGAGATGAAACAGCAGATCGATGTTGCGGTCGACGTCGTGCAGGGCATCCGGGGCAGCCGGATCAGAGTGAAGACCTAGGCCTCGCTGGCTGCTCCAGGCGATTGCCGGGATCGGTGTCGATAGTGTATTGCAATCGATGTTATTGCTTTCAATTGCCAATTCCTTTGCTAAGCTGAAGTCATGGGCAGTCGGGGAGCACGGCGACCGTATCGGTCGTGTGTGTTGCAGGCCTCGGGGCGTCAGCTTGGGCGAGTCGCTTGCACTGCCTTTTTCCGTAGGTGAGATGGACCATTACAGGAGAACATGATGAGCGGGAATGACAACAACACGGCCGGCGGTTGCCCGGTGATGCATGGCGCGAACACGGCTTCCAGCAACTCGGTGATGGCGTGGTGGCCCAACGCGCTCAATCTGGACATCCTCCACCAGCACGACAGCAAGTCGAACCCGCTGGGCGCGGACTTCGACTATCGGGAAGAACTCAAGAAGCTCGACGTCGAGGCGCTCAAGAAGGATCTCAAGGCGCTGATGACCGACAGCCAGGAGTGGTGGCCGGCCGACTGGGGCCACTACGGCGGCCTGATGATCCGCATGGCCTGGCACGCGGCCGGCACCTACCGCATCGCCGACGGTCGTGGCGGCGCAGGCACCGGCAACCAGCGTTTCGCCCCGCTCAACTCCTGGCCCGACAACGGCAACCTCGACAAGGCCCGCCGCCTGCTGTGGCCGATCAAGCGCAAATACGGCAACAAGGTGAGCTGGGCCGACCTCATCATTCTCGCCGGCAACATGGCCTACGAGTCGATGGGCTTCAAGACCTTCGGTTTCGGCTTCGGCCGCGAGGACATCTGGCACCCCGAGAAGGACATCTACTGGGGTTCCGAGAAGGAATGGCTCGCCCCCAGCGGCGGCGAGGGCTCGCGCTACTCCGGCGAGCGCGACCTCGAGAATCCGCTCGCCGCGGTGATGATGGGCCTCATCTACGTGAACCCTGAGGGTGTCGACGGCAAGCCCGACCCCTTCAAGACCGCCCACGACATGCGCGTGACATTCGCCCGCATGGCAATGAACGACGAGGAGACCGTCGCGCTCACCGCGGGTGGCCACACCGTCGGCAAGGCGCATGGCAACGGCAGCGCAGCCAACCTCGGCCCTGCACCGGAAGGCGCGGACATCGAGGACCAGGGCTTCGGCTGGGTGAACCACAAGACCCGCGGCATCGGCCGTGACACCGTGACCAGCGGCATCGAAGGCGCGTGGACGTCCAAGCCCACGCAGTGGGACAACGGCTACTTCGACATGCTGTTCAAGCACGACTGGTGGCTGCAGAAATCGCCTGCCGGCGCCTGGCAGTGGGAGCCGGTGAACATCGCCGAGGAAGACATGCCGGTCGACGTCGAGGACCCGTCGATCCGTTGCAAGCCGATGATGACCGACGCCGACATGGCGCTCAAGTTCGACCCCGAGTACCGCAAGATCGCCGAACGCTTCCGCGACGACCAGGCCTACTTCGAAGAAGTCTTCGCCCGCGCCTGGTTCAAGCTGACCCACCGCGACATGGGGCCGAAGGCGCGCTACATCGGCCCCGACGTGCCGGCTGAAGATCTCATCTGGCAGGACCCGGTGCCCGCCGGCAACAAGAACTACGACGTGGCGGCGGTGAAGGCGAAGATCGCTGCTGCCGGCCTGTCGGTCGGCGACCTGGTCGCCACCGCCTGGGACAGCGCGCGCACCTTCCGTGGCTCGGACAAGCGCGGTGGTGCCAATGGTGCGCGCATCCGCCTTGCGCCGCAGAAGGACTGGGAAGGCAACGAGCCGGCGCGCCTCGCCAGGGTGCTCGCCGCCTACGAGAAGATCGCCGCCGAGACCGGCGCCAGCGTGGCCGACGTCATCGTGCTCGGCGGCAACGTCGGCCTGGAGCAGGCGATCAAGGCCGCTGGCTTCGATGTCGAGGTGCCCTTCGCCCCCGGGCGCGGCGATGCCAGCCAGGCGCAGACCGACGTCGAGTCCTTCGCCGTGCTCGAGCCGGAGCATGACGGCTTCCGCAACTGGCAGAAGAAGCACTACGTCGTGCAGCCCGAGGAGATGCTGCTCGACCGCGCCCAGCTGCTCGGGCTCACGGCGCCCGAGATGACCGTGCTGATCGGCGGTCTGCGTGTGCTCGGCACCAACCACGGCGGCAGCCAGCACGGCGTGTTCACCGATCGTGTCGGCGCGCTCACCAACGACTTCTTCGTCAATCTGACCGACATGCGCTACAGCTGGAAGCCCACCGGGCGCAACAGCTACGACATCGTCGAGCGCAAGAGCGGCGCGAAGAAATGGACCGCAACCCGGGTCGATCTGGTGTTCGGCTCCAACGCCATCCTGCGCGCCTACGCCGAGTTGTACGCGCAGGACGACAGCAGGGAGAAGTTCGTGCGTGACTTCGTCGCTGCCTGGACGAAGGTGATGAACGCCGACCGCTTCGATCTCGGCTGATCGCTGCGGAACCCTTTCGCCGCCTCGGCTGCGGCGAAAGGGGGTGCAATGACGCTTGCAAAGGGCCCGCGGCGCGTGGGCGATTGATGCTGCAAGGCGTCCCATTCCTCGTTAAGCTTCTGCGGGCGGTGTCGGCTGACACCGCCCATTTTTTGTTCACGATCCCGCTTTGCGGCGGAGGACGATGATCGATTTCGGCCCTTGCGCCATGGCCCTTGCAGCGCGTCCACGGGCATGGCGATGAACCTGCTGGCGACCGATTCAGCGGCTCGGCTGCTCGCAGGCGGGCGGGCGATTGCCGTGCGTGTCGCCGGCTTGCTGTTGCTGGTTCTGCTCTTCCTCCTGTTCCGGCACTGGGGTTGGCCGCCGGGCGTGCACCTGGCGCTGGCCGTTGTCTTCCTCTACGTCGCGGTAAGTACGGGCGCCCAGGTGCAGCGCCTGCGGGCGACTCAGCGCGCCTATCAGTTGGCGATGCAGGCCGCGCACGACGGCTTCTGGGACTGGGACCCGGTCAGCAAGCGTCTCGACGTTGGCCACCGCCTGCTGGAGATCCTTGGCTACAGCCAGAACTTCCTGCTCGATACGCACGCCTGGCTGGCGCTGGTGCACCCGGACGACCGCGCGCACTACAACCGCACCGTGGCCGAGCATCTCAAAGGCAGGACGCCGTTCTTCTACTGTGAGTACAGGGTACGCTCGCACAGCGGCGAGTACCGCTGGATCGCATCGCGTGGCATCGCCGTGCGTGACCGCCGCGGCGTTGCCTACCAGATGTCGGGCTCGGTCACCGACATTACCGAGCGCAAGCGCCACGAGGCGCAGATCGCCTATCTGGCCGAGCACGACCAGCTCACCGGCCTGCCCAACCGCTTCCTGCTCGCAGAACGTCTGGCCGACGCATTGACGGCAGCGACGGCCGCTGCTGGCCAGGTGGCACTGGTGTTCATCGACCTCGACCGCTTCAAGGACATCAACGACTCGCTGGGCCACCGTCTCGGCGACCACCTGTTGCAAGCCGTCGCGGAGCGCCTGGTTGGCGGCCTGGCCAACGGCGAGGTGCTGGCGCGCCAGGGGGGCGACGAGTTCATCGTGCTCATGCCTGGAGTTCCTGGCCGCGAGCTTGCCGAGTCGCGGGCGCGGGCGCTGCTCGAACTCCTGGAGTCGCCCTTCGTCACCGACGGCAACCACCTTCACGTCGGTGCCAGCCTCGGCCTCAGCATGTTCCCGGACGACGCGGCCGACGCCGAGCAGTTGCTGCGCAATGCCGACACCGCGATGTACGCCGCCAAGCGCGATGGCGGCGGCACGGTCCGCTGGCACACCCCGGAGATGAAGGAGCGCGTGCTGTACCGCGCGTCGATGGAGGCGCGCCTGCGCCGGGCGATCGAACACGGCAGCTTCGAGCTGCATTACCAGCCCCAGTTCGAGACTGCGACCGGTCGCCTGTTCGGCGCCGAGGCGCTGCTGCGCTGGCATGATGGTGACGAGTGGATCGCCCCCGATCGCTTCATCCCGGTCGCGGAAGAGACCGGGCTCATCGTGCCGATCGGCGACTGGGTGCTGGACAACGCGACGGCCTGCGCAGCGCGCTGGCGCGACAGCCTGCCCTACCCCCTGCGCATGGCCATCAACCTGTCGCCGCGCCAGTTCTGGAGCGGCGACCTGCTCGTGCGCGTGCTTGCCGCCGTCGAGCGCCATGGCGTCGACCCGGCCCTGATCGAGCTGGAGATCACCGAATCGATGCTGCTGCGCGCCGAGGGCGACCATGTTGCCGCGCTGCGTACGCTGCGCCAGCGTGGCATGCGGCTGGCGCTGGACGACTTCGGCACCGGCTACTCATCGCTCTCCTACCTGCACCGCCTGCCCTTTACCAGCCTCAAGATCGACCGCAGCTTCGTGGCCGCGCTGTTCGATGACGATGGCAATTACGGCGACGGTGCGGCGCTCATCCCGGCGATCGTCGCCATGGCGCACAGCCTGGAGCTGGAGGTCGTGGCCGAGGGCGTCGAGACCTCGGCCCAGCTGGTGCACCTCAGCGAAATCGGTGTCGATCTGCACCAGGGCTTCTACAGCGGCAGACCGGTACCCGAAGCGGCGTTCGTCCGCCAGTTCGTCGCCGCCGACCGGCGCTGAGTGCGAAGTCGGCCGCGCCAGCCGCGTGCCGGTGGCGATCAGCCCGCTTGCCAGGGCAGACTGTCGGCGATCAGCGTGGCGACCTGGGTTTCCAGTGCCGACAGCGCCGCGTCCAGTGCCTCTGCACTTGCCTCGCTACGGTCGACGGCGTCCTCGAGTGCCCGCGCGGCCTGCATGAGATCGAGCGCGCACAGGAAGCCGGCGTTGCTCGCCAGGGTATGGAGCCGGCGTCCGGCACTGGCGCGATCGCCGCGGGCGAGTTCGGCACGTGCGTCGGCCACGGCACGGGCGTTGTCCTCGGCAAACATCTGCAGCAGGCTGCAGAACATCGACGCATCGCCGCCGAGACGTTGCATGGCGCGTTCGCGGTCGATGCCGGGGATGGCCGGAAAGCCGTCGCCCGGTGTGGCTGCGGCTGTTTCTGCGGGCGCTGGGGCGGGAGCGGCGGGCGAGGCCCGGCGCGGCGTTACCCAATGCGCCAGCAGTTCGGCCATCTGGTCCAGGTCCATGGGCTTGGGCAGCACGTCGTCGGCGCCGGCGTCGCGGGCGGCGGCGCGCTGGTCCTCGCGCACGCCTGCGGTGAACACGATGATGGGCAGCGTGCCCAGGCCGAGCTCGCCGCGGATTGCGCGCGTTGCACTCAGGCCATCCATCACCGGCATCTGCACGTCCATCAGCACCGCGTCGAAGCCGTCGGGGCGGGTGCGCAACAACTGCACCGCCTGCTGGCCGTCTGCGGCCAGGGTCGCGGTCGCACCCTCGAGGCGGAGGGCGCGTTCGACCAGGTCGCGGTTCATTGCGCTGTCGTCGACCACCAGCAGGTGAGCGCCCTGCAGGCGCGGGCCGCGCGGCTGTGCATGCCGGCGCGGCGCGAGCCGGCGTATCTCGTCGGCGCTGACGCGTGTCACCGGGATCTCGAACCAGAACAGGCTGCCTTCGCCGACCCGGCTGTCGACGCCGATCTCGCCGTCCATCAGTTCGACCAGGCGCTTGCAGATCGACAAGCCCAGCCCGGTACCGCCGAAGCGGCGCGCGATGCCTGCGTCAGCCTGGGCAAACGGTGCGAACAGGCGGCCGAGCGCTTCCGGAGCGATGCCGATGCCGGTATCGAGGATGTCGACCCGCAGCCGCAGTGCTGCTGCGCCGCAGTCATGCGCGCGCACCCGCACCGTGACTTCGCCGCGCTCGGTGAACTTGATCGCGTTCGCGGTGAGGTTGAACAGCACCTGCTCGATGCGCAAGCCGTCGCCGAGGAGCGCGTGCTCGAGCGGGGCGGGGGCGTCCACATGCAGCGCCAGCCCCTTGGCACGCGCAGCCTGGCCCATCAGGCTGTCGACGTTGGCGAGCAGCACGCCGAGGTCGAACGGTCGCGGCTCGATGCGCAACTGGCCGGCTTCGATCTTGGACAGGTCGAGTACGTCATTGAGGATGGTGAGCAGCGACTGGCCCGCGCTGCGAATGCGCTCGACCATGTCGCGCTGGTTGGCGGCGAGCGGCTCGCGCTCGAGCACTTGGGCCAGCCCGAGCACCGCGTTCATCGGCGTGCGGATCTCGTGGCTCATGTGGGCGAGGAACTCGCTCTTGGCCGCATTGGCCGCCTCGGCAGTGGCGGTAGCCTGGCGCAGGCGTTCTTCCATCTCCTTGCGCGCGCTGATGTCCTCCACGATGACTAGGTAGCGCGGTGCGGGCTCGGAATACACCCGCACCGGCGCGCAGGTCAGGCTCGCCCACACCGTCGAGCCGTCCGGCCGCAGGTAGCGCTTGCTGAGCCGGTAGCCGGTGCTGGCGCCGCGGCGCAGGCGATCGAGCTCGCTCAGGCCGGCTTCCACGTCCTCGGGGTGGGTGATGCGTGCGGGGTCGAGTCCGGTCAGTTCCGCAACCGGGCGGCCGACGATCTCGGCAAAACGCCGGTTGGCCTCGGTGATCCGTCCGCTTTCCGAGTCGAGCAGCACGACGCCGAGCGGCGCCTGCTCGAACATCACCCGGAAGCGCGCCTCGGCCGCGCGCTGGGCCTGCAGTGCGGCAAGCTCCTGGCGTTCCTGGTCGCGCCGCCATAGCAGGTAGCCGCCGGAATAGACCAGCACCAGGCCCAGGCCCATCGCCAGCGCGGTGGCCCAGGCCATGGTGCGGATGCCGGCGTAGGCTTCGCGTTCGTCGATCTCGGCGAGCATCAGCCACGGCGTGCCGCCGACCGCGGCCGCATAGGCGAGCACCGGCACGCCGCGGTAGTCGCGCCCATTCTCGAGAATGCCGAGCTGCCCTTCCACCGCGCGCGCTGCGGGCAGCGCAGGCGTGTCGAGCGGGCGGGTGAGCGCCAGGGCCGGCTCGGGGGCGTGCCGTAAGGGCGTGAGAAAGCGCACGCCGGCCGGGTCGCGGCGCACGAGATAGGTTTCGGCGGTGTGCGTCGGCACGGGCCAGGATTCGACCAGGGGGTAGAGCGCAGCGCTCGCCTTCCAGGTCAGATACACCACGCCCCGCGCTGCACCCGGCTCGCCGATGGGGGCCAGCACGCCATACTGCACCTCGCCCGCGGCGTCACGGTGCAGGTCGATGAGCTCGACCCGGGGGCGCGCGAGGATGTCTGCCGCCAGTGTATGCAAGGGCCCGATATCGGTGCCGCCGATGCTCAGCACCGGCCGCAGTCCGGCATCGACGATGGCCAGCCCGCCCCAGCCGCGGCGGCGCGCGATCTCGACGAGATGTTCGCGCATGCGCTCGAGGCGGACGCCGTCGCCCCGTCCGCCCGCCAGCCAGGTGGCGTACAGGCTTTCGAAGCGTGAATCGGCCGAGAAGTAGGATTCGGCGTCGATCCGGGTCTCGTGCAGCGAGTTCTCGATCTGCTGGCGCTTCTGCTCGGCGATCACCGCCAGCGTGCGGTGCGTCTCGCGGCGGATCTCCTCGCTCAGGTAGCGGTAGCCGACCACCCCGGTCACGCTCATCAGCAGCGAGATGAGGGCCAGCGGCAGGATGAACCGCAGCCACAACGTGCGTATGCCGTCTGCGGTTTGGGCAGGGGCGGCGGAGAGGGTGGCAGTGTTCATGTCGGCAGCGGGCAGTGCGTTGGCCCGGCCCGGGGGCAGCGCAGAGTGGGCGAGCGATATGGCATCGCACGGCAACGGCGCGTGGTCGTCGGCCAGGGGGCAAAGCAGGCCATAATTATGCACCATCGGAGTGCTCCCGGGCCTGATTCCCCGCCGCGAGGGGTTGAGGGCGATGGGGCTGGGTGGGTATCGGGAAAGGCTCGCGGCTGACGCCGCTCCTGCAGGATGGGCTGCGGCGCTTGTTCCCGCCGTGGGAGCGGCGCCAGCCGCGAGGGGCTGAAGGCGATGGCGTCCGGGTTGTGCCTCGATCATGTGCGCATGCACAAGGCTGCGCTTTGCGGCAGAATGCCGGGCTTTTCCATTGACATATTACGGAGCCCGCCCAGATGCCTCGCAAACCCGCTTTCCGCACCCTCGCCGTTGGTATTGCGCTGCTTGGCGGCGCAGCCTTGCTCGGCGGTTGCGCCACCGAGCAGTCGCGCACGCTGGAGGTGGCCAAGGTGGCCTCGGCCGGCACGGTATACACCGGTCAGCGCAGCCTCATCGCCGTGGGCAAGTTCGATAACCGCTCCAGCTTCATGCGCGGCATCTTCACCGATGGTGTCGACCGCCTCGGCAGCCAGGCCAAGACCGTCCTGATCACCCATCTGCAGCAGACCGGGCGCTTCAACGTGCTCGACCGCGACAACATGGCGGAGATCAAGCAGGAGGCGGCGCTCGCCAAGTCGGCGCAGAACATCAAGGGCGCCACCTTCGTCATCACCGGCGACGTCACCGAGTTCGGCCGCAAGGAAACCGGCGACAAGCAGCTGTTCGGCATCCTCGGGCGCGGCAAGTCGCAGATCGCCTACGCTAAGGTCAATCTCAACGTGGTCAACGTCGAGACCTCGGAAGTGGTCTATTCGGCCCAGGGCGCAGGCGAGTACAGCCTCGACAACCGCGAGGTCGTCGGCTTCGGCGGTACCGCGGGCTACGACTCCACGCTCAATGGCAAGGTGCTCGACCTCGCCATGCGCGAAGCGGTCAACCGCCTGGTCGAGGGCATCGAGTCCGGCGCCTGGCAACCCGGCCGCTGATCGGCACGCAACGGAAGCTCCACGATGATGCGTTTCCTGTCTGCACGGCGCTCGGCCGTGCTTGCGCTCGCCGCCACCTTGCTGCTGGTCGGCTGCGCCACTGGCCCGCAGCCGCTCTACTACTGGGGCGACTACCAGCCCGCGCTCTACGGCCACTTCACCAAGGAGGTCGGGCCGCAGGAGCAGATCGCCAGCCTCGAAGCCGGCCTGGAGAAGGCGCGTGCCGCCGGCAGGCCGGTGCCGCCGGGCTACAACGCGCACCTCGGCCTGCTGTACGCCGAAGGCGAGCAGGGCGACCAGATGGTGAAGTACTTCGAAGCCGAGAAGGCGCTCTATCCGGAAAGCGCCGGCTACATCGACTTCCTGCTCGGCAAGTTCAAGCGAACGAATTGAGGCGCCCGACGATGCGATTCCGAACCCCTTCCATCCGCTCGGCGCAGGCCGGGCTGGCCGCCGCGTTTGCCGCCGCCCTCATCGCCACCGGCTGCGCGACGCCCACGCCCTACGACTACAGCGCTTTCAAGCAGAGCCGCCCGGCCTCCATCCTGGTGCTGCCGCCGCTCAACAGCTCGCCCGACGTGGCCGCCACCTACAGCATGCTGTCGCAGGTCACGTTGCCGCTGGCAGAGTCCGGTTACTACGTGCTCCCGGTCAGCCTGGTGGACGAGACCTTCCGCCAGAACGGGCTGTACAACCCGCCCGAGATGCACGAGGTGGCACCGCAGAAGCTGCGCGAAATCTTCGGTGCCGACGCCGCGCTTTACATCAACATCAAGCAGTACGGCACCAGCTACGCCGTGCTGGCGAGCGAAAGCCGCGTCACCGCCGAGGCCAGGCTGGTCGATCTGCGCAGCGGGCAGTCCTTGTGGCAGGGCGAGGCCACCGCCTCCAGCGCCGAAGGCCGCAGCTCCAGCGGCGGCCTGGTCGGCCTGCTCGTGCAGGCCGTGGTGGCCCAGATCGTCGAGAGCGTGACCAACAAGTCGCATCCCATCGCCGGCATCACCAGTAACCGCCTGCTGGCGGCAGGCAGGCCGAGCGGCATGCTGTACGGGCCGCGTTCGCCTAATTATCAGAAGGATGGAAGCGTGCCGCGCTGACACGCGCCTCGGGGCGGGTGAGGCCCCGAGCACCATGCGATGAGGAATTGACGGCCCATCCCCATCAGTACAAACTAGTCACAAAGCTAGTCAGGAGGCGTGATCATGCATGTGTGGCCGGTACAGGACGCGAAGGCGCGGTTCAGCGAGTTCCTCGACAGCTGTCTGGCCGAGGGCCCGCAGATGGTCACCCGGCGAGGTGTCGAGGCCGCGGTATTGATTCCGGTGCAGGAGTGGCGTCGCCTGCAGGCCGCGGCGCAGCCCTCGCTCAAGGCCCTGCTGCTGGCGGATGAGGCGCGCATCGAAGAGCTCGTTCCCGCGCGTGGCATGGTCAGGCGCCGCGCGCCGGTGGATCTGGGCTGATCCACATGTACCTGCTCGATACCAACGTCGTCTCCGAACTACGCAGGCCGCGGCCCCACGGCGCCGTAGTCGCCTGGCTGCAGTCGGTGGAGGACGCCAGCCTGTTCCTGTCGGTGGTCACGCTCGGCGAGATTCAGGCCGGGATTGAACGCACGCGCGAACAGGATCCGGCCAAGGCCGCCGAGATCGAAGCCTGGCTCGAGCGCGTGGCCAGCGCCTGGAACGTGCTGGCGATGGATGCTGCGGCCTTCAGGGAATGGGCGAGGCTGATGCACCGCCAGTCCGACACACTCTACGAGGACGCGATGATCGCCGCGACTGCGCGGACGCAGGGTCTCACCGTTGTCACACGCAATGTTGCGGATTTCAAAACCCTCGGGGTGGATGTGTTGAATCCTTTCGCGTAGCCGCGTCCGCGCCGATGGTTGGCGAAAGCGACCATCCGTCGTGCTTACCCCGCCAATGCACTTGCGTGATGCCGCAGGTGGTCGTCGATGAAGCTGGCGATGAAGTAGTAGCTGTGGTCGTAGCCCGGCTGCAGGCGCAGCGTCAGCGGGTGGCCGGCGGCGGTGGCGGCGGCGTGCAGGGCCTCGGGCTTGAGCTGTTCGGCGAGGAAGCCGTCGGCTTCGCCCTGGTCGACCAGCAGCGGCAGGCGTTCGCGGGCTTGCGCGATCAGCGCGCAGGTGTCCCATTCGCGCCACTGCGCGCGGTCTTCGCCCATGTAGCGCGACAAGGCCTTTTCGCCCCAGGGACACTGCATCGGGTTGCTGATCGGCGCAAAGGCAGACACCGAGCGATAGCGCCCCGGGTTGCGCAGCGCGCACACCAGCGCACCGTGGCCGCCCATCGAATGCCCGCTGATGCCGCGGCGGTCGGAGGCGGGGAAGTTGGCCTCGATCAGCGCCGGTAGCTCCTCGACCACGTAGTCGTACATGCGGTAGTGGCGTGACCACGGCGCCTGGGTGGCGTTCACATAGAAGCCGGCGCCGTGGCCGAAGTCCCAGGCCCCGTCCGGGTCGCCGGGCACCTCGGCGCCGCGCGGGCTGGTGTCAGGGGCGACGATGATGAGGCCGAGCTCGGCCGCCATGCGCTGCGCACCCGCCTTCTGCATGAAGTTCTCGTCGGTGCAGGTGAGCCCCGACAACCAGTACAGCACCGGCAGGCGGGCGCCTGCCTGCGCGGCCTGGGGCGGCAGATAGACCGCGAACACCATGTCGCAGCCGAGCACGTCCGAGTGGTGGCGGATGCGCTTGTGCCAGCCGCCGAAGCTCTTCTGGGTGCTGAGGATCTCCAGGCTCACGATCTGCTCTCCCGCGTCAGAAATGGATCACCGTGCGGATGCTCTTGCCCTCGTGCATCAGCTCGAAAGCCTGGTTGATGTCGTCGAGCGGCATGTTGTGGGTGATGAAGGTGTCGAGCGGGATCTCGCCCCTCTGCGCCTTCTGCACGTAGCTCGGCAGCTCGGTACGGCCCTTGACGCCGCCGAAGGCGCTGCCGCGCCACACGCGGCCGGTGACGAGCTGGAACGGCCGGGTGCTGATCTCCTGCCCCGCGCCGGCCACGCCGATGATGGTCGATTCGCCCCAGCCCTTGTGGCAGCACTCGAGCGCAGCGCGCATCAGCTTGACGTTGCCCACGCACTCGAAGGAGTAATCGACGCCGCCGTCGGTCATGTCGACGATGACCTCCTGGATCGGCTTGTCGAAATCGTTCGGATTGACGAAGTCGGTCGCGCCCAGCTCGCGGGCGATGTCGAACTTGGCGGGGTTGATGTCGATGGCGATGATGCGCCCGGCCTTGGCCATCTTCGCGCCGATGATCGCCGCCAGACCGATGCCGCCGAGGCCGAAGATGGCCACGCTGGCGCCTTCTTCCACCTTGGCGGTGTTGAGCACCGCGCCGATGCCGGTGGTGACGCCGCAGCCAAGCAGGCAGACCTTGTCGAGCGGCGCGTCCTTGGGGATCTTGGCGAGCGAGATCTCGGGCACCACGGTGTATTCCGAGAAGGTCGAGGTGCCCATGTAGTGGTAGATCGGCTGGCCCTGGTAGGAGAAGCGCGTGGTGCCGTCGGGCATCAGGCCCTTGCCCTGGGTGGCGCGCACCGCCTGGCACAGGTTGGTCTTGCCCGACTTGCAGAACTTGCACTCGCGGCATTCGGCCGTGTACAGCGGGATCACGTGGTCGCCCACGGCGAGCGAGGTCACGCCTTCGCCCACCGCCTCGACGATGCCGCCGCCCTCGTGGCCGAGAATGGACGGGAAGATGCCCTCGGGGTCGTCGCCCGACAGCGTGAAGGCGTCGGTGTGGCACACGCCGCTGGCGACGATGCGCACGAGCACCTCGCCCTTCCTGGGCGGCTCGACGTCGACCTCGACGATCTGCAGGGGCTGGTTGGCAGCAAAGGCAACCGCGGCGCGGGATTTGATGGTCATGGCGGACATCCTGATGGCAAGCGGGCCCACGGCCTGCGACCGGCAAAGTATCGCCATGCCGCTAAATCCGATAAATGATTAATTTGAGATTTCACGCTTCCAGTTTCTGGAATACTCCAGGCTTCGGCCTGGCCCTGGCCAAACTGGATTCCGAGCATGCTCAACCGCCTGGAGATGCTGCGCATCTTCTGTACCGCCGCCGAATCGCACAACTTCAAGGACGCCGCCAAGCGCCTCGGCGTGTCGCCGCAGGCGGTCACCCGCGCCGTGAAGGAGCTGGAGGACCACGTCGGCGAACTGCTCTTCCACCGCAATACCCGTCACAACCGCATCACCGAGTTCGGCGAGCAGCTTGCGGCGCGCGCGCGCCACAGCCTGCAGGGCGTGGATGCGATCTTCCACGGCGCCGAGCAGGCGCGCGACAGCGAGCTGGCCGGCCTGGTGCGCATCACCGCGCCGCGGGCGCTCGGCCGCCACGGGCTGATGCGCGTGCTCGGCGCCTTGTGTGCGCAGCACCCCGGGCTGCAGCTCGACCTGCGCTTTTCCGACCAGTTTGCCGACATGGTCGACGAGCAGATCGACATCGGCATCCGTGTCGGCGTGTTGCGCGACAGCCGCTTCGTCGCACGCGCTGTGTCGCGCGTGTCCTTCCACATCGTCGCCGCGCCCGAACTGCTCGCGCGCTGCGGCGCCCCGGCGACGCTGCAGGACCTGGCCGAGCGCCCCACCACCGTCGCCATCGACCCCAACACCGGGCGGCCGTGGGCGTGGTTCCTGGCCGGCGGCCAGCAATGGCTGCCGCGCACACCCACCTTCGCCACCGACGACACCGGCGCCGAGGCCGAGGCGGTGCTGGCCGGCGTCGGCTTCGGCCAGCTCACCGCCTACCTGGCGGCGCCGCACCTGCGCGCAGGGCGCTTGGTCGAGGTGCTGCCCGAACTCGCGCCCGAGCCCTGGAGCCTGTCGGTGTACCGCCCGCAGCGCGGCCCGGTGGCGGCGCGCATCCGCCTGGTGTTCGACCGGCTGGTGGAGTACTTCGGCGAGCGCGCGCAGTTTCCGTAGTCAGGGCGCCCGGCGGCCGCTGCCCGTGTGCGCCGGCAGCGCCGAGTCAGCCGCCCACAGGTGCGCGGCGATGAGCGCGCGCCACGGCGAAAAACCCGCCAGCCAGCGGCGCGCATCGTGCTCGCCGAGCCTGTCCGGCGCACCGAGCAGTGCCTGCAGCGCACGCCGCACGGCCGCATCGCCGTGCAGCGAGCCGTCCATCCAGCCGAAACCGCGCAGCAAGGTGTAATCCACCGTCCACGGGCCAACGCCGCGCACGCTCATCAGCTGGTTGCGGATGTCGTCCACCGCAAGCGTGTGCAGCCAGGCGTCGAGCGGCAGCGTACCGTCCGCCACCAGGTGGGCAAGGGTGTGCAGGGTGTTTGCCTTGGCCGCGGAGAAGCCCTCGGCGCGCAGCGCCGCCACCGTCAGCGCCGCTACCCGGCCGGCGTCCGGGTAGCACATCAGGCCGCAGGTGTGGCGCACCCCCGCCGCCACAATCAGCTTGCGCCGCAACGCAACCGCCGCCCCCAGACTGATCTGCTGCCCGGTCACCGCCCAGCTCAGCGCCTCGAATGGCGTCGCCGCCACCGCCACGCGCAAGCCGGCCTGGCGAGCGATCAGCGCGCCGGCCTGCGGGTGCGCACGGTGCTGGCGCTCGAAGGACTCGATGTCCTGGGTCAGCCCGAGCATGCGCCGCACCATGGCCTGGAACCGCGCCGAGCACTCCGCAGCCGCCGCGCCGTCGATGGCGAGCTCGGCCACCGCCCGACCCGGCTCGAAGCGCAGCGCCAGGCACGCCGCCAGGCCGTTCCACACCAGTCCCTTGCGCAAGGACGCCGCGTCTGCCGACTCGGCCACTTCATGCGCGTCGCGGCGGTGGAAGGCGAGAATGTCGCCCGGCCGGAAGGTGGCGGGCAGCGCGAGGGTGCAGGAGAGGGTGGTGGGCATGGTTCGACTGGATCGGACGCCATTCGTGTAGGCCAATGCCAGGACTGCACTCAAGATGACGGAACGTCCGGCGAATTCCGTGCTTCGTCGGTCCTGGCGCCCGGCGCTATCGGCAGGCGCAGATCGGATTCCTCCATCCACTCCCGCCACACAGCCATCAGTACCGCCAGGACCACCGGGCCGAGGAACAGCCCCACCAGCCCGAACGCCGCCAGCCCGCCCAGCACGCCGAACATGACCAGCAGGAAGGGGATGCGCGTCGCATTGCTGATCACCAGCGGGCGCACCAGGTTATCGACCCAACTCACCACCAGCACGCCCCAGGCGAGCAGGCCGAGCCCCTCGACAGTGTCGCCGCGGATCAGCAGCCAGACGACCACAGCCCCCCAGGCGAACGGTGTGCCGAAAGGGATGAGGGCGATCAGCGCGGTGATCGCGCCGAGCAGCACCGGCGCCTGCATGCCCGCCCACCAGTAACCCAGACCCGCCACGAATCCCTGCGCAAGCGCGGTGGCAACCAGCCCCCAGACTACGGCCTTGGTCATGTTGCCGACCGCTGCGAGGTAGTTGTCGATACGGCTACCAAGGAACCGGTACAGCACGCGGTGGACCTGATTCAGCACTGTCTCGCCGTCGCGGAACAGGAAGAACACGGTGATCAGCGCAAAGCCCAGTTTGGCGGCATTGCGACCGACGTCGCCCACCAGCCCCACCAGATGGTCCGCCCCCTGGCTGACCCAGTTGGTCATCTGTTCCCGAAATGACTCCGGGTCACGCACCACGTCGTCGAGTACGCCCTGCAGATACGTCCCCAGCCACGGTAGCGTATGGATGAACTCGGGCAGCGTTGGTGGCCCCTGGCGGAGCTGAGCGGTCAGCGCGGCGATGGCCGAGCCGATCTCCCCGCGCAACAGGACGGCAATCCACAGCGCGGGCAGCACGAAGGCCGCCGTCAGCAGCATTGTCATCAGGAAGGCGCTGAGACCCGGATAGCGTGTCAGGCGATCGCGGAGGCGCAGGAAGAGCGGCCAGGTCGCGTAGGCGACGATGATCGCCCACGCGACCGGTACGATGAACAGATGCAGCACCGCGTAGCCGAGCAGCAACAGCCCGCCCAGCAGAAAACCCAGGATGACTCGGCGCACCAGGCGTTCGGCGACCTGGTCGATCATGGTCGGTGCGCCCAGCGAGTCACGGCCTCACCGGGCCTCGATCGGGGGTTGCTCGCGAACACTGTCATCCGGCTCTCCTTCGAGCGGAGTCTCTGTATCAAGCTCCGGCAGGCGCACTGCCAGAACCTTGTCGATGCGCTTGCCGTCCAGATCGATCACCTCCAGGCGCCAGCCCTCCCAGGTGGCCACGTCGCCGGTGCCGGGCAGGCGACCGAGCAGCCACATCATCATCCCCGACAAGGTGTGATAGCGGCCCTTGTCTTCCTCGGGCACCTGCTTGAAGCCGAGCCGGTCCTTCATCTCGACGATGGGAATGAGCCCATCCAGCAGCCAGGAGCCGTCCTCGCGCTGCACCGCCCAGGCATCCTCGTCGTCCTGGGTCACGAATTCGCCCGTGACCGACTCGATCACGTCGTGGAGGGTGACCATGCCGAGGACCTCGCCGTACTCGTCGATCACGAACACGAAGTAGGTGCCCGAACTCCTGAAGCGATCGAGCAGTTCCATGCCGGTCAGCGATTCGGGCACATAGACCGCCTCCTGCAGATCCTTCGTGAGGTCTACCGGCTCGCCGCGGAGCACCTGCGCAAAGAGCTTCTTCGAGCTTGCAACTCCCAGGATATCGTCGAGACTGCCGCGGCACACCGGGAAGCACGAATGCGCCGATTCTGCGACCAGGGCGAGGTTCTCGTCGAGCGGGCGGTTGACGTCCAGGCAGATGACGTCCGAACGCGGCACCATCAACGAGCCGATCTGCCGCTCATCGAGGCGGAACACATTGCGCACCATCTCGTGCTCGCTCTTCTCGATCACGCCGGCCTCCGAACCCTCGTCGAGCAGGGCATGAATCTCCTCCTCGGTCACTGTCGACACCAGCGTCTCGCGCTGGCCCATCAGACGCAGCATGAGGGATGTCGAGCCTGACAGGAGGCGAACGAAGGGGCGTGAGACGCCTGCAAGCATGCTCATCGGCCGCGCCACCAGGCGGGCGATACCTTCCGGGTCGAGCTGGCCCAGGCGCTTCGGTACCAGTTCGCCGATCACGATCGATACATAGGTGATCATCACGACGACCAGGGTGGTCGCGCCGATCTCGCTCGGACGCTCGGCCACGCCCAGGCGTTGAAGCCACTCGGCCAGCGGACCGGCGAGCGCAGCCTCACCGAAGATGCCGCTGAGGATGCCGATCGACGTGATGCCGATCTGGATGGTGGACAGAAAGCGGTTCGGGTCCTCGCCGAGCTGGATGGCGACGGCCGCAGCCCGGTCGCCATCCTCGGCCAGTCGTGCGAGGCGTGCACGCCGCGCCGTAACCAGGGCGATCTCCGACATGGCGAACACGCCATTGAGCAGGATGAGGGTGACGAGTATCAGGATATCCATGGCGGACTCTTGCGCTGAATCAGTGCGACGGCGGTGTCGGAGGCGCGCCGTTTTCCGCATTCACCTCCAGCCCAAGCGCGCGTGCTCGCTTCACCCACAGTTGCCGGGCGAGATGCTGCATGTCATCGACCTTGTCGCCCTCGTCGACGATCTCGATGCCGAGCAGTGTTTCGACCACGTCTTCCAGGGTGACCACGCCCTTGGTCTCACCGTACTCGCCAATCACCACCGCGATGTGGTGGCGCTTGTCCAGCAGGAGTTCGAGCAGGGTCGACAAGGGGGTGGCGCCGGCGACGGCCAGGATGTCGCGGCGCAGAGCGGTCAGCGGCCGGTTGCCCGTGCCCTGCGTCTGCGCCAGCAGCAGATCCTCGCGCAACACGAAACCGGTCACGGCGTCCAGATCGGTGGCGTAGACCGGGATGCGGGAAAAGGGCGTGCTCATCTTCGCCTGCAAGGCGTCGGAAATGTTCAGGCCCTCGGGCAGGGCCACCATCACTGTGCGCGGCGTCATGATGTCCTGCGCACGCAGCGAACCGAAACGAAACAGGTTGCGGATGATGCGCGATTCGCGGTCGTTGATGTGTCCGGCTTCCTGCCCGATGTTGGCCATGGCGATGAACTCGTCGCGGCTGAAGACATGCACCGTCTGCCCGCGTGCGATCAGTTTGGTGAGTTTCTCGGACACCAGGATGAGCGGATACATGCTCTTGATCAGGATGTTCACGTACAGCGCGGTGATGCCCGTCAGACTGCGCCAATACACCGCACCCAGGGTCTTCGGCAGGATCTCCGAGAGGAACAGGATCAGCAGGGTCATCACGGCCGAAAACACGCCGAACCAGGCGCTGCCGAACACTGCCGTAGCCTTGGCGCCGGCGCCGATGGCCCCCACGGTATGGGCAATGGTGTTCAGGGTGAGGATCGCGGCCAGCGAGCGGTCGATGTTCTCGCCCTTGAGCTTCTTGAGCAGGGCGGCGCGCTTGGGGTCGGAGCTTTCGAGCTCAGCGATGAAGGACGGCGTGATGCTGAGCAGCACGGCTTCCGCCACCGAACACATGAAGGAGAACAGCAGTGCGAGCAGCACATAGGTGAGGAGCAGGATGACGTCGCTGCTCGATGGGTCGGCAACCAGGCCGGTGCCTGCGGCTGCCGGAAGCGCTAGGCCGAGAAGCAGCAGGCCGGCGCAGAGGTGGAAGCGAGAGGAAAGGTAAGATCGAGGCTCAGGGTCGTTCATGAAAGGCGCGTACCGGTGTGCCGGACGCTGCAGTTGAGAAGCGGCGAGACTAGCAGAAAATGCCTTCACCGGATGTGCGCTTGCGCGGCATGGGGCCGTCCTCTGTGGTGCCCGGAACGAAATGCCGGCGCGCGGGACGAACACAGGGCCATGTCATGGATGGCCCGACCCCCGCAGCAGGCCGGGGCATCGCCTGCCGTACCAAACCGCCCATGAGATCAATGCCCTGATGATCCGACTCCAGAACCTGAGCATGCACTACACCCTGGGCGACTCGCGCATCGACATCCTGCGCGACGTGAGCCTCAGCATCGCCGCCGGCGAACGCGTGGCGATCGCCGGCCCCTCGGGCACCGGCAAGACCTCGTTGCTATTGCTGCTCGCCGGACTTGAGAGGCCCGCAGCAGGGTCGGTGCTGTTTGATGGTCGTGCGCTGGAGACGCTGGATCGCGATCAACTTGCCGACCTGCGGCGCGACCGCATGGGCATCGTGTTTCAGTCCTTCCATCTGGTGCCCAGCCTCAGTGCACTGGACAACGCCGCGCTGCCGCTGGAGATTGCAGGCCGGCGGGATGCGCGCGAGCGTGCCCGGGCGATGCTCGATCGCGTAGGGCTGGGCGGGCGGCTCGATCACTACCCCGGACAGCTTTCCGGTGGCGAGCAGCAGCGCGTGGCGATCGCCCGCGCGCTGGTGCATCAACCCAAGCTGGTGCTCGCAGACGAGCCCACCGGCAACCTCGACGACCGCACCGGTGCCGCGATCGGCGAACTGCTGCTCCATCTGAACGCCGAGAGCGGGACGACCCTGGTACTGGTCACCCACGACATGCGCTTCGCCGCACGGTGCGACCGTGTGCTCCGTCTGTCCGGGGGGCAGCTCGTAGAGAATGAACCGCTTGCGGCGGTGTCCGATGCCCACCCTGCTTAAGCTCGCCTGGCGCGATCTGCGCGGCAGCGGGCGCACGCTATGGGTGTTCTGCGCCTGTCTGGCGCTGGGCGTGACCCTGATCGCGGCCAGTGGTGGACTGTATCGCCAGGTTGGCGCCAGCCTGCTGGCCGATACCCGCGTGCTGTTCGGCGGCGATGTCGAGGTCCGCACCCGGGTGCCGCTGCCCGAAGAGATGCTGGAGTGGATGCAGGCACGCGGCACCGTATCGCGCCTGATCGAGTTTCGCACCATGCTGATGACTGCGGCGGGTGATGCGCATCTGGTTGAACTGCAGAGCACCGACCACACCTATCCCCTTTACGGCACGGTGGAACTCCTGCCGACACAAGCCTTGAATGACGCACTCGCCGTTCGGGACGGCGTGCATGGCGCGGCCGTTGACCGCGTGCTCGCCGAACGGCTGGCCTTGACGGTAGGCGAGCGCATCGAGCTCGGCGAGAGCCTGCTGGAAGTGCGCGCCATCATCGTGCGCCAGCCCGACCGCAGCCTGCGTGCCGACTGGAGCGGCCCGCCCGTGCTGATCTCTGCCGCCGCCCTCGCGGATACCGCGTTGCTGCAACCCGGCAGCCGCCCCGAGTATCGCTATCGGGTGCGCAGCGAACTCGCGCCGAACGCCTGGCGCGAAGCTTTCATGAGCGCCTTCCCCGACAGCGAGGCTGAGGTGCGCACCTTCATCGAGCGCAATGCCCGTCTGGGTGAAGTCCTCGGACAGATCGGCTCGGGCGTGCTGTTGATCGGCTTCAGCGCGCTCTTCATCGGTGGGCTGGGGGTGTTCAACAGCGTGCAGGCTTACCTGCAGGGCAAGCTCGGCACCCTCGCCACACTGCGCGCAGTGGGCTTGCGCGACGGCCGGCTGGCGGCTGTGTATCTGTTGCAGATCCTGATCCTGGCCGGCGCGTCGGCTCTGGGCGGCGTGCTGTTGGGCGCCTTGCTGGCGGTGATTGGCAGTAGCGTGGTGGCCGAACGCCTGCCGGTCGCCGGGGCGTGGACGGTGCTGATCGCACCGCTCGCCGCCGCATGGTTGATGGGGGTGCTGATCGCGCTGCTCTTCGCGCTGCCCGCGCTGGGCCGCGCGCTCACCATCGAGCCTGCCGCCCTGTTCCGCGGCGTGCTCGGCGTCACCACCCGCACGCCGGCTCGTGCCTGGTGGCTCACCGCGCTCTGCGCCCTGGTGGCGGTCGGCTTTCTGCTGGTCGTGATGCCCGACCCGTTGTTCGGCCTTGCCTTTGTCGCCGCGTTGTTGCTGGTGCTGGCCTTGCTCGAAGGGCTGGTGCGACTGTTGCGGATGCTGGCACGGCGTCTGGCCGGTAGTCCCTGGCTGGTGGGCCGGTTCGCCTTGCGCATGGCTGTCACCGGCCTGTACCGGGACGATTCGCCGCTGCGTCCAACCCTGCTTTCACTCGGCTCCGCGCTCACGCTGCTGGTTGCGTCGACCCTGGTCGTGCTTGCGCTGCTGCACACCATCGAGGAGACCGTCCCTGAGCGCGCGCCTGCGCTGGTGTTCTACGATATCGCCGCCGCGCACAAGGACGACTTCGAAGCGCTGGTGCATGAAGCCCCGTCGCTCGAACAGGTCGATCTCGCGCCATTGGTCCTGGGCCGCCTCGCCGCCGTCAACGACGAAGCACTGCGTGACAGTGCCGACCCGCGCCGCCGTCTGGAGGCGCGTGACGAGCACAAGATGAGCACCCTGCAGAACAATTTCGACCAGGTGGTCGTCACCCGCGGCGCCTGGTGGCCGGACGACTACCGCGGTCCGGCACGGGTGGCGATGGAAGACCGCGAAGCCGATCAGCTCGGCCTGCAGGTCGGCGACACGCTGGCGTTCGAGATTCTCGGCCAGCGGATCAGCGCGGAGCTCGTCGCGATCTATGCCCAGAAGCGCTTCCAGTCGCGCCTGTGGCTGGAGGCGATTTTCTCGGACGGCGCGCTCGATCCTTTCATCACCCGCTACGTCGGCCTGGCCTACATGAACGGGGCGGATGCGGTCGCCACGCAGAACCGCATCGCCGCTGCACAGCCCAACGTGGTCACGGTGCGCACCGACCTGCTCCTCGACGAGGCGCGCGCCATCCTGGGCCGTGCTGCGGCAGGTCTGAGCGCGATTGCAGCGGTCACCCTGAGCGCCAGCCTGCTGGTACTGGTCAGCGTCATCGCCGCGGGTCGCGCACGGCAGATCTATCTCGCCACCTTGCTCAACACCCTCGGCGCCAGAGTCCGTGCCATCGGTCACGCCCTGTATCTGGAGTATCTGCTGCTCGCGGCACTGACGACGGCCTTCGCCAGCGTGGCCGGTAGTGCGCTGGCCGCACTGCTGCTGCACTACCGGCTCCAACTCGATGCGCCCTTGGGCTGGTTCGCCGGCAGCCTGCTTGCGGCGGTGATCAGCGTGGGGGCGCTTGGGTTCGGCGCTCACTATCTCCTGCGCCAACTGCGCATGTCGCCGGCAGCGCTGTTACGCAGCGCTGGTGGCTGATCTTCATGCCAGCCTGATCATTTGCCCATGCTCGCCGCCTGTATGGGAGCCCTGCTGTCCGCTGTTGGCGACCGGGGCGGTGGCGGGCATGCCGGCTCTCATGGTGTGCGAAGCTGCTTTCAGGTGACGCGTGATAGGGACTGTGGGGGGCGGCCGAAGGCGGCTGTTCGGCCAATGCCGACCTTGGGGCTCTGGCCCCCGGCGGGCGGCAAAGCGCGGGTCACCTGCCGTTCGCCCTGTTGTCGCGGTCAATGACTGCTTGTCACTTCGGCCTGCAGCCGGATCCGAACCCAAACCGGCCTATCGGCAATTTGACAGGCTGTCGCTCAATGTTTGAACAGAGCCGCCTGCCGCGGGGGGGCGGCTCCAGCGAGGGAGTCAGGCTTACTGGGTCAGCTCTTCGGCGCGCTTGACCACAAAGTCCATGAAAAGGGGGTGGCGTGCGATGTCGAAGAGCTCGTGCCGATCGCCGAATCGTTGGAGACAGGCGGCGACAACGGCATCTTTGGTGTGCCTTCCCTGATGCTTCACCGCGCTGTTTGCAGCCGATAGAACGCCATTGACCGACATCTTGAATCGCTTTTGGTCCTCCTTAGGTACTCCGATATCCTCTACGATTGCTTCCAGAATATCGCGCCACGGCCGTGGATCTGTCGCTGTAGCTATGATCCGACTCGGTAGTACCCACCAATGCAATCTGCGGTCTCCAAGTACTGCTGAATAGTGCTTGTCCGCGTACGCAAAGAGATCGGGATCACACGCGGTGCCCCAGCTTGGAACGTTCGCAAGCGTAGAGGCTGTCCGTCCGGAGAATTCCACCTTGCCGCCTCTTTCACAAACGAACGCAACATTGGGAGGCAATGTGCTACTTAGTCGTCTGGACGCTGCCAAGGGAGAGACCTGACACCTGTTGGAAATCTTGGCGTGCAGTCTCGCCAAGTTGGCCTCAGCCTTTAGCTCTTCGTCGAGCCACGTCGAAGGCATTAGAAGCTCGGCAGCAAACTGATTGGCCTCTTCTTCGCAGGTCCAGTAGTCTTCCGACGCTTCAACATGCGCAGGATCCAAATGATCAACTATCGTGCCCCTGTGCCACGGAATGATGATATGTCCGAGTTCATGCGCCTCAGTGAAGCGGCGGCGAAGAGGTGGGTTGGAAGCGTTGATCACGACCCGCACCTGTTTTCCCGGGACCTTGAGATTGAGGCATACACCATCAACCCCTGAGATAGGAATTCGCGCGTCTATGACTTCTGCGTACTTCTGAAGGAGGGCCCGCACGTCCACTGGGGGCCGCAATGAATATCGAGCGGAAAGCCGCTGGGCAAACTTCTCTGGGATTGTTGCCGTTAGTCCCACAGCCCTTGACCCTTTAGCCAACGCGCAAGCTCAAGCGCCTTCTTGGATGACTCGGCGCGCGCAGCCATTGGAAGAGCGTTGAACTCTTCGATCAGTTCTGTAACGTCCCTGCCAGAATGGTGAGCGTCCAGAATGAATGGCAACACACTTGAGTCGACAACCCACAGATTATACTCAGCCCTCGTCATTCCAAGGTGCTTGTGAAGTGGGATGGTTGGCGCCTGCTCATGCCAATCGTCGACGAAGTCGTCTATTTCTTCGGGAAGGCGGTCTCCCTTCAGACAGAGTTCAATAAAGCTAGACATGAATCTTCCTCCCGGGAACAGCGTCCTTGAGCAGCGTGCCGTTGGTCGGATCAATCGCACCGAGATGGCGGCCACGCTTGTTGAAGACTTCGATTTCCCCGTGCAACGAGTCCCAAGTGTAGAGACGGTCGCCGTCTGCAGACCGCCAGCGGCGCTCGTTGTTGAACGCACCGAGGTACGTACAGTCGTCGAGGATGGAAGGGCGAGGTATGGGCTTGGGAGGCACGATGACGAGGGATTGTGAGACCTAACATCTGTTGGTGCGCAGCTCTGCGCGGACAAACCGGATAGCCCAAAGCGGGAAACGTCGCACCTGCATCGGATCGTCGCCATTCTAGCGCTTCGAACGTCTGATTTGCAGCGAGGATATCGGTTGTCCGCAGTTGGCCGATACTACCCTCGCGGCGCCGCAACCGTAAGCAGCCGCCCGCAGCCTCTGAGGCGGTTGGCGGGCGGCTGCGCCAGCGTCAGATCTCGATCTGCTCAGATATCTCCAAGGCGTCATCGACCTCGATACCCAAGTGCCGCACTGTCGACTCCAGGTTGGAGTGGCCCAGCAGGAGCTGTTCGAACTGCACAGGTCGCTGCGTTTTCCGCTGCACGATCATAGCGCGTCAGAGCACCTGGTTTCCGTGCGTCACGTCGCGCACCCGGAGGCTGATGAGGTCGCAGCCTCGGAGCTTGCTGTCGATCGCTAGGATAAAACATGGCGAGATCGCGCACCGCGTGCGCGTTCTGCAGATGGATGCGGACGGCCCAGATGTCCTTGGGTTTGAGTGGTGCCTTCTGGCCAACCAACCTCCCCTTGTTTCAGGCTTCCCGATGTTCGCGCGCTTCCATGATCGGCTCCTTGCTGTTGATCGGAGCCTGATTCTTGAACTCGTGGCAGACGGCGGCTATCGGGAAAGATGCCCATAGCGTACTATCTGCAAGAAGCCAACGTTCCGTGAAAAATGTCACCTGGAACCAGAAGATTCGCCTGTTACCCTGATCGTGACCGGCTAGGAGCTGCCGTTCGACGACCGGGCGAACCTGTCGCTGGAACGGCCGCATTCGTCCGCTAGCTGACCGAGGAGCACTGCGCACAATTCGACCTTTGCAGACGTTCAGCGATCAGGACTCACTTGGCACCTTGCAGGTTTCTCTGCTGACAGTCAATTGACGTCGGCGAACGCCTTCCGCTCCCTTTACCATTAAACAAGCCTTCTAGGACCCCAGAGGGGAAATCCTTGTGAGCTACCATACGCGAAACTAACGGTTCAAATTGCCAATTCGGGGGATAAATGAAGCTGCGCAATGTTCAGATAAAGAACTTCCGTCTTCTCTCGGACGTCGCCCTTGCTTTGGAGGATCTCACTACGGTTGTTGTGGGTCGCAACAACAGCGGCAAGACGTCGCTTTCCGAAGTTATCCGGCGGCTACTCGCCGACGGCAGTCCGCAGTTTCAGCTTGAAGACTTCTCCAGCGCCTGCTACGAGAGCTTCCGTCTAGCTTGGGAGGCCCGGAGTAACGGCGAACACGACGATACCGTCCGGGCACTCGCCCCCTACATCGAGCTGCGACTGACCTTTCAGTACAATCCGAATCAGCCGCACTTGGGGCCCTTGAGTCCATTTGTCATCGACCTTGACCCTGACTGCACCGAGGCACTTGTCGTTGTCCGCTACGAACTGAAAGACGGTCAACTTCCCCAGCTTTTTGACGGTCTGCCACCGACACCGTTGTCTGCCGAAGCTCGACTAACGTTTTTTCGTACGTTGCGGGAACGGATACTAAGCAACTATGCCGTACGCGTATTTGCGGAAGATCCCAATGATGCTGGAAACCAGCGCCAACTCCTTCCCAATGCAGTGAAGGGCTTAGTTAAGACGGGTTTCATCAACGCGCAGCGTGGCCTGGACGATGTTACATCACGAGAGTCGGACGTGCTTGCCAAGACCGTCGAGCTTCTGTTCGCTACTGCGTCATCGGCTTCTGCAGATGCGGCTGACAAACAGATTGCAGACGCCCTGACGGAAGCCGTCCAAGGTATTCAATCGCAGATTGATACGAACTTCGGTGGACAGCTGAAAGGATTAATCCCTGCACTGAAGAGCTTTGGATACCCTGGTTTAGGGAATCAGGAGTTGCACACTGAGACACTTCTTGACGTGCGAAAGCTGCTGTCCAATTTCACGAAAGTTCGTTACGCCGGCTACAGCGGCGTCGCGTTGCCTGAATCGTACAACGGTCTCGGCGCGCGCAATCTGATCTTCATCCTCCTGCAGTTGGCCGGATTCTACAAAGCCTTTCGCGCCGAAGCGGTGGCGCCCGGTGTCCACCTCATTTTCATCGAGGAGCCTGAGGCGCATCTGCATCCGCAGATGCAGGAAGTATTTATCCGGCAACTTGCGAAAACGGCACAATTGCTAGTGGAGAGTTCAGAAGACAAGACACCCTGGCCGGTCCAGTTCGTCGTATCTACGCATTCGTCACACGTCGCAAACGAAGCGGGCTTCGAAAGTATTCGTTACTTCCTCGGACGAGACGTGCCTGGAGCACAACCCGGAGTCCGGCAAACCAGGATCAAGGATCTGCGCAGTGGGCTGGATGGCGTTTCTGAACCTGACAAGAAGTTCCTTCACCAGTACATGACACTGACGCGTTGCGATCTTTTTTTCGCGGACAAGGCCATTCTGGTTGAAGGCTTGAGCGAACGTCTTCTTTTGCCGGTCGTCATTGGGAAGCTAGAAGAGACTGAGCCCAACTCCCCGAAGTTGTCCAGTCAGTACGTCACAACGATCGAAGTGGGGGGAGCGTATGCGCATTTGTTCTTTAAGCTTCTTCACTTCCTCGAACTCCGTAGCTTGATTATCACCGACCTCGACGCCGTGGAAAGAGCGGGCGGTTTAGCGTGCGAGGTACACAAGGGAACATATTCAAGCAACGCTTGCCTGAAGGCGTGGTTTTCGGATGATGATCCATTCACCCTTGAGGGACTGCTGGACAAGGGCGAGGCCGACAAAATAAGAGAGTGCAATCGCATCGCCTATCAATGTGCGGAAGTGGAAAGCGGTCCATGTGGACGGACGTTCGAGGACGCTTTCATCCTCGCAAATCAAGCGCTGTTTGGGCTGACGGGTAATACTAGGGAAGAGTTGGAGGTCGCTGCCCGTTGCAAGGCAGGAAAATTCAAGAAATCGGAGTTCGCACTCAAGTATGCCATCGAGGAGAATGGGTGGAGTGCTCCAAGGTATCTTGTTGACGGTGTGCGATGGCTGGCAGCCGGCATCGAACCCGATCTGTCCGATCCTGCACTGGCTTTGGCAGCAGATGCTATCGTTGCGAAGGCGGAGGCCGCTCCTCATGGCTGATATCCAATCCCCCGCCGAGTTGGCGAGTCGACGTGCCCTCGACGCAATGTTCCAATGTCTGGATCAAGGACGGAATTTCCGGCTGGAAGCCGGCGCTGGTGCCGGCAAGACGTATTCCCTGATCAAGGCATTGCAGTATCTTATCGAGCGAAACCAGCATAGCTTCCCGAAGAGTAATCAGCGGATTGCGTGCATTACATTCACGAACGTTGCTAGAGACGAGATTGCTGCTCGTACCGACAAGAGCCCGTTGGTGTACTGTGAGACCAACCACGCTTTCTGCTGGTCCCTGATTAGCGGTTTCCAGAAACAGCTACGGTCCCTAGTGGAGGCAATGCCGCATTGGCAGGAGCGACTTGCAGAGGTCGGCGGCAATCTCGGCTGCCGCGTGGTCGAGTACAGCTTGGGGCACCGCTCAATTCGCGAGGACCGTGTATCGATCCACCATGACGACGTGCTGCCTCTCACGATTTCCATGATGGAGCACTTGAAGTTCCGCCGTATGGTTGCGGATCGCTTCCCCATCATACTGGTGGACGAATACCAAGACACTGACAAGGATTGGGTCGAGGCAATCAAGCGGCTTTTTTTAAGTAATCCGAATGGGCCGCTGTTCGGCTTCTTCGGGGATCACTGGCAGAAGATATATGGCAATGGGTGCGGCCGACTTGAGCACGAGTTCGTGACGGAAATCGGAAAGGAAGCCAATTTCCGATCGGTCAAGACGATCGTGGATTGTCTCAACCGGATGCGGCCTGAGTTATGCCAAGAAGTGAAGGATCCGGATTCGGTGGGCCAAGTGAGCATTTTTCACACGAACGACTGGGCGGGGCAACGCAGAACCGGCGGACATTGGAGCGGCGACCTCCCGGCCGATGTTGGTCACCAGGCACTGGAGCGCGTCAAGGATATCCTGATGCAGCAGGGATGGGATCTTGCGCCCGGTAGTACGAAGATCCTGATGTTGACACACAGGCTGCTCGCAAACGAACAGGGCTACACAAGCTTGCCAACCGTTTTTCGCTACAACGACGCCTTCACGAAGAAGGAGCATCCGCATATCGCTTATCTGGTTGATGAACTCGAACCGGCCTGTGGCGCGTTCGCGGCAAATCGGTTTGGGGCGATGTTCGAGGCGCTCGGCGGGACGACTCCAGTTCTTCGCAGCCATGCGGACAAAGCGGTTTGGCACAATGCAATGACCCGACTCCTGGAGCTTCGCGCGACGGGCACTGTTGGAGACGTGATCGATCACCTCCTTGACCAACGCAGGCCCCGGCTTCCAGACGCGATCGAAAAGCGTGAGCGCGAACTACGCGACTTCGATCGAGCGGCCGGCGAAGAGATGCCGGAAAGGCTTGTCGAAGTCGAGCGACTGCGCGCTGTTCCGTACGTGGAGATATCGGCGTTGAGAGCTTATCTGGACGGTCATTCGCCCTTTGAAACCAAGCACGGAGTGAAGGGCGCCGAGTTCGATAACGTCTTGGTTGTAATCGGTCGGGGATGGAACCAGTATAACTTTGGCGAAATGCTAGCTTTGGCGACTGGGCAATCTATTCCGGCAGCGAGGGAGGAGTTCTTCGAGCGAAACCGCAATCTTTTCTATGTCGCTTGTTCCCGCCCTAAACGGCGCCTCGCGTTGCTATTCACCCAGCTACTGTCGCCGGGGGCGGTTGGCACACTGGAGCAATGGTTTTCGCCCCAGAGCATGCAGACCGTCGTGCTCTGACGGGAGACCCATCGATGACATCCCATAAGCTTTATGTGACGCTTATGGCGTTAATCTCTGGCATGGGATTCCGTCAAGCTGAGGCCGGACTATGTGACTGGCCACCGGCCGTTCTACCTTGGAAGCAGCCGTTGAGGGCACGCAGGACGGATCGAAGGGCCGCTATGGATCGGATCCGGCTGTAGACTGAAGTGACAAGCAGTCATTGACCGCCATGGGCGGACGAACGGCAGGTGACCAGCGGATTGCCGACCGACGCGCGCCATGGGCTCAACGACCCCTCAGGCCGACATCCCGCCGTACCCCATCCAGCCGTACCGGCATGGCCCTTCTCCGTGCATCGCCAAGCCTGGTGCCCGTGTGGCGGTCAGGGTGTGGCGCTGCGCATCTGCAGCGTTGCTCGGCAGCGTGGGAAGTGGGTGCAGCCCCAGAAGCGCCCGCGCTTGCTGTCGCGCGCCGCCATCTTCACGCCGCAGGAAGGGCAGGTGGGTGTTGTCCAGTCGCCCTCGGTCGCAAAGTCGAGAAGCTGTTGGCGTAGGGGTTCGGGCAGGCGCTCGAGCATGGCGAGGAAGAGCTTGCCGTCGAGCAGGGTGATCCGGTTTTCGGCGGCGAAGGCGCGGGCCTCGTCGGTGAAGCCGTTCGGGGCCATGAAGAAGGCCTTGTCGACGCGCTCGTGGGCCATGACCCCGCGCAGTTCGCGCACTGGTTTTACGCCCACTGCCTGGTTCCAGGCCTTGCACTGCACGACGGCTGTGCAGCGCTCGGGGGCGGTGTTGTCCTGGAACAGACGGATATCCACGCCGCCGTCGGCACCCAGCGGGGTGGTTTCGGCCCGGATGCCTTTGACGCGATAGAACGCGCGGCACAGGTCCTCGAAGCGCTTCCACTCGATGCGGTCGATGAGTTCGCGCGACCAGGCGGTCGGGCGGGGCTCAGGCGCGGCTGCTGTGCTTGCCAATGACTTTGCAGGCAGCGCCTTATCGGCTTCTGGCAACGACGTTTCGGTTGCGCGAACCGCCGCCTGCGTCGGGCGGCTTGCGGGTGAGCGTGGCGGGGTTGGCGTGGCTTGCGGACGCTGCTGCGAGAATCGGATCAGCGCGATGCTGCCGAAAAGGACGGTCATCAGCCATGCCAGGGGGACGAACACCTGCACCAGACCGCCGAGTATGCGGTTGTTGCCGAGCACGGCGGGGATGAGGACGGTGGCCGCGACCAGGCACACCGCTGCCATGGCGGCGGAGACCTTCCAGTCGGACGTGGTAGCGATCTCGAACAGGCCCGGATCGCGGCGGGATCTGCGGTAACGGCGGGACATGGGCCGATTATGCGTCCACCGAACCCATGCGGCATGGCCGATGCGATGACGTCCGAGAACTATGTCGCGCTCGCAGCTCAGCCCAACAGGTTCAGTTGCTCAACCAGACGGTCGTGCAAGGCGTTCAACTCGCCGATGCGTGCGCGCACCTCGTCGGTGCGGCCCTCGCGCTTCAAGGCGACCAGTGCTGCAGCCAGGCGGTGGATGTCGCGTTGCAGGGCATCCACCGCCTGGCCGGCATCTTTCGTACCGGGCGTGGCCGCGGTGGCGTTGTCGGGCAGGTGGCCGAAGCGGTACAGCTGGGTGTCTGGCGGTGCGGGGCGGTCGCCGTTGCCGGACAGGTAATCGACGAGCGCGGCCATCCATGCGCGCTGTTCCACGGCGGCGAAGAGTACCGGCAGGCGATCCTGGCTGATGGGGGCGGCGGCTTGCCAGCTGGGCGGGGTTTTCCAGGAGCCCACCCAGCGCTTGAGGTCCTGCGCAGGCATCGGACGGGCGATCGCGTAGCCCTGGCCCCATTCGCAGCCCATGCGCAGCAGCATTTCGCCGTGTGGCAGCGTCTCCACCCCTTCGGCGATGGTCTGGCGGCGGAACGCCCTGGCCAGGCCGAGCACGCCTTCGAGAATGGCCAGGTCTTCCGGGTCGTTGAGCATGTCGCGCACGAAGCTCCGGTCGATCTTGAGCAGGCCGGCGGGCAGTTGCTTCAGGTAGCTCAGCGACGAGTAGCCGGTGCCGAAGTCGTCCAGGGCGAAGCCGATGCCCATCTGCTGGCAGGCCTCCATCACCTGCGATACCACGGCGATGTCTTCCAGCGCGCTGGTTTCCAGGATCTCCAGTTCCAGCTTGCCGGGCTGCACGCCGGGGTGGCGGGCCATCAGCGCGCGCAGGCGAGAGACGAAGTCGGCTTGCTGCAGCTGCAGGGCGCCGACATTGACGCTGACCGGGACGGACAGCCCGTCCGTGCGCCAGGCTTCGATCTGCTGCAACGCGGTGTCGATCACCCATTCGCCCACGTCGATGGCAAGCGGATGGCCCTCGATGACGGGCAGGAACGCGGCCGGTGGCAGCAGGCCGCGCTGCGGGTGCTGCCAGCGGATCAGGGCTTCGGCCCCGACCAGTGCGCCCGTGCGCATGTTGACCTTGGGCTGGTAGTGGAGGACGAACTGCCGCTGCGCCAGCGCTTGGCGGATGTGCTCCAGGCTCTCGTGCAGGCCCCGTACGTTGCGGTCCTGTTCGGCGTCGAAGATGTGGTAGCGGTTCTTGCCCGCCTGCTTGGCCTGGTACATCGCCTGGTCGGCCTGGCGCAGCAGCTGGTCGGCGTCGATCTCCTCGCTTTGCGGGAAGAAGGTCACGCCCAGGCTGGCGGAGACGTGCAGCATGGTGTCGCCGTGGGCCACCGGCTGGGCGGCGGCGTCGAGCAGCCGGGTGAGCATCGGCACGCTGGCCTCGTGGTCGGGCAGGTCGACGAAGACGGCGACGAACTCGTCGCCGCCGATGCGCGACAGCGTGTCGCCGTTGCGCAGCACCTGTGCCAGGCGCTTTGCCAGGGTTGCGAGCAGGTGGTCGCCGACTTCATGGCCATGGTTGTCGTTGATCGACTTGAACCCGTCCAAGTCCAGATAGGCGACGGCCACGCGCTTATTGCGCCGCGGGGCCTGGTTCATGGCTTGCCTCAGGCGGTCGGCCAGCAACAGCCGGTTGGGCAGGCCGGTGAGCCCGTCGTAGTGTGCGATGTGCTCGAGCTCGTTCTGGTATTCCTTGAGTGCGGTGATGTCGGACAGCAGCGAGATGAAGTGCTTGATCTCGCCACGCTCGTCGCGCACGGCACTGATGGTCAGCATCTCGGCATACACCCCGCCATCCTTGCGCCGGTTCCAGACCTCGCCCGACCAGCAGCCCTTGGTGTTCAGCTCCTGCCACATGGCGGCGTAGAAGGCCTGGTCCTGCTTGCCTGAGCTGAGGATGCGCGGGTTCTGGCCGAGCACGTCCTCGCGCTGGTAGCCGGTGATGTCGGTAAAGGCGGGGTTGACCTCGAGGATGTTGGCATCGCGGTCGGTGATCACGATGCCTTCGCGGGCGTGCGTGAAGACGTTGGCCGCGAGGCGCATCGATTCCTCGGCCTTGCGGCGTTCGGTGATGTCGCGCACATGGGCTTGCAGCATCGTATGGCCGCCCAGCTCGAAGCGCGACAGCAGCACCGAGGTGAGGAAGGTTTCTCCGTTCAGGCGCCGGTGCTCCCACTCGAACAGGAGTGAGCCCTCGGCCAGTGCGGTCTCCATCATCTCCCTCGCCTTGGCGGCCGACGGGCTGCCGTCCGGCTGCAGTGCGGGCGAGTAGTCCCAGGGTGTCCGCGAGATGAAGTCGGCCTCGTCATCGGCGCCGAACAGCGTGATCGCCGCGCGATTGCAGGTGGCGAACCGCCATGACGGGGGCGCCAGCGTCATGATGGCGTCGCGCGAGGTCTCGAACAGCACGCGGTGCTTCTCTTCGCTTGCCCGCAGCGCAGCCTCCACCCGCATGCGTTCGACGATGTCCTGCTTGAGCGCCTCTTCATTGCGCCTGACCGACTCGATCAGGCGGTTGAAGCTGACGATGAGCTGGCCGACCTCGTCGTCGTGGAGCACGGCCAAGGGCTGCAGCGCTGCGCCCTGGGGCTGGGCCATGCCGGACAAGGCCTGCGTTGCCGATACCATGGGTGCGAACTGGCGCCGCAACATGTGGCGCACGAGCAGCCACGCCACGAGGCCGGCGAGCACGCTGAACAGCGCGGCAACGCCCATCACGCGCCGCTGCGTGGCGTGGATGGGCGCGAGGGCTTCGGCAGTGGGCAGGGTGCCGACGAGGAACCAGTCGGCAGCAGGGATCCGCTTGGCTGCCGCGATCTCCTCCACGCCACGCGAGCTGACTGCAACGCCATAGCCCTCGTAGCCGGCAACGAAGCGGTCGTGGTTCCGATTGACACCAAGTGGCGGCATCGGCGACATGGTCCGCGACTTGTCGGTGCCGGTGACGATCAGGCCGTGCTGGGGCGCGATGAGCAGGTAGCCGCCGCTCTGGCCGAGGCGGCTGTTGGTCATGCTGTCGAAGAAGCTCGGCTCGCCGAGGTTGATGGCGCCGACCACGGCGCCGACGATTGCGCCCGTACCGTCCCGAATCGGGGCTGCCAGCCCCAGGACCGGCGCGTTCAATACTCTGCCGAGGATGGGGCGCCCGATGCTGGTCCTGCCGTCGCGCAAGGCGGTGACCATGTAGTCGCGGTCGGCGTAGTTGGCGCCGATGCGCTCGGGTGAGTAAGGCATGCTGGCGACCGTATCGGCCGCCGCATCGTTGACGCGTATCCCGCCGTTGAACAGGGCGAGCAGGTCGGTGCGCGTGGCGATGTATTTCTGCAGCCCGGCCGCATCGCTCATGAGCGCCACCGGGACCTCGCCCGCGAAGCGGTCCAGCGCCTGCAGGCGTGTCCTGAGCTCATTGTCGAGCTGGCCGGCGACCGTGGAGACGGCCGAGAACTGCTGCGTGCCGAGCAGCTCAAGCATGTCGCGCTGCAGGCGTTGCGTGGCGTAAAAGGCGATCGACCACACGCCGACCAGGAAGACCGCCAGCGTCAGCAACGAAATGCGGCTTTTCAGCGAGAGCTGAAAAAGCTTGCCGAGCGGCATGGGATCAGTCCTGACATGAAGCACGCCACATTGTCCGTGGTCCGGGGAGGTGTGGCGCAAGCTTACCCGATGTGTAAACCCGGATATCAGGTCAGGAGATGAAGGCGTGTACTTTTCCGCGCCTGGCTGCCTTTACCGCATCTCGAACGCCTCGCGGCGGAAGCGCAGCCGTCGTCCCCACAGCCGTGCGAGCCCGGCCTTGAGCTGGTCGCCGAAGCCGCGCGGACCGCAGAACCAGACTTCCGCGCGCTGGCCGGTGGTGGCCGTAGCGGCGAGGCGTTCGGGCGTCAGGTCGTCGCCGGCGGCGCGGTCGTGGATGTGCAGGCGCACGCTCGGCAACTCGGCGCACAGGCTGCGCAGGCGTTCCACGAAGGGGTCTTGCGCGGCACTGCGGGTGCTGTAGTGCAGCTCCACCGCCGGGGCAGCGGCGGGGGTGGCGCGTAACGCATCGAGCCAGGCCAGGAAGGGGGTGACGCCGATGCCGCCCGCGATCCAGATCTGGCGCGCAGTGTGGTCCTGGCGGCCGAGCACGAAGCGGCCATAGGGGCCTTCCACCGTGACTGCCTGGCCGACAGCTACGCGGCTGGCGAGCTGGCGGGTGTAGTCGCCCAGGGCCTTGATCTGGAAAGTGAGGCTGCGGTTGCCGTGGTCGGCGCTGGCGATGGTGAAAGGATGTGCCCCTTCGAAGCGTTCGAAGCCGATGAAGGCGAACTGCCCGGCCTGGTGTCCTGGCCAGGCATCGTCCAGCCGACAGACGATCTCGGTGACGTCGGGGGCGGGCGAGGACATCGCAGTGACCACGCCCTGCACCTTGCGATGGCGGCCGATCCGACCCGTCAGCGCGATCAGCGAGGCCACCGTTCCGCCGGCCAGCAAGAGCGCGAGCAGTACGCCAACCGGCTGCGTCCAGTAGGAGGGTGGGGCCAGCACTGCGGCATGGAAGGCGAGCAGCAGGTAGAACACCGGCATTGCACGGTGCAGGTGGCGCCAGAACTTGTAGGGGAAGCGCTTCCACAGGCTGAGCACGACCATCGCCAGCACGAGGTAGATGGCGAATTCGCCGACTTCCTCGCCGGCGTCACGAAGCAGCTCGTAGAGGCCGCCGAACTCGTCGTGCGCCGGCCGCCCGGTGCGGCCGTAGATCGACTTGATGACGTCGTCCGACATTTCGACCAACCAGTGCAGCGCGGCGAACACCGCGGCGAGGATGCCGGCCCATTTGTGCAGGCGGAAGATGCGGTCCATGCCGCCGAGCGGGCGTTCGAGCATGGCCGGGCGGGTGGCGAGCATCATCGCCAGCGACATCAGGCCGATGGCGAGCAGGCCGCTGAGGTAGAGGCCTTGTTCGCGGACGAGCCAGGGCAGGGAGGCGGTGCCGCCGTCGAGGGCGGCGACGTTGAGGCCCCATGCGAGGGCGAGGATGCCAATGAAGGCGGATAGGACGGGGATCATGGCGGGGCCTTCCAGGTGGCAGGAACCGGGAAAGGGGCGTTGGCCGTGCCGTCACCCCCTCGGGTAAGCGCTTACTTGTTGCGCTTGACCTCGGTCTTGAGGATTTCGCCGGTCACCGGATCGACATCCAGTTCGACGCGCTGGCCCTGGGGGTCGGTGGCCTTGACCTCGTACTTGTTCTTCTCGCGCTCGACCTCGCGGAAGTCGCTGTAGCCGGCGGCTTCGAGCTTGCTCAGTACATCCTGCACGCTGAGCCAGTTGGGCTGGGCCGTGGCAGCGGCTGGGGCCGAGCTCTGGGCGAACGCCGGGGCGATGGCGGCGCCCGCGCCGATGAGTCCGCCGCTGAGGGCGAGGGTGGCGATGAGGGTGGTGGCACGCATGATTGCATCTCCTTGCTTGGGTTGGCGGTCTCGTTTCGACCGTGATGCCATGGTGCTCGCCATGGGCTGAATCGATGCTGAAGGGGGTGTTCACCTTCCGTTAATGTCGAGCACGCCCGACCTTGGGGCGCGCGCCGTCGACGCCGCCAGGGCCTCGGCTGTGACCGGCCATGCTTTGCCGGATATGCAACTTCGCGTCGGCGAACGGTTCGAAACCGGGGAACTTGCTGCTGTCGTGCCGATCGACAGACGCTTCGAGCCACAATGACGCGGACCCTGGCACGGCGTCAGCGTGCGTGTCGCTGCGCGTCGCGGAGCGATTTGACGGAAGATCTCAGGATTCGATGGATACCTTGACCCACGCCCTTTCGGGGGCCCTCATCGGCCGTGTGCTCGCGGGTCGGCGCATACCTGCCGGCACCCATTCGGGCACTTCCCGCGCTGCGCAGCCGCCGGTGTGGCAGATGGTGGTCGCCGGCACGATCGCGGCGACCTTCCCCGATCTCGACTTCGTGCTCGGCTGGATCTCCGAGCTCACCTACCTGCGCGGGCACCGCGGCGTCACCCATTCGCTCATCCTGCTGCCCTTGTGGGGGCTGCTGATCGCGTGGTTGCTGGCACGCTTCTGGTCGCGCGGCGGCCGCCCGGGGGCGGGCTGGCAGGGCTTCTACCCGGTGGTGTGCGCGGCGATCTTCGTGCACATCCTGGGCGATCTCATCACCCAGTTCGGCACCATGATCCTGGCGCCGTTCTCCGATCATCGCTTCGGCTGGGGCACCACCTTCATCATCGACCTGCCCTTCACCGGCATCATCGTGGCCGGCCTGCTCGCCAGTGCGCTGTGGCGCAGCAGCCGGGTGCCGGCGACGGCGGCGCTGGTCCTGCTCGCCGCCTGGGTGGGCGTGCAGGCGACGGGGCGCGCCGAGGCGATCGACGCTGCGCGCGCCTACGCTTCGGCCAAGGGCATTGCCGTGGTCGAGGTGGATGCGGCGCCGCGCCCGGCGTCGCCGTTCAACTGGACGGCGATCGTGTTCGACGGCGAGCGCTATCACTACGCCCACATCAACACGCGGCGCAGTACGCCGTTGGTGGTGACGGAAGCCGACAACTTCATCCGCCGCTTCTCCGCACCCTACATGCCGGTGGCGATGGCGCAGTGGCAGGTGGCCGAGCGCTTCGGCAACGGTGACGGCCGCGAGCTGGCCGAGAAGGTGTGGCAGGCCGAGGATTTCGCCTTCTATCGCTGGTTCGCGATGTTCCCGGTGCTCGACCATGCCGAGCGCGATGCCGACGGGCAGGTGTGCGCCGCCTTCCGCGACCTGCGCTTCGTGACCCCGGGGCGCGGCCGCGAACCTTTCGTGTTTGGCCTGTGCGGCCGTGGCGGCGACTGGCGCCTGTTCGAGCGCGAGGGCGACGTGCGGCGCTGGATCGACGTACGATGACGGGCATGTATCCAGACCCTTCAGGCGACGGGGCAGGCGCCGTGCCGGTCCGCAAGCGGCCGCGCTGGCGGCGCTGGGCGCTCGAGATCGCGATCTTCATCGGCCTCTTCCTGGCCATCCAGGCCTGGATGGCACGCGACGTGCCTGCCGGCCCGGCGCCCGACTTTGCCGCCTTGGCCGCCGATGGCCAGCCGCTGAGCCTGGCCGAGTGGCGCGCCGCGCATCCGGGCAGGGCGGTCGGGGTCTACTTCTGGGCCGACTGGTGTCCGATCTGCACCGCGCAGGAGGGCACGATCGATGCCGTTCAGGCTGACCATCCGGTGCTGTCGGTGGCGATGCAGTCGGGCGACGCGGCGGCCGTGGCCGCGGTGCTGGCCGGGCGCGGGCTCGACTGGCCGACCGCGATCGACGCCGATGGCCGCATCGCCCAGGCCTATGGCCTGCGTGGCGTGCCGGCCTTCGTCGTGGTGGATGCGGCGGGGGCGATCCGCTCCGTATCGCTCGGCTACAGCACGGGCTGGGGGCTGCGCGCCCGCCTGTGGTGGGCGGGGCTGAGTTCGTGAGGGCGACGTGATGGGCGCGCCGGGGCTGCTCACGGCCTTCACCGCAGGTGCGGCGGCGCTGGCCGGCGGCCGCGCGCTGGTGCATTGGGGTATCCGCAAGGGGCTGGCGGCGCCGCGGGTGGCGCACCACACCGACCCGGCGGCGCTCGGGCTCGACTTTGACGCGCTACGCATCGCCACCGCCAACGGCCGTACGCTGCACGCCTGGTTCATCCCCGCGCCGGGGGCGTCCGCTGCCGCGCCGGCACTGGTGGTGATGCACGGCTGGGGCGGCAATGCCGCGCTGATGCTGCCGCTGGCGCGCCCGCTGCACGAGGCCGGCTTCGCCACGCTGTTCGTCGATGCGCGCTGCCATGGCGCGAGCGACGACGACAGCTTCGCCTCACTGCCGCGCTTCGCCGAGGACGCCGAGCATGCCTTCGCCTGGCTGGCCACACGGGCCGGGGTCGATCCGCGCCGTATCGCGCTGTTCGGGCATTCGGTGGGGGCGGGCGCAGTGTTGCTGGCGGCCGCGCGCACGCCACAGGTGGCCGCCGTGGTCAGCGTCGCCGCGTTCTCGCATCCGGCGGCGATGATGCGGCGCTGGCTCGCCGTCAAGCGTATTCCGGAAAAGCCAGTGGGGCGCTACATCCTCGATTACGTACAGAAGACCATCGGCCACCGCTTCGACGACATCGCGCCGGTCGCGACCATCGGTCGCATCCGCCGCCCGGTGCTGCTGGTCCATGGCGAGGATGACGAGGTGGTGCCGATTGCCGAGGCGCGGCAGATCTTCGCGGCGCGCGGCGACACCCCGGTCGAACTGCTGACGCTGGCCGGCGATCACGAGTCCTTTGCCGACCTGGAGCACAACATGGGGCGGCTGGTGGCCTTCCTGCGGGCGGTGCCGGGCTGAGTGTGCCGCCTGCGCGGCGGCAGTCGTGCTGGCCGGGAGCGGCCCTGGTTTGTAGAATCGGGCCTCCCCTTGCCTTCGGCCGCCGTAGCAGCGCGGCAGGGCCGAGTAAAACAAGTCCGACACGGAGACGACTCATGCACAAACGCCGCTTCAACGCCCTCATTGCCAGCCTCTTTGCCTCGGCTGCGCTCGGTTTCTCGATGCCGGCCACGGCCCAGCAGTACAAGGATGAGTACAAGCTCTCGACCGTGCTCGGCGAGGCTTTCCCGTGGGGTTGGGGTGCCAAGCGCTGGGCTGACCTCGTCGCCGAGAAGACCGAAGGCCGCATCAACGTCAAGGTGTACCCGGGCGCCGCCCTGGTGTCGGGCGACCAAACAAAGGAATTCACTGCGCTGCGCCAGGGCATCATCGACATGGCGGTGGGCTCGACGATCAACTGGTCGCCGCAGGTGCGCGAGCTCAACCTGTTTGCGCTGCCCTTCCTGATGCCCGACCACAAGGCGATCGACGCCCTGACCCAGGGCCGCGTTGGCCAGAAGATGTTCGAGATCCTCGCCGAGCGTGACGTGGTGCCGCTGGCGTGGGGCGAAAACGGCTTCCGGGAGGTATCGAACTCGAAGAAGCCGATCCGCACCCCGGACGATGTCAAGGGCATGAAGATGCGCGTGGTGGGGTCGCCGCTCTTCCTCGCCACCTTTAACGCGCTCGGTGCCAACCCGACGCAGATGAGCTGGGCTGACGCCCAGCCGGCGATGGCCACAGGCGCGGTCGACGGCCAGGAGAACCCGCTCGCCGTGTTCAACGCCGCCAAGCTGCACACCGTTGGCCAGAAGAACTTGACCCTGTGGGGCTACGTTGCCGACCCGCTGATCTTCGTGGTCAACAAGAACGTGTGGAATTCCTGGTCCGAGGCTGATCGCAAGGCGGTGCAGGAAGCCGCCGTGCAGGCTGCGGCCGAGGAACTCGCCCGTGCGCGCGCCGGCATTTCGGCCGAGGACGACTCCCTGCTGAAGGAGATCGAGGCCAACGGCGTCGAGGTTGTGCGTCTGTCCGATGCCGAGCGCGAAGCGTTCCGGGCTGCCACTGCCGGCGTCTATAAGGAGTGGGCCGAGCGCATCGGCGCCGACCTCGTCAAACAGGCCGAGGAAGACATCGCCAAGCGCTGACCGCCTTCTGCGCCATCATCCAGCCGGGCAGTGCCGCACATGGCCTGCCCGGCCTTGCTTTTTCTGCCTCCAGCCCGCTATCGCCGATGAATACCGAACTGCCGCCGAGCGAAGACTCACCGTCTGTCCCCTACACCATCGAACAGGTTCTGTCGGGGGTCGTCATGGGCATGATCGTGCTGATCACCTTCGGTAACGTGCTGGCGCGCTACTTCACCTCGAAGTCCTTCGCCGCCACGGAGGAGTTCTCGATCGCGCTCCTCATCGTGTTGTCCTTCCTCGGCTCGTCGGCGGCGTTCGCCTTCGATCGCCACATCCGCGTCAGTTTCTTCGCCGACAAGCTGCCACGGCGCGCGCGCGCTGTGCTCGACTGGCTGTCCTTCGCGGTCACCGCCAGCTTGTTCGCCTTCATCGCCTTCTACGCCGGAAAGCTCACCTGGGACCAGTACCGCTTCGAAGAGACCTCGCCTGCGCTGGGCGTGCCGCAGTGGTGGTACACGGTGTGGATGCCGGTGCTGGCGCTCGCGCTGGTGCTGCGCCTGGTGGTCACCCGGCTGCGGAGGCCGTCATGACCGGCAGCGTTCTTATCGGCCTGTTCCTGCTGGCGCTCGTGGCGGGCATGCCGCTGGCCGTGGCGCTCGGCGTGGCCAGCGTTGCGGTGCTGGCGATGGCCGGCTTCGACCAGCTCGCGGTGCCGACCAACATCTATGCCGGTATTGCCAAGTATCCGCTGCTGGCGATCCCGATGTTCATCCTGGCAGGCATGATCTTCGAGCGCTCGGGCGTGGCGGTGCGTCTGGTGCGCTTCGTCACCGCCATGGTGGGCGAATGGACCGGCTCGCTCGCAGTGGTGGCGGTGCTGGTATCCATGCTGTTGGGCGGCATCTCGGGCTCGGGCCCGGCCGACGCAGCGGCGGTGGCGGCGGTGATGCTGCCGTCGATGGTGGCGCGCGGTTATCCCAAAGGCTTTTCCTCTGGACTGATCGCTGCCGCTGGCTCGACCGCGATCGTCATCCCGCCCTCGGTGGCCTTCATCGTCTACAGCGTGATGGTGCCGGCCGCCACCGTGCCGGCGCTGTTCGCTGCCGGGCTGTTCCCGGGCATGATTGCCGCGCTGTGTCTGCTCGTGCCGGCGATCATCATCAGCCGCCGCCATGGCTTCGGCCGCGACTACAAGGCCGAGCGCCCGCCGCTGGGCAAGAGCTTCATCGATGCGATCTGGGGTCTGCTGGCGCCGGTGATCATCCTAGGTGGTCTGCGCACCGGCCTGTTCACTCCGACCGAGGCCGCCGTCGTGGCGGTGGCCTACGGCATTTTCGTCGGTATGGTGGTGTATCGCAGCATCAGCTTCCGGGGTCTGTTCCGCATCCTGGTGGACGCGGCCGAGCTTTCTGCCGTGGTGCTGATGATCATCGGCATCGCCTCGGTGTTCGCCTGGGCGGGCAACACCCTGGGCATCTTCGACGCTGCGGCCAAGGCGCTGGTGGGCCTGCACTCGAGCGAGTGGCTGATGCTGCTTTCGATCAACCTTCTGCTACTGGCGGCGGGGATGTTCCTCGATGCCATCTCGATCTTCCTGATCCTGCTGCCGCTGCTGGTGCCGATTGCAGTGGCGATGGGCTGGGACCTGGTGTGGTTCGGCGTGATGATGACGATCAACCTGGCCATCGGCCAGTTCACCCCGCCGATGGCGATCTCGCTGATGATCACCTCTCGCATCGCCGGCATCGGCATGGAGGAGACCTTCCGCTGGGTGATCTGGCTGGTGCTGGCGATGGGGGCCGGGTTGGCGCTGGTGATCGCCTTCCCGCAGATCGCGCTCTGGCTACCGGGTAGGCTCGGCTACCTCTGAGACTGCGCTTACGGAGTCTCAGGGGCGCTGGATCAGGGCTGCGATCATGTCCTGAACTTCGCGCGTCAGGCGCGCGCGATCAAGGTCCGGGTTGCGGATGCTGCGTAGCAGCAGGCCCTCGAAGAGGGTCGCCAGGGCCTCGACCATGCTGTCGATGCGCTCCGCACCGTCCCTGTGGCCGTTCGCGCGCCGCACGGCGCTCAGGGTCTCGGCGAGGCTTTGCCGGCAGATCGTGTCTGCTTCGCGGACGATCTCGCAGACGCGGGGGTTGCGCGCGGCCTCGGCGACGATCTCGAGCTTGAGCCCGGCGGTGGCGGGGTCCAGTTGGTCTGCGACGCCTTCGGCCGCGCGCTCGATAAGGGCCTGTCCGATATCGCCCGCTGCCCTCAGTTCGGCACTCAGCTTCAACAGACCCTCAAGATCCTGCGCCACGATGGCGGCGATGATCGCCTCCTTGTTGTCGAAGTAGTGATAGATGTGGCCGGCACTCATGCCGGCGCTCTTCGAGATCTGCGCTATGCTGGCGCCATGGAAGCCGTGCTCGCGAAAGCACTGCGCGGCGGCGCACAGAATCTGCTGGCGGCGCGCCTCGGCGCGGGTGTGGTCGGTCGTGCTGGATGATGTGGGCATGTAATGGTCTCCTGCGATCCTGGGCGTGGATCGTCTTTTCGATCTTGCACTGCAGCAGAGACTAACATAGAATGAGCGTTCAATCTAGAATAACCATTCTAAAGAGCAGGTCTTGTTCGCGCTGGCCAGGAGCTGGGGTGGAGCAAGGGCTTGCTTGCTCAAGAGAGGCCTGACCCATGCACTTCTCCCGCATTCCCCTGTCACGCGCAGCCGCGGCGCTGTCGCTGGTCCTGGGCGCTGTCTTCCTCGCCGGCTGCGGCCAGGGCAATGGCGGTGCCGCGGCCGCGGCCGGCGCACCGCAGGCGCCGGCCGTCTCCGTCATCACCGTCCAGCCCGAATCCGTGCCCATGGTGGTGGAGCTGCCCGGGCGCACCACGCCGTCACTGATTGCCGAACTGCGCCCGCAGGTCACCGGCATCCTGACCCAGCGCGCCTTCAATGAGGGCAGCGAGGTCAAGGCAGGCCAGGTCCTGTACCGCATCGATGCGGCACCCTATCAGGCCGCCTACGACAGTGCCCGTGCCAGCCTGGCGCGCGCCGAGGCCAATGCCGATGCGGCGCGGCTGCGTGCGGAACGCCATGCCGGGCTGGTGGCGATCGAGGCGGTCAGCAAGCAGGCCAACGACGATGCGCAGGCCGCGCTCAAGCAGGCGCGTGCCGAGGTTGCCGCCGCGAAGGCCGCGGTCGACAAGGCGAAGATCGACCTCGACTACACCCAGCTCAAGGCGCCGATCGCGGGCCGGATCGGCCGCTCGGCGGTGACGCCGGGGGCCTTGGTCACCGCCAACCAGGCACAGGCGCTCGCCACCGTGCAGCGCCTCGACCCCATCTATGTCGACCTCACGCAGTCCAGCGCCGACATGCTGCGCCTGCGTCGCGAGGTCGAGTCGGGCCGCGTGCAGCGTGGTGCCGGCGGCGCTGTGGAAGTCCGGCTGCTGCTCGAAGACGGCAGCGAGTACGCAGCGGCGGGCCGCCTGGCCCTGTCCGAGGTGACGGTGGACGAAGGCACGGGCAGCGTGACGCTGCGCGCCGAGTTCCCCAACCCCACGGGTGACCTGCTGCCGGGCATGTACGTCCGTGCGCGCCTGCCGCAAGGCGTGCGCGCCGAGGCGGTGCTGGTGCCGCATGCGGCTGTGGTGCGCGACGCGCGCGGCAGTGCGCTGGTGATGGTGGTCGATGAGCAGAACGTGGTTCAGGCGCGTCCGGTAGAGGTCGTGCAGGCGTTCGGCGACAAGTGGGTGCTGGGCGGTGGCCTGCAGGCGGGCGAGCGCGTCATCACCGAGGGCCTGCAGCGCGTTCGCCCCGGCGTGACCGTGCAGCCCGATCAGGCCGGCGCGGCGCCGGCCGCCGCGGCCCAGCAGTGAGGTAGCCACCATGGCCCGCTTTTTCATCGACCGACCCATCTTCGCGTGGGTCATCGCCATCGTCATCATGCTTGCCGGCGCGCTGTCCATCCAGCAGCTGCCGGTGTCGCAGTATCCCTCCATCGCACCGCCGGCCATCGTCATCAACGCGCGCTATCCCGGCGCTTCGGCCAAGGCGGTCGAGGACTCGGTGACGCAGATCATCGAGCAGAAGATGACCGGGCTCGATGGCCTGCTGTACATGAAGTCGACCAGTGACTCCTACGGCAATGCCGCGGTCACGCTGACCTTCTCGGCCGACACCGACCCCGATATTGCCCAGGTGCAGGTGCAGAACAAGATGCAGACGGCGCTGCCGCTGCTGCCGCAGCCGGTGCAGCAGCAGGGGGTGACCGTCGCCAAGTCGGCGGCCAACTTCCTGATGGTGGTCGGCTTCGTGTCGGAAGATGGCACGCAGTCGGGCACCGATCTGTCGGATTTCCTCGTGTCCTCGGTGCAGGATCCGCTGTCGCGGGTCGAGGGGGTCGGCGAGGTTCAGGTGTTCGGCTCCCAGTACGCGATGCGGGTCTGGCTCGACCCCGCGAAGCTGACCAATTTCCGCCTCACGCCGGGCGACGTGCGCCAGGCCTTGCAGGCGCAGAACGCCGAGGTGTCCGCTGGCCAGCTCGGCGGTACGCCCGCCGTGCCCGGTCAGGGCTTCACCGCCACCATCACGGCGCAGAGCCGGCTGCAGACCGCGGAACAGTTCGAGGACATCCTGCTGCGCAGCAGCGCGCAGGGCGGCGAGGTGCGGCTGCGCGACGTGGCGCGCGTCGAGATCGGTGCCGAGAACTACGGCACCGTCGCCCGCTTCAACGGCCAGCCCGCCGCGGGCGTCGGCATCCGCCTGGCTTCGGGGGCCAACGCGCTCGACACCGCGACCGCGGTGCGCGCCCGACTCGATGACATGCAGCGCTACTTCCCTGCCGGGGTGCAGTACGTCGTGCCCTACGACACGACGCCCTTCGTCAAGATCTCCATCCAGTCGGTGGTGATGACCCTGATCGAGGCGGTGGTGCTGGTCTTCCTGGTCATGTACCTGTTCCTGCAGAACCTGCGCGCGACCCTGATCCCGACCATGGCGATTCCGGTGGTGCTGCTCGGCACCTTCGGCCTGATGGCGGCGTTTGGCTTCTCGATCAATACGCTGACCATGTTCGGCATGGTGCTGGCGATCGGCCTGCTGGTCGATGACGCCATCGTCGTGGTGGAGAACGTCGAGCGCGTCATGACCGAGGAGGGCCTGCCGCCCAAGGAGGCCACCAAGCGCTCGATGGACCAGATCACCAGCGCGCTGATCGGCATCGGCCTGGTGCTGTCGGCCGTGTTCGTGCCGATGGCCTTCTTCGGCGGCTCGACCGGCGTGATCTACCGCCAGTTCTCGATCACCATCGTGTCCGCGATGGCGCTGTCAGTGCTGGTGGCGATCGTGTTCACCCCGGCGTTGTGCGCAACCATGCTCAAACCGGTGCAGCAAGGTCATGGTCATGGCGAAGGTGGCCTGCTGGGCGGCTTCTTCACCTGGTTCAACCGCAGTTTCGACCGCAGCACGCGGCGCTACGAGTCCGCCGTTGGCGGCATCCTCAAGCGCAGCGTGCGCTTCCTGGCGATCTACCTTGCCATCGTTGCGGTGCTCGGCCTGTTGTTCATGCGCATGCCGACCTCCTTTCTGCCGGAGGAAGACCAGGGCGTGATGTTCAATCAGGTCGTGCTCCCCGCCGGGGCGACCCAGGAGCGCACGCTGGAGGTGCTGAAGAAGGTCGAGGACCATTTCCTCGAGAACGAGAAGGACACCGTGCGTGCGATCTTCACCGTCGCCGGCTTCTCCTTCGGTGGCAGCGGCCAGCACATGGGCATCGGCTTCGTCAATCTCAAGCACTGGGACGAACGCAAGGCACCGGGCATGGATGTGAAATCGGTCGCCGGCCGAGCGATGGGCGCTTTCTCGCAGATCCGCGAGGCCATGGTGTTCGCCTTCGTGCCGCCGGCGGTGATCGAGCTCGGCACCTCGGGTGGCTTCACGGTGCAGATGCAGGACCGCTCGGGTCTCGGCCATGACGCCCTGCTCGCCGCGCGCAACCAGTTCCTCGGCATGGCGGCGCAGGATCCGCGTCTGGTGGGCGTGCGCCCGAACGGCCAGGAAGACATGCCCGAGCTCAAGCTCGACGTCGATCATGCCAGGGCGGGTGCACTCGGCCTGTCCATCGCCGACATCAACGACACGCTTGCCACCGCCTGGGGCGGCAGCTACGTGAACGACTTCCTCGATCGCGGCCGCATCAAGAAGGTGTATCTGCAGGGCGATGCCGCCGCGCGCATGACGCCGGAAGACCTCGACCAGTGGTTCGTGCGCAACAAGGCGGGCGACATGGTGCCGTTCTCGGCCTTTGCCAGTTCGCACTGGACCTATGGTTCGCCGCGTCTCGAGCGCTTCAACGGCCAGCCGTCGATGGAGCTCCTCGGCCAGGCTGCCCCGGGGCTTTCGTCCGGCGAGGCGATGCAGGCGGTCGAGGAGATCATGGCCAAGCTGCCGCCGGGCATCGGCTACGACTGGTCGGGCACGTCTTACGAGGAACGTCGCAGCGGGTCGCAGGCACCGGCACTGTATGCCTTGTCGCTGCTGGTGGTGTTCCTGTGCCTGGCGGCGCTTTACGAGAGCTGGTCGGTGCCTTTTGCGGTGATGCTGGTGGTCCCGCTCGGCGTGCTCGGCGCGCTGATGGCGGCGACCGGACGCGGGCTGTCCAACGACGTGTATTTCCAGGTCGGCCTGCTCGCCACCATCGGCCTGTCGTCCAAGAACGCGATCCTGATCGTGGAGTTCGCCAAGGCGCAGATGGAGGAGCAGGGCAAGGACCTGGTGTCGGCCACGCTCGCCGCGGTGCGCATGCGCTTGCGGCCGATCCTGATGACCTCGCTGGCCTTCGGGTTTGGCGTGCTGCCGCTGGCGATCGCCACCGGCGCCGGTGCCGGCAGCCAGAACGCGATCGGCACCGGTGTGCTCGGCGGCACGATCTCCGCGACCCTGCTCGGCATCTTCTTCGTGCCGCTGTTCTATGTCGTGATCAAGCGCATTTTCCCGGACAAGTCCGGCGCTGCGGCGACTGCGCCCGCTGCCCAGGAGGGACGTTGAAATGATTGACCATGTTTCCAACATTGCGGCCGCAGGTGCTGCGTCGCAGCCGGCGCGGGCGAGCCGCCGCCGCCCGCCGCTGCGCGCCTTGATGGTGGCGCTGGCGGCCAGCGCCCTGGGTGCGTGCTCGATGATGCCGGCCTACGAGCGTCCGGTGGCGCCGGTGCCGGCGAGCTTGCCGCAGACCCAGCAGAGCGCCGGGCCGGTCAGCGCGCAGGTGGTCGACAGCGCTGCCTGGGCCGACTACTTTGCCGACGAGCGCCTGCGCGGGGTGATCGCGCTCGCCCTCGACAACAACCGTGACCTGCGCATCGCAGCGCTCAACATCGAGCGTGCGCGGGCGCAATACGGCATCCAGCGTGCAGATCTGTTGCCGTCGATCGCGGTCAGCGGCGGGCAGAGTGCGCAGCGTGTGCCGGGCGACCTCAACATGAGCGGCGAGCCCGCCATCAGCCGCCAGTATTCGGCCAACCTCGGTTTCGCATCCTACGAACTGGACTTTTTCGGCCGCGTGCGCAGTCTCGAGGAGCAGGCCCTGCAGGTCTACCTCGGCACCGAAGAGGCGCGCCGCAGCGCGCAGGTCAGCCTGGTGGCCGAGGTCGCCAAGGCCTGGTTGCGCCTGGCTGCCGACCGCGAGCGCCTGGCGCTGGCGCGCAGCACGCTGGAGACGCGCCAACAGTCGGTGACGCTGGTGCGCCGCAGCCTGGAACTGGGCGCGGTGTCGGCGCTCGACCTCAACCAGGCCGAGACCCTGCTGCAGACGGCACGTGCCGACGCCGCACGTTATGCCGCGCTGGTGGCGCAGGATGAGAATGCGCTCGCGCTGCTCGTTGGTGCCGCTGTCCCGGCCAGCTTGCAGCCCCCGGCGCTGGACGACAGCGTGGCCGCCGTGCCGGTGCTGCCGGCAGATCTGTCCTCGGAGGTGCTGGTGCGCCGGCCCGATGTGGCGCAGGCCGAGCGCGCGTTGATGGCGGCCAATGCGAGCATCGGCGCGGCGCGCGCAGCCTTCTTCCCGCGCATCACGCTCACCGCCAGCGCGGGGACCGCGAGCAGCACGCTCGACGGCTTGTTCGACGCGGGTTCGGGGGCGTGGAGCTTCGTGCCGCAGATCCGCATCCCGATCTTCGAGGCCGGCCGTCTGCAGGCGAGCCTGGACGTGGCCGAGATCCAGCGCGACATCAATGTCGCGCAGTACGAGAAGGCGATTCAATCGGCCTTCCGCGAGGTGGCCGACGCGCTCGCCGAGCGTGCCACGCTTGCCGAGCAGCTCGCGGCGCGCCAGGCACTGGTGCAGGCGACGCAGCGCAGCTTCGAGCTGTCCGAAGCGCGCTACAAGGGTGGGGTGGACAGCTATCTCAACCTGCTCGATGCGCAACGCAGCCTGTACGGGGCGCAGCTCGAGCTGATCGGCACGCGCCTGAGCGATGCGGTGAACCGTGTCGCCTTGTACAAGGCCTTGGGCGGCGGCTGGCGGTGAGGTGGTGGGGCCCCGTCGCCGGGGCGCCCACCTGCAGCCTTACTCACATTCGGCAGTGCAGTCGCCGGTGCTGCAATCGGCCACGGCGACCTTGCAGGCCTGCTTGCTGCGATAGACCATGCGGTGGTCGTTCTCGTAGTCGCACACCAGTCGGGTGAGACCGTTCTTGCTGTCGCTGCTCATGCGCAGCGGCTTCGAGGCGTGGATCTGTTCGGCCGGCACATTGCACGACAGGTAGCCGCTGAACTTGCCGTCGGCAGACTCCCACATGGCGATGTTCTTCGCTTCCCGGTAGTTCTCGAAGGTCGAGCAGGTCAGCACGTCACGGCCGTACAGGCGCGCGTTGTCGCCACAGAAGCCCATGTAGGTGTACTTGAGCTCGGCCTCGGTCGGGCAGGCGGCGACCTGTACGGCGGTCTTGAGGTCGGGGCAGGCGTGGTTGTCGGCCTGTGCCGGGCCGGAGAGCAGGCCGGCGGCCAGGCAGAGTCCAATCAAGGCCTTGAACGGCGGGGTGCGTCTGTGCATCGTGTCCTCGTGGGGTCGAGTTTGCGGTTGATCGATTGGCGATTGTTGGCGGCGGCTTACCAGAACTTCCACCACCATTTGCGCTTCTTCATCGCCTGCTCGACGTGATCGGACCACTTGGTCTCGCCGCCGGATTCGATGAAGTAGGCTCCGAAGCGCTTGTCGGCCTCGTTGATATGGCGAGTCAGCCACACCTTGAGGAAGTGCAGCAGTTCGAAGGTGATGGTGGCCTGCCCGGTATCGAGCTTTTCCTGCAGTGCGCGCACCTGGCCGATCAGATCTTCGTGGTTCTGCTTGTGTGCAGCGAACTCGGGGTAGTTCGACACCCGCATCAGGCTTTCTTCTACGGCGAAGTGCGTGCGTGTGTAGTCGGCGAGCTTGTCCAGTATCTGGCGCGAGGTTGCGGAGCCGTGATGCTCCCGGATTGCCTCATGCAGTTGGTTGAGCAGGTCGACGAGTTCCTTGTGCTGTTCGTCGATCTCCTGCAGCCCGACGCTGAACTCATCGGACCAGTGGAAGAGGTCGGTCGTCATGGTTTTACATGGCTGAGGTCGAAACCCGAAGGCTAACCCTTTTCCCGGCAAGGTGATTGACTGTGGTCAACGATGGGCATCTTCTTTGCAATGCAAGTGCGCTGCTTTGTGGCGGCCGCTATTGCTATCCTTGCAGGCCATGGATCGCGGACAAACACCCTTGAGCGCCTCTGAGGCAAGCAGCCACCGCTTGGGCCGGCTCGAAGTGCACTGGCTGGCCGAGTTGGTGCGCCGCCATGAGACGCGGCACGGGCCTCTCGACGACGACGAAGCCAATGCCCAGGCGCGCAAGGCTGGCCCTGACTTCGGCGCGCGCGTGCTGCAGCGTGCCGAGCTGCTTGGTGCGCGCATGGGCTGGTGCGATGCGGTCGTTCGCTGGCATGGGCGTGCGCGCATGCTGCTCGCGCTTGCGCTCCTGCTCGCGCTGCTTGCCGGCTTTGCGGCCGCTGCGGGTGTGCTCGGCGATGGCGGGCGACCGATCAACGTGGTGTGGGCCGTCGGTGGTCTGCTCGGCGTGCATGTGCTGAGTCTGCTGCTGTGGTTGTTCGGCCTTGGGCTGCAGGGGCGCATGGGGGGCGGCCCTGGCCGCGGTGGCCTGCTTGGGCGCGCGTGGCTCAGGCTGGTGGGCGTCCTCGACCGCAGCCAGGCGGCTGCCGATCTGCCTGCCGCGCTCGGCAGTCTGCTGGCGCGCGGACGCCTTGCCGCGTGGGGCATCGGCGCGGTGAGCCACGCGCTGTGGCTGGCGGCACTGCTGGGCGCGGCGCTGGGGGTGCTGGTGCTGCTGGCGACCCGGCGCTACGGCTTCGTGTGGGAGACCACCATTTTGCCCGCGCACACCTTCATCAGTCTCAGCGCGGCGCTTGGCGCGCTGCCGGCGGCAATCGGCTTCCCGGTGCCTGACGCTGCGCTGGTCGCGGCCAGCGGCGACGCGCCGATGCTGGAGGAGGCTGGTCGTCGCGCATGGGCGGGCTGGTTGCTCGGTGCGGTGGTGGTCTATGGGGTGCTGCCGCGCCTGGCGCTGGCACTGCTGTGTGCGGGCTTATGGCAGCGTGGCCTGGGCCGCATCGGCCTGGACGTGTCGCTGCCGGGGTATGCCCGCCTGCGCCCGCTGTTGATGCCCGACAGCCTGCGCATCGGCGTCAGCGATCCCGAGCCCGCCCGCATGCCGCGACCGCAACGCCACGCGGCAGCGGCGTCTGCTGCGGACGACGTGATCGCCGTGGCGCTCGAACTTGGAGAGGACCTCGATTGGCCGCCGCAGCGGTCCGGGATGCCCTGGCAGGACGGCGGACGCATCGACTCGCGTGAGCAGCGCCGTACCCTCCTGGAGCGGCTTGCGGCCCGCCCGCCCGCGCGCCTGCTGGTCGCGGTGGATGCGCGCCAGACACCGGATCGCGGCAGTCTCGGGCTCGTCGCCGACCTGGCTGACCGCAGTGCCGCAATCAGGGTCTGGGCGCGCACTGCCGGCCGGCCTGCCGCGCGCCTGCCGCAGTGGCGCGATGGCCTTGCCCGCCTCGGGCTCGATGGTGCCCTGGTCGAGGATGAGGCCGCAGCGCTCGCCTGGCTGGAGCAGGCGGGCGGCGAAGGATGAATGCATGCACGCGATGAATGACACCTTGCGCCTGGCCGTGGTCGGCCACACCAACACCGGCAAGACCTCGCTGCTGCGCACCCTGGCGCGGGACGTGGGTTTTGGCGAGGTATCGGACTGCGCTGGCACCACGCGCCATGTCGAGGGCCTGCGCCTGATGGCCGACGGCTTGCCAGCGGCCGAGCTCTTCGATACGCCCGGCATGGAGGATGCGATCGCGTTGCTGGAGTTCAGCGATGGCCTGGTCGCAGCAGGCGAGCGTGTGGACGGGCCGGAGCGTGTCGCACGCTTTCTCGCCAGCGAGGCGGCGCGTGGCCGCTTCGAGCAGGAGGCCAAGGTGTTGCGGCAGATGCTGGCGAGCGATGCCGCGCTGTACGTGATCGATGCGCGCGACCCGGTACTGCCCAAGCACCGCGACGAACTCGAACTGCTCGCCGCCTGCGCTCGTCCCGTGCTACCGGTGCTCAACTTTGTCGCCGCGCCGAATGCGCGGGTGGCCGACTGGCGCGCCGCGCTCGCGCGCCTCGGCCTGCATGCGGTGGTGAGCTTCGACACCGTGGCGCCACCGCTCGACGGTGAGCGCGAGCTGTTCGACACACTCGCTACCCTGATCCACGCCCATCGCCCCCGGCTGCAGGCGCTCATCGATGCGCGTGCGCGCGAAGCCGATGCTCGCCGCGAGGCCGCGCAACGCCTCGTTGCCGAGCTGCTCGTGGAGCTCGCCGCCCGTCGCGACCGTATCGACGAGCCCACCGGCGAGGCCAGCGAGGCCGCGCTGAAGGCCGCGGTCGAGCGCCTGCACGCCGTGGTGCGCGCGCGCGAACAGGCCTGTGTCGATGCCTTGCTGCGCCTGTACCGCTTCCGCCCCGATGATGCCCGGCTCGACGAACTGCCGCTCGCCGACGGACGCTGGGAGGATGACCTCTTCAACCCAGAGACCCTGCGCCAGATGGGCGTTCGCCTGGGCACCGGCGCCGCAGCGGGGGCGGCCGCTGGCGTCGGTGTGGACCTGATGGTGGGCGGCATCACGCTGGGTGCCGCGGCGGCGCTCGGTGCCCTCGCCGGTGGCCTGTGGCAGACCTTCGGCCACTATGGCGAGCGCATCGCCGCCAAGTTGCGCGGCCACCGCGAACTGACGGTCGACGATGCCATCCTGCGTATCGTCGCACTGCGCCAGCGCGAACTGCTTGCAGCGCTGGAAGGCCGCGGTCACGCTGCGATGCAGCCGATCGAGCTCGGTCGCGCAGCCGCAACGGCGGCGGTCGCGCCGGCAGTCGAGTCAGCGGTCGACCCGGTCGTCCGCCAGTGGCGCAGCGGGGCGCTGCCGGCGGCGCTCGGCCGTGCCCGTGCCCACCCCGAGTGGGCAGGCGAGGCGGCCGATGCGGACAAGGACGAGGCGATCGCCGAACTGCTGGCTGCCCTCGCCTGAGCCTGCCGTCCTCAGTAACGCACCCCGGGCGGCGGGCTGAACGAGTCGATCGCGTTGAGATAGGCCGCACGCGCGAAGGCACTCGGGTCGGCCAGCCTGCGCTGGCTCATCGAGCCCTTTAGCTGCGCCACCGATTCGTATTCACGCTCGCGCATCCAGCGCGTCATGCCCGCCAGCGTTTCGGTGAGGGCTTGCGGGCCGTTCTTCAGCAATGCGCTCGCCATGTGCACCACGTCGGCACCGGCGAGCAGCATCTTGAGCGCGTCCTCTGCCCCATGCACGCCGCCGGTCGCGGCCAGGCTCAGGCTGGTGTGGCCGTGCAGCAGCGCGATCCAGCGCATCGTGAGCAGGCCGTCGGCCGGCGAGGACAACTGCACGCGGTCGACCACGGACAAGGTGTCGAGGTCGATGTCGGGCTGGAAGAAGCGGTTGAAGAGGGACACGCCGGCGCCGCCGGCCGCTTCGATGCGGGCAACGAAGTTGGGCAGCGCGGAGAAGAAGGGCGACAGCTTCATCGTCACCGGGATTTTGACCACCGCAGTCAGCTCGCGCAGCAGGGCGAGGTAGCGCTCTTCCAGCGCGGTGCCGGTGAGCGCTGGGTCGCTCGCCATGTACCAGGCGTTGAGTTCGAGCGCGTCGGCGCCGGCTGCTTCCATCTCGCGGCCGAGCTCGACCCAGCCCGACAGCGAACTGCCGTTGAGGCTGGCGATTACCGGGATGGACAAGCGCGCCTTCAGGCACTCGATCTGCTCGAGGTAGGTGTCGAGCTTGCTTTGGTAGCCGGCGTCGGCAGGCAGGTGGCCGGCAGCTTCGCCGAAGGTGTCGGGATGGATCAGGAAGCGGTCCATCATGCGCTCGTCGTTGATCACGTCCTCCTCGAACAGCGAGTGCATGACGATTGCCGCCGCTCCAGCGTCCTCCAGATGGAGCACCGGGTCGAGGCTGCGGCTGAGCGGCGTGGAGGACGGCACGAGCGGGTTCTTCAGCGCCAGGCCGAGGTAGGTGGTGCGCAGGTCGGGGGTGTCGAGCTCAGCCATTTTGCGTGTCTCCGGTGCGGGCGGCGGCATCCCCGCTGCCAGTTTCGTCCATGGCGGGCAGGGCGGCCAGCTCCATGTAGTCGTGGTGGCGGTGGCGGGCGTGGCGTTCGGCCTCATTCAGGAAGCGCTCAGACGCACCGGGGTTCTGGCGCTCGAGCACGGTGAAGCGGGCCTCGTTGCGGGCGAAGTCGCGGTAGGGCACGCTCGGCGCAGCGCTATCCACCGACAGCGGGTTGCGGCCCTGTGCGCGCAGCCGTGGGTCGTAGCGCAGGAGCGGCCAGTGGCCGGACTTCACCGCCAGGTCCTGCTGGTGCAGGTTGAAGGACATGTCCACGCCGTGGGCGATGCAGGGGCTGTAGGCGATGATGATCGACACCCTCGGGTAGCTCTCGGCGTCGAGGAAGGCCTTGAGCGTATGCACGTCCTTGGCGCCGTAGGCCACCTTGGCGACGAACACGTTCTCGTAGTCCATCGCGATCTTGGCCAGGTCCTTCTTGTGCGCGGGCTTGCCGCCGGCGGCGAACTTGGCCACCGCGCCCAGCGGTGTGGCCTTGGAGTTCTGTCCGCCGGTATTGGAGTACACCTCAGTGTCGAGCACGAGGATGTTCACGTCCTCGCCCGAGGCCATCACGTGGTCGAGGCCGCCGAAGCCGATGTCGTAGGCCCAGCCGTCGCCGCCGATGATCCACACGCTGCGCCGGATCAGGTATTCGGCGAGTGCCGCGAGCTGGCGCGCGGCCGGGGTGTCGATGGTTGCGAGACTCTGGTTGAGCAGTGCGACGCGTTCGCGCTGTTCGTGGATGCCGGCCTCGGTGTGCTGGTCGGCATCGAGCAGCGCGGCGACGAGCTCAGTGCCGAGCGCCTCGCCATGGGTCGCCGCCAGCGCTTGCAACTGGGTACGCGCGGCGGCGGCGAGCTGGTCGGTGGCCAGGCGCATGCCGAGGCCGAACTCGGCGTTGTCCTCGAACAGCGAGTTGTTCCAGGCCGGGCCGCGGCCGTCGGCGTCGGTGCAGTAGGGCGTGGTCGGCAGGTTGCCGCCATAGATCGACGAACAGCCGGTGGCGTTGGCCACCAGCATGCGGTCGCCGAAGAGCTGTGTGGCGAGCCGGATGTAGGGCGTCTCGCCGCAGCCCACGCAGGCGCCGGAGAACTCGAACAGCGGCTGCAGCAGCATCGAGCCGGGGATGGTGCTGCGCTTGGCGTCGCGGCGGGCGAGGTCGGGGAGCTTGAGGAAGTAGTCCCAGTTCTCCACCTCCTGCGCGCGCAGCGGCGGCTGCGGCGCCATGTTGAGCGCCTTGTGCGAGACGTTGGACTTGTCGCGGATCGGGCATACGTCCACGCACAGCGTACAGCCGGTGCAGTCCTCGGGCGCCACCTGGTAGCTCATGTGGGTGCCGGGGGCGTAGTCCTTGCTGCGCGCGGGAACGTGCTTGAATGTGGCAGGCGCGTCGCCGACGCGCTCGGCCGGGAAGATCTTGGCGCGGATCGCCGAGTGCGGGCACACGAAGACGCATTTGCCGCACTGGGTGCATAGCTTCTCGTCCCACACCGGGATCTCGAGCGCGAGGTTGCGCTTTTCGTGGCGCGCGGTGCCGGTGGGCCAGGTCCCGTCGACCGGCAGCAGCGACACCGGCAGGGCGTCGCCCTTGCCCTGGATGAGGGGAATGGTGACGCGGCGGGTGAAGGCGCCGAGGCCGGCGGCGATCGCAACCGCGCCGGCCGCGGCGTCTGGCGCAGCCAGCGTCTCGGGCACGTCGACGCGCTGCAGCGCGGCCACGGTGGCGTCGATGGCGCGGTAGTTCTGCTCGGCGATGCGCCGGCCCTTGCGGCCGTAGGTCTTCTCCACCGCGCGCTTGATCGCGGCGATCGCCTGGTCCTGCGGCAGGATGCCGGAGATGGCGAAGAAGCAGGTCTGCATCACGGTGTTGATGCGCCGCCCCATGCCGGCGTCGAGCGCGACCTGGTAGGCGTCGATGACCCAGAAGCTGATCTTCTTCTCCACCATGCGGCGCTGCATCGCCGCCGGCAGCGTCGCCCACACCTTGTCGGCGGGCAGGCTGGCATTGAGCAGGAACACCGCGCCCGGTGCGGCGTGGGCGAGCACGTCGTGCTGCTCGATGAAGAGCGGCTGGTGACAGGCGACAAACTTGGCGTCGCCCTCGCCGGTGAGGTAGGCCGAGCGGATCGGCTGCGGGCCGAAGCGCAGATGCGACACCGTCATCGCACCCGACTTCTTGGAGTCGTAGACGAAATAGCCCTGGGCGAAGAGCGCGGTCTCGTCGCCGATGATCTTGATCGAGTTCTTGTTGGCCGACACCGTGCCGTCCGAGCCCAGGCCGTAGAACACCGCGGCGAAGGCGCTGGCGGCGGCGTCGGTGCGGAAGCCGGCGTCCCAGGGCAGCGACAGGCCGGTGACGTCGTCCTCGATGCCGATGGTGAAGCGGCGGCGCGGCGCGGCCTGCTGCAACTCTGCGAACACGGCGCACACCATGGCGGGGTTGAACTCCTTGGAGCCCAGGCCGTAGCGGCCGCCGATCACCCTCGGCATGGCGGCGAAGTGGGGTGCGGTGCCGGCCTGGTCCTCGGCCAGCGCCACCATCACGTCCTTGAACAGTGGTTCGCCGTCGGCGCCGGGTTCCTTGCAGCGGTCGAGCACCGCCAGGCTGCGCACGCTGTGCGGCAGCGCCGCGAGCAGGGCGGCGGGGGCAAAGGGGCGGAACAGGCGCACCTTCAGCAGGCCCACCTTGTCGCCGCGGGCGGTGAGGTGGGCCACCGTCTCTTCCACCGTGTCCGCACCCGAACCCATGATCACGATCACGCGCTCGGCATCGGGCGCGCCGACGTAGTCGAACAGCTTGTAGCGGCGGCCGGTGAGCGCGGCGAAGTCGTCCATCGCCTGCTGCACGACGGTGGGGAAGGCGTCGAACCATGGGTTCTGCGCCTCGCGAGCCTGGAAGAACACGTCCGGGTTCTGCGAGGTGCCGCGGATCACCGGGCGCTCGGGCGACAGCGCACGTGCGCGCTGCGCCGCGATGCGTTCGGCCGGCAGTAGCGCGTGCAGCACATCGTCGGTGACGAAATCGATCTTGGCGACCTCGTGCGAGGTGCGAAAGCCGTCGAAGAAATGCAGCACGGGCACCCGGCCGGCCAGTGTTGCCGCGCTGGCGATGGCGGCGAAGTCGTGCGCCTCCTGCACCGAGTTCGAGGCCAGCAGCGCGAAGCCGGTGGCGCGGGTCGACATCACGTCGGAGTGCTCGCCGAAGATCGACAGCGCATGGGTGGCGAGCGCGCGTGCCGCGACATGGAAGACCGTGGGCGTCAGTTCGCCGGCGATCTTGTACATGTTGGGGATCATCAGCAGCAGGCCTTGCGAGGCGGTGAAGGTGGTCGCCAGCGCACCGGCCTGCAGGGCACCGTGGACCGCGCCGGCGGCGCCGCCCTCGGACTGCATCTCGACCACCCGTGGCACGCTGCCCCACAGGTTGGGTTTGCCCGCGGCAGCCCATTCGTCGGCCAGCTCGCCCATGTTGGAGGAGGGCGTGATGGGGTAGATCGCGATCACTTCGGATGCGCGGAAGGCGACGGAGGCGGCGGCCTCGTTGCCGTCGATGGTGATCTTGGTGCTCATGGAACACTCCTCGATGCCGACGATGAACCACGATACGAAGACATTGCGGTGCAACATTTGACATTTGTCATGGAATGATTCCATGAGCGGAATCAATTGCGTCGTGCGTGAAGCGAGGCACGGCGGCGGCGGCCATGCCGAGCGCTGTCGCCAGGGTATCAAGGTGGGCTCAAGTCCTTGATCCGGATGCCGTTAATCATCCATCGCCACGCAAGCCGGGAGTCCGCCCATGAAGATCGCCGCTTTTGACATCGAACTCCAGTCTGCGCACCGCTTCTCCCAGTCGACCGAGGTGCGCGAGCGCCTGGCGGTGTGGCGCGATGCGCCGGAAGCGACGGGTGCTCAGTTCGGGCGTGGCGCGGTGCAGATTTCCGCCGCAGGCCAGGCTGCGCTGACTGCGGACGCTGCAACGGTGGAGCAGGCGATGGAGGACGTGATCGACCGCGACCCCCGTCTGGCCGTGCTCGTGCGCATGATCGAGTTCCTCACCGGCGAGCCGGTGCGCCGCCTCGACCTGCGCGAGCTGGGGGCAGGCGCATCAGGGGGCGCGTCGAGCCCTGACATGGCGACTGGCATCGGCGCGGGGCAGGTCGCTGCGGCCCGCGCCGGCTTCGGCGTGGAGTACGACTTCAGTGCGACCTACGCCGAGTCCGAGCAGCTGGCCTTCAGTGCTGCCGGCGTGGTGCGCACCGCCGATGGCGCCGAAATCCGCTTCGAGCTCGGCTTCGCGATGTCGCGCAGCTACACCGAGTCGGTGTCGTTCAGCCTGCGTGCTGGCGACCAGCGCCTGAAGGACCCCCTGGTGCTCGACTTCGGCGGTCCGGCGGCAGCCCTGTCGGATGTGCGCTTCGACTTCGATCTTGATGGCGACGGCCGCAAGGAGCAGTTGCCGCTGCTCAATGGCAGTGGCTTCCTGGCCTTCGACCGCAATGGAAACGGGCGTATCGATGACGGCCGCGAGCTCTTCGGTCCGGCCAGCGGCGACGGCTTCGCAGAGCTTGCCCGCCTCGACGACGACGGCAACGGCTGGATCGACGAGGCGGATGCGGCATGGTCGCAGCTGCGGCTGTGGTCGCCCGATGCCGAGGGCAAGGGCAGGCTGCAGACCTTGAACGAAGCCGGCGTCGGCGCTTTCTATCTCGGTAGGGTCGATACGCCGTTCAGCCTCAAGGACGCTGCCAACGACATCCAGGGTCTGATGCGTGCGAGCAGCATCTATCTGCGCGAGGACGGCCGTGTCGGCACCGTGAGCCAGGTCGACCTGCGCGTCTGAGCAGGACGAGCAGCGAGTCTTTCGCGCGCCCCCCATCGTCTTCGCCTTCAACCCCTCGCGACTGGCGTCGCTCCCACGGCGGGCGATGCGCGCCGCGCTTTCCGGGGCCTATGCGGTTGGTGCGATTGCCCCGGGGCCCTGAGGTGGATCAAGGCCCAGCCATGCGGCGCCGAGGACAATCCGCGACTTGCACTGTTGCGTTGCGTCCAGTCCTGACCGCGAGGAGCCCTCTTGAGTCTGCCCGATTTCTACCGCCATGTTCCGCGCCTGCGTGTGCGCGATCCACTTGCCGACTTCCTCGGCGCCGCCGACGCAGGGGTGCTCGAGTATGGCTACGAGGACGCGGTCAGGCTCGCCGGTCACTCGTGTCCGACCGTGGCCTCGGCCTATGTGCTCGGTTGTCAGGCGCTTGCCGCGCTCTACCCCGGCGAGCTGCCGGAACGTGGCGGTGTGCATATTGACTTCGCGGAGCGGCTGGATGCCGGCGTCACCGGCGTCATCGCCAGCGTGCTCACGCTGCTCACGGGCGCGGCCCAGCAGGGCGGCTTCAAGGGCATCGGCGGCGCTTTCGTGCGCCGCGAGCTGCAGCAGTTCGAGGTGGCGCTGCCATTGTCGCTGCGCTTCACACGCATCGACAGCGGTGCGGCGGTGGATGCCGCCGCGGACCTTTCACGCGTGCCGGCCCACCCCGATACATCGGTGCTGCTCGGCGCCTGCCTGCGTGGCGAGGCCGATGCGGATGCGCGCCGGCGCTTCGGCGAGCTCTGGCAGCAACGCGTGGCGCGCATCCTGGTCGAGCACTGGGGCGACCAGGCGGTATTCCGGGTGCAGGCTGCGTGATGTCCTGAGCCCGCGTGGGCACGCCGCATGCGTGTGCCCGTGCCAGGCGCGCGTTCACAGCTGGTTCGGCGGCACGATGCCGAAGCGCTTCATCTGCCGATACACGGTGGCGCGCGCAATGCCGAGCTCTACTGCGGCGGCAGTGACGTTCCAGCGCTGGCGGCGCAGCGCGGCCTCGAGTTCGGCCGCCTCGCCGCGTGTTGCCTCCGGGCCCTCGGTTGCTGCGGGGGCGCGGTGGTCGGCGGACATGAGCTCGGCGGGCAGGTCATCGGTGGTGATCGTTCCGCCATCGCAGACCGCCAGCGCGAAGCGCAGCACGTTGCGCAACTGGCGCACGTTGCCGGGCCAGCTGTAGTCGAGCAAGGCATGGCGAGCGCGTAAGTCGAGGGTGGCGTTGGTGCCGAGTTCGCTGCCCTCGGCCGCCAGCAGGCGCTCGATCAGGTAGTCGAGGTCGCGGCGTTCGCGCAGCGGCGGGAGGTACAGGATGGCCCCGCACAGGCGGTAGTAGAGATCTTCGCGGAAGCTGCCCTCGGCGATCAGTTTGCGCAGGTCGCGGTGCGAGGCGGCGACCACGGTCAGGTTGACGGGTATCGGCTTTTCGGCGCCGAGCGGCAGTATCTCGCGCTCGGCCAGGACCCGCAGCAGCCGGGTCTGCAAGTGCAGCGGCATGTCGCCGATCTCGTCGAGCAGGAGGGTGCCGCCGTCGGCCTGCTGGATGAGGCCGCGCATGCCCTTGCTGCGCCCACCGGTGAAGGTGCCGGCGGTATAGCCGAACAATTCGCTCTCGATCAGCGACTCGGGAATGGCCGCGCAATTGACCGCCACGAAGGGCTTTGCAGCGCGTTCGCTGGACTCGTGCAGCGCCTTGGCGAGGACCTCCTTGCCCGTGCCGGTTTCGCCGTGGACCAGGATGTTGACCGGACGGTTGACCAGCCTGGAGGCTTGCGCGATCAGGCGCTGCATCTGCGGATCGTCGCCCGCCAGGCGTTCGAGCGCCGGCGCGCGCGCAGCCGCTTCGGTTTCGGTCGACCGTGCCGCACGCGGGGCGATGCGGGGCTGTACGACGGTGCCGTAGTAGACCTCGCCGCTGCCCGTCGACAGCGCGGTGCGGTCCGCGGTGAAGCCGGCCCGGGCAATGCGCCAGATCGAGTCCATGCCCTCGCGGAAGATCTCGCCGAGCGTGCGGCCGACCAGCGCGCCGTCATTGCCGCCGCGCAAGGGGCGCAGCGACTTGCGGGCGCCGCTGTTGGTGCCGACGATGACGCCGTCGGCATCGAAGGCGAGCATGATCTCGCCCGATACATCCACCATCGACCATGCCGAGCCCAGGCGCAGCACCCAGCGGTCGCGGAAGTAGCGCAGGAAGTTGGCGTCCTCGACCATCTGCGCGAACATGGTGGTCATCTGCAGCGCCAGGTGCTGGCTGTCGCGGGGCGAAGGCGAGGTCAGTGCGGAGACGTCGAGCACGCCGAGGAAATCCCCGGTGGGGTCGAACAAGGGGGCGGCGTTGCAGGTCAGCGAGATGTGGGTGGCGTCGAAGTGGTCGGCGTGATGGACCGTGATCGGCGTTTTCTCGACGATGCAGGTTCCCACCGCACAGGTGCCGGCGCGCGCCTCGCTCCAGTCGGCGCCAAGGTAGAGGCCGGACTGCTTGAGTTCGCGCGCCCAGGCGTCGTTGCCGATGAAGTCCACCGCGATGCCGTGGGCGTCGGTCAGCAGCAGCACGTAGCCGATGCCGGCCATGCGCTTGTAGAGCTGCTCCATGCCGGTGCGGGCGACACCGAGGAACTCTTCGATATGGTCCTGGTGTTCGCGCAGGCGCGCATGCTCGATGATATGGGCGCGCGTCGGGCGACAGGGGTCGAGCCCGTAGTCGCGGATGCAGCGTACCCACGAACTCCCGATGCGGTCGGACGGGGGCGCTCCGGTCTGTGATACGGCGAGCACGTGATCAATGTGCTCCCGTTGTGATTGGGCCAGCATCTCGTCTCCTCTTCCGGGCAGTGTCATGCGGGTGCCCGGTGCGGACCATGGTTCGGTCTCTGTGTGTGACGGTACAAGTTACTCCTCCCTTCCCTGCGGCTCAACAGAAAAGGGCGGGGCGGCCTTGACGGCACGCCCCGCAAAACGCCTGGAGGAGGGAGTCAGGCATGGGAAACCGCCGAGCCCGCGGCGCATGGGCGCCCCGGGAGCATGCGGGCTGGGGCGGGACTCAGCTGGCGGGGAAGCGCGGGTCCCAGAGCTTGCGCTGCAGTGTCTTCTCGTGGGCCATGCCGTTCGGGGCACTCACGAGTTCGAGCTGCAGCCCCCAGGGCGCGAGGAAATAGACCCAGGTTAGCCCGGCCGCAGGGCCTTCGGTGAAGGTGCTCGGCGAGTCGAGCACGCGCACGCCCTTGGCCTTGAGGTAGCTGACGGCCGCATCCATGTCATCGACGTAGAAGGCGAGGTGGTGGCCGCCGATGTCGCTGTTGCGGGGGCCGCGACGGTTCTGGTCGGGGGCGGTGTACTCGAAGACCTCGAGGTTGGTGCCGTTGCCGCAGCGGACCATCTGGAAGTCGCTGATCGTGGCGCGCGGATGCACGTCGAGATGGCGCGCCATCCAGTCGTCGTCGAACTTGAAGGTGCCGAAGGTGAATGACGGTTCGCAGCCGAGGATGTCGCGGAAGAAAGCGACGGCCTCGTTCATGTTCGGCACCGTGATGCCGATGTGCTGCATGCCGCGCATGCCCGGGATCGGTTCGGCCTGCGCGGGCAGGCTGGCGGCGGCCAGGCCGGCGCTGATCATGGCCGCCGACAGGATGCGGCGAAAGCTGTTTGTCTGGCTCATGGATGTCTCCGTTTCTTGTGGTTGAGGATGTGGCCCCGGCGGTGTGCCCGAGGCTGCACGCTGAGGCTCAGAGTTCGCGGCGCTGCATGGCGTTGGCGATGTGTTCGGCCTGGCGCACCGCCAGCGCGACGATGGTCAGGGTCGGGTTGGCCGCCGAGCTGGAGGTGAACTGGCTGCCGTCGGAGATGAACAGGTTCTTGATGTCGTGGGTCTGGCCCCACTTGTTCACCACGCCGTCGCGGGCGTTGGCGCTCATGCGGTTGGTGCCCATGTTGTGGCTCGCCGGATAGGGCGGCATGTCGATGACGCGGGTCGCCCCCACCGCCTCCGACACCTTGCGCCACGCGGCCAGGCCGTGGCGGCGCATCGCGGCGTCGTTGGTGTGGTCGGTCTTGGTCACGATCGGGATGGGCAGGCCGTACTGGTCCTTCTCGGTCGGGTGCAGGGTGATGCTGTTCTCTTCCTGCGGCATGTCCTCGCCGCACACCCACACGCAGCTCATGTGGTCGTACTGCTCCAGCGCCGAGGTGACCTCGCGTCCCCAGCCGCCCGGCTTCATGAACGCGGCGGTGAAGGGCAGGTGCAGCGCCAGGCCCTCGAGGTGGTAGCCGCCGAGGAAGCCGCGGTCGGGGTTGAGCTGGGCCTCGTCAGAGATCACCGCGGCGATGTCGAAGCCGCGGTACATGTACACCGGCCCCTTGTGGATCGCGATCGCGGCCGCCGTGGTGTGGTTCATGTAGTTCTTGCCGACCTGGCCCGAGGAGTTCGCCAGCCCGTTCGGGAACAGGCTGGAGGCGGAGTTCAGCAGCAGCCGCGGCGATTCGATCGAGTTGCCGGCCACGCACACCACGCGCGCCTTCTGCAGGTGCTGGCGGCCGTCCTTGTCGGCGTAGAGCACGCCGCTGGCCTTGCCGCTCTTGTCGTGCTCGATCCTGAGCACCATGCTCTGCGGGCGCAGCTCGGCATGGCCGGTTTCGATGGCGCGCGGGATTTCCGAGTACAGCGTCGACCACTTGGCGCCGATCTTGCAGCCCTGCATGCAGAAGCCGATCTGCTGACAGGCCGGGCGGCCGTCGTTGGCTCGGGTGTTGGAGGCGACCGGCCGGCTGATGTCCTTGTAGCCGACCTTCTTCGCGCCAGCCGCGATCACCTTGTAGTGGTTGTTCGGCGGCATCTCGGGCAGACCGCTGGCCTTGGTGCCGGCCACGCCCATCTTGCGTTCGGCGATGTCGTAGTAGGGCGCGAGCTCCTCGTAGCTGATCGGCCAGTCGAGCACGTTGGCGCCATCGACCGTGCCATAGGTGCTCTTGATGCGGAAATCGTGCGGCAGGAAGCGCAGCGCCAGCCCCGAGAAGTGCATGGTCGAGCCGCCCACGCCCTTGACGATCCAGGCCGGCAGGTTGGGATAGGTGTCGGTGTGATGCCAGCCGCCGGCCGAAATGCGCTTGTCCAGCCACGAGATCTTGTGGAACATCGCCCACTCGTCGTTCTCGAAGTCGTTCTGGGTGTAGTGCTTGCCCGCTTCGAGGATGACGACATTCACCCCGCGTTTGGTCAGTTCGTCGGCCAGTGTGCCGCCGCCAGCGCCCGAGCCGACGATGACCACCACGCTGTCGTCGTCCAGCGAGAATTTCGCGCTCATGATGTGTCTCCTTGGTGTTGTTGTGTGTCAGGGTCGGCGGATCAGGCTTCGTCCAGCCAGTCGATGTCGTCGAAGCCACGGTTGATGTAGCCGCCCTTTTCCCAGGACGAGCCTTCGTAGCCGAACAGCTGCCACACCGCCTTGTTGTCGTAGAAGCCGGTGACCAGGTGGCCCTTCACCTTCTGGAAGAAGGCGCCGTGCTCGATGACGTAGAGCAGCGTCAGGCGGTCGCTTTCCTTGGGCAGGTCGGTGTAGGCCTTCTTGAAGCGCAGCTTCGCCAGCCGGTCGAGTGCGGCCACGCCCTCGGTCAGCAGGGTCTTGAGCTTTTCGTCCTGCCCGGCCTGCGCCTCCAGGGGCTCGAGCGCCTGCAGGTAGTAGCGGTCCGAGATGCGGTCGTGGGGGAAGATGTCGCGCGCCAGCTGCAGCAGGGTCTTGCCGGTGCTGGCGCCGAGGACCTTGAAGTTGGCGGCCAGCGCCTCGCTGGCCGGCAGCATCAGCGTGGCGGTGCTCAGCGCCCCGACGCCGAGGGCGGCCATGCCGCCACCCTTGAGGAAGCCGCGACGGGAGAAGGTGATGCGCTTTTCGACGACGCGCATCGGTGGGCGTGATGTTGTGTTGCTCATGGTTGTCTCCTTGCTGTTATCGAGGCCTTGCGGCCGGTTCTCTGCGGAATCGGGGGCTGCGGGTGTGTCAGCTGCCGTTCTCCGGCTCGCAATCGCCGAGCACGTCGGTCAGCATCTGCTGCAGGCTGTCGGCCAGGGTTTCGATGTGGATCGAGGTGCCGAGCTGGTCTGCGCATGAGGTGGTGGCGGCATCGAGGCGGGCGACATCGTCGTCTGGGCGCCCGAGTGCACGACACAGCAGCGACCAGTCCGGACGCTGCAGCAGCGTGCCCGTGGTGAGCAGCACGCCCTGCTGGCGGCGCAGCTGGGCCAGGCCGACAAGCTTGCGGCCGCCGGCGATCACCTCCCAGGGCGACAGCCCGCCGAAGCAGGCCCAGGCCAGGGCGGGGTCGGACGGACGACGGGCAAGCTCGTCCGGCGCCAGCGCATGCGCCGCGATGCCGAAGTCGCGCAGCAGGCCGGCGTGGAGGATGCCGAGCCAGCGATAGCTGGTGACGGTGCCGCCGGCCAGCAGGCGGTGCTGCGGTGGCAGCACGATCGACGATGACAGCATCCACGGACCGGTGAGTACGGCGCCGCCGCCGGCACGGCGCTGCACCAGCTCACACTGGGTACGCGCCGCCCGCAGCGCTTCGCCATGCAGCGCCGCCTGAGCGCAGCCGAACACCACGCCGGGTGCCGGGTAGGCCCACACGCGCACCCGTGGCGCCGTCACCGGCGTGGCGAGCTGGCGGGTGTTCCAGTCCTGCTCGGCCGTGGCGCGTACCAGGGTCAGGGCAGTGCCGGCCGCGCCCGGCCGGCGGCGGGTGCTGGAGGAGGCGAGGGCGGCGACGGGCATCAGTCGAACTCCGCCTGTTCCAGCCGGCGCGCGACCTCGCCGAGGAAGAGCGCGGCCGGGTAGCCATCGACCGCGCGGTGGTCGAACACCAGGGTCAGGTTGGCGACCGCCGCGGCGACCACGCTGCCGTCCTTCACCACCGCTTGCTGGCGCGTGCGGCCGACGCCGAGGATGGCGACCTGGGGCGGATTGATGACCGGGCTGAAGCGGTCGACGCAGGTGCCGCCAAGGTTGGTCACGGTGAAGGTGCCGCGCTGGTAGGCCCCGCCCGTGAGCGCGCCGGTGCGCGCGCCCTCGGCGAGCTGGCGGGCCTCTGCCGCCAGTGCGGCCAGCGGCTTGGTGTCGGCCTGACGCACGACCGGCACCATCAGGCCATCGTCGAGGGCGACGGCGATGCCGATGTTGATGTCGTCGACGAGCTCGATTTCCTTTTCGCGCATGAGCGCGTTCAGCCGCGGATGGCTGCGCAGCGCTCGCGACACCGCGTGGATCACCAGGGTGTTCAGGCTGAGCTTCTCGCCGGCCGCCGCGCGCTCGGCACGCAGGGTTTCGACGCGGCTCAGGTCGACGTCCACCGAGTGCGCCACCCGTGGTGCCTGCCAGCCCTGCGCCATGTTGCGTGCGATCGCGCCGCGCAGGCCGCTGAGCGCGACCGTACGGCGCTCGGCGACCGCGCTGCTTGAGGGGGCGGCGCTCGCCGCCACGCTCGTGGTCATGGCTCAGGCCTCCAGTTGCGCGAGCACCGTGCCGCGGGCGAAGGTGTCCTGCTCGGCGACGTTGAGCCTGACAATGCGGCCCGCTGACGGTGCGAAGATCTCGTGGCTGGTCTTGACCAGCTCGGCCACGCCAAGCACCTGGCCGGCCTCCACGCTGTCGCCTTCCTTGACCTGCCATTCCTGCAGCAGGGCTTCGGTGCCTTCATCGACGTCGGCCCATACCGCGTCGTCGAGGATGATGTCGGTCATGTCTTGTCTCCTGAATGATCAAGCGAGCGTGAAGCGCATCAGGCCGCGCACGCTGGCGACGATGTTGTCCACTTGCGGAATGGCGAACTGCTCGAGCGGACGGCTGAAGGGGATGGGTACGTCGGGTACGGCCAGGCGGCGTACCGGCGCCTTGAGGCGCAAGGTGTCCAGGTTCTCCGCCACCAGCGCGGCGATTTCGCCCGACAGCCCGTAGCTGAGGTAGTCCTCGTCGGCGACCAGCAGGCGGCCCGTTTTCGCCACCGAGGCGAGTACGGCGGCGCGGTCCAGCGGCACCAGGGTGCGCAGGTCGAGCACTTCGGCGGAGATGCCTTCGGCGGCGAGCTGATCGGCAGCCAGCACCGATTTCTGCACCATCTGCGACAGCGTCACGATGGTGACGTCGCTGCCCTCGCGGACGATGCGTGCCTGGCCGAAGGGGATGGTGTATTGCGCTTCGGGGACTTCGTTGGTGCTGCCCTCGAAATAGGACATCCAGCTCAAGCCCATGATGCCCTTGTGATAGAGGAAGACCACCGGGTTGTCGTCGCGGATCGCGGTCGTCATCAGGCCCTTGGCGTCATAGGCGTTTGACGGCACGACGACCTTCAGGCCGGGTACGTGGGCGAAGATCGAGTACAGGCACTGCGAGTGCTGGGCGGCGTCGCTGTAGCCGCCGCCGATGCCGGTGGTGATCACCAGCGGGTACTTGCAGGCGCCGCCCGACATGTAGTGGTTCTTGGCGATGTGGTTGTAGATCTGGTCGAAGCAGACGCCGAAGAAATCGACGAACATCAGCTCCGAGATCGGGCGCAGGCCTTCGGCCGCGGCACCCAGGGCGGCGCCCATGAAGCCGGTCTCCGAGATCGGCGTGTCCATCACGCGCTCGGGGCCGAACTGGTCGAGCAACCCGGTGGTGGCGCTGAAGATGCCGCCGTACTTGCCGACGTCCTCGCCCATGACGAAGACGCGGTCGTCGCGCGCCATCTCCTGCGCAGTGGCCTCGGCGATCGCCTGCGCCATGGTCAGGCGGCGGGTGGTGGTGGTCGTGCTCATCTTGGTCTCCTCGTTCTCAGTCGGCGAACACGTGCAGCAGCGCGTCTTCGGGCGCGGGGTAGGGGCTGTTGCGGCCGAAGTCGTAGGCCGCCTGGACGCGCGCCGAGATGCGCGTGCGCAGTGCGGCATCGGCCTCGTCGTCGAGCAGGTCGCGCTGGCGCAGCAGGGTGGCGAGCGCGGGGATGGGGTCGTGCTGGCGCAGGGTCTTCGCTTCGTCCTTGGGACGGTAGGTCTCCGGGTCGCCCTGGAAGTGGCCGAAGTAGCGGTCGGTGTTGACCTCGATCAGGGTGGGGCCCTCGCCGCGCCGGGCACGCGCCACCGCTGCGCCGGCGGCTTCGAACACCGCCAGTGCGTCGTTTCTTTCCACCATCACGCCCGGCATGCCGTAGGCGGCGGCGCGATCGGCATTGGAGGCGATGGCTGTGGAGGCGGACTTCTCCACCGAGATGCCGTACTTGTTGTCCTCGACCACGAACACCACCGGCAGCTTCCACAGTGCGGCCAGGTTCAGCGCCTCGTGGAAGGCGCCCTGGTTGGCTGCGCCCTCGCCGAAGAAGGCGATCGCCACCGCGTCGGTGCCGAGCTTCTTCGCCGCCAGTGCGGCACCGCAGGCCTGCGGGGCGCCGGCACCGACGATGCCGCTGCAGGAGAACTTCACCGCGGGGTCGAACAGGTGCATGTGGCCGCCCTTGCCGCGACCCAGGCCGGTGACCTTGCCGAACATCTCGGCGGTCATCGCGTTCAGATCGACGTCCTTGGCGATCGCAAAGTGGTGCGGGCGGTGTGCCCCGACCACGGTGTCGTCGCGGCGCAGGTGGGCGCACACGCCCACGGCCACGGGTTCCTGGCCGGCGGCAAGGTGCATCTCGCCCGGCACAGGGCCGGCGCCGATGTCGAAGGCCAGGCCCTTCTGGATCTTGGGCGGGAGCTTGCCTTCGAGATAGACCTTGACCATGGTCTCCTCGTACTCCCGGATCTCGATCATTTTTTCGTACATCCACAGCAGTTGTTCGCTTGTCGCATCCATCGCTGCAAAGCCTCCTCGTCGATTGGGTCGTCTGGTCGCGCGCTGGTCGGGAAGCGGTTGCGGTCGTGCTGTCCGTGCTCGCTTCGCATTGCCATCGCGTCTGGGGCTTGCTTTGCAACTTCGGTGCCACCACCGTGCCGAGTTGCATCGAAAGGTATAAAAACGTATTTGAAACAGAGGCTTGGTTGTTTTTCGAAGCGACTTTCAGGGGCGCCAGAGGGGCCGCGACAAGGGGCTGGCTGTCGCAGCGGAGGCGACACATGTCGCACGCCGGATGCAACAGATGCGACTGCGCTGCGACTGCTCGGGATGGCTAAGGTGTTGATTAATATGGGGTGGCTGGCATGGCACCGAACGTGCAATGGCATGGGCTCGGGGCGGGGCGTCCAGGCGGTGTCCTGGGCAGGCCCTGCGACCCCGATTTCATCCATTTGAACGAGAAGAAAAGGAGACACCCATGCTCAGGAACCATCGCTCGCGACAAGGCGCATCCAAGTGCGCGCTACCGCTGCTCACCGTCTGTGCAGCGCTTGCTGCACCCGTGACGGCGCAGGCCCAGGTCACGCTGGACGTGATCGGTCCGCACGAGTACGACCTGCCGGTCGGCTTCGAGCCGTTCAACGTGTTCGTGCAGTACGCCACCTTCCAGAACGGTGCGCGGGTGTGGGATGGCAGCGGCGACGACCGCCGCGCGGCAGCGAAGACGAGGACCATCGTCGGCCTGTCCAAGTACGTGCGCTTCTGGTCGCCCGAGTCGAACCCGAACATCGGCCTGGCCTACGAGGTGATCCTGCCCGAGGTCGGTGTACGCAATGACGCGACCAACAGCTCCGCAAGCGGCATCGGCGATCCGCTGACCGGTCCGGCGATCTGGTACAAGCCGACGCCGAATTCGACGCTCGGGTTCCAGACCTTCTTCCAGGTGCCGGTGGGCAACCAGGATGTTGGCGGCGGTGACGGATGGAAGAACCTGTCGAGCCTGTTCTGGGACGTGCAGTTCGAGCGCGTCAGTTACACCGCCGATGCCGGTTTCGTGTTCTTCGGCAAGTCGACGGCTGCAGATGCTCGTCCGGCCACCCTGTTCCATACCAACCACCGGCTGGGATACAAGCTCAGCGACGCGGTCCAGCCTTTCATCGCGCTCGACTACGAGCGCCAGGGGCGCTGGACCAACCGCGCCACCGGGGCGGAGGTGGCCGCCAGCCACGAGACGACCGCCGGTATCGGTGTGATGTTCAGCTACTACGGCAACCAGTCGATCACGGTGCGCTACTCGCGCGGTGTCAGCGGTGAATCGCACGGCCTGACCGACAGCTTCAACCTCAAGTACGCCTACGCCTGGTGAGTCGGGCGGTCACCGCAGCTGCGGTGACCCGCTGCAATGAAGAACGCCGCCGGGCCCTGCGACCGGCGGCGTTCTTCTTGTGCCCTACACGCAGGGCAGGCGGTGTGCGCAAGGGCTCACCACTTGCCGAGCGACTTAAGGTAGGCCACCAGTTCCCAGATTTCCTCGGGCGAGAACACATCGCCCCAGGGCGGCATCGGGGTGGCGCCACGACCGCCATCCCTGATCGTGTTGTAGACGTACTCGGGGTCCAGGCCCTGGCGGTCGATGAACAGGGCGGGCTCGTGGCCATGACAGAAATCGGCGCAGCCGGACTGGTAGCGGGCCTTGCCGGCGGCGATCCGTGCGCTGTCATCGAGCTTGAAGGGCGGGCCGCCCGCGGCCTCGACGACGACTTCCTCGGCAGCAGGCGCTTCCGGCAATACGGCATTGAAGGCGAGCACCGACGTGGTGATCAGCGCCAGGGCAATGGGGGTCAGGTGGTATGTCTTCATGATCTTGGAGTCTCGTTGCTGTATGCGAACGGCAGCGTCCGCTTGACAGGACCGCCTCCGGGGCGGCGCGGCAATGCCGCGGCCCCGGAGGCGTACGGTCAGTTGACCTGGACTGCGACCAGCTCGGCGGGCAGCCCGGCCCCGCCGATCGGCACGACGACGTACTGCTTGTCGCCGGCGCGATAGGTCATCAGCGCACCGAACGCGGCGCCCGGCAGGCGCAGCTCCGAGATCAGCTCACCCGAGCGCGCGTCGTGTGCATACAGGTAGGGCTCCTTCTCGTCGGCATTGGCCTGGGTGATCAGGGCGTTGCCGCGCGAGGACAGGCCGATCACGCCATGAGTCCCTTCCGGAGCAAGGAACAGCACCTCGTCGGTGAGCGCGATGAAGCTCTCGCGCGGGACGCCGACACGGCCGAGATTGAGGTCCTTGATCGCCGGGTGGTCGACCGGGCCCTTGCCTGCGGGAATGCGCCACAGGTGCTTGCCGGTGTTCATGTCGATCGCGGTCACGGTCGAGAACGGCGGCTTGAACAGCGGCAGGCCCTGCGGGCCGCCGACCCCGGCCCAGGTGCCGGTGTAGTCGTAGACGCTGGCGTTCTCCTTCTTGATCTTGATGCCGAACGGGATCGTGAACGAGGGCACGTACAGCACGTTGGTGTTCGGGTTGTGCGCAGCGCCCGCCCAGCTTGCGCCGCCGAGTACGCCCGGTACCTGCAGGGTGCCGGCCTTGTCGAGCGTGGGCGGGGTGTACAAGGGCCCATAGTTGTAGCGCGCCAGAATCTTCCTGGCCTCTTCCTTGAGCTGGGGCGTGAGGTCGATCAGGTCGTCCTCGGTCACCCCCTGCTGGACGAAGGGCGCCGGCACGGTCGGGTGCGGTTGAGTCGCGGCCGAGCGTTCCCCGGGTACGGTGGACTGCGGTACTGCGCGGTCCTCGATCGGCCATACGGGCTTGCCGGTGGCGCGGTCGAAGGTGAACACGAAGCCCTGCTTGGTGACCTGAGCCACGGCCTTGATCTTCTTGCCGTTGACGGTGAGATCCATCAGGTTGGGGGCGGTCGGCAGGTCGTAGTCCCACAGCCCGTGGCGCACCATCTGGTAGTACCAGGCGAGCTTGCCCGACTTGGCGTCGACCGCCACCAGCGACTCTCCGAACAGGCCGTCGCCCTTGCGGTGGCCGCCGTAGAAGTCGTTGGTCGGGGTCGAGAACGGCAGGTAGACCAGGCCGAGCTCTTCGTCGCAGCCGGGGCGTGCCCACATGTTGCCCGAGCCCGTGGTCTTCCACGACTCGTCTTCCCAGGTCTCGTTGCCTGGCTGCCCCTTCTGCGGCGGCTGCTCGAAGATCCACACGCGCTTTCCGGTGCGTACGTCGAAGGCCTGCACGTCGCCGGGCGGGTGGTACTTCATCGGCTGGCGGCCGATGGCGAAGGAGTCGAGCACCGCGATGCTGGGCACCACGGTGTCGCCGCACACGATGGGGGGCGAGGTGACCGCGATGAGGGAGCGGTCGACCCGACGGCGCATGCCTTTGGTCAGGTCGACACGCCCTTGTTCGCCCCAGGACTCGATCGGCTTGCCGGTCGTGGCGTTGAGGGCGATCAGGTAGCCGTCGCCGGTGCCGACGATGATGCGCTTGTCGTCGCCGTCGGCCCAGTAGGTCAGACCACGGTTGATGAAACCGAGGTTGGGCGGGGTGCCATCCTTGTAGGCCTCGGGGTCGTAGGTCCACAGCGTCTTGCCGGTTTCGCCGTCGATTGCCGACACCGTGCTCATCGGCGAGGTGGAATACAGGATGCCGTCGATCGCCAGCGGCGTGGACTCGTTGACCCAGGTGCGCAGCTCGGCGTTGTCGGCGGCGATCGCGTTGTCGGGCATGGCCCAGCGCCACGCGACCTTCATCGACTTCACGCTCTCGGTGGTGACGCTCTTGCTGGGCAGATAGCGCGAGCCGGCCTTGTCGCCGGTGTACTCGGTCCAGTTGCCATCGTCGGCGGCAAACGCCGTGCTCATCGCCGCGAGCAGTGCGGTGACGCACAGTGCGCTGCGGGTGGCCTGCGGCCTGCCGCGCTTGGTTGTCGACGGTTTCATGTCCTTGTCTCCTTTCTGGTTCGTATGGCGCGCATGGACTGAGCGCGCGTTGCGTAGTGGACGTGCAGCAGCCGGAGGCCGGCCTGCCGCAGAATGGACAGCAAGGACGGTGCCACTAATTGAAGTGATTGTTTTGTATGGAAAAATTGGCCGTGCGCAGCCCGAGTGGGGGTGGCGGCCGAGACAGCTGTCGCGTGGCGCCTGCGACAGCTGCGACAGGCGTCTCAGCGCCCGGGTCTTGGCGGGCCCTGCGTGAAGGCGGCGCGTGTGCGCCTTGTCAGTGCTTGTGCTCGGGGTCCGCCAGCAGCCCAGCGGCGCGCTCCGATGCCACCAGGATCAGCTTCATCGTCGCTCGCGTCGCACCCACGAAGAGCTTGCGCATGGTGAGCTCGTCCATCCCGTCCGCGCGCGGCTCGAAGTCGATTTCGGTGAAGATGATGCAGGGCGCGGACTGGCCCTTGAAGCGGTACACGGAGTCGATCAGCAGCTCGCCCTGCGAGTGCTCCGGCTCGCCGAGCAGGTCGTAGCGGCCGGTGAAGGCGCGCAGGCGGTGGGGGCCGAGGTGCTCCAGCGGCGTGAAGCGCGAATGTTCGCGGCCGCGGAAGGTGAGCAGCACGATCATGTCGCGTCGGAAGCCGAGTCCGAGCGCGCGCGTGATTGCGCGCTTGGTGGCCTCCAGCATGCTGGCCTCGTCGTGCCAGGCGAGCAGTTCGGGCTCGCTGTCGGCCACCGGGCTGCCGACGCGGATGGGGGCGGGCAGGGGCAGGCGGGCGTTGAGCAAGGCGAGCACGTCGGCCGGGGTGCGGTAGTTGGTGTCGGCGCTCAGCCCGACCCAGCCCGGCAGGGTCACGGCCGGGCGGTCGTAGAGGTTCTGCAGCGGGTCTTCCAGCCACCACGCCCGCCCGCCCGGCTTGAGCAGCGCGAGCAGGGTGTCGCGCCAGGCCTCCATGAAGTCCTGGCCCTCGTCGATGATGAGCTCGTCGAACTGCCACCGGGGGTCGGGCTGTCCGCTGGCCGGGGCGGCCACCAGGGCGGCGAAGTCCGCCTCCATGCGGCGGAAGGCGCCGGGAGCGCCGAAGCGCGGCGGGCGGCCGGCGTCGCGCAGGCGGCGGTCGCAGAGCTGGTGGTAGGTGGCAATCTCGCCGCCGGCGGGGGCGATGCGGGCGAAGTGGTCGGCTAGCGGGCGGTTGTAGCAGACGTAGAGCGGGCGTCGGCCGGCGGCCAGCGCATCGGTGAAGGCGGCGAGCGCGAGTTGGGTCTTGCCGCTGCCGGCGGTGGCGGTCACGCGCAGGCGGTGCGGGCTCATGTCGATGCGGCGCGCCCATTCGGTGAGCCCGCCCGACAGCCGCGTGCTCAGCTCATCCACCTGGCCGATGTGCGACTGCACGTCGGGCACCAGCTCAAGCAGGTCGGCGAAGAAGCGGTGCAGGGCCTGCTGGCGGGCAGGGTCGGCGGGCGCCGCGCCGTCGTTGTCGCCGGTGAGGGCGCGGATGGTGGCGACCAGCTGCTCGCGCCGCGGCGCGTCTACGATGCGCGCCGGGTCGAGGCCGGCGGTGCCGGGCTGGCGCACGGTGTAGTCGGGGCAGTAGAGCAGCACGTCGAGCATTGGCTCGGCGCCGCCCAGCGCCGGGCGCAGGCGCGCGCGCAGGGCATCGGCCTGGCGTGCGAGATCCACGCTGATGTTGCGTTCGCGTCGCCGCCCCGGGCGCAGCAGGCCGTGCTCGGCCTCGTCGAGGAAGCCGGCCTGCTGTTCGATGAGCAGGATGCGCCCGCCCGGGCCGAGGACGACGAAGCCGATGTCGCCGAACACCGCCGCGCTGCCCTCGGCCCGCGTCCAGTGCAGGCCGTGGTAGATCGTAGTGTCGGCTGGCAGCGCGCCCGCCAGCAGCGCGAGCGTCTGCAGCTCGCGGGCGCGGGCGCCGCTGGCGGGCAGCAGGCGCCAGCCTTCGGGGTGGGTCTTGGCCATGGCGGTGGGCAGGTGGACGATGAACAGCGGCCAGTTTACACATTCGCAGGCGAGTGCCTGTGCGCGAGCTTTTGGGTCCAGCCCGGGGGCATGTCGCCTTCGACCCCTTGCGGCTGGCGCCGCGCCTACGGCAATCCCCTGCGCCGCCGCGGGCTGTGACGTGATGCGTTATCCTGCTGTGCTTGTCGTGTCGCCCTGCCGGCGCCCCTGCGGAACTCCTGCATGCTGTCCCTGAGCTTTTCCAACCGCTTCGAGATCCTCCTCGACGATCTCCTCGAACGTCTCGCCGACGAGCAGCCCGGCCCCTTCGGCGAGCGCGAGGTGGTCGTGCCGAGCGCCGCGCTGCGCCGTCGGCTCGAGCTGGCGGTGGCCGATCGCGAGGGCGTGTGCGCCAACCTGCGCTGCGACTTTCTTGCCCAGTGGCTGTGGCAGCAGATCGGCCGCGTCGTGCCCGAAGTGCCGGCGCGCTCGCCCTTCTCGCCGGCGCTACTGGCCTGGCGCATCCACGGCCTGCTCGATGCAGGCGCGGCCGAAGGCGCCTGGCTGGGCGAGCATCCGCGCCTGGCGCACTACCTCGCCGGGGCTGACGCGCGCATGCGCTTCGAGCTCGCCGAGCGCATCGCGCGCGTGTTCGACCACTACCTTACCTATCGGCCGCAGTGGCTGGCGCGCTGGAGCGAGGGCCGGGGCAGCGTGCTGGAGGCGGACGCGAGCGCTGCCGCGCGTGCCGACGAAGCCTGGCAGGCCGCGCTGTGGCGCCGCATTCGCGAGGCCATGGGGCTGCGCAGCGAGCATCCGGCGACCGCCTTCCTGCGCGCGGTGACGGCGATGGATCACGATGCGCTCACCGCCACCGGCCTGCCGCGCAGCGTGCATGTGTTCGGCCTGCCGGCGCTGCCGCCGCTCTACCTCGACATGCTGCGCGAGCTGGCGCGGGTGGTCGATGTGCGTCTGTACGTGCTCAACCCGTGCCGCGAGTTCTGGTTCGACATCGTCGATGCGCGCCGCCTGTCCTGGCTCGCCACCCGCCAGCAGGACCTGTTCTTCGAGACCGGCAACCGCCTGCTCGCCGCCTGGGGCAAGCAGACCCGCGCCCACATCGGCCTGCTGTTCGAGGGCGAGCATGTGCTCGAGGAAGAGGCCTTGTTCGCGCCGCACCCCGGCCGCCACCTGCTCGCCCGCGTGCATAACGCCATCCTCGACCTGCAGGAGCTGCCGCCCGCCGGGGTCAGGCTGGCCGCCGCCGACCGCAGCATCGAGGTGCATGTCTGCCACTCGCGTGCACGCGAGCTCGAGGTGCTGCAAGACCGCCTGCTCGGTCTGTTCAAGGCGCACGAGGGCACGCCGGACGCGCTCACCCCGGCCGATGTGGTGGTGCTCACTCCCGACCTGGAGGCGAGCGCACCGATCATCGAGGCGGTGTTCGGCACCGCCCCGCCAGCGCGTCGCATCCCCTGGCGCATCACCGGCCTGGGCGGCACTCGCGACAACCCGGTGGCCCAGGTGCTCGACCGCATGCTTGGCCTGGCCGCCAGCCGTTTTCCCGCCACCCAGGTGTTCGATCTGCTGCAGCAGGCCCCGGTCGCCGCCCTCCATGGGCTGGACGACACGGCGCTCGAGACCCTCCACGACTGGCTGCGTGCCGCTGGCGTGCGCTGGGGCCTGGATGCGGGCGCGGTGCACGCGGCGCTGGGGCAGGCGGAGGGCGAGCCGGCCGGCCTGCCACATACGCTGGAGGAGGGCCTGCACCGCCTGTTCCTCGCTTGGGCTGCGGGCGAGGCCGCGCAGCACGCGTCCTTTGCCGGGCGCATCGGCGCCGCCGCGCCCGAGGGCCAGGCGGCGCTCGCGCTTGGACGCTTCTGGCGTTACGCCGAGAGCCTGCGCAGCCTGCGCGCGCGCCTGCTGCAGGCGCATGACGCCGAGGGCTGGCGCGCGCTGCTCAACGAGGTGCTCGACCGCCTGGTCGGCGACGCCGCCGCGTGGGCGGACGAACTGCGCGAGTTGCGCGCCGCCATCGCCCAGCTCGCCGACAACATGGCGGCAGGCGGTTGCACGGACGCGCAGGGGCTGGCGGTGATCCGCCCCGCGCTCGCGGCCCTGCTCGACGACCCGGCGCGCGGTGGCGTGCCCGGCGGCACGCTCACCTTCTCCGCGCTGTCCTCGCTGCGCGGGCTGCCCTACCGCGTGGTGTGCGTGATCGGGCTCGATCACGGTCTCTTCCCCGGCAGCGATCGTGCCGCCGAGTTCGATCTCATGGCGGCCCGCCCCCAGGCCGGCGACCGCCAGCGCAGGCTGGACGAGCGCAACCTCTTCCTCGATGTGCTGCTGTCCGCGCGCGAGGCACTGCACCTGTCCTACGTCGGGCGCAGCGTGCGCGACGGCAGCGAATTGCGCCCCTCGGTGCTGGTCGATGAATTGCTCGACGTGCTCGCCGAGGCCACCGCGAGCAGCGCCACTGACCCCGACGCGCTCGCCGCGGCACGTCAGCGCTTGTGCGTGGCGCATCCGTTGCAGGCTTTCGCCCCCGAGTACTTTCTGGCCGCCGAGCGCGGCGATGCGCGCCTGACGAGCTTCAACGAAGACTACGCCGAGGCCCTCGCCGCCCGCCTCGGGGCTATTGCCGATGAGCGAACCGGGTACGTGGGCGCAAGCGGCGCGGCCGTCGAGGCGGCGGAAGATGCGATGGAGGCGGCGGTGGAGGGTGCGGATGACGGTCCGCTTGCCATAGACGCCGCGCCCTTCTTCGATCACGCGCTGCCACCGCCCGGGCCGGAGTGGCGCACGCCCACGCTCGAGCGCCTCGTGCGCTTCTTCCGCAACCCCTGCCGCGCCCTGCTGCGAGAGCGCCTCGGACTCGACCTGCCCGAAGCCGATGCCGAGCTGGAGGACACCGAGCGCTTCGTGCCCGACCTGCCTGCGCGCTGGGCGTTGGCCGAGCGTCTGATGCCGGTGCTGCTTGACGCTCAGGCCGATGAGTGCGACTCGGCACTGAGGGGCGCCGGCGAGGGCGCTGGGCGCGATGACGCGGTGCTTGCGCAGCTGGCGCGCGCCGGTGGCGAGTTCCCGCGCGGTGCCATGGGCGAGGCGGCACTGGCCGCCGAGCTGGCCGCGATGCGCGAATTTGCAGCCCGCCTGGCCGCGGCCCGGCACGTCCCGGCGCTTGAGGCCGCAAGCTGCCAGATCGCGTTCGAGCTCGACGGCGAGGCGTGGACGCTGGGTGCCGTGCTCGGCGAACTGCGTCCCGAGGGCATGCTGCGCTGGCGCTATGCCGACGCCGGCGCCAGCCACTACCTCGAGGCCTGGATCGCCCACCTGATGCTGTGCGCCGCCAGCCCGGCCGGCGTCGAGCGCCGTACCCGGGTGATGCTGCGCGACGCCGACTTCACTTTCGCAGCGCTGTCGCGCGCCCAGGCGCATGACCTGCTTGCCGAACTGCTGGCGCTCTACCGCGAGGGCCTCACGCAGCCGCTCCACTTCTTCCCCAAGTCGGCCTGGGCCTGTGTTTCCAACGACGGTAATCCGCGCAAAGCGCACGACAAATGGACGGGCGGCCAGCGCCCGCAGTTCGGCGAAGGCCGCGACCCAGCCTACCGCCTGGCGCTGCGCGGCGTCGAGCAGCCGCTGGACGCGCGCTTCTTCACGCTCGCGCAACGGGTCTTCGGCCCTGTGCTTGAGCACCTGCAGGAGGCCGGCACCGAGGGCGCGGCGCCGCCCGCCTGAACGACCAGGATCGCTGCCCGATGCCGCTCACCCTCGCCGCCCCCGTCCATAGCGAGCTGATCATCAAGAAGAGTCGCTTCATCGGCTGCGTGCAGCCGATGGCCGACCGTGCCGGCGCGCAGAGGGTGGTGGCCGAGCTGTGGGCCCGGCATCCGGGCGCGCGCCACGTGTGCTGGGCCTTGCTCGCCGGCGGCCAGTCGGCGGCGGTCGATGACGGCGAGCCCAGCGGCACCGCCGGCCGTCCGATGCTCGACGTGTTGCGCCACCAGGACCTGGAAGGTGTGCTCGCTACCGTGGTGCGCTACTTCGGTGGCGTCAAGCTCGGCGCCGGCGGCCTGGTGCGCGCCTACACCGACGCCGTGGCCCAGGCCCTGCTGCAGGCCGAGAAGGTGCCGATCGTGTGCTTGCAGACCCTGGCTTGCGTCGTGCCCTATGCGCTCGAAGGCCTGCTGCGGCGCGAACTCGATGCCGCTGGCGCGAACCTGCTGAGGGTGGCGCATGGGCAGGCCGTGGAGCTGCACTTCAGCCTGCCCGAAGAGGCCGCCGCCGCGCTGCAGGCGCGCCTGGCCGAGGCGGGTCAGGGGCGTCTGGCCTGGCTGGATGAGGCCGGTGGATGAGACTCCACGACGGGGCGCCGCGGTGTCTGTTCCCGCCGTAGGAGCGGCGCCAGCCGCGAGGGGTTGAAGGCGACGGGCGCCGGGTGGGTGCGATGAAAAGCTCGCGGCTTGCGCCGCTCCTACCGGGGGGCGCCGCGGTGTCTGTTCCCGCCGTAGGAGCGGCGTCAGCCGCGAGGGGTTGAAGGCGACGGGCGTTGGGTGGGTGCAATGAAAAGCGCGCGGCTTGCGCCGCTCCTACCGGGGGGGGGCGCGGTGTCTGTTCCCGCCGTAGGAGCGGCGCCAGCCGCGAGGGGTTGAAGGCGACCGGCGTCAGAGCGCATCCAGTTTGCCCAGATAGTCCATCGCCTGCGCCAGCGTTGCGGCGCGCTCGCCTTCGTCCA